>Ga0209225_1001912_pt1 | contig 19665 bp, 23 predicted proteins | sample WasSprMetagenome_FD_184732 | JGI IMG/M metagenome (GOLD analysis project Ga0209225, IMG submission 184732) | Sulfidic aquatic microbial communities from Washburn Spring, Yellowstone National Park, USA - WS (SPAdes) (version 3) | ecosystem: Environmental > Aquatic > Thermal springs > Hot (42-90C)...
TTTCCCTCACCTTGTTCGCCTCCGAAACTATGTCATAACCCATCACTTCCGCCCTGCCTTCGGTGGGCTTCAGCACTGTGGTCAGCATGTTAATGGTGGTGGTCTTGCCCGCACCGTTTGGACCGAGGAACCCAAAAATCTCCCCCTCCTTGACCTCAAAGCTAACATGATTCACCGCCACCAGCCCGTTGAAGACCTTGGTGAGCCCATCCGTCACGATGGCCGACATCATCTCTCACCCAGTTTCTCGATTCCCTCGGCCGCCTTCCGCACCGTCTCCAGCAGCTTCTCGAACTCCTTGTCTGAGAATTCCTTGGAGGAGAGGCGGGCGACAGCCCTGAAAAGCCTCCTGAGCTCCTCCCGCAACTGATCCCTTCTCTCTGGGGGGAGATTGCGGCAGAAAGCCAAGAATGGAGAAAACATCCTCTCCCCAAACCTCTCGCTGAAACTCCTAAACTCCTCTAGTTGCTCGCGACCTTTTTGTGTGAGAGAATATCTACCCTCCTCACCAGCCTGAATATACCCTCTCTCGCACATCCAAGCTAGAAGGGGATAAATTGATCCGGGGCTCGGCCTCCAAATTCCGCCTGTCAGTTTTTCCAACTGATCCATTAGCTCCGCCCCTGAAAGTGGCCGCTCGGCCAGCAGCTCCAGCACCTGCCACCGCAGGAAGCCCTTCGGCACCGCTGCAAAATGTTGCTTTCCGCACATATCGATATCGATATCGACGTCGATATAAATCCTTGCCTGTCCCATGAAAATATTCGGTAAAGATTTCACGAGAAGTCAAAGATGGAAATCCATCGAGTCGGTGGTCATCCCCCAGACTGCAACATTTATCTCCTGCTGGACGAGAAAACCGTACTAATCGACGCGGGAACAGGAGAAAACATGAAACTCGTGGAGGAAGAGCTCTCAAGGCTGGGTGTTTCGGTGAGAGACATCGACCTCTTGATAAACACCCACGGCCACTACGACCATGCTGGAGGGGACAGCTATTTTGCAGAAAAAGGATGTCCGATAGCATGCCACGAACTGGAGGTGAAGATGATTGAGGAAGGAGATCCATACCTAACTGTTTCTTGTTTGTTTGGAAAAAGGGCAAGAGGGGTGAGAGTTTCTAAAAAGCTGAGAGACGGAGACGTACTGGAACTCGGGAAGAGCGTCCTTCGCGTCGTTCATACACCAGGACATACCGCTGGTAGCATTTGTTTGTTCGCAGAGGATGAAGGAATACTCTTTTCGGGAGATTTGGTTTTCGCTGAGGGCGTGGGGAGAACGGACCTTCCCACCGGAAGTCTCCCCCAACTCCTCGTGTCCCTGAAGAGGATCGCCCAACTAAATCCCAAAAAAATCTTTCCTGGTCATGGTCCAGAATTCGGAGGGGAGACTTTATGCTCTTACCTTTGATGATAACTGTATTGTTGATTTCCATGTCCCTTCTCCTCACATACTTCGCCGGTGCCATCTGGTCACCAACTCCGATAAAAATCGTCAAGAGGATGCTCAAACTTGCCGACCTGAAGCCCGGAGAAAAACTGTATGATTTAGGATGCGGGGATGGAAGAATCGCCATCATGGCGGCCAAGCTGGGGGCTAAAGCGGTTGGAATCGAAATTAACCCCCTTCTATATCTGCTCGCAAAACTTGCTTCCATAAGAGTACCAAATCTAGAGCTGAGATGGGGAAACTTGTACAATGTTGACTTGAGCGACGCGGATGTTGTAGCTTTGTATCTTTCTCCTTCTGGAAATCTCAAGTTGATGAAAAATCTCAAAAAACTAAAACCTGGAGCTAGGATCGTTTCATACAGATGGCCACTGCCTCTTCGTCCAGCAAAACAGGAGGAGGGGGTATACCTCTATGTTGTCGAGGCTAATCGTGAAACGGCTGAGGGGACTTCTGCCAGCGAACCTACGACTAAATCTGCCTCCGAATCATGAGCACCGACCAAGATAGTTTTCATACCAACTCTCTTCGGTCCCTTCACATCTTCTCGAGGATCGTTGCCCACGTGAACAACTTCTGATGCTGGAAGTCCCAATCTCTCGAGCGCTATTTGAAAGATCTTAGGATGAGGTTTTCTGTAGCCAACCTCCCCCGAATACACTTGAACCTTGAAGTAACCTGAGAGATTGAATCGCTCCAAGAAAATTTTGGAGGCTAGACTCATTGTGTTGGAAATCACACACAGCACGTAATTTTTCGAGAGTTCCTCAAGCACCTCTCTACACTTGGGAACGGGTTCCTGCTCGAAGCACTTGTAATAAAGGGAAGCCATGGAGGAAAGAAGCTCTGGTGTCGGAGTTATTCCGAGTCTCAAGAGTGTTAACCTCCTAAATTCGTTAAAGTCCATCTCCAAGTCCCTTTCTCTCAGACGGTTTAGAGTATCCATAGCAAGACCAACTGCTCTTTTGAGCTCCCTCCTCGAGACCCTCTGTCCGTGGCTCTCCAAGAGTTCCAACAGATGACGACCATAGAGTTCCCTGTTTAACTTTCCACCTGCCAAAGTCCCCCCTACGTCAAACGTGACCGCTTTTATTGGCATTCAGTTTCTTGAAAGCCGTCCATAAATCGCAATGCAGCAGTAGAATGGAAATGGGAGAAGTCAGAGCTCTAGAGCATAAAAGTGGCAAGTTCGTCATCAGACCTCCCGAAAACAAATCCCGATAGGTGTCAAGGAGACGAAATTGAAGCCAACTGTATGTAAAGAGCGGCGAACTCGGATTTCAACTTACTAATGGCTAAATTGTAGTTCTGAAACTTCACCTTATCACTACCTCTGGACGAGCAGCACCTGGCTGGGATTGAAGAGAAAGTGTCCTCGCCCCGGCAAATGCGACTAACGGATAAGAAAGCTTGGGTCGGATTAAACGAGATAGTGAAGAATGATCCCGATTCAAAAACTCTGTGTATTCCATTAATTAACCTCAGTCTATTTACCTCTTGGCTGAAACTTCCTAACCCACTCCTCAAGGGGCATACCAGGAGCACTCACCTTGATTCGTTCCACCGAGAGGAAGTCCGGATCAGACAGCGAACCTTCCCCGCGTATACTTCCTCCAACAATCTACCACAGTATTCCCATCCAGGATCTTCAAAGATGAACGTCAGAAAGACGTTAGTATCTATCAGGGCAAGTTGTGTCAAGTCTCCTCCTCCCGAAGCTGGCGAACGAGCTCAACCGCTCCCAAGCCAAGTTTCTGCTTGACAACGAGCCCGATTCCTCGCAGACTCTCGCATGGTTTCTTTACCGGTCTAATAATGGCAAAAATCTGGACCAGTCTCTATTTCAACTAAATCTCCCGGTTTCAGACCCAAGGCCTCTCTCACCTTTTTTTGGAAGACATATCTGGCCTTTGCTTGATACCCTCATTCCCAAGCATAGTAATTCTGCTTCTAACCTTTCTCTCCTCCTTCTCTCCCCATGAGATAGAAACCGTCCGGTAGCTCGAGCGACCGAGACGGAGATGTCTTCCCCCGTATAGCTGAGGACCGTCACCCAAATTCTAGCGCTTTCTCCGGGAAGTTTTCGCCCAGCTTTCAAGCCCCTTGAGGAGAGACTGGAGAAGCTTTTCACCCGGAGCAGAAGACGGCGGAGGCCGCGATTGCCCTAAACAGGAGGGTGGACGAGCTGGGAGTTCCGGCTTAAGTTAATTGCACCCGTAGCTGTGTTAGTTGGGAAGTCGCTTTTTAAGCATAAAGCCTTGACGGGACATTCTCTCACACATCTTCCGCAATCATCACACCTCTCTGGATTTTTCAAAATCACCGTCCTGTACCCAATCTTCACAGGACTCTGAGCTTGCAACAGTTCGAACACACCCTTGGTACAAACTAGACAACAGACGCCACAACCTATGCACTTCTCGGTTTGGGCTGAAATCAAAATATCTCCTCCGCGGTCTCGGAAATCAGCCTCCTTAACCAGTTTAAAATGGTTTCAGGCAGGCCCTTGGCCACATCGAGAAACCCCCTGACAATAGTGGATGCTGCCTCCTCTGGACTCATTCCTCTGCTCATGAGGTAGTACAATTGTTCCTCCTCGATTTTGCCTATCGCAGCCTCATGTGTAAGAATGGCATCCGGCTGCGTGCTTGAAAGGTTCGGAAAAGCTTTCACATCTGCGTTCTTGCTCAACAGAAGGCTCCGACAGTCCAAATGTCCCCTGACCCTAGGAGCATGAGCTTTCAGAAGTCCTCTTACCTTCACCTTGGCCTCATCAGTAACCACTGCTCTACTGACTATCTCCCCCTTGGATTCCTCCCCCGTAAAGATTATCCCCCCACCAATATCCATATCTGCTTTTCCTCTTGCAAAGAAGAACGAGCGAAGTTCTGCCCTAGAATTTCTTCCCCTTAAAATCACGGTGGGGAAAAGCTGCGAACTTTCAGGCTTTCCTCTCTCGATATAGTTTTCTATGTAAGTTCCTCCGTCTTCCACCATCACCCCAACCTTGGGTCTCACATGAAAACCCGGTTGGAAATTATGAACCAGATTGAAAGTAACTTCAGCCTCTTCTCCAACGTATATCTCGGTAATACTACCATGGAGGGCCGCTGGGCACTTTGGACTCAAAGCACAGCCCGAGAGCACATTCAATTTGGAACGGGGTTCAGCCAGCACGAGAATGTATGGAAGCTGGGCAAGTTTCTCCGTCTCCAAAAGAAAACATGCTTGAAGTGGAAGATCCGCTTTGACTCCTTCCTTCACCCAGATGAAAGCCCCCCCGATGGAATAACCTGTACAAAAAGCCGTGTATTTATCCAAATCTATGGGTACCAGTCTGTGCACAAACTGTCTCAACCATGGATAGTGAAGAATGGCGGCTTCTGGTGTCTCCATGATAATTCCCTCGCGTGCCAATAGCTTTTGATAAGTAATAACGGTGTCTTGTTGCAGGTGTGATCCGAGCCTTTCTTTCTCCTTCACGTCAACGCCAACAGATTCTATCGCCTCCCTGTGCTCCCTGTCTAGAGCCTGTAGATTTTCCAGACGCTCTTTAGGGGATGAAAGATTCGGCAAATAATCAAGAAGATTAAAGTCCACTCCGTACTTGCCTACCGGTTCTCCGCTTTTCTCCTTCTCTTTAAAAATCTCTCTGGCTTTTTTCCTTAGCCTACGGTACCATTCCGGAAAGCCCTTGTCAAACTCCTCATACCAATCCTCTAACTCCTCAAGGCTTGAGGACACGTCTCGCACCATTTGTATCCCTCCTTGAGGATCTGTGCTAGAATTTTGGATGGTGATCCAAAACAAACAATCCTCCCGTTGAGCATGACGTGTGCAAAGTCTGCTTGGACGTATCGGAGAATGTGACCCATATGGGTGATTATGATTCCGGTCCTGTCCCTGAGAAACTGGTCTATGGCCCTGCCGGCGATTTCAAGGTTCTCAACATCTAGACCAGAATCTGGCTCATCAAAGATGGCTAACTTAGGCTTTTGGGCTAGAACCTGCAGAATTTCGGTGCGTCTCATCTCACCTCCCGAGAACCCCGCATTAAGTTCTCGATTCATGAACTCCTCGGGCAGGTTGAGTAGGTGCAAAAGAGTAGAGTCACCGCCAAGATAGTGGAGAATTTCTCCTAGTCTTACCCCTCTTATAACCGGGGGTTTTTGAAAAACCACTCCCAAACCAAGCCTAGCCCTCTCGTGAATGGGTTTGCCAACCAATTCCACACCTTCGAACAAGATACTTCCAGACAGGACCTTGTATTGCGGGAAACCAAGAATGGTCAAAACTAGGGATGTTTTTCCCGAACCATTTGGTCCAAATAGAACGTGTTTTTCCCCCCTTCCCACTTTGAGGTTCACCCCATTAAGAATCCTTCTGCCATCAACCTCAACCGTCAAATCTCTGATTTCAAGCATTCTAAACTTTCTCAGGTCTGATATATCGAACTAACATCCTGTCGATTCCCTGAGAGATTTCCCCTACTTTCTCTACCAAGCGTTGCTTATGGAGATGCTCGACTTCTGTGTTTAATCCCAGCCCAGTGAAGATTCTATCGAGCTTCTCTGGGCTGGTAGCAGTGACCGGAAAAGATGGAACAGCTTTACATCCTCCGGCATGAGAGGAAGACCATAAACCAAATTTTTTGGAGAGTCTCTCAATGTCCAACTTATCCATCCCCAACAAAGGGCGAAAAATTGGAAAGCGAATGCCATGCGAAAGGGCAACAAGATTGGGTAGAGTCTGACTTGCCTTTTGGGCAAGAGCCTCACCAGTCAGAATACCCAAGGCATTCTTTTCCTCACATATTAGCTCCGCAACCTTGAACATCCCCCTCTTGCAAAGCAAACACGTGTACTTTCTGTAACGATCTTGCTCAAGAACCCTGTCAAGGAAAGGGGACCAAGGAATTAGAATCACTTCTTCGAAGCTATAAACAGAAGCAAGCCTCTGAAGACTTTCCACGGTCCTTTCCAAACTTTCCCTTGACGTATAAGGAACTGTTACGAAATGTATCGGGAGAATATGAAATCTTCTCGCCATTAGTGCACAGGCTACAGGAGAGTCTATGCCTCCGGAAAAAAGAGCGATTAACTTCAATTCTCCCATCACCTTTTGAGATATAGAAGTTGGTACATCCTGCCCACTACCTGCAAACCTATTCCCCCACCGGCGCTCTGAAGAGCTTTTCCCTTGCCTGAGGCACCCTTTCGCAGCTTGGAAGCGGAAGGTTTTCAACCTGTCTTAAAACCTCAGCGGACTGTAGAATCAACCTTTGCAAATCCCCACCTTCTAGCCCTGACCTTCCCACCAGAAACCACCAGCTTGCTCCCTCCGCCCAAGCCTTTACCACAGACGCTCTTTTTTCAGCCAAGCTCCATCTTCCCTCCCTCCTGAGTTCAAGAAGAATCGAGGAGTGCTCCAATCCCCATCTGCGCTCAAGCTTAACAATCTTTTTAGCTACCGATAGCAGCCTATCTAGGCTTATCTTCGTTACTGCATTTGGAGGAGCTTTTTCTCCACTCAATGCACCTGCCCAGCCACAGAGTTCTGGCAAATCGAGTTCCTCCAAGATTCCTGCCTTCACCGATTCAGTGATGAAAATAGAGTTGACATGTCTAACTTTCTTGGCCCATTCACCATCCTCTGTTAGCTCATAGTCTTCAGACAAGTAACCCAATTCTGCAAGCACACCACATCTCCTAGTGAATTCTTCCTCCAGTTCCCTTCTCGCCCTTTTCTCCCCCTTTCGGCTCGCTTTCGCTCTCTGGTAGACAAGCAAGCTTCTTCCCAACAGTTCCATAGCACCCCCATACCCATACCGGCTCAACAGATTGAGTACTTGGTAGTAATGAATCCTAAAGGCCGAGCGGAGTTCTTCTGGCTTGCTACCCGCAAGCAACTGTGCCAGCCACAGTCCCCTCCTGCTTGAGATGGATACTAGTGCAAATCCTACCTTATCCTTACCCCTCCTACCTGCTCTCCCGGTCATTTGATGAAATTCTAGGGGTGTCAAGGGCATGAGAACTCCCCTCAAGGTTTGCTCGGGAAGTATCACTGTCCTCGCAGGAACATCTAGCCCAGCTGCTAGTGTGGAGGTTGAGAAAACTGCTTTAAGCAAGCCAGAAGAGAGCATACGTTCAACCGCAATTTTCCATGAGGTCAGATGACCAGCGTGATGGGGAGCAATACCCGCTGAGATGAGAATTTCGGCTAGAGGATGAGAGCGCAGGGATGGATAATCGTGAGCAAGATTTTGAAACATTCTTTCTCTCTCCTCAACCCCCTCTGCTACCACTCCCCGGAACGCCCAAGCTGCCCTGTCACAGTCCCTCCTTCTTGGTAGGAAAATAATGGCAGGAAGAAGCGAGCGCCTCTCCAGCGCCCTTACTGCAGAAACCGGTTCAAACTTTCCAAAGATCGGACCTCCAACCGTTCCTTGGAGAGGAAGTACATAACCGTCCGGCGTGAGAATTCCCATTCGAAGAGGAACCGGCCTTTCTCTACATATCACTAGAGCGGGTTCTCTCTCCCTCACGGAAGCCATCCAGTTGCTAATCTCGGTTGCGTTTGAGATGGTAGCGGAAAGGAGAAGAAACTGAACAAAAGGTGGCGAAAGGATGATAACCTCCTCCCAGGTTGTTCCACGCTCAGGATCTGAGATGTAGTGAGCCTCGTCCAAGACCACAAACTCCGGCACTTCATTACCGGAATACAGATGGTTCCTTAGGATCTCTGTTGTGGCCACTATGAGTGGTGCACTGGGGTTCTCTCTTCTTTCGCCCGTCAACAGGCCAACGTTCTCTTCGCCAAACAACCTCCGAAAGAAATCAAATTTTTGATTTGATAGGGCTTTGAGAGGAGTGGTATACCAGCAGCTCCTCCCTCGCTCCAATCGCTCCCTGATAAACTCCTGAGCAATCCAAGTTTTGCCGCTTCCGGTAGGAGCAACGACAATTACATCCTTTCTTTCTCTCAGTAAACTGAGAGCTTGCAGCTGAAAAGGAGAAGGTTTGAACTCTTCATGCGCCTCGCCCATTCCGCACAAAAAGTTTTGTGTTATTTCCTCGAGGTTCATCATTCTCTATTACTCTCAGCATTTCAGGTCAGAGCCCGAAAGCACGTCGGTTCGCGTTTAAAGTTTTAAAGTGAAATTGAATAAAGGGCCCGTAGCTTAGCCAGGTTAGAGCGCTCGGCTGATAACCGGGAGGTCGAGGGTTCAAATCCCTCCGGGCCCATCTTAAGCCTGAATTCCGAAGTTGAAATGTTCCTCTTTCTGGCCTCAAGCGACGATCCGGCAGCGATGAATGCGGTGGAAAGACTCAGAGAGTGTTTCGGAATTCTACCGAAAAAGGAGACCGAAATCGGCGGAAGAAGAATTCTCATTCAAGTTCTGGAAGGGGGTCTAGAAGATTTTGAACCTCCACCAGGAGTAGAAGAGATTCTAGTTGCCTCTAAGCACGTAAGCAGGACTGCAAGACCGTCCCTCACCGTACACGTTCCGGGAGAACCAGAGAAGGGCAAACTGGCGGTGGCATCCCCTCTCTCCATCAAAAAGGCGCTTAGAACCCTCCATCATCTAGCCGAGGAGTTTAAATTGGGATACGAGGTCTCCCTAGAGGCCACTCATCACGGTCCCACTCATCTCGACGTACCTGTGACGTTCGTTGAGATAGGGGGGTCGGAGCAACAGTGGAGGGAAAGGAACGCAGGTGAGGTGCTGGCAAGAGCAATGGTTGAAACGGTGAAGGGTGAAAGCGGTAGATTGGCGGTCGGCTTGGGGGGACCTCACTATGCCCCTCGCCACACCCAAGCTGTTTTGAAGACGGACATTGCAATCGGTCACGTTCTCCCCAATTATTTAGATCTGACCCCCGAACTTGTAGAACTCGCAGTCCATCGAACCAAGGGAAAAGTGGAACTTATAGCGGCGGACTGGAAAGGCCTGAACTCGGCCCAGAGGGAGGCAGCTAGAGAGGCATCACGCAGATTGGGGATTCCACTCGTGAGAGAAGGCAAGCTGCTGGAGAGTTATATACAGGAGAGTAACCGATGATGGCAGAAGAGAGGGTAAAACCTGGAGTCCTTCCGGAAGCCATCGCACCCCTGCCCGCAGGAAAGCTTTCTTTCACTGAAGAGGAGCTAAAAGAAATACTCCTGAAGGCACAGGCAAGGATAAAAATCGTTGGGGTAGGCGGTGCAGGTTGCAATACCATAACTCGCATGAGTGAAATCGGGATTGTTGGTGCTGAGACCATTGCCGTTAACACAGATGCACAGGATCTCCTCTACACTGTTGCTAGTCGAAAGATTTTAATAGGGAGGACCGTTACAGGCGGTTTAGGAGCAGGTAACGATCCAGAAAAGGGAAAAGAAGCAGCCAAAGAAGATATCGAGCTCCTCAAGAATGCCCTTTACGGTGCACACATGGTCTTTGTGACATGTGGATTGGGAGGGGGAACTGGGACCGGGGCAGCGCCCGTCATAACCGAGCTAAGTCGCCGAATGGGGATTTTAACCGTTGCAGTTGTGACCCTTCCTTTCACTGTTGAAGGAAAACGGAGAAGGGAAAACGCTCAGAAAGGGCTGAACGAACTGAAGCAGTCGGCAGATGCCATCGTCGTCATCCCCAACGACAGACTTCTACAGCTAGCACCAGGCATCTCCATAAGCGAGGCCTTCAGGAGGTGTGACACTATTCTAACCAACGCTGTGAAGGGAATAACGGAGTCCATAACAAAACCTGGACTCATAAACCTAGACTTTGCCGACGTTCGAGCGGTTCTCCAAAATGCTGGGATTTCAGCCATATCTGTGGCCGAATCTGATGCTGAAAATAGAGACGAAGACGTCGTGAACCAAGCCCTTCACAACCCGCTTCTAGATGTGGATGTAACTAACGCAAAGGGAGCACTAATCAATTTGATAGCCTCGGACATCACCATTGCAGAGGCACAAACAATAGTGTCAAAGTTTCAGGAACTGCTAAATCCTGATGCCCAGTTGATTTGGGGTGCACAGGTTTGCCCCGAGATGAAAAACACCCTCAGACTGGTTGCCCTCCTTGCAGGCGTCTATTCCCCCTACGCCGTACCAGAAAAAAGAAAACCCAAACCCAGCGAGCTAGATTTAGGTCTTAAGAGAATTTAATGGGGAGAATAACCTCCAGCATCAAGAGAGTTTTACTGGTGGCCCGTAGGCCGACGTATGACGAAATAAAGGAGGTTCTGAGGGTTTCTGGGATTATTATTCTATTAGTGGGGGTTGTTGGTTTCTTGTTCATGGTTGTGGGACGTCTGCTAACTGGGTTGGTGTAAATGGAGGAGACTGAAAAGAAAAGACCTTATCTATTTGCACTCAAAACCACGGTTGGACAGGAGATACCGACTGCAGGTCTCATCATGACAAGGGCTAGGAAATTGAAACTGCCGGTGTGCAGTGTTCTAGTACCCCCTGGACTGAGGGGTTATGTTTTCATAGAGGTGTTGGGTGAAACGGAGGCAGAGGGTAGGACAATCGCTGAAAGAGCGAGAACAGGTATAAAGCACTCCAAGGAGCTTCTCAGGAATCCTGTTCCTTTTTCGGAAATCGAGAACTTTCTAACACCGAAGTCCCCTGTAGCAGGAATAGAAGTCGGCGACATTGTGGACATCATAGCAGGCCCCTTTAAGGGAGAAAGAGGTAGGGTCACCAGGGTGGACAAGGAGAAGGAAGAAGTCACACTGGAGTTGCTGGAGGCGACTGTGCCCATTCCCCTAACCATCTCAGCCAGCTGGATTAAAGTCACGCAAAAGAAATCCGAGTAATGGCAAAACAGTCCGTTAAGGTACTGGTAGAGGCAGGGAAAGCTACCCCAGGACCTCCTCTCGGTCCTGCCCTGGGTATGCTTGGGGTAAACGTGGCCCAGGTAGTTGCAAAAATAAACGAAAAAACTTCGCATCTTGAAGGACTTAAAGTCCCCGTCACAGTTACCGTAGACACCAAAACCAAGCAGTTTGAAATTGAGGTAGGCTTACCCCCCGTGTCGGTGATGATCAAGAAGGAGCTCGGTTTGGAGAAAGGTTCAAAGACGGCAGGTAAAGAGATAGTTGGCGATTTACCCTTCGAGAAGGTAGTGAAAATCGCTAAGGAAAGAATGAACATCACACTTGCCGCCGACCTCAGAAAGGCGGTTAAGGAAGTTCTTGGAACCTGTGTAAGCATGGGAGTGACGGTAGAAGGAAGGGACCCACGAGAAATCCAGAAAGAGATAGAGGAGGGAAAGAGGAAGGTGGAGTAAAGTGAGAGAAGCGATTCTAAAAGCTCTTCAGTCTGCCCTGCAAGAGGCTGGAAAGAGGAATTTTAAACAAGCAGTAGAGTTTGTTCTCTCGTTCAAGGGAATTGATCCGAAAAAACCACAAGAAAGAATTTCGGGAGAGGCGCTGTTGCCGCACGGCTGTGGCACACCAAAGAAGATATGTGTTTTTGCCGAAAAGGAGCTAGCTATTAGAGCAAAAGAAGCCGGGGCTGACACAGTTCTAGGTTTGGACGAACTCAACAGATTGGTCTCAAACAAAAAAGAAGCGAAGAGATTAGCGGAGGAGTTTGATTTCTTTCTCGCTCAACCCGACATGATGCCCTCTGTAGCAAAACTTCTCGGAAAGTTCTTGGGACCTAGGGGAAAGGTTCCTCGACCTCTCCCGCCCTCCGGTCTTCCCGAGCTTTTTCAGAAGCTTCGCAAAACCGTTACCTTCCGAATGAAAGATCAGCCCATGCTCTCCGTCAAGATAGGTGAGGAGGACATGTCAATAGAACAGCTGACAGATAACGCAGAGGCGGTACTTAAGAGCATCGAACCAAAACTCGCCAAAGGCTTATCGCAACTCAAATCAGCGTATGTAAAGTTAACCATGGGAAAACCAACTAGGGTGGAATTGAAATGAAAACAAAAGAAGAAAAAATCGCAGAGGTTGCAGAGCTTAAGCAAAAACTCCAGGAGTATCCTGTAGTAGCACTGGTCGACTTCACTGGAGTTCCTGCCTCCCTCATGCAAAACATCCGCCGCGACGGAAGAGGGCAGCTGGAGATCAAGGTAGCAAGACGAACACTTATAGAAAGAGCACTGAAGGAAGCCGGAAGACCTAAACTTGATGCTCTCGCTTCCCACATCCGTGGTCAACCGGCTCTTGTTTTTTCCAAGTTGAATCCGTCACAACTTTATCGCTTTTTTGAGGCAAGGAAAAGAAGGGCCCCTGCTAAGCCCGGCTCCACCAGTTCTTCTGACGTGGTTCTTCATGCAGGTGAACTAGACCTTCCACCAGGGCCGGCGGTTTCGGCACTTCAGAAGCTCGGAGCAAAGGTAAGAATTCAGGCGGGTAGAGTAACGCTACTGGAGGATTTCAAGCTACTATCAGCTGGACAGGTGGTAGATAAGGAAATTTCGGATCTTCTGGTGAAGCTCGATATCCTACCAGTGGAGCAAGCGATGAAGTTCTTGGTCGTGTGGGAGAATGGGTTAATTTATTCCCCAGATTTACTACAAGTCGACGAAAAGAAACTATCCCAAGACCTGCAACAGGCGCACCTGGCAGCCCTCAATCTTTCCGTCAATGTCCTTTACCCCATCGCACAAACGCTACCCCTCCTCATCGGAAAGGCTCATACATCGGCCTGTCAGTTGGCTCTTTCGGTTAACTATCCTGTGAAAGAAATCTTACCAGTTCTTCTATCTCGCGCCTCCCTTCAAGCATTTTCACTTGCAAAAGGACTACAGGGCAAGAATCCCCTGCTAGACGAAAGTCTAAAAACCCTTTTGAGATAAGCAAGATGGAGTACCTGTACGCCGCTCTGCTGCTTCACGCGCTGGGCAAAAAAATAGATGAGGGTAGTTTAACAAACGTGCTAAAAGCCGCCGAAGCCAACGTTGACGAAGCGAGGGTGAAAGTCTTGGTCTCGGCACTCCAGGGAATCAACATTGACGAAGCAATTAAGTCCGCAACGCTTCCCGTCGCACAGGCCGTCACCCCTGCCCCTGCCGCGACTGCACCTGCACCTGCCGAGGAGAAAAAAGAGGAGAAGAAAGAAGAAAAGAAGGAAGAAGAAGCGCTGGCCGGACTAGCGGCTCTCTTCGGCTAAAGCGGACAACTCCCAACACGCGCCCTCAAGAATTTTCTGACTTCGGCCAATGTTGGAAGGGAAGTTATGGCACCGATTTTTGTAACACAAAGAGCGGCCACGGCATTTGCTACAATAGCACACTCATTTAGCCCCAAACCTCGGAGAAGACCCACCTCAAAACCAGCTGCCCATGCATCACCCGCTCCGGTCGTATCTCTTACCGGCACTTTGAAAGCGTTTTTTCTCACCCTTTGACCTTTGGAACTGACATAGCATCCATCCCCTCCCAGCTTGAGACAGAGGAACTCAGGCTGATATCTCCTTACTCTTTCCTCAACGTCCTCGGGGTTAGAGCTTCCAAAAAACCATTCCGCCTCCTCTCTCGCAAGAAAGAGAATATCTGCCTTGCGCATGGCACGATTATAAATCTTTCTGAGCTCCTCAGGATTTTCCCACAAATCCTTCCTAAGGTTTGGATCAAACGCAATCTTAGCCCCCTTCTTTTTTGCAAGTTCTATCGCCTTCTCAACGGCATCTCTACAAGGTCTATGAGAAAGAGCCACACCAGAATAATGGAGAATCCTCACTCCTTCGAAACACGAGGGATTGAGATCGGAGGGCGAAAGGAGCGTATCTGCTGTCTCGACCCAAGGTTTACGGTAAAAGAAAAACTCTCTTTCACCCTTCCTCGCCCGTAAAACGAAAGCCAATGAAGTTCTGGCATGTTTTATCACAATCCCCGAAGTATCCACACCATTTTCCTGAAGAGTATGCAAGAGGAACCTGCCGAATGAATCGTCACCCACCGCACAAATCGCTCCGACTTTTGCTCCCAGTCTAGCAGCCCCTATAGCAGTATTGAAAGGTGCACCGCCGAAGCACTTTTGAAACGTTTTAACCTCGATATAGTCCCCTATCTGTTCTGGAATCATGTCCACGAGGATTTCCCCAATCGTCAAAATCTCAGGCATCCTAAAACCCACCGCCAAAGCTTTAGCGTTGTTTTCTGCTTATATGTCAGCTAAGCTCCATCAACCCGATGATTAGGCATGGTTGGGTACTTGCGCTCTTGTTATTTCTAGCCATGCTCCCCCTGAGCTTCCGTCATAGATGCCCCGAGGCTGAGGTAGTAAAAGTGGTTGATGGAGACACCTTGAAAGTTATCTTCAAAGGAAGAACAGAATATGTGAGATTGGCGGGCTTGGATGCACCTTCGCTGAAGGAAGCCAGAGGAAAGGAAGCAAGAGATCTTCTATCAAGGCTCTGTCCTGTTGGGTCTACTGTTCGCCTCCAGATTTCTGGAAGGGATGTCTATAACAGGCTACTCGCCACTGTCTATAACGAAAATGGAGTCAATGTCAATCGAAGACTACTCGAAGAAAATTTGGCTGTTCCCTTTTGCCGCCCTCGCTAAATCCTTTTTACTGCTAGCCTTATGTCCTCCTCTCTTACTGTTCGACGCTTGGCATGAGCTGCTAGTCTCACCGCCTCGGACGCTATCCTAAGAGCCTCCTCTTCCAGCACTTCGACTAAAGCCTTTGCTGCCTCATCGCTGACCCTCTTGGCTCCGGCTTTGCGAATCAAGCGATCGGCCGTTGCAAGAGGAATGATTGCCATTTCATCACCTCCTCTGTAAAATTAGACATACAATATAAAGTTTTTTCGCTCAAAAGCAAAATTTTTGCTTTTAAAATGGCGAAAAATCCAAAACTATGTGATAACATCTAGGAGCGTATGATCTCAATTTTCTAGCCTCAAAAATCTTAAATTTTCCAATTTTTTCTTGCAAAAAACGTATTGACGAAGAGAAAGGTTCAGGTTCCTCTCCAAAATCGTAAAAGTGGATAATTCCACCTGGCTTTATTGCCGATAGCGCTATGTCCAAAAAATCTCTTGCTCTTTCAGGTAGTGGCATGAGAATTCTGTCTGCTTTTTCCAAAAGTGGCACTTTTTCCCTCACATCTCCAAGAATAGGTATCACTCTATCTCCAACTCGATTGAGTCGGACATTTTCACACATGTAACGGTACGCATGAGGATTGAGATCGATGGAGTACACCTTGCACGCTCTTGAATGTTTGGCTATAACAATAGAATAGCAGCCTACTCCCGCAAACATGTTTATCACCACTTCTCCCCCCCTCACCTGTTTTGCTATCCGGATTCTATCGAAAGAGAGACGAGGAGAGAAGTAAACTTGCGCCAAATCCACCTTGAAGAGACAGCCAGACTCCCTATGGATGGTCTCAGTCTTGGGTTCGCCAGCGATGAACTCCAGCTCCCTAGTCCTATATACTCCCCTGACCGGACTCGCTTGAAGCAAAACTGTCCGAACATTCCTGTGAACCTGCAACAATGCCTCGGCAATGATTTTCTTCTTCGGGAGCAGTTCTTCGGGCAATCTAAGGATGGCAATATCACCAACGATATCAAAGGCTCTTACCTTGCGAATTTCCTCTGGCTCGAGCTTTCCCACTAAAGCCTCCCTGAGACTTCTTGGCTTCACCTTTTCCAATAAGGTAATCTGAAATCTTCAAAGGCCGAGAGAGCAGCGACCGCTCCCTGGGAGCAAGCTATCACAACTTGCCTCGGACCACCCGTCACATCCCCTGCTGCATAAACTTTCGGAATGTTGGTCCTCTGTGTCCTGTCAACCTTTATGTATCCTCCCTCCTGTAACTCCACTCCAAGTGCCGCTGCGAGCGAGCTGTTAGGCTCCTCACCAACCGCTATGAAAACTCCGTCCGTCTCAAATTCCTCGACCTCTCCTGTGACCACATTCTCGAGCAAAAGCTTTCTCACCTTGTCGTCCCCCTTTATTTCCTTGATTCGCCTGTTCAGCTTCAGCGAAATACCCTCCATCCTCTCTTGTAACGCTCTCTCCGCACGAAGTTCCCCCCTCCTATGAATTAGAGTTACCTCACATCCTATTTCCCTCAAGTATGATGCTTCCGCCACTGCAGAGTTTCCTCCTCCGATCACGACCACTCGTTTGCCCTTGAAGAGCGGTCCGTCGCAAACGGCACAGTATGACACCCCTTTTCCCAAAAACCCCTCCTCACCGGGCACTCCCAGCTTCCTACGTTGCGTACCGGTGGCAAAAATTATTCCTTTAGCCTCGTATGTGCCAGCAGTGGTTTTGAGCAAAAAGTTTTCTCCCCTCCTCTCTACAGAGATTACTTCCTCTCCCTCTCTTATCTCTGCAAATTCTTTGGCGTGATCCCTCATTCTATCCGCGAGCTCGTTCCCGCTTATCCTCCCCTCACCGGGGTAATTCTCTATCCAGGGAGCTTCCCTGAGAAGCCCTCCCCCCATTCCTCTTTCGAAGATGATGCTCTCCAGACCCAATCTTCCCGCATATATCCCAGCACTCAAACCGGCTGGGCCTCCACCGATGATCGAGAGTTCCATATATGAAGTATTTCAACCTCACTTTAACAACCAAGGTCCTCAAGGTCCCAAACCAAATATCCTTCCTCCCTCAGGGCGCGCTTTTCCGGAACTCTCCGTCCAATAATTCCAAATTTCTCGCTAACTCTCCTTATCTTCACCTTTGTGCTCTTCCTTTTTAGTTCCTGGATTATCCCCATACATTGAGCTCTATCCAAATCGCTCCACTTGACTTCACAAAAAATCGTCTCCCCTCCCATCGCTACCACATCGATTTCGTCTTCTCTGTGCCACCATCTTCCAACCCTTGAATAACCTTGCTCGCGCAGAAACTCCATGGCAAGATCCTCGAAAACCTTTCCAAGATAGGAATCAAAGTCTTTTCGTATTTCGTCAAGGACTAGAACCGACTCCCCCTTCTCAAGCCTAGAAAGGTTGGGAGCTACGTACCTGAACCAGAAGGCGAAAAAGTTATCAGAGATGAAGTACCTTCCCTTCTTGGACTTCAATTCATTCTCCGTAATAGGTACCTCTCTCCTAACAAGGCCCAGCTCTGCAAGCGTCTGAAGATAGGCCGAAAGTTTATATCTCTCTATCCCCGTTAGGTTCATAAGCTCCCCAAGCGTAGATGCTCCTGCAGCGATTCCTCTCAAGATAGAGACGTAGATCTTAGGCTCTCTGAGCTCCTCCCTTAGCAAGAACTCCACTTCCCCGTAGAGGAACTCGCCCTTTGTAAGTAATTTCTCTCTGACATTCCCCCAGAAATCTTTTCTTGGATCGAACTTGACGAGATAAGCTGGTACGCCACCCAACGTGGCATAAACTCTTACTCTGTCCTCGGCGGAATAAGAGGGGAAGAAATCCTTGAGATGCTTGAAGGATAGAGGAGCAAGTTTCCACTGTCCAGTTCGACGCCCATATAGAGGGGAGCGATGCGAGAGAACCTCGTTTTCCATCATACCAATCGAGGAGCCTACCAGCACGAGCACGAGATTGGTTTTCGAAAGATAGAGATCCCATCCTCTCTGAAAGATGGAAGAAATAGCAGGGTTGGCTTCAATAAGATAGGGAAACTCGTCGAAAACCAAAACCAACCTTTCATTGCTCTTGGAAAGAAACCTGAAGGCATTTTCCCAATTCTTCTCCAAGGTCAGCACCTCTTCCCCGAAATGCTCCGCTAATGCCTTAAAAAAGAGCTCAAGGTTTTCCCTCTCACCGGCCCTGATGGCGAGGAAATAAACATTGGGTTTCCTCTCAACAAATTTGAGGACAAGCTCGGTTTTGCCGACCCTCCTTCTACCGTACAGTATCAAAAACTGTGGACCGGGCTCTTGGTATTTTCGTTCAAGAAACTCAAGCTCTTCTCTTCGATCGACGAACATCAAACATTATAAACTAGATTATTATAAACCTGATTATATTTTTGTCACAATCGGAATCCTTCTGCCACAGCGCGGACAGGCATCTCCTTTCAAGCTGAACTCCAGAACTTCAAAACCAAACCGTTTGATCAATAACTGACCACAATCGGGACAATAAGTGTTCTCGCCGGGATGACCCGGAACATTTCCCAAGTACACAAACTGAACCCCCTCCGAGAGAGCGATTTCTCTCGCCCTCTCAAGTGTTCGCACCGGAGTGGGAGGAGCCGTGAATCGATAGGCAGGATAGTAGGCAGTGAAGTGCAGAGGTGTCTCGGCACCAGCTTCTTGCAAATGTCGGCGTGCCAGAGCCCTAAGTTGCTCCTCGCTGTCATTGACACCGGGTATGACAAGATTGACTATCTCCACGTGCATTCCCATTCTTTTGGCCTCCCTCACATTCCTCCAGACTAGCTCCACATCCGCTCCACAATATTTCTTGACCGCCTCAGTGTCCCCTTTAACATCTATGTTTATGGCATCCAGACCAGCTTCGTGCAACATCCTCAGAGCCTCCAAGGTCATGTATCCGTTGGAGACATAGGTATTCACGAGCCCAAACTTGTGCGCGAGAGGAAACAGATCCAGGGCATACTCGAAGAGCAGAGTTGGCTCGTTGAAGCTAAGCGAGGTTCCCACACACTTCTCCGACAGGCACCTTTTGACAAACTGCTCTGGACTAATGAAAACGGGTGAATCGGTGTCAGGGTCTACCTTGGAGATGTCATAGTTCTGGCACCAGGGACAGGTGAAATTGCAAGAGAAGGTTCCTGCCGTCAGAAAGAGTTTGCCAGGAAAGAAGTGAAAAAAGGGTTTTTTCTCTGCTGGATTGGCTGAGAGGGAGCTAATGTTTCCGTACACCAGAGTATAGAGTTCTCCCTCCAAGTTCACCCTAGTTCTACAAAAACCTCTTCCATTCAGTGGAATGAGACAGTGCCTCTCACAAAGCTGACACTCTACCTTATCACCAACTTGCTTCCAAAGCAGGGCTTTCTTCATCCAAGGTTTGGCCGTAGGTGACCGAACCTGCACCGTCAAGTTGCTTATAGATTCGGCCTGACCGTGACCTTGCAGAGGCTCTTGTCCGTCTGCAATCTCTTGAGATATTGAGGTGTTTCCTCAAGTCTTATCTGAGCGGAAATCATGGGTGTCAAATCCATCCCCGATTTCATCAAACATATGACATTCCAGAAGGTTCCATGACCAGAGTGCCCCTGTGAGCCCACTATCTGGGCTCTCCTCACCTGGTAGACCTCACAAGTTATCGGCGTCGGAACGGGAGAGCGTGCCACTACTACAAGAG
>Ga0209225_1001914_pt1 | contig 19617 bp, 22 predicted proteins | sample WasSprMetagenome_FD_184732 | JGI IMG/M metagenome (GOLD analysis project Ga0209225, IMG submission 184732) | Sulfidic aquatic microbial communities from Washburn Spring, Yellowstone National Park, USA - WS (SPAdes) (version 3) | ecosystem: Environmental > Aquatic > Thermal springs > Hot (42-90C)...
TTGGGGCTTTGCTCGGAGGGGCTTTGGGGGTGTGTGTTTGGATGGGAGTCCCGTGCCGTTGGGCTCGACTGTCACTCATGAGCCTGCGAGGGTTCCGATGTCCTTGTGGGCGAGGTGGAAGACCTTGATGCAACGATCAAATATGAACAAATGAGAATGAACATCAAGAGTCAAACGGTCAAAATCCCATTAGCTTACTGTTTATAGATGTTTAGGTTGTGAATGGATGCGGAACCTTCTACATCAACATGTCCATTACGCGAAGGTTTAATAGAAGCAGTATTACATGAAAAATTAAATGTTAACGAAAGTAACGAGTGTTTCCACAGGTTCCGCCTATGGAGAAAAATATGCAAATTTGATATAACATTCTCTCAGTCTAAGAGTTAAGTGTTTCATTCTACGTAGATATACGTAAATATGCATTAGCATATTGTAGCGGTAAATCTTAGGTTTCACAGCTTTTATACAGATTCCTTACGGGCCGTGACTTAAAGCATGAGTACTAAAAGTTGTCACATTTAATAACATACAAAAAATATTTTTACTAGACTTTATTAGTAATCTTTATGTTTAAGATAAATGATGTAGTAAAAAAGGATCAAGTGGTTGCAACTAAGCTTGTTTATAAGGGTAAATTAATAAATGTGAGAATAGATGAAATTATTTTAAAGAACGGTACTAAATATTCAAGGGAAATTGTTGAACATCCTGGAGCTGTAACAGTTTTAGCATTTTTAAATAATGATACTGTATTGATGGTTAGGCAATATCGTAGAGCAGCAGATAAAGTACTCTTGGAACTCCCTGCAGGTACATTAAATAATAATGAGACACCTGAGGAATGTGCTTTACGTGAGCTTGAAGAGGAAACCGGTTATAGGGCTCATAAAATAGAAAAACTTGGGTCATTTTATTTAGCACCTGGATATAGTACAGAGAAAATTCATGCATTTTTTGCGAGTGAATTAGAGGAGAAAAAGCAGAAGCTTGAAATTGATGAAGATATAAAGGTTGAGAAAGTAAGAATTAAAGATTTATTGGTTATGATTAATGATGGTAAAATAGAAGATGCTAAAACTTTAGCATCACTTTTCTTATTTTTAAATCGTGGTAATTTGGTTAAAGATTAGAAAGGTATTTTTAGGTATTCATACATATTAGTGTGAGGATTGGGATTTCATGTCAGTTGAAGAAGCCGAGGAGCATAGGAAGAAGGGAGACCAACTTTATAGTATGGGACGATTAAACGAAGCTGAAGAAGAATATAGATTGGCTATAAGCATTTACCCTGAACATGCAGAGGCGCATCATAATCTTGGAGTTGTGCTAGCTACAAAAGGTGATTTTGAATCCGCAGAACAAGAAATACGAAGAGCTATAGAACTCAGGCCTAATGATTCAGACATGCATATTAGTTTAGGAACTCTATTATACGAGATGAATAGGTTTGATGAGGCTGAGGATGAGTTTCGTAATGCAGTTCAATTAAATCCTGATAATATTGATGCTCATATAAGTTTAAGTGGGGTCCTTATAGAGCAGGGAAAATTTGAAGAATCCGAGCAGGAACTCAGAGAAGCTGAGCGATTAGCGCCTGATAATGCTGATATTCATTATCTACTTGGGCTTGTATATGCAATATCAGGTAAGCTTGATGAATCTGAATCTGAATTAAACAAAGCATTAGAAATTGAGCCTGATCATGCAAATGCAAGAAAAGCTTTAGCGAGCCTTCTTAAAGAAAAGGAAAGAATGAAAAGTGAATCTTCGGAAGAAAATGATGAAGATCATGATGAGGATGATTATTAGTGATTTAAGTTAGGTTTAATTTTTTCTTTTATAGAATCTACTAGTATTATTATGATAAAAATAAAGGAGCTTAAATATCCTTTAGGAATAAAATATTAGGGGAGAATCTTGTATAAGGATTACATGAATACTTATAATGAGCATATTAAAAATCCGATAGGTAAAGTATTTAATGGAAGTTACACTACAATCAATTTTATTACTATTCACGTTGATGATCCGAGATTAAGTTTTGGAAGTATGATAGTAGTAGCGAGCGAGAATATTCTTATAGTTGGAGTCATAAAAAATCATGAAGTTAGAACATACGAAGAAACGATACCTAGTAAAGAACCAGTAAACTGGAAAACATTTAAAGAATTGTATCCCGATGCTGAAAAGCTTATAGCTGTTGTATATAATGCTGTAGCTATAGGATATTTTAATGGTATAGAATTCGTACAAAATGTTCCTTATAAAGCTCCAATAATTCATGATTTAGTATTTGAACCTGATAGGGATTTCATAAGAGATTTTCATAAAGGTCTGAAAATGGAATATGTATCTTTAATATATTCTTCATTAAATATGAATAAAGTGGATTTTATTCAATTATCATCAAGCCTTTATAGATGGTTATTTGAATCAAAATATTTTAATAAAGATGAGCTCAAAGAACTTTATAAATCAAGTTTGCGTAATCTTGCAACTTACGGATTCATTGATATAATACCACAATATATTAAATTCATTGGATCATTTTTGGAGGAGATATAATATGGATACTATAGGATATGTTGTTGGTGGATCACTTGAAAATGGTGTTCAAATTAAATTACATGTAAGTTCTGAAGATGTTTCAGTCGGTAGCTTAAAAGTTGCTAAAGGTTTACGCAGAAAATACCTCCTCTTACTAAATAACATATATCATGGAAGCATGGAAATTGCAAATAAACTATCATCAAATAATATTTCCTCAGATTTAATGTCATCAATGAGAGAAGAAATTTTACCATCATATGTAACAGGAATAGCAGTTGCACAGGGAGATAACAATAGTATCGAAGAAGCTAATACAATACCTGATTATCTATCAACAGTTACATCATTAACATTAGAAGACGTTAAAATTTTTTACGGTGAACCAGACGAGAACAATTTTCTAAAACTAGGTTTCGGTTCACCAATAGGTATTGAAAATGCAATAATTCCTGTTGACATTCCAATGCTAACTAAATCAAGCTTTGCAATCTACGGTAAAACTGGAACCGGCAAAACAGTATTAGGAAACATAATAGCAACTAATATAGCCCTTTATACTGCGCAACGCAAATACAGCGGAGACCAAGAACACTCACCCATTTCAATGCTAATATTAGATATGCATAGCGAGTATGGAACAACAGTCAAAGATGTTTATGGAAAACAGCTCGGACCTGGTATCGCAAGAATAATGCCTGACGAATTCATAGTATATACACCTGATGAAGAACTTGCAAGAAAAAGTAACGAAGATGGATATCCAATGTACATATTAAAAATAACTACAGCAGATATTGAACCTGAAGATATAATTCTTATGTCAGAACTGCTTAGCTTAACAGATATACAAATTGCCACGTTACCAACAATAGCCAAGCTTCTAGAATCAAAGGAAAAACAACCATGGATCCTATACTTATATGATTACGAAATGTACAAGAAAGTTACCGATATGAAAGATAAGTATATCGAAAGATTTTTATCAAGCATACACTCACTTTATAGAAAATTAAGCTTTCTTAAAACTTATAATTTTATTGAAAGAAAAAATACCCAGAGTGATACAATAGACTCGATAGTTGAAACTCTATTAGAGAAAGAACCAAAACATATAATAATATCTTTTGGAGTATATGGTGATGATGTAAGAGCATACACATTACTTACTAATATGATAGCAAGAAGATTACTAGAAAAAGCTGTATTGTTAGGCTTACAAAGAAAAGAACTATCAAAAAGAATTGTAATATTTGTTGAGGAAGCCCATAAATTTCTCGATCCAAAATTAAGAGAAAACAGCCCCATGGGAAAAATTGCTAGAGAACTTAGGAAACGCGGAATAACACTTTGCATCATAGATCAAAGACCCTCACAAATAGATCCCGATGTCAGTAGCATGATTTGGAATACTTTCACTTCAGTATTAGGAGATGAGAAAGATATTAAAGCAGCCACCATTAACTTAGGCAAATCAGGATTATATGATCCAATAGTAAGATCATTAACACGTCAAAATTTTCTAGCATTTGGTGACGCATTCAGATTCCCCGTAGTAGTTAAAACAATAGATTACCAAAAATACACTGAGCACGCCAAAGAGTTATATGAAAAAATTAGAAAATCAAATAATCCCACAGATGAAATTCTTAAGAACGAAATATAATTCATTAAAAATAATTACAAAATTAATATGATCAATCTCTAATGCAAATAAAAGTATTGAAAACTATCATAGGCAATTTTTCTGTAAACACGTTTATTTAGTAAGTTATATTTTTTATTAGTGGTGTCCATATGACAAATATAAACGTTGCACTTTACGGTGTTGGCGAAATAGGCATTCTAATAGCTAAGGCTGCACATCTCAGAGGACTCAATATTGTGGGTGCCGTAGATATAGATCCTAAAAAAGTGGGGAAAGATCTTGGTGAGATAATAGGACTTAAAGAGAAATTAGGTGTTATAATAACTGATAATCCAAATAACTTAAGAAATGTTGATGTAATACTTCATGCCACTGGAACTTATTTAGACAAAATTTATAATCAAATTGAAACATGCATTAAACTCAATTGCGATGTAATATCAACATGCGAAACATTATCATATCCTTATTATAGATATCCCGATCTTGCTAAAAAAATAGATCAGCTTGCTAAGGAACATGGTGTGACCGTGATAGGTACTGGTGTAAATCCAGGTTTCGTACTTGATACTTTAGTTTCAGTCTTTACTAGCGTATCATGGAATATAGAAAGCATCACAGCAATAAGATCATTAAACGCGGCTTATAGGCGGACTAACTTTCAGAAGAAAATAGGTGTGGGACTTACACCCGAAGAAGCTCAAAAGAAACTTACAGTCGGTGAAATTACTGGACATGTAGGTTATGCAGAATCTGTATTCTTAATATCAAAATTCTTAAACTTAGAAATTAATAAGGTAGAAGAAAAACAAATACCCGTAGTAGCTAAAAAGAATGTAACAATTAATAATGTAACAGTTGAGAAAGGTCGTGTACTAGGGTTAAAAGGATATGGTATAGGATATTATAATGATAAAGAACTAATTAGGATTGAATTAAGGGCTTATATTGGTGCGAGAGATTATGAAGAAATTGTGATAAAGGGAACACCAGAGATTAGATGGAAAAGTAATGGTACACAAGGCGATCTAGCAACTGTCGGAATGATAGTTAATATGATACCAAGAGTAATAGAATCTAAACCCGGTTTAATAACAATGGCAGATGTAGGAATCCCACGATATTATGCAAGGTTATAATTTATGAAATATCATGGATTATTTTTTATAATCATTGGTATAATTGGCATAATTGTCAGTCTACTCCTTATGTCAGAATCATCAACTTCCTATTGTATCATTGGCTCTGCATGCACATCGGTAGTACAAAGTGAATATTCACATTTATTAGGCATACCTTTATGGTTACTCGCTTTAATAGGATTCACATTATATACTGCTTTAGGATTTTCATACGTATTTGTGAATGATTTATCAATAACAAGACTTATTTTATTGACAATCTTAATAGGTTCCGGGGGTGCATCATTATTAGCATTTTATTTAATTTATATTGAACTTAATATTTTACACCTCATATGCTCATATTGTACTATATTGCATGCACTAATTTTCATTAGCTTTGCATTCTCAGTCTTTCTCTTCAAACATTATTAACTCTAAGTTTTCAACCATTTTTTGAATATTATAGAATGCTATACCACTAGCTATAATATCAGCAGTAGCTCCTGGATTTAATCGTGATGAATACAATTTTTTATCTAGCATGTTAAGAAGTTTCCATCCTGCCCTACTATTGATTTTCTTTTTATATATTAGTTTTGCATCATCCATTATTGATCGAGCAATTTCCTCACTACTCTTTCTGATTACAAGACTGTCTGGTCTGAGAGATAATAAATAAATGTACGCTAATACAACTGAATTATTCCACCCTAATTTACTAAGATTTTTTTCTATTAACGATTTTACAAGAAGTGATTCCGGATAACCACTTATAAGTTCTTTACTCACAAGATCCCATGTTGCTGATTCAATAAGCACATCCCATAAAGTATAATTATTCTTTTTTAATTCATACTCAAAATCTATTGCATAAACATCAGGTAAATTTGTATTTTTAGGTTTATTTTTTTTAATATAAGATGGGGCTGCCTCCCTAATAGCTTTATAAAACATTATAGCATCATTTACATCACTATTCTTTACTATATTAACTGCTTCAGTAGCAAGTCTATTAATGTTTAATTCTGGTAAACAGTGTGGAGCACTTGCAGCTAATGGTATTAGAAGTGTCGCCAGTCCTAGATTTGTATTACCATTTTTATGTATTCTTTTAGCAAATTTAACCGAAAGATAAATAGCTCTTCCTATATCTACACGCTCCTCCCTCAATGAATTATTAAAAACTTCTATAAAGATTGGTTGCATTACATGACTCGTTATAAGGAAATCTTCAAATCGCGTGTCCTCATAATCATGTAATCTATGAACATTACCAGGTTTTGGGTACGCAGCAACTTCAAGAGAAATAGCAGATGATAATGCTATAGAAATTAAATACGCATGTGTCATTTTAAACACCACTAAAAATCACCAAAATTAATATTGCTAAATTATTATATTATTTTACTCTCTTGTTTAATAGTCTTATTAATTTTTTATCATGAGTAAATATGCATCAGAAACAAATGAACTGAAAGCTATTATATAATACCATATTTTTTGTAAAACTCTTTTCCAGTTCTTCTAATTGATAATGGTATATTTTTTTCTTTGCCTATTTTTTTAAGTTCTTCATCAATCAAATTAAGTATCATCTCTTTATCTATATTTCTAAGTACTGCATTTTCATGAGCACGTAATAATACGTATGGATATCCTCTACCCTTAGCTCGTCTAGAAAGTGATGCTTGCGCAGCTACACTAAGATGGATATCATCAATGTATGATATAGCCCAATTAGGCATTTCAACGCGCATTATTTCATTATCATCAACTTTAATGTAAAAACCCTTAATATTAAGATTCCTATTATGTTCTAAGATAAGATTGTGCACTTGGAATATGGGACTTCGTTCATAAATTTTTAGTCGCTTTAAAAAGAGATTCTTATCACTAATCATATTATATTTAAAACATGGAGCATCATCACCTTTTTCAACTATGCATCTATAACAAGATGGTTCTGAAGCACAAATAACTCCTCTAACTAATACATTAAGTAAACCTCTGCTTAATGAATGATATACACCTATAGGTATTATGTTGAGTTTTTTCATGTCATTAAGAAAACGTCTCATACTCTCTACAAGTAGCTCTTGATCATCTGTAGAATAATTCCCAGCATACAGCATTGATAATGAACCATCATAAAAGAGAAACATTGGTTTATCTCTATTTATTTCATATGCAATTTTTTCCATTAAGCTCTCTATTAACTCAAATTGCCAAACTTCTAGATCAACATCTCTCATAATACGTCCTATTACTTTTTGTGAACCGCGTTTAACAAAAAGTTCTTTGCCAATCTTTAATTCAATAATATTCTCAATCCGATACCCTCCAGTAATAATCTGAGGGGCATATATAAAAACCGCAATATTCATTAGTGATATTAATGGTTTTATATGGGGATCGGGTTTTATCCAACTAGAATCCACACCCATTATTATATTTCGTGTTCTTGCTTCATTAGATTCAGGATTAATTTTTGGTGATAAAGTTAAATTGAGTGGTTCTAGTGGTATATCAACCTCTTTAAGAACTGTTAGTGTAGAAGGATCATTTTTAACTATATCTGCAATTTTATTAAAATCCGCATCAAAAAGCTTATAAGAATTTAACTCATTTACAACCTCATCATAATCCATTAGATCGTTTAATATTAATTCAATTTTTTCCCTAATCTGTTTTCCTATATTGGCCATTAATGCAAGTTTGCCCTGCCCATACATTATCTTTCATTATTTAATTATAAGAAGAAATATAAAAAGACTAACTATTAATTATTTAAAGAATCGCTCTTAAATAAGAATGTTGTAGCTGGTTTTTGGATTGCTGTAAGATCCATATAATTTTCTCCCATCTAACACGAAAAGCCTAAAGCAGCGCTCATTCGAAAAAGGATACCTATCAACAGAAGCCTAGCCACAAAAATTTTATTTAAGAGTGTAAAGAATTATTGATTATGATGATTTTTTAATCTTTAGTTCACTTAATTGTTTTATCATTTCAGAAATTACTTCTATGGCATCACCTACTATTCCATAATCAGCGACTTGGAAAATACGCGCCTCAGGATCTTTATTGATAGCAACTATTAATGATGATTGTTGCATACCAGCTAAATGTTGAACCGCTCCTGATATGCCAATAGCTATATAAAGTTTTGGTCTAACAGTTTTTCCTGTTTGTCCAACTTGCCTATCTTTAGGTATCCAACCCATATCTACAACCTTTCTAGACGCTCCCATGCCTGCATTAAGTAATTTAGCCAATTCTTCAACAAGTTTAAAATTCTCTGGCTTACCTAATCCATAACCTCCAGATACAACAATTTTAGCTTTGTCAGGCAATGGTATGTGACTTTCCTCTTTTTTAGGTATGAATTCAATCATCCGAGCTCCCGGATTAACTTTATCAAGGTCAACTTTTGCGCGTATTATTTCAGCCTTATGTCCATTAATTTTTGGTGGTATTTCAAATACTCCTGGTCTAGCAGAAGCCATTTGAGGTCTGTGCTTCTTACATAATATATGCGCAAGAATCGTATGACCAAAAGCTGGTCTTATCATATCAATATTACCATCTGGAAGTACTTGAAAATCAGTACAATCAGCAGCTAAACCAGTTTCTATAAGTGAATGTAATCGACCACCCAATTCTCTTCCATTTTTTGTGGCCGCAAAAAATACTGCTTCAGGCTTATAAGTATTAATAAGTTGTGCTAACGCTTCAACATACAATTCTGGTGAGTAATCTTTAAGTTTTGGATGTTCAGCAACATATATCTTGTCTAAAGGATACTCAATTACTTCATCAATTAAATTCTCATTTCCATAATGTAATAATACTCCAGCTAAGTGAACCCCCCTTTTATCAGCTAATTCTCTTGTTTTGCTAATAAGTTGAAGTGAAGGTTCACGTACATGACCATTTCTATGTTCAAGAAAAACCCAGATTCCTTTATATTGTGATATATCACCTGTCATGAAGAACACCCCTTATGGATTAACCTCAATTATACCATCTTTGATTAAATAATTAATCAATTGTCTCACGCTTTCTTTCGCATCACCAGATAATATTATATTCTTTCTCTTGGGTAAGATTACATCATCTATTTTACTCACTATAGTTGGTGAACCTGCCAATCCTATTTTGGTTGGATCTAATTTTAAATAATCAGCATTCCACTCAATAATAACGCCAGCACGTTTAGCTTTAAGCATGCCAGTTAAGGTTGGTTGTCTTGGCATATTAGAACCAAAATTTACAGTAATTACTGCTGGTAGCGTAGACTCCCAGATCTCATATCCATCCTCAACAGCACGTTTGGCAATCACTTTATTACCTTTCAATTCTACATGCGAAACATATGTAATTTGTGGTAAATTAAGATGACCTGCAACCCCTGGTCCAACATGTCCAGTAGAACTATCTGTAGTCTCTTCACCAAAAAGTATTAGATCATACTTGCCAAATTCTTCACCAATCCTCTTTATTCCTTCACTTAAAGTATAAGCTGTCGCGGCTGTGTCAGCACCCGCCATTCTTCTATCGGTCAATAATATAGCCCTATCAGCACCCATGCCGATTGCTTTTTCTAGTGATTTTCTAAAAAATGGAGGCCCCATAGTAAGTACTATTACTTCACCGCCATGCTTCTCTTTCAATTGTAAGGCTATTTCTAAAGCATTCAAATCAGGTGGATTAATATCGCTTTCAACACCGCTTCTTATTAATGTTCCGGTTTCGGGATTAATTTTAAGTTGATCAGCTCTTGGAACCTCTTTAATACATACTATAATTCGTACCACAGCTCATCCCTAAACACATATAACATTAGCCAAATATATACTTAATTCTAGATTGTATATTCACTAATTAAACTAATTGCTAATAATTTTTAACTAAAATATAAAATATTAATAGAACATAACATTAGAATAATAAATCTTCCTAATTTTAAATGATTACGTGAACTCAGTAAGAACTCACGATTTAATCGTTGAATGAATTGTAAAAATTTAGTAGTGGAAGTAGTGTCAAACTTTTAAATCTGTAAAATACTTAATAAAATATGGAACCCTTTGATGTTGAAAAGCCAATTATTGGAGTTATACATTTACTGCCTCTTCCTGGTACACCCAGAGGGCAAAATTTTGATTTGGTCCTAAAAAGAGCTGTTTCGGAAGCATTAATTTTAGAAGAAGGTGGGGCTGATGGTTTAATAATTGAAAATTTTGGTGATTTACCATATGCAAAAGATGTTGCAGGGTATGAGACTGTAGCTTTTATGACAGCCATTATGAGAGAAATCTCTATGTCAGTTTCTTTACCTTTAGGAATTAATGTATTAAGAAATTGTGTAGAGGCAGCAATAGCAGTAGCGGCGGCTGCTGGCGGAAAATTTATAAGAGCTAATATATGGATGGGAGCATACTTAACTGACCAAGGATTAATCGAAGGTAAAGCATACAGTGCTCTTAGGTTTCGTAAAATGTTAGGGGCTGATCATATTAAAGTTTTTGCGGATATACGTGTAAAACATGCTCATCCAATAGTCCCCATTAGTATTGAGGATGAAGTAAAAGATAATATAGAAAGAGGCTTAGCAGACGCATTAATAGTAACAGGAAATAGAACGGGACAACCTCCAGCAGCGGATTATGTATTGAATGTAAAAAAGATTGCAGGTAATATTCCAGTTCTTATTGGTAGTGGCCTTAATACGAATAACGCTAAAGAGTTGCTTAGCATAGCTGATGGTGCGATAGTAGGCACATTCTTTAAGATTGATGGTATAGTAACAAATCCGATTGATATAAAAAGGGTACGTGCATTAATGACTATTGTAAAAGAAATGCGAAAAACTAAACAGAAATGATATTTTCATATTTTTATATAATTCTTCTCATAACCTCTATTTTTTAATTCATTTCTTACGATTTCTACTGCTTTTACCATCACGATAAGTTTTTGATAAGCTATAGACCTTGGTTGAAGTTTTAATCCGCAATCTGGATTAACATAAACTCGAGTTGGGCCCATTATTTCTACTGCTTTTCTAATAGCTTTTGCAACAGTCTCTACGTCTTCTATTCTTTTATTATGCACATCTATTACACCAAAACCAATTTCTTTTCCAGGACTTATCTTATTTAGGAGATCAATTTCTTTAAAATTCCTATTGGCAAATTCTAGCGCAAATTGACTTACCATTAATTCATCAAAATATGGAGCTAATCTTTTATACTCTCCATAACATACATGAAGTCCTATCTTCATTTTTAATCCCTCAACAGCCTTATTAATTGCTTGAACACCCCAATGAACTTCATCTTCATGTGTTGGGAGAGCTGGTTCATCAATTTGAACAAAAACATTACCTGCCTCTTGTAACATCTTTAACTCTTTATTAATAATTTTAGCCAACTCGAATGTTAATTCTTCCTTTGAACTATAGTATTCATTAAAACTCCATTCAGCGATTGTATAAGGACCAGTTATTGTCATTTTAACAACTTTCCTGCTTGAAACAGCCCTTAAAAATTTATATTCATCAACTATCATTGGTCCTCTATATTCAAGTGGTCCAATTACTGCTGGCTTTCTATAATATGCGTTTCCCCATACCCTAACTGGATCATAAAACTTAAATCCGCCAATACGCTCAGCAAAGAATTCAACCATTTCATCCCTCCTTTGTTCACCATCACTAGGTATGTCGATTCCAGCACGTTCTTGATCAGCTACTACAGTTACTACAGCATCATCAAAAGCTTCTTTTAAATCCTCTTCAGAAATACGTCCTCTTTTATAAGCCTTAATCATCTCTCTTAGCCATTTTGGTCTAGGATAACTTCCAATTACTGATGTTGGTAATATTGGTAGTTCATATTCCATTATATCACCCCCACCAACGACTTAGATAATATTCGTAACTTCTTAAAAGCTACACTTTCTGGAATAAAATCCATCATGGAACTTGGCGTGATAAAAAGATTTTTCGGATTCATTTTAATTATATCTTTTATTATACTTCTTAAAATCTTTACCCTTTCCATTTTTGTATTACGTGAATCAATAAGACCAATTGCTAATGACAAATCCTTTATATCAAACTTTTTAAGAGATGTTAAAAACTCTTTGACAGATGTAAAATCTAAGCCTAAAACATCATAAAAATCTTTAAATTGTATTAAGTGAAATGCTGACCCAAAATAAGTCTGTACCCATAATGTTATATCTAAATTATCCCTAAGCATTGCTAATACTGCTTTAAATACTTCTAAAGTAGGCGTATCAGTAACTTTTATTAAATATGGCTCATGCACCTCTATAACTTTTGCTCCTTCTTTTGCTAAAGAATAAACCTCTGTACTTAAAGCTGAGGCTAAATCTATTATAAGATTTTTTACTGATGTATAATATCTATTCTCTGACATGAGTCCAAACGTAAGCGGCCCTGGTATCATTGCATGAACGTTTAATCCAAACTCGCTAGCAATTTTTACAGTATTTTTATACCAATCAATCGTGACAGGATTTTCTAACTTGATTTGATTTTCTATCACAGGAATTCTATAATAGAAGTTATTATCAAAGAATCTGAATAATGGTCCTTGTTTAACCCCATGCATTGAGGAGGAAAATGGACTAAATAGATCATCCCATAAATAAAGACCATGAATAGTGTTATTTATACCCACACTCCTTAATCTAGAGAAAGATCTTTTCAAATATTCATTATATATTTCCTCAAATTCGTGTCTTTCTAGTTTACCCTCTCTAAATTTCACTAATACTCGTGAAAATTTAAATGGACGGGGTAACCCACCTATTAAAGCAGATTCTATTTTATTTGCCATACCCTCTAAAATGCATTACTAAAAAATAAGCTTTAGCTTCTAAGCATCTTAATAAACTCAATACCACCATCAAGATCCATTGGAGATGAAATTATTATACCATCATAAATTTTCTCGAGTTCATCTATTATATTACGGAATTCATCATATGACATAACAACATTATCAGGTATTTGTATACCAGCAAGTTGTGCAATCTCCTTTATGGCACTGGAGTTTTTTTCAGTAGGGACGATTAATGTAGCATAGATTTGTGGCATCCAACCATAAGCTTTAAGTACATTCATGAGATTTCTATGAAAGATTTTGGCATCTTCAGTTCTCAGCATAACTTGCGTTGCCATAAAGTCTGGTCTAGCACTCAATTTCTTTAAAAGCCTTTGAGGATCTAAAGGAGGCCCAGCAATCATACCCATCTTTAAAAATGATACTCTTTCATCAGATTTTCCCCACAAGACTAATTCCTCTGGCCAAGTATCACTTACTTCATTACCTTCACTAGGCTTATCCCCTCTAACCACTAAAATACCATAAACTCCTATTGCTGCACAACCATAAATAATACTTTTTAATGCTACCTTATTCATGTTAATAGTTTTTAAATGAATAATTGTTTTTACATCAAATTTTTGTAAAAGAAGTGATGCAAAAATGACACTTGGAATTCTTGGCATACCTAATGGAGTATCAGTAATATTAAATGCATCAACCAAATTAACTATAGACTCAATGCGTTTTAACATTTTTTCTACATTAGATCTAGGAGGTACTAATTCTAGACTGATGAACATAAGAATAAATCTATTTACCTTAATAAAAAAGTTATCTATTCATAAATGTGACAATAGCATTTCAACTCTAAGGACACTAGATTCACAAAGAAAACACAAATCCTATACTCAAAGAGCAATAGAACATTACAATTACAAATCTCATGAACATGCACAAGACCAGAATATACATGTTTATAAATAATTTTTGATATGGCATGTATAGAATGGAACACATTAAATGGCCTCCACCTAAAAGAAGAATAACAGCTTACGTTCTTTTACCAGCCACATTTCTTAGAGAGATTCCCCATTTAAGGGAGAAAACACTGAGAGCATCAATGATTGCTAGGGCATTATCAATCTTTAGGATAGATCACTTAATAATATACAAAGATGTAAATGATGAAAAATGGAAGGATGATGCAAAATTACTTAAATTACTTTTAGAATATTTTAAAACACCCCCATATTTAAAGCGTCTTTTATTTAAAAAGCTTAATGAATTAAAGTACGTTGGTATAACCCCACCATTAAAAACTCCAAGTCATCCGGAACATGCTCTAGATTTTTCATCAAATTTTCGATTAGCATTAATACTTAAAAAAGGAGAAGAAATATTTGCTGAAGCAGGATTACCACATGTTATAAAAGTCAAAAGTAAGAAAAAATTACGTGATAAAGACCTCGTAACATTATTGATAAAACAGAATAAGAATGGCTTTATTGGAGAAGTTGTAGATTCAGTACCTCACTATTGGATCTATGATGTTTCTATAGAGAATGATTTGGCATCATTAATAAGAAAATTTCGTAAACCAAACAACCTTATAATTTCAACTTCCAGATATGGAGAAGATATTAGGAATATTATTGAGAAATTACGAATGTCATTAAATAATTCTAATCATGTGATGATAATTTTTGGATCGCCGAGAGAAGGCCTTAAAGAAATATTTAATAGATTTGGTCTAGACATAACTCGTGATAGTGATTATGTGATTAATTTCATACCATTACAGGGTGTAAAAACAGTAAGAACTGAAGAAGCCTTAATGAGTGCATTATCAATTATTAATCTTCTAACAGAATAATTATTTCTTTTCCGTTTTCTTCTTAGTTTTTTCCTCTTCTTTTTCTTTCTTTGTTGTAGTACTCTCCTCTTTAAATATGGTTGTTCTTTGTCTTCCACCCATCCCATCCACCCTTAATAATAATTTGTTACAAACTTATTTACTTATCTTTTAACATATTATACCATTAAAATAAAAACTCTCTTTAAACAAGAAATATGTCTTTGTATTAAAACTTAAATCTTGGTCACGGTTAATTGAGCATAGTTTTTTATACTTTAATTTTAATTTAATACTTTGGTCAATGATGTGTTTGCCGAGTGATGAATTAATGATTTCAAAAGATTTGCTGAGACCATTTATTTAATAGGTTTATCTTCAGCTTCTACATATATGTGTTTTATGAATGGATAAGATTGTTTGATTTTACGCTCTATCTCATCTATAACATGCTCTATCTCGTCAGTTGTTAATTTATCTTTAAAATTAACATCAATACCAAGTATTACACGATCAACACCAAAAAATACACTCTTAACATCAATTACATTATTAACTTGCGGTATAAATAGAATTATTTTTTTAATATTTTCTATTTCGTGATGCTTTAATCCTACACCTATAAGGTGTTCTCTAGTCTGACTCGCAACATGTAACCCTATACCAATCATAGTTAATCCTATGAAAATTGCCGCAATTCCATCAAAAAACAATACCTTTAAATAAATACTAACATAAATACTAACAAATACTACTATTATTTCTATGATAGCTGATATATCTTCAGCAAGTACAATAGTTATAACAGGATTTAGTGTAGGTTGCAAAGTACTACCATCATATTTACCACTTTTTTGATGGCGATATGTTAATAATACATTAATTAATGAGAAACTTTCAAAAATTAAAGCAAATATTAAAGCTATAAATGCAATTTCTCCACTACTTATACTTTTAGGTTGTAAAACGCGATTCATACCTTCAATTAATGAAAGAACGCCCGAACCACCTATAACAAATAATGATGCTATAAATGACCAAAAGAAAACTTCCTTTCCTCGCCCAAAAGGATATTTAATGGATGGCTTTTGACTACTTAAATTAATACCTATAGCAAGAAATACCTGATTCATAATATCAGAGAATGATCTGAGCGTTTCAGCTAGCATTGCAATGCTACCAGTCATTATAGATGCAAAGAGTTTTACTAAAAATGTTATTATATTGCTAATAAGAGCTACATAAACCGCTGATTTGACATTACTCATACGTTATTGAGACACCTCGTGGTATAAAAAAGAGATTTTAATTAATAAATTTAACTGCAATCACTTTATACTGTTAATTAACTCTAATGCCTCCGCTAAGTGAAAAGTTTTTATTATTTTTCGTGCTTTCTCATAAAGCTCATCATCAACTGTAATAAATATTGCATCATATTTTTTAGCCAAATGTATATATACAGCATCATAAAAAGTAATTCCTAACTCTCTAGCTATCTGCATAATATTTTTCATATCATCCTCGCATGGAAGTTCAACTGAACTACGTATAAGAGTGCAAAGACTTGAAGCAGCTTTTAAAGCATCTTCAGAACTAAGTTGTAAGTTACGATTTATAGTATTAGCGACTTCAAATGGTAATATTGGCGGTTCCTTTAGTTCAATCGCACCATTAATATATAAATCTCTGAAACGAATTGCTACTTTACTGTATTCTTCTTCATTAAACCATTTAGCAACAACACCACTATCTAATACATATACTCTTCTCATGATTTTCCCCTATCCTTTTTTATAATTTTCATACTATCATACACACCAAGCAGAGTTTTTTCACGGATCTCATCAGAAACTTGCGCAGCCTCCATTAATTCAAGCTTTTTAATATGCTCAGCTATAGCTTCTCTAATAACCTCACTCCATTTAACCTTATATTTCTTCATTTTCTCCCTCAATTCCTTAGGAACACGAACTGTAATTATTTCGCTCATATTCCCAATTAAGTAATACACCTATGATAAATATAAACTTGTCTAAGTTTTTTCTAATATTTAACATAAAATATTTATCTAATACATAATATATAGTTGAAATATACAATATGACATACTGCATATGTTATAATCACTAAGTTTTTTAACCTAGTATTTTATTCTTAAAGTGGTATTACATGGATATAATAGAGTATCTGGAGCATACTAAGCCATTACTCGATAAACGAATTAGTGAAATAGTTGCTTCTCTTCACTTTCCAAGATTAATGTTAAGACAAGTTGAGGGTGGCAAAAGACTTAGAGGCGCCTTAACGCTTTTAACCTGCGAAGCTCTTGGAGGAAATATTGAAAAGGCTCTTGACTATGCAGCTGCAATAGAAATTGTTCATGCAGCAACATTAACCCATGATGATTATATAGATAAACATAAGACAAGAAGAGGATTAAAACCACTCTATATAATACTTGATCCTAGACGTGCAGTACTATTAGGTGATATGCTCATGGCATCCGCGATAAAATATGTAAAAGCCGAGGATGGTTCCAAAGATGCATTATCAGACGCTATTTACGATGTATCACGTGGAGCACTTCTTGAACCCCTAAATCCCTTCAAATTCTTAAAAAGTTTAACACAAGGAACCGTAGTACGTGAATCATACTTAGTCATTATTAAACTTAAAACTGCAGTTTTATTTGCAACAGCTAGTAAATTAGGAGCAATAGCAGCTAATAGTTCATTAAAAGAAGAAGCGTACAAATATGGTATGTCAGTAGGTGAAGCTTTTCAAGTAGCGGATGATATATCAGATATTAATAAAATCATTAAAGGCGAAACAATAGATATAGGCTCACTAATAACATTAGGTCCGTTAGTTACATATTTTGCTGGTATAAAAGAAGCAATATTATTAATAGTGAATGGTCTAAAAATACTACAGGACAGTAACCATCATTTCCCGCAAGATTTAATAAAGGTATTAGAAGAGATAAAAACAAATGCATTAAAGTTTATAAACGATCGTTTAGAAGCAGCTGAAAAAAGTTTACAACCATTTCCAAAAAATGAATACACAGATTTACTAAGAGAATTCCCCTACTATGCGGTAGAAAAAATGCTAGAAGAATCTAATACTAAGTTCACTAAATTACATGAAACTCGGCAAGAAAGCCCAGAACTTTAGCTCTAGGATGAATTACAAAATAAACAGATCCAATAGGATTAATTCACAACTTGTTCTTGAGCACTATAACTCATAATTGCCATTGATAATCGTTTAATGCCCTCTTCAATCTGATTAATACTAGGATATGAAAAGTTCAATCGCATAGTATTTCTAACATCTATTACATAAAATGAATCACCAGGCAGATATGCTACTTTATACTTTTTAATAACATCCGGCAATATAGCTCGAGTATCAATATTATTATTAAGCCAAACAAAAATAAAAAGACCCCCTATTGGTTTACTCCACGTAGCACTATTTGACATGTATTTTTCAAGAGCATTTAACATAGCATCCCTCTTCTCTCTATAAAACCTTTTTATAATAGGTATTTTCTTATCCACAATTCCATTCTCAAGAGTATAATATGCTATATATTGTGTCAGAGGAGACGTACAAATATCTGTGATTTGCTTAATACGCACATATTGTTTAATAATATTCTCTTCAGCAATAATCCACCCAATTCTTAAACCTGGACCTAATATTTTACTAAACGTTGATGTATAAATTACTCTACCCTCTTTATCCATAGACTTAAGTCTTATTGGTTCATCACCCTCAAATGTAATGTAACCATATGGATCATCCTCTAGTATTATAAAATCATATTTTGATGCAAGTTCTAATAAATGCTTTCGTCGTTCAATACTCATTGAAATTCCAGCAGGATTTTGAGATGTCGGCATTGTATAAAGAAGCTTAAGAGACACACCATCAGAGTACAATTTGCGTAACTTCTCTTCTAAAATATCAATTCTCATTCCCTCAAAATCAAGAGGTATTCCAATATATTTAGGCTTAAACATATTAAAAACTTGTAAAGCAACCATGTAGGTTGGAAGTTCAACAGCCACAAAATCATTTTTGTTTATAAATATTTTAGCCGTTAAATCAAGAACTTGCTGACTACCAGTAGTAATAATTATATTTTCTGGATCTGTAACAATACTATGTCTTTGAGAGAACTTGCTTAAAGAAACCCTCAACTCATCAAGACCCTCTGTTTTTCCATATTGAAAAGCCTTATCTTTTACACCTTTTAAGAATGTTAACATTTCATTAAAATCCGCTTCATCTGGAAATGTTATAGGATCAGGAATGCCACCACCAAATGATATCATATCAGGTGTCATCCATTTCAAAAGCTCACTAACATCCGACATTGTAACATATTTCATGCGTCTTGCAAATTTTCTTGACTTCATAGTATATAACAGCAACATACATTAGTGAAACCTAATAAATATTTCGTCATTAAACAAATAGATACATTTAAATTATCAATTAAACACAATCCACAAAATTGTTTAGACTTCTTATGTTAAATTACTTATAAAATAATGCTATCATGTT
>Ga0209225_1001922_pt1 | contig 19511 bp, 20 predicted proteins | sample WasSprMetagenome_FD_184732 | JGI IMG/M metagenome (GOLD analysis project Ga0209225, IMG submission 184732) | Sulfidic aquatic microbial communities from Washburn Spring, Yellowstone National Park, USA - WS (SPAdes) (version 3) | ecosystem: Environmental > Aquatic > Thermal springs > Hot (42-90C)...
TACATATACTTGAGCACCAAAGCATAATATCCCACTGAGATCCCGCTGTTCACTATCCCTATGAATGCAAGCCAAGGAGCTAGCTCCATCACAGAGTAGAATATGTACATGAATTTGCTCCAGAATCCTATTAGAGGAGGCATTCCCATCAAGCTGAAGAGGAGTATAGCAAACATGAAGCCTGATAGCTTCATCTTTCTTCCAGCTCCGCTCAGCCCGTCTAACGTGAGATCAAATCCCTTTCTGGCCATATAGCTTAATCCGATGAATATTCCTACCTTTGCCAGTACATAAGTCGTTACATGGAGTCCTATGCCCTGAAGGGCAATTTGCTTTGAGGCTGCCGAGGACAAAGCGGCAAAGGCCACTAAGAAATAACCCGCCTGAGCTATGCTTGAGTATGCCATCATTCTCTGTACATTTTTCTGCACCAAGGCTGCAAGATTACCGTAAAACATTGTTGCTATCGATAGGACTGCCATGGCGACAAACCAGTAGTCCCCTGTTAGCGGTATCAGAGGTTGTAAAACCCTGATAAAAGCACCTATACTTATGAGCTTTATAACGCCGGAGACAAAAGAGACAAGCAGCGGATGAGCTCCACCATACACATCGGGTAGCCATCCCTGAAATGGCACAACTCCCATCTTAAAGCCAAAAGCAGCGACTAGAATAAGGATTCCGAGCACGAGCAGGGAAGAGTTGGTGGGCAGATTGCCTGACAGGGATAAAGAGCTTGTCCTAATCGTTCCTGTCACCAAAGCAAGGCCTAATACCATGAGAGAAGACGAAGTCACGCCCATAAGAGCGTATTTAGCTGAGGATTCAAGGGAGTTATAGTCCTTTCTCATCCCAACTATGGCATAGGATGCAACAGCTACGAGAGCCCATCCAGCTATGAGTACTGAAACATCGTTTACATACAGTATAAAGTATACACCCAGAAGGGAGAGAAGAATGAGGGAATAAAGGCTTGGAGAAGTGTTCCAGTCCTTTGCTTGGGATAATGATGCAAGAACTACTAGAAATGCACCAAGAGAAGCTATAATTGATATGTAGGTGGAGAGGGGATCCACTCGCAGGGATCCATCAAACAAAGTACCGTTTTTTCCCATCATAAGCAGGTTTATTAGAGTAGCCAAGAGCGTGGCTAATAATGCAAGATAGGGACCTGTTCTCGTCCCTTTTACATAATCAATGGTTGGAATAATTAGGCCTAAGCCGCCTAAAATTGCTATAAGTGACCAGAGCATGATCTCCATCATCCCACCCAGAGCAAAATAAGCAGAACTATCAGAAAGCCGAGGATGAACGTCACCAAGTACTGGTTTATAAGACCAGTCTGTAGCTTTCTTACAAATGATCCAATGGAATTGAACATTTTTACGACTCTGTTATGGTATGTCTCATCCACTATATCTGTTTCGAAGTATTTAAACCCAAGAGAGCTGAGCTTATTAGTTATCCAAGGTATGAAATAATGGTAGAATCCATCGATCACAAGAGAGTCAAAATATCTGAATATTCCAGCTGATAGTAAAGAAAAGCCTCTAACTATTAGTTTATAGTATATTGCATTTATATACCATCTGTCATACAGGAAATTATAGATGGTTCTGCCAAGCTCGTTTTTGCTAATAGAGGCAGCAACCCTTCTACCTTCCTCAGTTAAATATGAGCTCAGTGCTATCATGATCCCTATGAATACTATAGAAAGTGTTGTGATCAGAAGGGCTGGATCCAGATGAATCTCAACATGAAACACTTCCTGAATACCGAGCACTTTCTCTGCCATTCTGCCGAGAAGCTCAGCGCCATAAACTGGCCAAAGGATACCCAGAACAAGAGATACCAACGATAGCGCCAGATATGGAAGGAGCATCACCAAATGAGCTTCGTGTGCATGATGTTCATGTTGAGATGAGACAAGAAAGGTTCTTACAATCATTCTAGTGGAGTAAAAGGCAGTAAAACCTGCTGTTATCAGCCCTAAAGCGTAAATAAGCATCATTCCCGATTCCTTGGAGACCTCTATAACCATGTCCTTAGTCCAAAATCCCATGAAGGGGGGAACTCCCATCAAACTTAAGGCGGCTAGGCTCATTGCCAGAAATGACCACTTCATTTTATTCCAGAGCTCTCCCATTTCGTCTATGAACCTAGAATGGACTGCGTGTATTATCGCTCCGGCTGCCAAGAAGAGGGATGCCTTGAATATAGCATGGCTCATGAGATGGGAAAAACATGCTAGAAAGCCCAATTGAAACTCTGATATGAGTCCAGCAGCTCCTATCGCTAGAAACATATAGCCCAGCTGAGATGCTGTGGAAAAAGCCAGTATCAGCTTAAGTTCCCTGGAGACAAGAGCTTGGGATGCCATGAGAAAAGCTGTAAAGCTCCCTATAATAGCTATCGTCATAAAGTATGTGTGTATTTGGGAAACAGCTATAGGAACTTCCTCAGCTGCTAAGACGAAAATAGGAGAAAATCTAAGGAGGAAATAAACACCAGCCTTGACCATTGTGGCAGCATGTATCAATGCACTGACAGACGTAGGACCAGTCATAGCTGTGACAAGCCATTCATGGAACGGAAATTGAGCTGATTTAGCTAGTGCTCCAAGAGAGAAAACAAGAAGGAATGGAAAAAGAAGGCCAGATTTTGCGAGAGGAAGGACCCACTTTCCAGCTTCTTCTGCTATCTCTGGTATGGAGAATGTGCGAGTTAAGTAGTAAAGCACACCTATCCCCAGCACAAATCCGACATCTCCAAGTCTTGTGAAGACTATAGCCCTTAGACCGCTATGACTTGGTGTGAACCACATAGGTGAGCCGAGAGCTTTTCTTCCTATATCCCCGACGCATCTCTCATCTTCATCCGTGTACCAGTGACCTATCAGAGCATAGGAGGCCAGACCAGTTCCTTCCCAGCCAAGAAACATCATAATCAGATTGTCAGCCAGAACTAGGAGCATCATGCTTCCCACAAAGAAGTCAAAGAAGAACCAATATCTTGTAAGGCCGGGATCCCCACTCATGTACTCAAGACTATATACGGCTATGAGAAAGCTAAGCCAAGCCACTATAAGAGCCATAAATCCACTTAAAGAATCCAAGTACACACCAAAGGTTATGCCAAGGGATTCAATCCATTTATAACTTACATGAATCGGTTTATCTGATGTTAAAACCTCCTGCAAGGCAAGAGTGGAGAATATGGCTGAGGAAAATATTGCTAGAACTGCGATTAAATCCCTTATTTTTCCTGCTCTATTTAGCAAAAGGGATAGAACAGCTCCTATATATGGAATTTCCCATGCCAGAAATGCATATTCCATTTCCTTCACCCCAGCATTCTCGCTAGAGAGCTGATCAAGGGATCTATTAGGAGCTGGGGTAATAGGAACAGCAACAGTCCTGTAGTAGCTATTACAATCATTGGACCCAATAAATCAGCTCCAGCTTCTCTTGCGTTATTAGAAGCTTCTGATGCTTTTCCGAAGAAGATCCTTCTCATGGTGACAAAGGAATAAGCCGTTGAGAGGCCTATTCCAATTAGCAGGAGGATAAGCACTGTTACAAATTGATTAATTCTCATTGCAAGATCTGCAACTCCTGCTAGTATCAATATCTCGCTCCACAACCCTAGAGAAGGGGGAACGCCTGTTATGTGCATAAAGCCTATAAGAGCAAGGGAAGCCGTAACAGGCATCTTAGAGGCCAAGCCGCCCATCTTTCCTATGCTTCTCAACCCGTGCAACTGGGTTATCAGGACACCTGCTGTTGCGAATAGAAGAGCTTTCCCAACAGCATGGGCCGCATAGTGAAGCAGAGCGCCAGCCATTCCCAGCGATGTTATGCTCGATATTCCCATCAACAGATATCCCATCTGAGATACACTTGAGTAAGCGAGAAATCTCTTGAAGTCATCTTGGGCTAGGGCCATGAGGCCGCCATATATCACTGTTACAAGAGCTAAACCAAGAAGATATGGAGCTAGGCTGGAGAACTCCTTGGGAAATAGCACGTAAGCTATTCTTATCATCGCATATCCTGCTATTCCTATCAAATTCGGGGATAGCAGGGCTGACACAGGAGTGGGAGCTTCCGCATGTGCATAAGGCAGCCATATGTGAACTCCAAAGACGGCCATCTTCACGAAGAGCCCTATCATCATCGCTAATAGAACAGGAAGTCTCATCGCATCCGGAAGAATCTCTCCAAGTCCCATATTAGCCCCTCTAAAGGGATTGAAGAAGTCGAAGGTGCCAGCATTCAAGCCGAGCAAAAGAGCTCCAACTAAGAATGACAGAGCGCCTACATGCGTCCATATAAGGTAGAGAAGGGCTATTCTCTCCCTCTTTCCATATCCATAGAAAGCTATGAGGAGAAAGCTTGGAAGCAGGGATAGCTCAAGAAACAGGTAGAACTCCACAAGATTTGTCGATAGAACCGTTCCCATCATTGCAGCTGAGAACATCAAGTAAAGCATGAAGTAAACTCCCCAACTTGCCGGTCTGTAGCCTTCCCTCTCCATCTCATCCATTCTATGCTCCATATATCTCATAGAGTAGATGGATATCATGGAGGTCACGATTCCTATCGATATGGCAACAGGAGCAGATATAGAGTCCAAGAGCATGGAGAAGTTCCCTAATCCGGGATTTGACAGGAAAACTGGATCAAGAACAGGTTCCCTTAGCCCTGTCATTGCAGAAAGAGCTAAAATCACAGCTGTTGGTATAAGAAGGAGAACTGTAGATATTGCAGTCAAGACTTTTTTTCCTCCTATGAATGGAAGCAGCAGGGAAAAGAAAATCGGGATCACGACGGAAAGGAACATTACGGGTATATCCAAGATCATCCTCTCACCCTTTGAACTTCTTTAACTCATACGTATCCAAGGTTCCGATCATTCTGAACATCATTATGGCTATGGACACTATCACACCGACCTCTGCTGCCGACAGAGATATGGCAAGCAGGGTCAATGCACCTCCAACAGGTCCATAGCCAGCATCAATCGAGGAAAGGGCCAAAAAGGATAGCAGGGCAGCGTTAAAAATAACTTCAGCTGATAAAAGCATCCTTATAATGTTTCTCCTTGTTAAAAGACCGTAAATTCCTATCGAGAGCAGGATAGTAGATAAAATAAGATACCAAAATATCTCCATAATTATACCTCCCTTCTAGCCAATGTTATTGCCTCTATTAACGTTGTAACTAGGGCAAGAGCAGCAACAAGAAGAGAAAACCAGTATCTCTCAAGCAAGATTGATGTGAGATCCCTATAGTTTAGATAAAATGATGTCTCTCCCCTTCCTCCAATAAAGAGTTCAGAAAACAGTATAATAAGCATTATAACTGATATTACAGCAGTTATCTTTGTTTCTGGTTCTACTGATGGAGCTTCTCTCATCATAACTAAAGAGAAGAGGATAAATGTGACAGCAGCTCCCACATAGACTGCTAGGTGGAAAAGAGAGATTATCGGAAATCCTAGAATAGCAAATAGAATCGCATTTGCTATTCCTAGGATGGAAAGAAAGAAAGCAGAGTATACTATAGATCTGTGCCAGACAACCATAACAGCAGCTATAACGGCTAAAAAGGACGATAAAATGAACAACAAGAGATTTGGATCAATCAACAGGCTCATATTTTATCCCCCTCTTCTCATCCAAAATTACTCTCACTCTTCTTCCCTTATGCACATGCTTGATACCCTCTGCGAATTTATCGGGCGGATAAAAATGCTCCTCATAAGTATAATATGCCATATCATGGACTTTGCTGAAGGTAAGCGAGTTCGTGGGACATATATCGACACAGAAACCGCAGAAGATGCACCTAGCATAGTTTATCCCTGGTCTTTTTACTATCTTCTTCTCTTTCTCAGACTCCTCCTTTGAGACATACATCTTTATTGCGTCCGCAGGGCATATCATTGCGCAAAGAGAGCACTTTATACAGGAATTCCAATCATATTCTATCATCCCCCTATAGCCTTCTGGAAGTTCTTCTATGTCTTCCGGATACATTATCGTCATTCTGGGACCAGAGAAAAGGTACTTGGTCCCTGTTATTATCGCCTTGACATGTCTTACGGTTCTATCAATAGACAAATCTAACACCTCCCATCACAAGAAGAAGAGAGATAAATATGGAGATAAGGGAGAGAGGAAGTGATATCCTCCATCCTAAGCCTATTGCCTGGTCTATTCTAAATCGAGGATAAACAGCTCTAAGGAATGCGCCAAACGCAACTAATATAAAAGACTTTATAAATAAAACAGAGCCTGAGATAAAAGGATTTCCGATCATGGATTGAGGCAATGGATTCCAACCACCCAAAAACAGTATTGAATAGACTAAGCTTAGGACATAGAGCTTTACATAAGAGGCACCCATTACAAGTCCGTAAAGAATGCCTCCATATTCTGTATACGGCCCTGCGACTATTTCGCTTTCAGCCTCTGGTATCTCAAACGGGAACTTCGATGTTGACATATACATAAGGACAAGCATGTTCACAGCAGCGACTGGATTGAGGAAAATACCCCAAATTCCTCTTTGGGCCTCAGCTATCTCAACTAAATCCAAAGTTCCATAGAGAATTGCCATGGACAAGGCTGAAAGGAAGATTGGTATCTCGTAGGATATCACGAGATATCCTTCTCTTACGCTTCCTATAAGTGAGAACTTGTTGTTGCTTGCCCATCCCATCAGAACAGTAAATATGGGCGCAAGAGTAGTCAAAGCCAGAGCTATGAGGAGAGATAGGTCGCTTCTGAATGCATAGTAGCTTGGACCTATTGGTATCACCACAACAGGAAGATATGCCAGCCCAAAGAGGAATACTGGAGTTAGAAGAAATGCTAACTTGTCCACATCCTTTGGAATTATCGGTTCCTGAAATAGATATCTTATTAGGTCAGCTACTGTCTGTATCACGCCACCGAGCGGTTTTATTATATAAAGAGGACCATATCTGAGCTGTACTTTGGCAGCAATTTTTCTCTCAAGCCATATTATTATAAGAAGGACAATAAAAGCGGCTATAAGGCCTGGAAAAACAAGAGGAATGAAAATATATGGCTCGAAAAGTATGTTTAAAATCTCCTGTACCTGCATTATCTATCAGCCTCCGGTGGAAAGTAATCCAAACTCCCATATATAGCTGGGATATCGGCTACTCTAGCCCCTTTTGTCAGATGCTCAAATAGCACGACATTTCTAAAGGAGGGAGTCACCATCCTCAACCTGTACGGGCTTGTCTTTCCATCACTTATTATATGGAATACAACTTCTCCCCTTCCTCCCTCAACCCTTGCAATTGCCTCCCCCTCAGGAGCCTTTAGATTGGCAAAAAGAGAGGGGAACTTCACAATACCAGTGCTTTTGTACTGCTCTTTGAGCTTCGGCGGTATGAGTTTTTCATAATTCTCATGCAAAATTGGACCATCAGGAATTCTCTTGAGCACCTGTCTTATTATCTTAATGCTTTCCCCTATCTCTCTAACTCTCACCATAACTCTGGCAAAGGAATCACCTGCTTTCTCTGTTATCACATCGAATTCTACATCAGGATATGCTGCATAGGGTTCGGCTTTTCTAACATCATATGGAACATTGCTAGCTCTCAGATTCGGTCCAACAGCGCCAAGCCTTATTGCATCCTCCCTCTTTAACACTCCAACTCCCTCAAGCCTAGCTCTTGTCACCGGGTTGTTGAAATATATATCGAAGTAATCCTTCATTCTGCCCTCCATGTATCTTAACACCTTCTCAACTTTATCAGCAAATCCCTTTGGCATATCCCTTCTTACACCTCCTGGTATTATGTAGGAGTACGTCAATCTTGCTCCTGTCAGCTCCTGTGCAAGCTGTAGAAATGGCTCTCTATCACCAAAACACCACATATATGCTGTTGAAGAACCTATCATGACCCCATGAATTCCAAGACCATATAAATGGCTGTGTATCCTAGTTATCTCAGCAAGAAGAGTCCTAAGATACCTGGCTCTGGGAGGAGGTTCTATTCCCAGAAGCTTTTCCAGGGCCATTACGTAAGCTAAGTTATTCGCTGTAGTATCAGGCAGAGAAGGTCTCTCCACCAAGGGTATTATCTGAAGGAACTTCTTTGTCTCGGCTATCTTCTCAACCGACCTGTGGACATATCCTATATCTGGCCTGAGTTCGGTTACAACATCTCCATCTATCTTTGCTATGAGCCTCATATGACCTGATGCTGGATGCTGTGGCCCTATCAAAAGCTCCAGTTCCCTCTCCTCAGCCTCCATAGTCTATCCCCTCCGTTTTTATCTTAAATTCCTTTCTCAGAGGAGGAATTCCCTCATAGTTTTCCGGCAGCAGGAGTTTCCTTCCCATCCTCGGATGGCCCTCAAAATAAATGCCCATCATTTCATGCTCTTCATGCTCTTGATATAGGACGCTGGGCCATATCTCAACTAAGGAGGGAGCTCTAGGGTCATCTCGAGGAAGAGAAATTTTCAAGTTAACTAAATAATATGAAAGATCGCCCAAATATGAAGAAATTATATAATCAACTTCAAATATATCTCCCCTATCCACCGCTGTCACTGCCTTCACATGATCGAAGCCGATGGAGCTGAGCCTTCTTGCAATCTCAATGACATCATCCCTTGATGCTCTTATATTCACTACATTGGGATCCCTCGCCTCTATCTCAGCCTTTAAGTCTCTCAATTCGCCCTCTATTTTCTGCTTCAGCTCATCTATCCTCATACTTCACTAACTCCCCCCTTCTTATCCTCTCTTGGAGCATTATTATGGATCTAGCAACAGCTTCCGGCCTTGGAGGACATCCTGGAATAAATACATTAATTGGAAGTATGTCCATCGGTCTCACTATATTGTAGCTGTTCCAGAAGATCCCCCCTCCTATTGCACAAGCTCCCATTGCTATGACAAATTTAGGCTCAGGCATCTGCTCATATATCCACAGGGCGGCTTCAGCCATCTTCTTGCTTAAAGTTCCCTCTATGAAGAGGACATTGCATTGTCTTATTCCTATGAATGGAAGAAAGCCGAACCTCTCAGTATCATATTTAGGGGCTGCTGCAGCAGCAAACTCTGCACCACAGCATGCTGTTGTGAAGTGAACAGGCCAAAGAGAAAATGAGATTCCCCAGTCCACTATGTTTCTTATCGGTTTTCTGTTAACTAGCCATTTTGCAGCCTTTTTGGCGGATCTCTCAAGGTTTCCGATGAACATCGCGTTTAGGGAGCAGACCATAATTCTAACCTCCTAGCTGAATGAATGCCAAATATGAGAGGAGGGATAAGCATCCCGACTATGCTGGAGAATAAAATGAGGGCATTTACCGGGTATTTATGTGTCTCCAGTAGGAAGAGAAATGAGTATATCATTATCGGCTCAAGAGTTAGGAAAAGGATCAAATAGGGATAATATTGCATCATGAAGAGGCCTCTAGCCCTCCCTTTAGGGGGATTAGCGCATTCATATCTCTCCCTTTTTCTAGGAAAATCTCTTGAGGGGGCAAGAAGTTTTCCCAGCAGGATGCCAATTAATCCAAGGCCTATTCCGAGGATCAAGCCAATTGAGATAGTTGCGAGAACCTCATATTCTGCTGCCATCCCGGTCTGGGCATGCGATAAGACCTTAAGTTAAAAACTTTCTACTCCTCAGAGTTCAATTAAAAATTCAGCAATGATTTATTTATATAAATATAGTGGGGAAGTTTAAATACCCGAAGATCAGCTCTTCCTCGGTGTCCCGATGGCTAGGATGCACAGCAGGAAGAGAGGGAAATCAGCGTCAGATAGACCAAGAACTACAGATTTAAGCTGGATTCCGCTGAGCAAGGAGGAGATAGAAGAGACTATCGTAAAACTTGCCAGAAAGGGCCTGCCTCCAAGCCAGATAGGGATGGTATTGAGGGATAGCTATGGAGTTCCACTTGTAAAAAGAGTTCTCGGCAAGAAGATAACTGAAGTTCTTGCCGAGAAAGGATTAGCTCCAGAGATACCGGAAGACCTGAGCTATCTTATAAAAAGAGCTTATAGAGTGAGAAAACATCTGGAAACTCACAGGAAGGATCTGGTTTCAAGAAGGGGTTTATCTCTTATAGAATCCAAGATACACAGGCTAGTGAAGTATTACAAGAGGGTTGGAAAACTGCCGAAGGACTGGAAGTACTCACCGGAGATATCGGAGCTCTATGCCGCTTGAAGTTCTCGGTAGAATAGGTAAAGACATATATAAGGCCTTTTTGGAAACCTCAGATTTCCTCCTAAATAACTGGAGGAGGAGAGATCTCCTTCCAGTCAGGGTAGTGGTTCACAACGATGCTGACGGTCTTAGCTCGGCTGCGATAGTATCGGATTTTCTCGACAAGATGGATGTGCCCCATCATATATCGGCTGTGAAGTACATAGATCAGGATTTGATAGAAGAGCTTCTTGGGGAGAGATATCCTCTTATTATATTTGGGGATATAGGATCAGGCTATAAATCGCTTGTTGAGAAATTGGCTGAGAAAGCTAATGTGATAATTCTGGATCATCACAGACCGGATATAATATCAACAAAAATAAGGGATTTGAACCCATTTCTTTTTGGCATAAATGGGGATGAGGAACTTTCAGGTGCTGGTGTCGCATATCTTCTCTCCGAGGCTCTCAGATCGGACACATCACCTCATATACCTCTCATAGGAGCTCTGGGAGATCTTCAGTACTCTGAAAGCCACGAGCTGAGTGGTATAAACAGGATGATAGCTGAGATAGCAGAAAGAAATGGAATAATATCAATAAAAAACGACTTAAAGCTCTTTGGCGGTCCCGGATATCCTCTTGCAGCAGCTCTCGAGAGGACAGTTCAACCACTCATCCCAGGAATTTCCGGAAATAGCTCTGCTGCTGTAGGTCTCCTCGAGAAGCTTGGAATACCTGTGAAGAAAGATGATAAGTGGACAACTCTTGAAGATCTTTCAGCAGAGAAGAAAAAAGAGCTTGTAAGCGAGCTCATAAGGATTATAGCTCCGTTTTCTGATCCAAAGGAGATAATAGGAAAGGTATACCTGCTGAGGAGCGAGGAACCAACCTCATTTCTCAGAGATTTAAGGAGCTTTGCAACAGTTTTGAACGCATGTGGAAGAATGGGAAGGCCAGAAATAGGCATAATGCTTGCCAAGGGAGTGAGAAAACATATAAACGAAGCTGCCGATATTCTTAATGATTATAGAAAGGAGATAAATGAGGCAGTGGTAAGATATGAAAGCAGTGCTAGAATTGTGGAGAAAATAGCGTTTATAGATGGAGAGGAACATATAAGGGACACAATGATAGGTGTTATTGTCTCAATACTAAGCAAGAAGCTAAAAACAAGGGCTGTCATTGGATATGCTTCTTCTAACGGAAAGATTAAGGTGTCAGCTAGATCAGCCGATAGATCTATTGGACTTAGTGGAATTCTAAAAGCAGCATGTGAGGCTGCAGGTGGAATCGGAGGGGGACACGAAGAGGCTGCGGGAGGCTTAATACCAGCCAATAGAAAAGAAGATTTCGAAAGAAAGGTTATTGAGCTTCTAAGGGAAAGCTAGTAATAACAGCATCTTAACGGAAACCATGAGAATTACTAAAAACCATATAACAAGCTTATCAGGGGCTATACAAGAGTTTAAGCGCCAGCTTCTCCAGCCTTAACGCTCTCAACAAGTTGTTTTAGCTCAGTTCTTGCCCTGTTCTCCTTTTTCTTCAGCTCCTCTATTAGCGAGCTGAGCATGTTCCTCCTGGCTTTGAGATCTATTAGTGTCTCCTCCTTTGTTCTTCTGACGTATATATGTCCAGCTCTCTCATACAGAACAGCATCATCTGGAAGATTTTCAAGCCTGCTCAGAGCTTCCTCTATTCCCTGAAGTTCAGCAGTAAACTCTGCTATCCTCAACCTAGTGCTTTCTATTTCCTCCAGCAATTCCCTGTACTTGGCTTCAACATAGGACATAGGAGGTTATACTCCTGACTATATATAATTTTGTCCTCGGAGTCCAAATATCTCCCTAGTATACCTCTATTGCTGCTTTCTCCAATAGATCTAAATCAGGTCTCTCCGGCCAATCCTCTATCCTCAGTCGTTTCCTTCTACAGAAGTCCACATACCTTCTTATAGTTTCCTCTAGATCCTTTCCTATCAGAAGAAGAAAGAAATGGGGCTTATTTGCTTTAGCAATTCTCAGTGCTCTCTCCACTTGCCTATCTCCTAGGATGTTACATATGACTTCATTTTCAATGCTTCTTGCTATATTCCTTCCCTCTTTAAATGACCTGACAGCTCTTCCAAATGAGAATGCAAGATGAAACTTGGAGGCGATCACATCACCTAATGTTAAAAAGCCTTCTCCATTAACTTTTTCAGCGGATGACACAAATGAGGCTATTAATATGTAATCCGAGGCTTTGATAGCGAGAATTCTCGAGCTCATCAGCTCAGATATCTCTTTGAGAAATAAATTTTTCATTACAAATTTTGAAAAGCAGATCAGAAAAATTAACTCCGATTTCAGCAGATCTCTCAATAAAATTTCTCCTTTAGTTAATTTTTTAACAATTTCTTGCCCCTCTAAAATTACTTTTTCTCACCAGTTCCTCTTCGCAGTCAATTTAGCAAAGTACTATTGGATGAAAAGATAGATAAAAACTGTTACTCATGAAAAATTCTTTCCTCACTTTCGCTAGCTAAAAGCTTTTTTATTTCCCTTTCTTCTAAGACATATGATACATGTGTATACTGGAAATGGAAAGGGGAAGACCACAGCTGCATTCGGCCTTGCTTTAAGAGCCTTGGGAAATGGAATGAAGGTATTTATAGTCCAGTTCATGAAAGGAGGAGAAAGCGGGGAGGTAAGGGCGATAAAAAGGTTTGAAAACGTATCTATCCTCTTATCCGGAACAGGAAGATTCCTACCTCCTGCTAAAGAGGAGGATTATGAGAAAGCAAGAGAAGGACTGGAAGCAGCTAAAGACGCAATAAAAACATACGATATGGTTATTCTGGATGAAATAAATGTTGCAGTTCATTTTGGATTGATAGAGGTTGAGGAGCTACTGGATATTATCAGAAAGGCGGAATGTGAGGTAGTTCTCACGGGAAGGTATGCTGATAGAAGGCTAATTGAGGTAGCTGATTATGTAACAATATTTCAAGAATTGAAACATCCGTATATGAGGGGAGTTAAGGCAAGAAAGGGTATAGAGTTCTGATATCAGCAGGAGGCAGCTCTTTCTCATATTTTCTTAAAGAAAAGTTTTTTACTATCTGCTTTTGTCATACCCTATGAGGCTCTCATATCTTAGAGGAAGGGACTTCCTGACCCTCACCAGTTTCAAGCCCTCTGAATTTAAGGCACTGCTTGAAAGATCCTTCGATCACAAGAAGGGTCTTGTCAAGGGTAAGCCGCTGAGCGGAAAACATGTTGCTGCTATATTTGAGAAGCCATCCACGAGGACTAGGGTTTCTATGACTGTAGCTGTTGAGAGCTTGGGAGGAAATTTCATAAATCTCTCCGAGGAGGCAATGCAGATATCCAGAGGAGAAAGCCTGAAGGATACTGCGCTTGTGCTGAGCAGATATGTTGATGCTATCGCTGCTAGAGTAAAGAAACATGAGACGCTCGAGGAATTGGCTAGGTGGGCATCAGTTCCGGTTATAAATATGCTTTCAGACAAGTACCATCCGCTTCAAGCACTGGCGGATGTGATGACCATAGTGGAGGAGTTCGGACAGAGAAAAGTTCTGGTTGTCTTTCTTGGAGATGGAGCAACAAACACAGCATTGAGCTTGATGCACGCTTCTGCTCTGATGGGCTATGATTTTAGAGTGGGGGCTCCCTCAAAGTATCAGCCTCCGACAGAAGAAGTTGAAGTATCGAGAAAAATAGCCGAAAAAACTGGAGGATCAATAGAGATTTTTGAGGACCCAGAGAAGGCTATAAAGGATGCAAACGTCGTCTACACCGACACTTGGGTCTCCATGGGCGTTACAGATGTGGAGGAGAGGATGAGAGCTTTCAGGAAATACCAAGTAAACTCGGACATAATGAGACTTGCCTCAAAAGATGCAATAGTTCTGCACTGTCAACCTTGGTTCATAGGACAGGAGATAACCGAGGAAGTGGCATATGGAGAGAGAAGCAGGGCTTTTGATCAGGCTGAAAACAGGCTTCACACAGCAAAAGCTGTGCTAGAGGCTCTAATTACATGATTCCAACATTAATAACACATTTTAATTAGAAAAATCTTTATATAGCTGCCACTGGTATACTAAGCTTGCCATGGTCCCGGCAACTCCACCTCGATGGGATGAGGCCTGCGGCTGAAAGGGGTGGTGTTTCCATCCATGGCAACAGTTCTTATGCGGGCATAAGGAAAACGCTTATGCGGATCCCTTATGCCCAAGAGAGTTGGGGTGTCCCCGTGGAGAGATTATCATATGAGGCCTGCGGCCAGTATGAGACCGGTTGATCCTGCCGGAGGGAACCCCTATCGGGTTCAGACTAAGCCATGCGAGTCGGCTGGGGGCACTTGCCCCTGGCGGCGCACGGCTCAGTAATACGCGGTCAACCTACCCTGGGGACCGGGATAACCTCGGGAAACTGAGGCTAATCCCGGATAGGTGTGGGGTGCTGAAATGCCCTCACGCCAAAAGTAGGCGGGAAATGGACCGCTGAGGCCCCAGGATGGGACCGCGGCCTATCAGGTAGTAGGTGGGGTAACGGCCCACCTAGCCTACGACGGGTACGGGCCCTGAGAGGGGGAGCCCGGAGATGGGCACTGAGACAAGGGTCTAGGCCCTAAGGGGTGCAGCAGGCGCGAAGATTCCGCAATGCCCGAAAGGGCGACGGAGTGAACCCGAGTGCCACCCGCTGAGGGTGGCTGTTCCCCTGTGTAAAAAGCAGGGGGTAGAAAGGGGAGGGCAAGGCTGGTGGCAGCCGCCGCGGTAAAACCAGCTCCCCGAGGGGTTCCCACGCATACTGGGCCTAAAGCGTCCGTAGCCGGCCCTGCAAGTCTGCAGTTAAATCCGCCTGTAGACAGGCGGGCTGCTGCAGATACTGCAGGGCTAGGGAGCGGGAGGAGCCGGGGGTATTCCCGGGGGAGCGGTAAAATGCGTAGATCCCGGGAGGACCACCAGTGGCGAAGGCGCCCGGCTTGAACGCGTCCGACGGTGAGGGACGAAAGCTGGGGGAGCAAACCGGATTAGATACCCGGGTAGTCCCAGCCGTAAACGATGCCGGCTAGGTGCTGGCCAAGGTTTCGGCCTTGGCCAGTGTCGAAGCGAAGGCATTAAGCCGGCCGCCTGAGGAGTACGGCCGCAAGGCTGAAACTTGAAGGAATTGACGGGGGGGCACCACAAGGGGTGAATGCCTGCGGCTTAATTGGACTCAACGCCGGGAATCTTACCGGGGGCGACAGCAGGATGAAGGTCAGGCTGAAGACCTTACCAGACGCGCTGAGGGGTGGTGCATGGCCGTCGCCAGCTCGTGCCGTGAGGTGTCCTGTTAAGTCAGGCAACGAGCGAGACCCCCGCCCCTAGTTGCCAGCGGCCTCCTTCGGGAGGGACCGGGCAAACTAGGGGGACCGCCTCCGAAGAGGAGGAGGAAGGTGGGGGCTACGGCAGGTCAGTATGCCCCTAATCCCCCGGGCCGCACGCGGGCTGCAATGGGCGGGACAGCGGGATGCGACCCCGAGAGGGGGAGCTAATCCCTCAAACCCGCTCGTAGTTGGGATCGAGGGCTGCAACTCGCCCTCGTGAACCCGGAATCCCTAGTAACCGCGGTTCTCCATACCGCGGTGAATACGTCCCTGCCCCTTGTACACACCGCCCGTCAACTCACCCGAGTGGAGCTGGGGCAAGGTCCCAGCTCCAAAAGAGCTGGGATCGAGCCTTGGCTCCGCGAGGGGGGGTAAGTCGTAACAAGGTAGCCGTAGGGGAACCTGCGGCTGGATCACCTCCCACAAAGGGGACACCCCAACTCTCCCTTATGATCCCGCATATCTCTGATATGCGGGTGAGCGCTAGGCTTATGCCAATGAGCGCCTGATGCGCTAGTGATCCCTGGCCATTGCTGCTACGCCGCCTGGTGGATGGCTCGGCTCGGGCGCCGAGGAAGGGGGTGGCAAGCTGCCATAAGCCCCGGGGAGCCGCATGCGGGCTTAGATCCGGGGATCCCCGAATGGCAATGCCGCCCTTAATGGGCGCTCCGATGAGGAGCGGGAACCCCCCGAACTGAAGCATCTCAGTAGGGGGAGGAAGAGAAATCAAAAAGAGATGCCCTGAGTACCGGCGAGGGAAAGGGGCAGAGCCCAAACCGAACGTCCCCTTGTAAAAGGGGACGGATGTGGTGTTGTGGGGCAGCCTAATGCCTCCACCACGGGGAAGCCGAAGTGAGCTGGAACGCTCCGCCATAGAGGGTGAGAGCCCCGTAGGCGTAACCTGTGGTGGAGGTTGGCTGTTCCCTGAGTACCGCGGGTTGGAATACCCGTGGGAACTGGGGGTCACCGACCTCCAAGGCTAAACACGTCCCGAGACCGATAGCGCACTTAGTACCGTGAGGGAAAGCTGAAAAGCACCGTTGGCGCGGGGTGAAAAGAGCCTGAAACCAGGCGGTCATAGGAGCGGCAGCCCTAAAAGGATGAATGCCCCGAAGGAAAATGCCGCAAGGCATGAGTACGAGGGGCTGGACTGGGGTTGCCCCGTACGTCTTGAAACACGCGCCGGGGAGTTCACTGGCGTGGCGAGCCTAAGGGCTGAGGCCCGGAGGCGGAGCGAAAGCGAATGCCCCGCAGCTTCGGCGAGGGGGCTGCCTCTGAAAGGGGGCTTAGTCACGCCAGTGAGACCAGAAGCCGGGCGATCTACTCCTGGGCAGGGCGAAGCCGGGCCGCAAGCCCGGTGGAGGCCCGATAGGGATGGTGAGGTGCAAATCCCTCCCGTGACCTGGGAGTAGGGGCAAAAGACCAATCTAGCCCGGCAATAGCTGGTTCCCACCGAAGCCTCCCGCAGGAGGATCTCCGTGGAGGGAGAGGGCGCGGTAGGGCAACGATTGGGCGGCAAGGGGATCTAGGTCCCCACCGCCCTTTCGAACCCCGAATGCGCCCTCCCCGTAGAAGCGGGGAGCCGGGCGGCAGGGGGAAGCTCTGTCGCCGAGAGGGGAACAACCCAGACTGGGGTTAAGGCCCCCAAGTCCCGGTTAAGTGCCGAAATCCGAAGGGAGTCTCCCTCCTAAGACAGCGGGGAGGTAGGCTCAGAAGCAGCCATCCTTTAAAGAGTGCGTAACAGCTCACCCGCCGAGGAGGGAGGCCCCGAAAATGAGTCGGGGCTGAAACCGGGCGCCGATACCCCAGTGGCGCATCCGGATGGATGCGCTAGGTAGGTGGGCGCGCACACTGGGCAGAAGTCGGGGCGTGAGCTCCGATGGACCGGTGTGCGTCGCGGATCCCGGCGGTAGTAGCAGCAAAGCGGGGTGAGAATCCCCGCGGCCGAAAGCGCCAGGGTTCGCCGGCAATGCTTCGTCAGCCGGCGGTAAGCCGATCCTAAGGCACCTCCCAACTGGACGGTGCCGAAAGGGAAGCCGGTTAATATTCCGGCGCCACCGGGATAGGTGCGGCAACGCAAGCCCCTCTCCTGACGCCTCGGGCTAGGCAGAGAGGGGGCCAAAAGCGACCCTCCCAAGCACTGAAGGCCGTGGAGTACCGTAAAGGTGAGAAGCGGCTGAAGGTGTGATGGGGAGCCCTTTTGGGCTCTTCTGCTGATGCCTGGGGCCCATGAAAAGGGAGAGGGGAACGATTCCCGGTGATCGTACCGAGAACCGACACTGGTGCGCTGGCTGAGAAGGCCAAGGCCTGTCGGCCCTAACGCGGGAGAGGGAACTCGGCAAACTGGCCCCGTAACTTCGGAAGAAGGGGTGCCTGCGTCTCTCCCTTCGGGGGGATTCGCAGGTCGCAGTGACAAGGGGTGCCCGACTGTTTAACAAAAACATAGTTCCCCGCAAGCCCGAAAGGGTTTGTACGGGGGATGAGGCCTGGCCAATGCCGGTACCTGAACCCCGGGTTCAACCGGGAGAAGGGCCGGTGAAAGCCGGGAGTAACTCTGACTCTCTTAACGGTCGGTCTCCGCTCTCTATAAGGGGGCCGCCGGGGGAAAGGTAGCCATATGCCTTGCCGAATAAAAATCGGCGTGCATGAATGGCTTAACGAGGTGCCCGCTGTCCCCTCCCGCATGCCGGTGAACCCGCATCCCGGTGTACAGACCGGGACGCCCCAGTGGGGAGAGAAGACCCTGTGGAGCTTCACTGCAGCCTGGCCTTGGGATATATCTGCGGATGCAGAGCGTAGGTGGGAGCGATGTGACAGCCCTCGAGGGGGCTGTTGAAGCGGCCCTGGAACACCACCCTTCCGCGGGTGTATCCCTAACCCGAAAGGGGACAGGGCTAGGTGGGCAGTTTGGCTGGGGTGGTACGCCCCTGCAAAGATATCAGGGGCGCCCAAAGGCAGGCTCAGGTGGGACAGAAACCCACCGTAGAGGGCAAGGCCAAAAGCCTGCCTGACTGGATCCCTAAACGCGTGGGATCCAGAGGTGAAAGCCGGGCCTAGCGAACACTCGAGCCCTCTCGGTGAGGGCCGGGTACGACAGAAAAGTTACCCCAGGGGTAACGGAGCCGTGGCGGGTGAGAGTCCCCATCGGCCCCGCCGCTTGCTTCCCCGACGTCGACACTGCCCATCCTGGGGGTGCAGCAGCCCCCAAGGGTAGGGATGCTCGCCCATTAAAGGGGAACGTGAGTTGGGTTCAGAACGTCGCGAGCCAGTTCGGTTTCTACCTGCTGGGGCTGCATGGCCGCCTGAGGGGAAGGGACCCTAAGTACGAAAGGAACGGGGTGCCGGGGCCTCTGGTGTACCGGTCGTCCTCCAGGGCGTCGCCGGGTAGCCACGCCCCAACCGGTAAGGGCTGAAAGCATCTAAGCCCGAAACGGGCCCCGAAAATAGGCGGCCGTCCCGGTAAGGGTAAGGGCGCGGGTAGAAGACCCGTTTGATGGGGTGGGGGTGTAAGGCGGGAGCTTATGCGGACCGCCTCAGCCCACCACTCCCAAAGCCCGAAAGCAGTGGCCAGGGATCAGCGATACATCAGGCGCTCGTGGAGAGGGAGCTGGGCGGTTCGGCTTTTTGCTGAGGAAGGTCCACCCACCCTTTTTGGCAGAAAAGCCCTGAGAGGGGCTCCCCGCTCACAGAAACGACACGGCCTCCCGGGTATGGCGATGATGCCTTAAAGCTTAGGACCCTGGAGGAACCGGTGAAACGGGGGCGGGGCTGCCGGGTGCAAGCCCGAAAGGGCGCGAAGCCAAATCCGCCCAAATTGGGTGGATTGGATTGATCCAATCCGCCCAAGTACAGAAGGTGGACTAAAGCTCCCACTCCACACATTCTGCTTGAAGGACTTAGCATTTTAGAATTATAAAA
>Ga0209225_1001924_pt1 | contig 19471 bp, 18 predicted proteins | sample WasSprMetagenome_FD_184732 | JGI IMG/M metagenome (GOLD analysis project Ga0209225, IMG submission 184732) | Sulfidic aquatic microbial communities from Washburn Spring, Yellowstone National Park, USA - WS (SPAdes) (version 3) | ecosystem: Environmental > Aquatic > Thermal springs > Hot (42-90C)...
CCTTCACCAACGCCTTGTACTTCGTGAACTCCTGAACCCTCCTATAACACCACAGCTGTAGTTTCCACGCCAGCTCGTCATCACGATTGCCGTCCTCCTCGACCTTCTCCAAGCCCTCGAATGCCATGTAAGCCTCGTACTCCTCCGCGATCCTTACGAGCCTCTTCGCCAAGTAGTGGGCCGAGTCCATCAAGACGTTCTTCGCCCTCCTCAACCACTTAGCCCTAGTCCTCTTAACCCACCTCTGGAACCTCCAGCTCTTTGGATGTCCCTTCTGAAGCCCCTCGGCCAGCTTCTTCAAGTGGAGGGCCCTCCTCAGGCCCCTGTAGGGCAAGGGGTATATGGTGATCAAATCGCCGTTCAAGTCGATTATCGTGCATGTGGCGTTGTCGAAGTTCAGGTCAACGCCCATAATTGTCTTTGGCTCTTTGAGGGGACCGTGATAAAGACCGGCCCGAAGTACTTGATCTACCCTCCGAGGGAGTACCAGGAGAAGTTGAGGAAGCTTCACGGCGAGAGGGTCAAGGTGATCGTTGTGAAAGAGAGCGAGTGAGCACGCGCTTAGAGCTGTTTAGAAGTGATGAGCAGTGATGTCGATCCAGCTACGGCTGGGCAGAAAGGGCTTTTTACGACTGAAAGCCGCCCTTTAGGCGGGAAGAGGTCAGAGCGTCCGCCACAAATTTCTCTCAGCGACCAGCGAAATCCTTGAGGTGAGCGTAGCTCGATGGCCCTTCCAAGAGTCATAGTCTTCTCCACGATGACCATCGATGGCAGGATAGCCAGCAAGACGAGGTACAGCCAGCTGAGTTGCCCTTACGATTTGAAGAGGCTCCACGAGCTTAGAGCGCAGTGCGATGCAATAATGGTCGGGGCCAACACCATCATCATCGATGATCCATCTTTGAGGCTGAAGTACGTCGAGGGCAGGAATCCCGACAGGGTAGTCATCGACGGCCTGCTCAGGACCCCTTTGACCGCTAGGGTCTACACGTTAAGGATCTCTAAGACGATAGTCCTGACGACCAAGAGCGCCCCGCAAGAGAAGGTCGAGAAGCTGAGAGAGATGGGCGTTGAGGTCCTGGCTCTATCTGAAAGGCCACCAATAGATATGAGGAGGGCGATGGAGGTGCTCGGCTCATTGGGCTACAGAACCGTAATGGTCGAAGGAGGCGGGGACCTTATATGGCACCTATTCAAAGACCGAGTAGTCAACGAGCTGAGGGTCACCATAGCCCCCTACATATTTGGCGGCAGGGACGCCGTGAGCTTGGTCATGGGTGACGGCTTCTCCACGACTGAAGAGTCGCCTGTGTTCGAGCTGAAGTCTGTAAGCCGTTGCCCATGCGGCAATGAAGTTCATCTAGTGTACGACGTCGAGTATCGGGGATGAGAATTGATGATAATCAACGTGGGCATGGCTTTAGTGGGCGACGAGCTCAGGACCCGGAGGAGGGTGAGCATAGAGATCGAGGGCGGGGTTATAAAGTCCATACGCGACGGCTTCAAGAGTAATGGGGCGACATTTAAGAGTGGCATTGCCATGCCGGCATTAGTCAATGCGCACATACATGTACTGGACTACGCCTTTCAGGAAGTCGGCTTGGACTTAGGGCTCTCAGAGCTCGTGAGCGAGCCACACGGCCTCAAACACAGGCTTATAGCGAAGCTGAGTCCTCGAGAAGTGCTGAGGAGCTCTTTAAACCTCTTTAACAAGCTCGTGGAACAGGGAGTCTACACGGCAATAGTGTTCTGCGAAAGGGCCGACGTCGTAGATTACCTAAGGCAGATCTCTCAACGAGTAGGCCTGAACGTGGTCCTCCTGACTAGGCCCAAGAGGATGGACGGCTCTCTACTTCTGGACGAGGCCCTCGAAAGGGCTGATGGCTTGGGCCTTGACTCCCCTTTAAGGTACACAACAGATGAACTCGCTCAAATGAAGCTGAGGTGTACTGAGAGAGGTCTGTTCAAAGCGGTCCACGTCTCTGAGACCCCTCAGACTCACGAAAGAGGAGACTTCAAGCTCGCCCTAGAGGTCTTCGATGCGGACATGATGGTCCACGGCGTCTACTTGGAGGAGGACGAAGTGCGCGAGCTATCGTCGAAAGGGACGAGTTTAGCTCTTTGCCCTAGGTCAAACATGTGGTTCTCCTCTGGCCTTCCACCACTAAGCCAACTAGTGAAGCATGGAACTAACTTGCTCTTGGGGACGGACAACGCCGGCTGGGTCAATCCAGACATTTGGAGGGAGCTTGAGGCGTTGTTTAACGTGTCGAGACTTCAAGGGCTTAGCTTGAACCCCGAGGATGTGTTGAAGATGGCTACGGTGAACGTGCGCAAGGTCAAGAATTTGAAAGTTCCCTCCAACGTGCTAGAGGAGGGAGCGCAAGCCAACTTAGTAGTACTGGATGGCGAAGAGCTGGGCCTCAGATTTTCCAAGAACGTCCATGCCTCCATAGTCAAGAGGGGCTGCGCTGAGGCCGTAATCTTCAGGTACTTCGGGTCGGCTAATCGTAGACCCTCACTATCTCGTAGGTAGTGGTCCTCTGCGCTGGTATTCTTCCGATCCCCTTAATCAGCTCCACGAGCTCTCGAACATCCATGTGGCTTCCGTAGAGAGAACCAGCCTCTCTCGAGATGTTCTCCTCCATCAAAGTCCCTCCCACGTCGTTTGCCCCGGCCTGCAACATCATCTGAGCCATTTTGGGGCCCAGCTTGACCCAAGAGGCTTGGATGTTCTTTATGTACCCCAAGAAGAAGAGCCTCGCGACCGCGTGGACCTTGAGGTCTTCGAGCCAGGAGGTCCCTGCCCTGCTCAAGCCCTCCCTGTAAAGCTTAGTCCTGTAGTGGACGAAGGGCAGTAAGACGAACTCCGTAAACCCCTTGGTCTCCGCTTGCAGGTCCCTGACTACCTTCATGTGCCTCACCCTGTGCACGTTATTGTCGACGTGCCCGTACATCATCGTCGCCGTCGTCGGGATGCCCAGCCTATGAGCCTCCTTTATTATCTCGACCCACTGGGCGGTCGTAATCTTGTTCGGGGCTATGACCTTTCTGACTTCGTCGTCGAGTATCTCCGCGGCTGTCCCCGGCATGCTGTCTAGCCCCGCTTCTCGAAGAGCCTTCAGAGCGTCTCTGTAGGTCGTTCCCAGCCTCGAGGCTATGTAGTGGACCTCTTGGGGGGAGAAGGCGTGTATGTGCATCTGAGGGACCTTCTCCTTAATCTTCCTCAAGATCTTGAAATAGTAGTCGGCGGGCACCTTGGGGTTTATGGCCCCTTGGATGCAAACCTCCGTCGCCCCCCGCTTCCAAGCCTCGTAGGCCTTCGACACCACCTCCTCGATGCTGAGCAAGTACCCGTCAGGGGAGCCCAAAGGCCTCGAGTAGGCGCAGAATAGGCACCTTACGATACACTCGTTTGTGAAGTTTATATTCCTGTTGACCACGAAGGTAACCACATCGCCCACAGACGCCTTCCTAGCCTGATCGGCTACGAGGGCCAAGATAAGGGCCTCTTCATAACTTGAGTCCAGTAACCTCAAGGCCTCGTCGTCGTCGATGGCCTTCCCTGAGAGGGCTCTCTCGAGGGCCCCTGAGAGCTCCGGGTCTAGGTTTTTGAGCAAGAGCTCCAAATGCTTCGGGCTAGTAGGCGTCTTCTCCCCTCCTCACCAAACCCATTTCGTCAACAAGGGTCTCGATTCTCTCCCTTAAAAGCTCGGAGATCCAGCCTCGAGCGATGAACACTGGGTAGACTGGAAGCCTCTCGCGCAGCTCGAAGCCCATGGCTCGCGTCTTCTCATAGACCTCCTGTATGCTGGGCCAAGGATAGGCCATGTTGACAAAGTCCGGGGTCAGAGGGGAGATGCCGCCCCAGTCGTTTATCCCAGCTAAGAGGTACGCGTGGTAGGTCCTCGGGTTCAGGTTGGGAGGGGCTTGAACCGCGACGTCGTCTCCAAGGATCAACCTAGCTATCGCTATGGTCTTCAGCATCTCGATTAAGCTAGGAGGCTCGTAATTCTCCATGGGCGTTCCCGGCTCAGGCATGAAGTTCTGAACTATGACCTCTTGGATATGTCCGTATTCGTCGTGTACTTTCCTAATAGCCATGAGCGAGTCGATCCTCTCCTCCCACGTCTCGCCAATCCCCACCAAGATCCCAGTGGTGAACGGTATCTTCAACTCGCCAGCCTCTCTTATCATCCTCAACCTCGTCTTGGGGTCCTTGGACGGCGACTCCTCATGAGGCATTCCGCTACTCATTAGCCTCTCGCTTATCGACTCGAGCATGAGCCCCATGCTCGCGTTAAGCGGCTTGAGCTCAGCCATTTCTGACTTAGTCAAAACGCCTATGTTCGTGTGAGGCATCATCTTTTCGGTCTCCTTCAGGACCCTCTCCTCGAAGTCCTCGACGTATTCTACCGTAGAGCTGTAGCCCATCGAGTTAAGTGCTTTCCTAGCCTCTGGGTGGACCTCCTCTGGCCTATCGCCCGTGCTTACGAGGACCTCCTTGGCCCTGAGCTTCTCGCCCTCCTTTACGATCTTCATAGCTTCATCGATGCTCATGTAGGGCCTGCCCCCTCGGGCCCTAAAGCCGCAATAAGCACATCGATTTCTGCAAAGCCTAGTCAATGGCACGAAGACCTTTCTAGAGTACGTGGTGACTTTTCCGTAGCGCTTTAAGCGAACCATGATGGCAGCGCTCAGCAGTAATGGGAGTTCGTCGAAGCTAGTCTCCGCCAGCAAGAGTGCCTCCTCGCGCGTCAACTCCTTTCCTTCGAAGCGCTTGGCCAAGACCTCGAGGACCTCCATGTCACCACTAGCGTGACGCGTTTTGCAGGCCCTCCAAGAACGCCCTGACGTTCTTCCCGAGTACGGCGTGGTTGTATCCCCCCTCCAGGGCGGCGAAGATTGCCCCTCCGCACTTCTTCAGCGAGAACTCCCCCAACGCCTTGCCGATTTCGTAGTAATCGCCAGTCATCAACATCCCGCCCCAGTCCTCCTTGTGCCTGTCGAAGCCTGCTGAGACGGCCAGCATGTCGTACCCTTCCTTCGCGTTGAGGAAGGCCTTGAGAGAGCTCAGCTGTCTCTCTCGAGGTCCGTGAGGCAGGTGGAAGTACTCGACGTTGTTGCTTCCCGAGAATATGTTCGCCGTCCCGTCGCCGAAGTGAAGGTCGAAGTCGATTATCAAGACCCTCTCGACGCGCTTTAACGAGAGCATTTTCGCGACAGCTATCGCCACATTGTTGAAGTAGCAGAAGCCCCAAGAATGACCTCTGCTGGCGTGGTGCCCCGGAGGCCTTATCAAGGCGAAGGCCGGCTCGCCTTCCAACGCCATCTTCGCGGCCTTAATAGCGCCCCCGACGGCTAAGAGCGCGAGGGGGTAGACGTCGTCGAGACCCTTGACACTCTTAACGTGGTCAGGGGAGTGAACCAGCAGGACGTCGCTTTCAGAGGCCGGCTCGCAGCCCACGAACTCGAAGACGCCCCTTACTTCGTTCACGATGCTCTCAATTCGGCCCGGTGCGGCTGCGGGCTCGCTACTGTAAACCCTGTAAAACGCCTCGTCGAAGACTACCTTGACCATGGTCTGCTGCCAGCTCTAATAGAGGAGGGGTCCAAAGACCCAATTTATGGTTTGCTCTGGGCTCAAAAGTGAGTTGTTGGTGCCCCGGGTGGGACTCGAACCCACGACAATCCGGTCTTCAGCCGGACGCTCTCCCTCTGAGCTACCGGGGCCTCTTGACCCTCGAGCTTGATGGGCCCGGTGGGATTTGAACCCACGACCACCCGGTTATGAGCCGGGCGCTCTGCCGGGCTGAGCTACGGGCCCCACCTCAACGGAAACGCGTAAAGGAAATTTAAGGTTTATTCTCGAATCGCTCACGTTCAAGGCGAACGCCTTGCGCATTAGCTATTGCTCGAAGGATCGCATCGTAGCCACCATCGCGAAGATAGAGGTCAGCACCAGAAACCTTCTTCACGAGGTCCGCCAATCCAGCCCTCATCATCATTATAAAGACTATCGAGGCGCTATATAAGCCGATCTGGCCAAGTAGGACAAATGCTTAAATAAAGCCCCTCAAAATATGAAGAGGCAAGCCCCGGTGGTGTAGCCCGGTCTAGCATGTAGGCCTGTCGAGCCTGCGACCCGGGTTCAAATCCCGGCCGGGGCGTCATCGTTCTCACGACAAGTCTTGCCTGACGTCGCTCTGCCGTACTTGTCTTCTACCCTCACGAGGTCGCTTAGCGGCTGCGACGTCACCTCTATTATCTCGAGATCCTCGCACGCCACCCACTTGTGCAACTCCCCTCTCCTCACGCTGATGACGTCCCACTCTCTCATCGGGACCCTAGCCCCATTTCGGATTAAGAGGCCCCTGCCCCTCACGACTATAAAGTGCTCGTCCCTTTCGACGTGCTTGTGTAGCGACGTCTCCTCCCCCTTCCTGATGAACATTCTGAGGACAGCGTAGTTCTCGGCCTCGAGCAAGATCTCTTCGTACCCCCAAGGCTTGTTTATCAGTCTCTCTCGAGGCATGCGACCACTCCCGACCTGAAGGCAAGTCCCTCGCATCTCTATGAGCGGTCTACGCGCTAATTAGCGTATTCGGTCGCACTAGGGCTTGCCCGCGCCCTAGGCTGGCGATCGGCCACGAGCTTCGAGATACGAGACTTCCGCTCGACTCTAGGGACAAGCCACCACTCTCTGACAAAACCTTTTTCCTGCAACTACGTTTCATTTAATCAGAAAAGGAGGTCTGATGTGTTTGAGTACCGAGATTAAGAGAGTCTGCGTGATAGGGGCCGGCCTCATGGGCCACGGCATAGCCCAAGTCTTCGCGATGAACGGATACGAGGTTAACTTAGTCGACGTCTCCGAGGACATACTGAGCAAGGCTCTCGAGAAGATCAGAGGTGGAGCCTCGGTAAGTTAGCGGAGAAGGGAGCACTGAAAGAGAACATCGCCGCGGTTATGAGCAGAATCAAGACGACCGTCAACCTCTTGGACGCGGTTAAGGACGTGGACTTCGTCATCGAGGCGGTCCCTGAGCGTCTGGACCTTAAGAACAAGATATTCGCTGAAATCGACGGCGTAGCCCCTAGACACTGCATATTCGCGTCTAACACGAGCGGCTTGCCCATCACCCTCATGGCCGAGGCCACGAAGAGGCCCGAGAAGGTTATAGGGATGCACTGGTTCAACCCGCCTCAGCTCATGAGGCTCATCGAGGTCATTAAGACGAAGTACACGGCCGAAGAGACCGCGAAGATGGTCTTCGAGCTTTCCAAGAAGCTCGGCAAGACGCCCATACTGGTCAAAAGGGACGTCAACGGCTTCATAGCCAACCGAGTCTACAGGGCAATATCAACCGAGGCCTTCTTGATGTACCTGAGAGGAGAAGCGCAGCCCATAGAAATAGACGCAGCTTGCAGGTACAAGCTCAAGTTACCGTTGGGCCCCTTCGAACTCACGGACTTCACGGGCGGCATAGACATAGCCGTGTCCTCTCGCGCCTCTGTCGAGGAGATCTTGAAGAGGCTCCCGGAGTGGGAGCCGCACAAAGAGTTCCTCGAGTTCTCCAACGCGACCTACGGCTTCATCAAGGAGCGCTACGACAAAGGCCTCCTAGGCGTCAAGACCGGGCAGGGCTTCTACAAGTACCCGGAGCCCGGGAAGTGGGCGAGGCCCGACATACCCGAGAAGCACGCTGAGAAAATAGACCCGCTCGAGGTCGTGGCTCCGGCGATAAACGTCTCGGCCTGGCTCATCAGGAACGACGTGGCGTCCGCTCAAGACATCGACATCGCGCTCAAGCTGGGATACAACTTCCCAATAGGGTTGCTGGAGTACGCTGATGAAAGGGGTTTGGATGCCGTGGTCAAGGTACTCGAGGCCAAGCTGAGCAAGGTGAAGGAGCCCTACGCGGCCATTTACAAGCCAGACGAGCTATTGCTGACCATGGTCAAGGAAGGCAAGCTGGGGAAGAAGACCAGACAGGGCTTCTACAAGTACTGACCTCCGATAAGAGGTACCTCGCCGACACCTCGAGGGCAGGAACAGCGGCGTGGCACTACCATCAAACCCTCCCTCCTTTTTCATGAACATCGAGAGGCTGAAGCCTCGAAGCCCCTCGGGTAGATCATTTGCGATTGAGTCATGAATGAAGGCCTTAAAATACTGATCGCGAAAAATCCTTGCGAGATCCCTTAGAGCAGCTGTTATGAGGGGAGAGGTGGCCGTCATGGGGACTGGCCATACTTTTTCGATACCACCTCGACAAGACCTATCCACAGCCCTTCGCAGAGGCGTTCTGGGAGGCCGTGGAGAGCGTCGACAAAGGGATAGACCCTAAGGCGATAAAGGCTACCTTCATAGGCACACTGGGCTCTGGGCTCCGACTAGGCAACCTCTAATGCGCTATAACCGTCAACCTCAACGTAGTCCCGATACCAGCGGTCAGGGTCGAGGACGCGCAGGCTCCTCGGGCTTCGCCTTCATGCTTGGGAGTCATGAACGCGTCCTCTGGCCTCTACGACGTGGCACTGGTCGGCGAAGTCGAGAAGATGAGGGACATCGCGGGCTGAGGCCAAGTATTGGCTCGGGGCCTCAGGCGACACCCTTTGGGAGAGGCCGCCGGAACGACATTCCCTGGCATGTACGCATTGATAGCGACGAAGCACATGGAGAAGTACGGGATCAAGCCCGAGCACCTGGCGATTGTCGTCGTGAAGAACCATCATTGCAGAGTCGACAACCCGAAGGCGTGATAAGGTACGACATGAAGTTCAAGCCCGTGAGCGAAGCAGTAACGAATGTCGCCTCTCGCTCACGAGCCATGCTCAAAGCGCCATCTTTTCTTGCTTTTCCTCTCAGGCAAGGCTCCTTGAAGTGCGTCGAGAATAAACCTTTTAAAAGAGACCTACAGAGCCTAAGCATGGGCCCGTAGCTCAGCACGGTAGAGCGCCCGGCTCTTAACCGGGTGGTCGCGGGTTCAAATCCCGCCGGGCCCGCTACGCATTCTCTCTACGCCCAAAGTCCTCATCGCCCCGCGCCGAGCGATGCAACTGTTCGTTAAGACGTCCTCGAGCGTTGCCGGAAGTCCTGCGCTTTGCAGGTATTAACACGACAACATTTATTTGTCCTAAGTAGCCCACTAATGACTCGGCCGATTAACAACTCTGAATCCTCGGCTCAAGGGTGAGGACTTAAGGCAAGTGGATGTGTATGGTCAGGCTACCGGTGAAGGACATCCTGGCGAAGTCTAAGGAGAACTTCGAGGAGGCTTGGCTTGCTTACGGCAAGCTGATCCCAACCAAGAGGCTCAAGCCCAAGGACATACTGAGCTGTGGGGTCGGCAAGCCCCATCCAGTCTACGAGGTCTGCCAGAGGTTGAGGCAGGCATTTCTGAGCTTGGGCTTCGAAGAGGTCGTGAACCCGCTCATAGTCGAGGAGGAGGACGTGAAGAAGCAGTACGGCCCCGAGGCCTTGGCGATACTGGACAGGTGCTACTACTTGGCCGTACTCCCTAGGCCCGACGTGGGGCTGAGCAAGGAGAGGGTCGAAGCGCTAAAGAAGTACGTCGCCGACCTGACCCCCGACAAGGTTCAGCGGCTCCAGCAAGTGCTCCACAGCTACAAGAAGGGGCACATAGCTGGCGACGACTTGATAGAGGAGATGAGCAAGGCCTTGGACGTCGAGGACACCATGGCGACGAGAATACTGTGGGACGTCTTCCCGGAGTTCAGAGACTTGAAACCCGAGCCCACAAGGCTGACGTTGCGATCTCACATGACGACCGCCTGGTTCTTAACCGTAGCGGCCCTGCAGCACAAGAGGCCCAAGCCGATAAAGCTCTTCTCGGTCGACGTAAGGGTCCGAAGGGAGCAGTACGAGGACGAGACCCACCTCAGGACTCACAGAGCGGCCTCCTGCGTCGTCGTGGACGAGGATGTCGTGCCAGACGACGGGAGGGACATAGCCCAAGCGGTCCTCGAGGGCCTTGGCTTCAAGGAGTTCAAAGTAGTCAGGAAGCCCGTCACCGCGAAGTACTACGCCCCCGGCACCGAGTACGAGCTTTACGTCAAGTCCTATGGCGACTGGATAGAGGTTGCCAACTACGGCATCTACAGCCCAGTGGCCTTGGCCAACTACGAGATAGAGTACCCGGTCCTGAACGTCGGCATAGGCGTCGAAAGGGTCGCTATGATACTCTACAGCTACAAGGACGTCAGAGAGCTCGTCTACCCGCAGTTTTACGGCAAGTGGTCCCTGAGCGACTGCGAGATAGCCAAGCAGATATCGTTGCAGCACAAGCCCGAGACGCAGGCTGGCTGGCGACTCGTCGAGGCCATCGTCAAGGCCTTTGAGCAGTACGCCGAGGCCCCGAGCCCCTGCGAGTTCAAGGTCTACGAGGGAGAGCTCCTCGGGAGGCGAGTCGAGGTCTACGTCTACGAGAGGGATCCGGGGGTGAAGCTTGTAGGCCCTGCGGCCTTCAATGAAATAGTCGTGTACGAGGGAAACGTCATCGGGATACCACCGTCACATGTACAGTCGATAGTGAGCCCGTTGATCGAGGAGGCCCGGTCGAGAGGTTGCAAGACCGGGATAAGGTACGTGGACGCTTTCGCTGCGCTAGCGGCGGCCAGGATAGAGGCGGCTTGCATGGTGGGAGCGGACGAGGTCGACGTTAGGGTGCGGATGGTGAAGTTGCCTAGCGACATAAATGTAGAGATAGGCGAGGTGGCTAGGAGGTACATAAACGAGAACAGAAAGGTCATAGACGTGAGGGGGCCAGCCTTCTTAGCCGTGAGGGCTAGGACGTCAGAGAAGTGAGCCCTCATGCCTAATCGCCTTCCGAACAACTTTTCCTTCGAGCGAGCTGAACAAGCCCAAAGGCTTTTGGCGCTCAAGGTGAAGTCCTACGACGACTTCGAGAAGCCCATAAGGACCGTCGGAGGGGCCGACGTCGCTTGGAGAGGGGACTTGGCCGTCGGTTGCATAACGGTTCACGAATACCCCTCCCTCTCCCTACTGGAGAAGAGCGTGGCGATCGTCGAGTCTTCTTTTCCATACGTCCCGACGTTCCTGTCCTTTAGAGAGGTAAAGCCGTTAATGGAGGCCCTCCTGAGGCTGAAGAACAAGCCGACGATACTCTTTGTCAACGGACAGGGAGTGGCCCACCCGAGGAGGCTCGGCCTAGCTTCTCACTTGGGCATCGTCGCGGACATCCCCACGATAGGCGTCGCGCAGAGGATCCTGTATGGAAGGCCCAAGCGCCCTCTTGAGGGTGTGGGTTGCGTGGAGCTCGTCGACTTAGTTGAAGGGCGTGAGGAAGTCATAGGCTACCTCTACAAGAGCGACAAGCGCTTCAGGCCGATCTGCATAAGCGTGGGCCACAGGGTCAGCCTCGAGACGTCCTTGGAGTTAACGAAGTCCTGCATGAAAAGGGGGATTAAACTCCCCCTCCCGCTCTACTCAGCTCACGTAGAAGCCAATAGGGAGGCCGCGAGCCTTGGAGTATCGAAGCGACACTAACGTTGTAAATGGTGGGACTGCCGACTTATCCGAGATAGACCCGGATCTCTGGTTTGCCTTGCTTCACCTGGCGAAGCTAGGGGCTTTGAGGAAGGGCGTCTTTATAAACACGTTCGAGCTTGCCAAAGAACTGGGGACCTCGCAACAGACGGCATCGCGGAGGGTACTGGAGCTCGAGACCAAGGGGTACATCAGGAGGAGCGTCAGCAGGAAGGGCCAGACGATAGTTGTAACCGAGAAAGGAGCTCAGCAACTCATGGCCGTTTACGCGATCCTGCACGCCTCGCTCAGCGAGGCCCTGAGGAGCATTGTAATGACGGGGGAGGTGTTCACTGGCCTCGGCGAGGGGGCCTACTACGTGAGCTTAAACGGGTACAGGATGCAGATAATAGAGAAGCTGGGGTTCGACCCCTACCCCGGCACGCTGAACCTCAAGCTGACCGACTCCTCAGACATATACTTCAGAGACGTCCTGAGCCACAGGGCTGGGATACTAATCAAGGGGTTCAGCGACGGAAAGAGGACCTACGGATCCGTGAAGGCCTTCAAAGCCAAGGTGCGTGGCATCGACGCGGCGGTCTTGCTCATAGAGAGGACCCACTACGGGCGTGACATCCTAGAGGTGATAGCCCCGGTCAACCTGCGCCAAGCGCTAAACCTGAAGGACGGGGACAGGGTCTCGGTGGAGGTCTACTTGACCTAGCCCTCAACGTCGATTAAGCTTAATAGCTCGACCCACGAATTAGTAACTGGGCACGGCGGGTAGGCCCGGGGGGCTCGGCCTCCCCTGTAACCGCAAACGGCCGCATGGCGGGGGCAGTAACCCCGACAAGCGGCTCGGAAAGCCCGAGGCCCTCTCCGGCCCTAAACTATGAGGCTCCGCCCCATGGAGGCGCCGTAAGGGGTAGCTCCCCCGTAGGGGGGACGCGAACCCCCTCGCCGGCCGAACCAGGTTAGGCCCGGGAGGGAGCGGCCTTAAGGCCGGGCGGCGTCGTTCATGGGTTAACGGGGCTGAGGAAGGGGCTGGACGGGGCTCGGGTGGACCGGGCCCATTGTCGGGGGGCCGCCGTGCCCGAGGGCTCGCAACAATTAAGTCCCAGCGAAGCGCTTTCCTGCCCCAAAACCGGAGAGTGGTTTGTTGGAGCAGATACTGCTGGAGCTCACGGCGTTCCTGGGCCTCTGGGCAATAGTCGCGCTGGCGTATAGGTTCTTTAATCTCAAGAGGTACGGCTTCTCCCTCAAGCCCCTTCTATTAATTGCGAGGTCGAGGAGGATAGCTGAGAAGCTCCAAATCATGGGCTCTGCTAACTCGAGGGCTTGGGGGGTCGTCTCCAGCGCAGGCGTCTTTGTCTCGGGTGGCCTGACGGTCTTCGCCTTCTACTTTCTAATCACGAACTTGATGGCCAGAATTGCTAGGCCCTCTCAGCCCAGCCTATACATCATAGTCCCGGGGGTCACCATCGGGTGGGAGGCAGTGCCGTACTTCGTCGTGGCAGCCGCCATAACCATAACGGTCCACGAGGCCTTCCACGCCATAACGTTCGGCAGTGAGGGGGTTCCGATCAAGAGCTTCGGCTTCTTCTTGGCGGCTATCCTCCCCGGGGGGTTCGTCGAGGCCGACGAGGAGGCCTTCAAGAACAGCAAGCCGCTGTCGAAGATGAGGGTCTACGCCTCGGGCTCCTTCTCCAATTTCTTGGTCTTTTCACTGGCGATAGCGCTCTCCGCCCTGACCATTTCTTCGAGCCCGCAGGGAGTCCTAGTGCTCGACACGCAAAAGGGCTATCCAGCTCACGGAGTGCTGAAGAGCTGGGACGTAATAGTGGCCATCGATGATCACGAAATACGCAACATAAGCGACCTGAACACAGTCCTGAGCTCCACAGCGCCGGGAACGGAGATAAACGTGACGGTCTTAAGGGATGGAGGATCGGCTATACTTAGACTTAGAACGGCCTCTCATCCAAGCAACAGCTCGAGGTCGTACTTGGGGGTAAGCATATCCGACTACTATCCCTCGACGATACCTTGGCTGAGGGGACAAGCTTACCTGCACTGGACGTCGACGCTCTACTGGCTCACGATTTTATCCTTCAGCGTCGCCATGATAAACATGCTCCCCATACCACTTCTGGATGGCTCCGGCTTCGTGAGGGCCCTCCTAGAGGGCCCCCTGAGGAACAACAAGAAATCGATCGATCTGATAACTAACGTGCTCGGCGCCCTCTCACTATTCCTCCTCATAGCCAACATAGGCCTCCCGATTTCGTAGGAGGGAGGCGACGTGCAGTGCGTCAAGTGCGGCGCGAAGGCAGTCTACTACTCAGTCTACTCTGGCCACAGCTTCTGCGCCAAGTGCTTCATGAAGAGTGTGGAGCAGAGAGTCAGGGCCACCATAAACAGGTACAAGCTCTTCGACCCCGAGGATCGCATAGTGATAGCGATCTCAGGCGGCAAGGACAGTCAGGTCTTGGCGACCATAATCGCGAAGGTAGAGAAGGACTTCCCGGGCGCGACCTTAAGCGCCTTGATAGTTGACGAGGGGGTCCCGGGCTACAGGGACTTCGGCTTGAGGAGGAGCAAGGAGCTTTGCGACGAGCTCGGCATAGAGCTAACGACGACTTCGTTTAAGGAGCTCTTCGGCTACTCCCTACCCGAAATAGTATCAATCGCCGAGCAGAAGGGGGTGTCGCTGGGGGCCTGCACCTTCTGCGGCATATTGAGGAGGAGGGCCATCAACGTCAAAGCCAAGGAGCTCGGTGCCACGAAGGTCGCCACGGGGCACAACTTAGACGACGAGGCCCAGACAGCATTGATGAACTTATTGAGGGGCGACGTCGTCAGGCTCCTGCGCCTAGGCCCTAAGCCAGTCGAGGAGTTCCCGGGCTTCGTGCCGAGGGTGAAGCCCCTCCGTTACATACCCGAGAAGGAGACGACGCTCTATGCGTACTTCAAGGGCTACCCGCTCTACGAGGTTGAGTGCCCCTACGTCAGGGAGTCCATGAGAGACGAGATACGCTCCATTTTGAACGAGATCGAGGGCAGGCACCCAGGCACTAAGTACGCGATAGTCAGGGCTGCGGACAGGCTATCGGCTATGGGCGCTAGCTTAAAGGTCCGGGTGGGGTCGTGCAAGTACTGCGGCGAGCCGACGTCGAGAGACGTCTGCAGGGCGTGTGAGTTGCTCGAGGTGCTGGGTGTGACGAGTTGAAGACGACCAAGTACCTCTCCTACGTAGTGGGAGAACTCCCGGAAGGTTGCAGGCTGTGCATGAAGGGTATGAAGCTCGTGTACTTCGCGACGGGCCTCTGCGGCAGGTCTTGCTTCTACTGCCCCCTCTCGAAGGAGAGGAAGGGAAAGGACGTCGTCTATGCGGACGAGGTCCCCGTCAAGGACTTGGAGGACGTCTTAGCCGAGGCCAAGGCCATAGACGCGAGAGGGGTGGGGGTGACGGGCGGGGATCCGATGCTGAGAGTCGGGAGGGTTGTCGAGGTGCTGAAGGCCTTGAGGGAGGTCCTGCCGAGGAAGCTCCACGTCCACCTGTACGCGACGACCCAGCCCCACGTCAACGAGCCCTCTCTAAGCAAGTTGCTCGACGCGGGGGTCGACGAGCTACGCTTCCACCCGAACCTCGAGGCGGTCGACGAGCTCCTTCCGCTCAAGCTGGCGGTCGACATGGGGTTCGAGGTAGGGCTGGAGGTCCCGGCCATACCTGGATTCGAGGACAAGATCTGCAAGACGATTGAGAGGGCTGAGAAGCTGGGGGCCTCCTTCGTGGTGATAAACGAGCTCGAGATGACAGAGTCGAACGCACTAGCTCTTCAAATCAGGGGCTTTAAGTTGAAGGCGGGTACTGTGTCAGCGGTTCAGGGGAGCTGGGAAACGGCCATGACGTTATTGAGATTCGTCGAGGAGCTGGGCCTCAGCGGTCACTTCTGCCCAGCATACATCAAAGACTCCGCGCAGTTTAGGAACAGGCTGAGGAGGAAGGCAAGGAGCATAGCGATGCCTCACGAGGTCGTGACCCGAGACCCCTTGCTCGTCAAGGGGATCATAGAGCCGCCTCAGGGCTCGTCCCTCGAAGAGGCCCTGAGGAGGGTCAAGTCGATCGCGCCGGAGCTCTACATCTACGTCAACGCCAACAAAAACAGGCTCGAGTGCAACTACAAGGAGCTGAAGAAGTTGTCGGAGAAATTGAAGGGCGCGGGTTTCAGACTAAGCATAGTCGGCGAGCTACCAACTAGCTTTAGGGAGCAGGTCATGCTCAAGCCCCTTTAATCCGATAACCCGATCTCCTTCTCGCTTTTCCCCTTTGCCTTGATTATCTTCTCGGTCACTTTTTGAGGGAGGGCGACGTCCTCTTTTCGAAGGGACGTGGGGCCCATGACCACGATCCCCTTGCCGTCGACTATGTCGATTTCGTACATCCGCTTGTCGTGAGGGGTCCACCTCATCTTCTCCACCATTACGAAGCGCCTCAGAACGCCGCCGCTGACGCTTCTCCTGAACCTGATTATACCGTCGGCAACGTGCTCAACCCCAAAGCCGAAGGCCTCAGACGTCGTTACGGCGTATTGGCTCGTCATCAATATGGTCATGTCCCACTGGCTCAGGACCCTCTTTATGAAGTAGCTGTGCCTCCTAGCCATGGCTGGGGCGTCGAGCCAAAAGGCTGACATCGAGTCTATCACAAGCCTCGTGGGACCGTAGCCCAAGTACTTCTTCGCTTCTATGACTTTCTGGACCAGCTCCTCGGGGTTGAGAGCGCTGAGAGTCCAAGGGGCCTTGTCGCTACGCATGAGGGCGTCTATTATCACCAACCTCTTCTCCTCCTCTCCTCTCTTGAAGTCGAAGCCGAACTGAGAAGCCTGAACTATGATGGAGCTGCGGCTCTCCTCCGTGGTCACGAATATGCCCTTCTCCCCCCTCTTGAGCCCCTCGGCTATGAAATGTATGCAGAATATCGTCTTCCCAGTCCCGGGCTCACCAGTAATAGCAACGGCGAACCCTCTCGGTATGCCACCAGCCAGCATCTCATCTATCTTCGGTATTCCCGTCGAGACCCTCTCGATCTTTGCCGACACCGTCGACATACCTAGTTAAAGTTTGGAAGAAGAGGTAATTAATGTTTGTTGCAGTACACGTACTATGAGATTAGGCCACGTAGGCCCCCGATGGCCCAAGTCATTATCCTACGAAGCTTTAAGTGCTCGGAACGTCGAAGCCGCTTGAGTCGCTTCGTGACTCCGGGCATTTGACCTGGACCCAAGGCTAATATCCGCGGACCTCCTCACATATTCGCGACTGGGACCTTCAATCTTCAGGGAGGGTCTCGGGCTCGCCTGCTGGGGAAAGCGTCATGAACAGCCTCGAACAAGAGCACTATTCCAAGCAGGAGGTCTTGGAGGAGATAGCGAGGTTTGCCAAGAACAGATGGGTGGGAGTCCACTGCATCGAGAAGGACGACAAAGGGAATAGGATCATGGTTAGATACATCGACAAAAGGCCCATAGTCATAGACTCTCCGCGTGACCTCCTCTTGGTCATGCAGAGGCTGGGTAAAAGGGGGCTGAGAAGCGTCTACGCTACGGCGGCCGTGTACTCAGAGTTGCGCTCGATAGACGACGTGAAGTCGCTGAGTAACATGATCCTCTACACGCCCACGTGGGACATCGATAACGACTTCAAGAACTGGAGGTCGACTGTCAGGGCCTGCGTGGAGATAATCGAGGCCCTGAAGGAAGAGGGGGTCGAGAAGTCGGTGTTTGTGAAGTGGAGCGGCAACGGCGCTCACGTGCACCTCCATGAAAGATCTATAGGCGAAGGGGTTTTAAAGGGCAGGACCCCCCTCGACGTAGCATATGCGATAGTGGAGTACGTGAGAATGAAGGTCGAGCCGAGGATCCAAGAAATAGCCATGATTGATGAATGCAACATAAAGGTCGAGAACAAAATCGATAGACAGCGCATGTTCACGTGCCCTCTGAGCCTGCACAGGGACCACGATAGGGTGTGCGTGTGCATAAGGCCGAGCCGACTGCACCACTTCGACCCCTCGTGGATCGACCCTCGAAGCTACGTCCACGACAAGGACTGGGCCCTCTATGAAAAGGGGGAAGCCGACCAATTGGCGGAGAGGGCCATCAGCGTCGTGGGAGGCTTTCCGTTGCGTAGGACAAGGAGAAGGAAGTACCCCCGGCTCGATGAAGCCGTAGCAAAATGGCTTAGCGTCCTCAGTAGCGGAGAAGATGAATATAAGGATCACGGGCTTCGAAACGCTCGCTAGCAACGTTGCTGTCATGTCCAAACCTTTGAAATTGACCGTTCGACATCAATTCTTAGATTGTCGATATGTAAATGAGGCGCTTCTCGTACCCTAGATGAGGCACTCATGGCCTCTTTCAAGTTCATTGAATCAAACGCAAGAAGGCGCGTCAAGCGGTAGGGCCTTGAGCTCGTAGATCAAGAACGCGTAGCACCTTATGCACTCTATGGCCAATAACGCTTTCCCATCAAGGTCCTCACGATAAATATTAGGACCCGCAAAACTATACTCTTCTTGATAGGTCATGTCCGAGCCTAGAATCGTTGTCTCGAAGGCGAGCGACTACAAGCAGGTATACGCTTCAGGGGCCTCGATAGGCCACACCCCCTTCGACTTTCACGTACAGTTCTTCAGGGACAGTTTCGAGCCAGATGAAGAAGCCTTGACGGGGAGGAGACCTCCAACCCTCGTCAGGGAATTCATCATTGAGATAGTCATGTCCCCGAACCAAGCCAAGGCGCTTGCTCTACTCCTGATGAAGCACGTCGAGGATTACGAGAAGAAGTTTGGCAAAATACCTACCCCTCAGGCGCCCTCGCCGCAACCACCCAGCGGGTACATGTAGCGTACCCGACTCACACGCGGAGACATGATATCAACTCCACGCCCTCCTCCTTTCCAAGACAGCTGATAATCCCTCAACCCAAGGCTCAAAGCGACGCACGACTTCCGGTATTTTGTCTATCACGTCCGTTGCTAGGATGTGATAGCCCTTCTCCTCAGCAGCCAGAGAGCCAGCCGCCCCGCATATGAACGAGGCCGCCGCGGCAGCTCTGAGACAGGGGAAACCTCTGCTCAAGATAGAGGCGGTCAAGCCTGTCAAGACGTCTCCTGTGCCACCTACAGTCATTGCCGGGTTTCCAGTCATGTTCACTTTAACCCTAACACCATCCGATATCACGTCCTCGGGGTGCGCTTTAACGAGGAGGGTGACCTCGTGCTCTTTAGCGAGCCCCCTAACTTTCAAGGCCTTATCAGCCCAAGATCCTTCTAGGCTTGTGCCGAAGAGTAATTTGAACTCTCCTGCATGAGGGGTCAAGACAGCCTTTGCCCCCTTGACTACGTCCAAGCCTCTTGAAAGGGCCTTTAGGCCGTCGGCGTCTATGACCATTGGCTTGCCTAAGTTCCTCAGCTTATCGATTATGAGCCTAGCGGCCTCAAACACTTCTTCGTCGACCCCCATGCCGGGGCCCACCACAACGCAGTCAAATCTCTCGGCAGTCTTGATGACCATATCCACGTGCTTGGGCGTGAACTTGAGCCCCTCGACCTCTTGGACTATCAGATTTGGCGAGAAGCTCCTAATGGCTCCCGAGACGGACTGAGGGGCTATCACTACTGCGAGGTCGCACCCCCCTCTGAGGGCCGCTAAAGCGGCTAATGCTGGAGCGCCTGAGTATTGCCATCCCCCTCCTACGACGAGCACCCTCCCCCAGTCGCCCTTCTTAGACTCCGGCGGCCTACGCCTGATGGTGAACCTGACGTCTCCCGGTCCGACGATTATCTCTGCTTCGGGCGGCACGCCTATGTTGGCGACTACGACCTCACCTGTATATCGCTCGTTGCCTCTGAGCCCCCTCTTTGGCTTGTGCATCGTCACAGTCACGTCAGCTTTA
>Ga0209225_1001933_pt1 | contig 19431 bp, 16 predicted proteins | sample WasSprMetagenome_FD_184732 | JGI IMG/M metagenome (GOLD analysis project Ga0209225, IMG submission 184732) | Sulfidic aquatic microbial communities from Washburn Spring, Yellowstone National Park, USA - WS (SPAdes) (version 3) | ecosystem: Environmental > Aquatic > Thermal springs > Hot (42-90C)...
AGAAGCAAACAAACAACTAAAAATCAGACTCGCCGATATCATCGCATCCGGCCCAGAAGTCAAACTCTACATTCTAAACTCCATCCTCCCAGATGTGGCTAGAAAAGAGGACATAAAAGAGCTAAGAAACGAAATGGCACAGCTAAGGGTAGAAATAAGTCAACTAAGGACAGATATAGCACAGCTCAGAAAAGAGATGTACAGCAACTCCAAAATGGACAATAGGCATCATACTCATAATATGGGGAGCAACAGTAATACCCATACTACTCAAGTTAGTAGGAGCAATATAACCTACTTGTAGCACGACCATTCGTGCGCTCGCGCTTATGTGTTGGCTTTACAGAAACAAAAGTTAGGCTTAGAGTCCTTGCGTCAAAACAAAGCCATTCTTCCGCAAAACCTTTACCGCTTTATCCAGGTGCTCTTCCCTAACAAGTAAATGGTCAGTGGAATAGGTAGAAATAACAAAATGGGTATATCCTCATTTGCTAAGAGCGTAGAGACATAGGAAAGGAAACCCGTCAACTCAAATGGACGCCACAATTTCAATAAGGTATTATTCTGAATAACTTCTCTCCGCAAATGACTTGTAAGTCAGCTCCTTCTCGAAAAATAGCAGTGACCTCATTTTTATCCTTAATAACCGCGAAAACTTCATCAGAAAATCCAGGAACATTATCCAGTTTACCTATTATGTACCTGTTTCTATCCACGCTGAACCCTATCCTAACCCTTCCTCTAAGCTCATTAAACCTCATGCTTATCACAGCGAGCAGGCTACACTGCTATAAAATAGCAACTATTAAAATATGCCCAGCCCACTCCCAACGATGCTCACCAACCGCGTCCCAAAGAACCTGTTGACCGACTGTTACAGAAAAATGAACAAGGATGTTTCCTTGACGGCTCCCGCGTTTTCTATAGCCTCTCTCTGTTCCAACCCACACCTGCAACCTTTCCCCATTACCCTTACGAAACGCTTTCCACCCGTCCCTTTCCTCCAATAGTGTTTCCGCAAGAATACAGCGAACAATTTAAACACATCAATTCGCACCCTCACGGCTGGCTCACACAGTCTGAGGTAAGGCTCATAGTAATGAACCCCATCTTCACCTCCTATAGTAAGAAAGGGAGAACTCAAAATAGCTAAGAAACGAGTACGCAAAACTCGCTCAAGCCTAATTGAAAATAGCAAAAGCTTAATGGATACATTTTAATTATAACAAGTATGAGTACAACAAGCCGCTTCCAGTACCCGAGTCATTCTACCAGCAAAGAGTTCATCAAGTCTCAAGTAGTTAGAACGATAGTTGGATCTCTCTTTCTAGCTATTTTACTTATTTTAGCCGATATAATTTACCCCTTTATTCCTAGTCTTTCACTTAGCTATTACGATATAAGTCTTTGGCCCGATGTTGCTGTTCCCATGTTCTTCGGCTACATTTTCGGACCTATAACAGGTTTCACAGTTGGATTCCTAGGAGTCATAATCTTTCACATTTTTCATCCAGGAGGGCTATCTCTCGGTATAGAGCTAAGTCTAAGTCTCGAAGGCTTACTTATGGGATTAGCGACCCGCGCCATGCCAGAAAGGAAAAAGAGAGAGACCACCGGGTTACTTTTATGTGCACTACTCGCTGTACTTAGCTCTTTTATAACCCTAACTTTTGCTATCCTTATTGACAGTATAACTGGAGACGTCTTTCCACCAGAAATCTACATAGAGATTAACATGTATGACGCGATAAATGGCGCAATCTTTACACCCATAATCACTTTTATCTACTACCGCATTAAACAAGCAGTAGCTGTCGCAGAAGTTCCTGGTAAGCCTGGAATAGGCGCACCGGTTAGTGTGCCGGTAATGCCTCAGCCACCTCCAAAAGGAACTAAGCCAAGTACAACGGAGATTTTAAATGAGGAGCTTTTGCGTGCCGCAGAGAAAGGGGATACCGCTAGAATAAGAGAGCTTCTGGAGGAAGGCGCAGATGTAGGCGCGAGAGACACAAGTTATAGCAATACCCCCTTACACTGGGCTGCTTATGCCGCTAGCGTCAGTGTTGCAGAGTTGCTAATTAAACATGGTGCAGACGTGAATTCGAGGAATAGGTATGGATGGACCCCTCTACACTATGCTGCTTGCGGGGGCTATAGAGATGTTGTTGAACTGTTAATTAAAAGCGGTGCGGATGTGAATGCCCGAGAAGTCGCTAACTCTACCCCTCTGCATGTTGCTATTTCTTGCGGACCCAACTATGAAGTCGTAAAGTTGTTACTGGAAAATGGTGCACATGTAAATGCTAGAGATAACGGCGGGCAAACACCTCTGCATTGGGCAGCCCAAATAGGTCATGTGGGTGTTGTCAAGCTTCTGCTGCAGAATGGAGCTGATCCTAGCATAAGGAACAATGAGGGCAAAACACCTCTTGACATCGCCAGAGAAAGAGGGCACGTGGAAGTTGTAAGGATTATCGAGGAGTTCATTAAGCCTAGGACTCCAATTGGCATGCCCCTCCCCACCGGCTACCTAGCAAGCGAGCTGGCAAGGCTGAACGAGGAGGCTAAACAATACAGGGAGTACCTTAAGAGGCTAGAGACATTCAAAGCTGAGGGAAAAGTCACAGAGGCAGTCTACGAGCAGTTGAGGAGGGAGTACATGAGCAAGCTGGAGGAAATCGAGCAGAAGATGAAACAGCTGACAGCAAGATAGCAAAAGGTGATTGATCCTAGCGCGCGCATTAGTAAAGCTTGAAAGAGTAGAACTTACAATAAAAACAACTAATATAAGAGAGATAGACGAACTCGTAAAGTCCTGCCTAAGCATAAACTCCAACGAGAGACCCAGCGCCCAGCAAATAAGAGACACACTAGAAAACTATCTTTCAAAACAATTATTCTCCTATAATGAGCCCACATAGGCTAACCCCTCACAAGTACTTACATAACTATTGAGACTTATGCTAATTTAGTACGGTCGAGAAGTATGTTGTAGTAGCTTTCAGGAATTTTCATCGAGATATTATAAATTAGCATTATCGCGCACTTTAGCTTACTCTGCTTCCTTCAACCTTCTTTAATTCTTCTTCGTGTTCCTTGATTTTGGCTTCAAGCAAGGTTAACTTATTAGAATATTCTTCCTTTAACTGTGCATATGCTGTTTCTGAAATCATGCCCTCTGTGCGAAGAGTCTCCAGTTTATTTAGGTAAATCTTAATTCTATTAGACTCTTCTAGCAAATCTTTATATTTCTTGTACAATTTAGACGCACCTGCCCTATCCTTCCATAGTAAGCCAAGGGCTTTTATTTCGGGATACAAGATAAAACCTACAACGGGAACTATGAAAGCGTTTATAAACACGTTCTCTAACAGAAGTAAAGGTGAATAAAGAGCCCAAGCAAAAATTATGACATCTACAGCTTCAAACACGCTGCCCTCCATCTTAATCAAAAACTCTAGCCACCACGCGCGATAAATAGTCGTTACAATGGGCTGTACCACTACGCCCCAAATATAGAATTCTCCTAATGACTTGATATTTGAAAAACTAGGATCCTTAACCGATTTGTAAAGAATATATGCTCCCAAGAAGTCAGAAATGAGACGACCGAAAGATCCAATGCCAAGACCTCTTGATAAAATATCTTTAAACAGAGAGCCTAGAGCAACTCCGATGGCTCCTGGCGTTCCAAAGAACATTCCAAGCAAAGGTACAATTATGTATGCTGGTCTCAAAGAAAATCCATATATAATCTCTACGTCCCCAATAGCTTTACGGAGAGACCCATACAACAAGGCACTCACAACAACTACTGCAATATCTCTCCTGAGCCAATCCTTAATTCCGACGTTGTCACTAATATAGAATGTTATATATCCGAAAATTTCAAAAAAGAAGAGCAAAGTTCCAATTAACCAAGTTAGAGCTCCAGCCACAAACATAAAGCTATAAGTAGACAAAAAGAAATGAGCTACGGGAAAGGCGACAAATGGGAAACCCGGCTCTTTTTGAAGCGCTTGCCAATAAAGATAAAAAAGCCCTCCAGAAAAAAGCAGACCTAATCCAATGGAAAAATAAGAAGTTATCAGGGGGTATTTTTCTAGCCTTTCATTAATTTCCTCGAGGATACCAAAGTAAAAAGCCCATACCATTAGTAATAAGAGTATATATAGACGCGAAAAGCGAAACTCTAGCCCAACCAATGAAAAAACTACACCAATTGTTATGAAGGTAAGAACAAAAGATAATAATAGTATATGTGACCTTTCCATAAATTATTACCTACCTTTATACTTTTGCACGAAAATAAATTTTTTACTATCTTTCTAATTTTTCTTTTACTCATCTCTGCCAAACCTAATAGACACAATTTTGCGTCTCTCCGTGCTATGGTGAGCTTTACACATGGTTGATACATACAGTTGCGTCTCAAGATTAAATCTATAAAAGAATAGAGATTTACGTGGTAGACAGGGCAAGATTTATGAAAACTAACCAGGTGTCCTCTGTATTCATCTTTCTCTATTGCCTATAGAAAAATTTATATCTAAATCTTGTAAAAATAAACTCATGGAACAAATACTTCCAAACGTGTCTTCTCTCCTAATCAAGATAGGCGCGATAATAGCATTAATACTTGGGCTATTCAAAATCATACAGGGAATAATCATCCTCCTCTTCTCACACGGGATCTCCGCCCTACTCGGCACACTCTTCCCCGAAGCATCAACCCTAATAAACCTAATACCAATAGGGGGAACAATCCTCGCCGCAATATGGATCATCCTAGGAGCAATCATAGCTGCAATAGGATTCGCATTACTCAAAATACCAATACCTATCAGCCAGCAAGACAGAGGTAAATGGGTAGGCATTCTAGCAGTCCTACTAGCTCTTGCCCTAATCTTCGGCTCAGGAAGCCTCGCAGCAGCAATAGGAATAGCACTCCTAGGCATAGTACTCGCACCAGTAACACCCACACCTTCACCCACAAAATAAAGACAAATAATACTGTTACTCCGCGTACGTGCGAAGCAAAGGATCGAAGGTCTGTATTGCGCGCACTTAACACATAAGAACTATAAGCAAATATGTTTTTCTTTTTTTAATGGCTATTGACAAGCAACATGCAGAAAAGGAAATCATAATTTTGGACACACCCTTCCAACTTTCTGCGGGGGACAGCGTCGAATTTGTATTGGGAAGCACTAAGGCAGGCGAAAATATCAAAATTGAGGTCAAAGCTCACCCTGATAATCTTTACGAGCTAACAATCTTCTACTTAGAGGGAAAAAGAACTCTTCTTTTAACGAAAATATATGGAGACTCAACTTTAAAATAAAGGGCCCCTCTATCCTGCGAATCGGGAATTTCAGTTAAGTGCTTAAGTGTTTTATCAGATAACAGAGGTTGGCTTACAATTAGCAGAACTGAATCTTCATCGGAAATTCAACAAGAAGCTTCACATTTAAGGTGCCCGCGTTGCGGCATGCCTCTAGAGCCCGGCGCGAAGTACTGTGGTTACTGCGGGGCTAAGGTTGCAGAATAGTCTCGTGGAGCAAAGTTTTTTCAAGGAATAATATTAATAACCCTTGCACATTGTTAGGTTATGAGTCTTTCGCATCACGTCAAGAAAGTTCTCGAAGACTGCAAGTCTAGTTCTGCACCATACTATACTAACCTTGTACAAGTCCTCAAGGCTGCTGAAAGGGTCTTGTTAAGTGAGCCACAGGTTCTAACCCTAAAGGAACCAGTTGTCATAGTAGGCGACCTGCACGGCGACCTCGAGGCGGCCCTGAAGATAACGGGACGCTACCTGGACAGCTACAACCTGGTTTTCCTCGGCGACTATGTTGACCGGGGGAATTTCTCTATCGAGACAGCCTCCTATCTTCTTGCCCTCAAGCTCTTGTACCCAAAGAGAGTATTCCTTCTCAGGGGGAACCACGAGTCTATACTTGTGAACCAGAGTTACGGCTTCTACTACGAGTTGGTAAAAAAGATGGGCCGAAAAGCCTTCGAGCTACTCGTAAGGTTCAACGAGACATTTAGCACCTTGCCATACGCCGCCCTCCTCAAGCCCTACAGGCTACTCCTCATCCACGGAGGAATCCCCACAAGCCTGCCAAGCCTTAAAGAGATAGCCAGGCTCCCCAAGAAGGACCTTCTACCCTCAAGCGAGGAAGCCTTCCAGCTATTGTGGAACGACCCCTCAGAGGAGGTCGAGACCTTCTCGCCGAGCGACAGGGGCGAAGGCGTCTACCTCTTCGGGAGGAAGCCACTCGAAGAGTTCCTCAAGAAAAACAGGCTCACAGGCATCATTAGGTCCCATGAGGTGGTAGAGGAGGGCTACAGGTTCAGCCTCCCCACCACGGACGAGAAAACCATGCTAGGGCCGAAGCCACCAAGAGGCTTCAAAGGCAGAGTCCTCACAGTCTTCACAAGCGGCGCCTACGAAGGCGTAAAGAGATGCGTCGCTATAGCACAAGACAAAGAAATAAAGCTAGAGCACATCTAACAAATAGCAAATTAAACAAATTTCGATAATGGGGTTTTATTCTGCGAAAATCCTGGGTTGGACAGGTTTTTTGATAACTTCCCTAGTTATCTTAGCGTATATTTTGTTTATTATTTTGAACCTAGAGAGATGCGAGAGTTGATTGGATCTTGGCAAGTTCTTGTTTTAGTTGATAGATTTGATTTTCAAGCTTTTTAGCTTCTTCCTGGAGTTCTGGGGAGCCCTCTATCAATGCTCTTGCTTTGACAAGCTCGTAGCGGGACTCTAAAGTTGCGAGTGTGGATTTGATTCTCTCGGCTTCTTCTAGGTATTTTTGTCTCTCGGTTTGTGAAATTTGTGCTGATTTATTTGATGAACTAGTTATCGCTTTTTCTGTTTTTGCTGTTGTCTTTTCTTCCCTTTTTCCAGCAAGGTATACAAGTGCCATGCTGGAATTTTTCCAAGCCTTTAACTCTTTGATTGGGTACTTCATGAGGTGGTCCTCTAGAGGGAGATATGCATCTGCGATTTTTAGATAGGGGAATAGTTTTTCTTTTCTAATATTTTCTGGAAGCATGTTATTTATGTCTTGGAGGAACTGGCTGAGGGACTTCTCTGCATAGTCAATAAAAACATATTTGGTGGCCTGTGGAGTTTTCTCGTTGAGCATCAAGGTTAATTCTTCAAGGCTGACTTTTTGTGCCTGCTCTATTGCTATCATTTCTACTTCCAATTGTATATATTCCCGCAAATTCGTTGACATCAAGTTTAAGGTCGGAACGAATCTAGGAAAAAAATTTCTCGTATGTGTGTACGAAGAGCTCAAGCTCATGTCCCAATGGTCAAGGTAGTTTTCAAGTATTTCCTTAGAATCCCTAAACGATTTTTTGAGCCAGTCAACGTACTTGGCTACGTTTAGGCTTGCCATTATTGTTCTATCTGGAATAGTTTCAAGCATTCTTCTCGTAAGTGATTCAAGGTTTCTTTCGTCGATAAAGAATGTAGCATTCTGATTGTAGATCCTTAAAAGCCTCGGAATGAATGGATCTAACAAGTAAAGCGTAAAGTACATGTTTTTGATTCCTGGCATTGTTCCAATGGCTATATGTATACTTTCTTCGCAACGCCTAAGCGTTCTAAATTCTTCGCAAAGCTTGTTTCTTAGAACATCTTCAAAGTCGCTTGGCTTGCTAACCCCACTCGGCATAAGCCCATTTAGCAGGATAAAGCTAGCACCTCTATCGAAATCTATCTCTGCTGTAAGATTGCTACTTAATTGCTTTGTTATTATCCTAGCAGTCCACTCGGTGCCCAATGTTTTTAGCCATTTTTCAAAGTCTTGAACTCTGAAAATAGCAAAAGAGGGCACAACGAATGAACTTCTCTTCTCTCTAGAAAAACGGTAAACATAATCCGCCACCTCGTATCTTAGACCGCCCGGAACATAGTTCATAAAGAATAAACCTAAAAGAGACCAGGCTAAAATATCGTTTACTCTTCGTTCAGCCTCACTTCGTCCAAGCCTGTCCCTATTACGCACATAGTCATTATCCCCAATAAAGAGGGTTTTTACACACTTTGAGAACCTACCAATAAGCGTTAACGAATTCGGTTCAGCTATGCCAGCTCTCGGATCATCTCTAAATGGTAATACGGTAACTCCAATTGGAAAAACAGATGGGGACTTTAAATTGTATTCTTTCTCTAATTTCCCAAGGAACCTCGGGGCAAATTCAGGCGCTGAGCCATTACCAGTTCCACCACTACTACTGGTTGCAAAAATAAATATACTAAAATCACCAAGCGAATAACCGTTATTCTCAAGATCCTTTTTGACTTCATCCTCGTAAAGAACGTCGAAGCCTTCCCGTACATTGTGAGCTGAAAGAGGCCAGAAACTCCCGACTCCGGCAGAAATATTAAAAATAAGATTGTTTGGTTTCACCCTTTCGCTAATCGGACAATATGCTAGCCTACTCCCTATCTTTACTCCTTCCACGTCTATCTCTTCATCTGGACTTTCCTCCCTTTTGAAACCCTTGTCTTGTAATAACTTCTCCCAATGTTTCCCCAAATAATAGTCAAACGAGATAGCCATTGCTATATAGCTCTCTGGATCAATACCATAATCTCTGTAAATCTCGCCTATGTGGAGGGCTAGATTTGTACCAAAGCTACCAAAACCGAAGAGTAGACCTCTAAGGTTCCCGTACGCTAGGAGTGAGGACATATATTATCACCGCTTCACTCTTTGAAGGGTAACCTGCCTCCATAATGAAGACGCAAAAGTCTTTATAAATTTCTCTGCTAATTGGGCGGCTTGAGACGCTTCTAGTTTAGTGTTACGATATAACAAGCTATATATATCCTCGTAGAGCTTCTCATTTAAGACTTTGACAACGTCTTCTTCCGTACTCACGCCACCCGAGATGAGTCCTTTAACTATTATGTCAACTGCCCTAGGAGTCAACAGTTCTCGCTTAATTTTCTGATAGTCTTCTATTCGGCTTTCAAGCTCATCTAACAAGTGGAGAGTCTCTGATATTTCTTGAGCATTTGTCCTTATTTTTACTATTTCAAGCGTGGACGTTAGAAGTTCTCGCGATATAAGTCTTCCCTTTATTTCCTCAATAATCCGTATTTCTGGCTCTAAGAGAGTTAGCCATGCTTCCCTAAGTTGTGGATCCAATTCGTTCGAGGTTAGGACGGAATTTAGTGATCTCTGTACATCCTCACATCTTTTATTAGCTTCTCGATATAAAAGTTCGAGGTAACACTTGGAAAGATTCGAAAATAATGTCTTCACCTTAAAATAGTCTTTTAGCTCTAGGCCCTTTATGAGGTAGTCATGTATGTCTTGCATAAAAAGCTTTCTCTGGACATCATCCAACTGTTTCAAAATGTTTATTTCGCCTTCTAACGAGTAAAGAAAGTTTGCAAGTTTTCTTGTCTCGTTTTCTATTAGTGCTAACTCGGCATCTGATTTGATTTCGCTAAAATTCTTATAAAGCTCGGATATTTTGTTGTTTAAGTCTGAGGATATTTTTTCTAAAAGGCACTGGTGTAGTTCTGTTGATGGTAATTCGAGATTTCTGAGGTTATTCAAAAGTTCGTTTAGTTTCATGTTAGTTTCGCTTAATAAGGTGTTAACGTTTCTCTTCTTAATCCATAATGCCATAACAAATTTTAGTTTATCCTTAGTTAATAAATAATTTTCGCTTATGTGTACTACAAAATGCTTATATTACATAGAAAGCAATTATTGTTGGCTATGCAAGATTTTAAACTTAGATTACCACCAAGGGAAAAAGAAAAAATTGACATAAATATTGAAAAGGGTCCTGCTGTTCTTCATCTTTTTCCCGAAGTGCCAGGTGGCTGTTCAATAGGAGTTACCATTCTCTCCAATGAGCCTTTTTCGAAAGAAATCAAAGCTGAAAAAAGTTTTATTTATCTCGAAAATGCTGGAAAATATTCTCTTATATTCGAGAACCATGAAAACTACGATGTGGAATTAGATTTTAGGTACGAGGTTAGCTACCCAGAAATGGTTAAATCAAGAGTAATTTTTTACCTTGAAAAGCTAGGACGGCGAGCTATGAAAATATCAATTGATGGAAAAACCTACGTTGAGAAAAAGATGATAATTCCTCTTTCACCAGAGGCGAAAATCTCACATATAAAAAGCCTCCTCAACTGGGCGTCTATACAACACCCACAAATTCCTAAACTTATAGAAATAAACTTAGCAGAAAACTACTATATAGCAGAATTCGTAGAGGGTGTGACTTTTGAAAAATACTTTCAAAGTAAAATCTCCTCTACAGGTGGAATCGACGAGAGAGTTTTATGCGAAATGTTCGAAGTTGTATCTCAGATCCTAGAAATCCTTAACCACGTATCAACCATGAGCCTTGTTCATGGAGACGTCTACGAGGGAAACATCATTATCCAGCCAGAAGAGAGAAAGGCTTTTCTAGTTGACTGGGAGACATGTTCAAAGATAGAGGAAGAAATTCCTCTTTATCTCTTCAAGAGCAAGTACCAGCCACCTGAACTAGTAGAAGAGCATAAATTCAAACCTAATAGCGACATCTATTCACTAGGCTACACTCTAGCATACTTAATTGGATGGATGGGTGGACCGGGACAAGCCACTATTCATCCAACACTTCTTCAAGTAGATAAAGAGATAGCAAAGAGGATAGGAAACCTTATTAGTGAACTCACGGAGAAGGATCCCGCTAAGCGTCCATCGATCAGCGATGCTAAAAACAAGTTTTATGAATTAAGGGATAGTTTGTGCCAGAGGTAGGTACATGGCTAGCATTTCAATCAATGATAGCTTTAGAAGAATGAGAGAAAACGTCGAAGAAATACGCAAACTATTGTATATTCGGGGAAAAATAGACTCCGCCGTGAAATTTCTAGCTGTGCCTCAGGAATCTTCTTCCCCCTTATCACAGGAACTATCAAAAATAGGCTCGAAAACTCTAATATTTATTAACCAGAAAATTGATAGCGAGAGAGTTAAATGGAGGCGAACCTTCGAGGCATTCGAGAAAATGTTTGTTAACCATGAGTATAGTTGCTATGACATTGTTGAAGTATTAAAAGAGAGGGCTATTGTTGCACAAAGGATACATGAAACATACAGAGTTTACAAAGTGCAACAGAAATTGTTTTCTACCATAACATCACAGTTGATGACGGAAAATAACATATATAAGTGGTATAAGTCCAGGCTGGAAACTCGGCTAGAGGAACTAGGAAAGCTTCTAGAGTGGTACCAAGACATCTATAAACGTTTAGAGATTCTTTACGAGTACACCTTCGACCCCTTATGCGAAAACATCATAAAACAATACTTGACGCAATACAAGCAATAAAAAGGAAGTTGGAGCTAAATTTCACTCTGTAGGCTCTTGTCTGTCCTTTCTCCAACCTCCCAAAGTATCTTGGCTCTTCTCTTATATTCAGGACTTTGGAGAATTCTGTTGGCAGTTTCTAACAGAATCTTAGAGGCAAGAGTTTTTCCTTCTTTTTCATATCTATTAGCTTCTCTTATTAAGAGAAGGGCAAACGTATTGTCAAGCCGTGGATTGAGCACATCTTGTATAAGAGTCCTTTTTAACTCGTCTATAACATCGGGGCTTACCTGAAGACTCTCTTGGCATGCATGAAGATTCATCTCTAACTGTTGCAAAGTTTGTTTCTGAAACTCAAGCCTTGCACTTAAGTCATTTAATTGTCCCGTATATTTTTCAAGCTCTTTATGGAGTCCCTCTAGATTTATCATTAATTTTCGATTTTCAGCTTGAAGATTCTCGTTGAGTGATTTAAGATAACTTACTTCCTTGTCAAGTTCTTCTTTTTCTTTTTTTAGTTGCTCGTTTTTTCTTGTAAGATCCGCTAAAGCTATTTGTAGTTTATCTATGTCAGGAGGTCTTATAATAAGCTGTAAAAGAAAAGATAGAGACACAGTAACTGCGATAAAATCTAAGCCAACAATTAGAGCGCCTATTGTTTGCCTTGGAATATACTGTGTAAAAGAGAACCAGGGCAATATAGTGCCCTGTTGCATCAAGAGCCTGTAAACGTCGAATGTTAGAACTAGTGCAACAAACATTGCTAGAAGGAACTTAACAAGCAGCCTCAACTTTTCGAACATCAAGTAATTTTCGAGTTTTGGGTTAATATAATTTACTCACCATAGAAAGAAATATAAAACAAAACAGCAAAAATAGAAACATGCAAACAATTCATAAAGTCCTCCTTTTTTCGTTAATACTCTTCTACACAGTTCTTTTGATCTCCTCTTGTATAGAGGCTCAACCTCAACAGGAAGCTCTAAGCGAGCCCCCATCACCAGAACTGGAATGGAACCCAAAGCCCCCAACCAAAAATGTCTCACTTAGTTACCAGCTAGAGAAGGTAGGTAGTGGAAAGCCCCCACAAGAACTTAGAATTAGCCTTGTAGATAGGGAAGGAAACAAAAGAAACGAAATATATCCCACAACAAGCTTTGCCATAAATTTTTCAGCGCCCGTAGACGAGTTTTATATTTATCTGTATTTATGGTATAATAAGACCCAAGGCAGAGAAAAAACATATATCCGCTGCGGCTGGGTCATAAATGGTTCAATAATTAGGAACTATGCTGCTGGCGACGTCCTCCGAGTCGGTTGGCTAAATATATCGAATCTTTTAAAAGGCGAATGCCAATCCACAGGCTTCGGCAACTATGTTTTGAAAATGTGGATTTATGATAATAGAACCAAAAAGTTTAATTCTTCACAGCCCTTATCTTTCCGATACTTACCAGCACCCAATGTTACAATTACACTGATGACTTCGTATACAAATATCTGGGAAGACGAACCCCTGACCCTAAACTTTCAACTCAAGAACGTTGGTGAGGAAAGCTACAGTTATAACATCACCACGTTGTACATGGGATCGGTATCTAATTCTAGTCCGGGAAACGGGTCATCAGTTCCTTTCGAATTAAAAACATCAGAAACAAGAAATTTTGCTGTAAATCTCACTCCTACCAAAAATGGAACCCTTATTGTTGAGATAACGATTTTGGCGAAGGGCATTAGAATTAACAGTAATCAATCAAAACTCGATGTACGGGCCAAAGTAGCCAGCCTACAACTAGTAATCTCAGAGGCCCTAAACGTTAATCACACAGAAAGAATAAGACAAAAGCTAACAATTAGAAACAATGGAAACCGGAATGCTGAAAATATTATAATCCATGTCTCTAAACCGGCTATAGCTCAAGTTAATCCGTCCTCTATCGAACAGCTTAAACAAGGTACAGAGATAACTATAAATGTTATCATTTTCGGCTTGGAACCTGGCGTGCATGATTTAACTATTAATGCCTCTTACCAGGATGATAAAGGAAGATTAAACATCGCAATGAAAACAATAAAAATCACGGTTAATCCTTGCATCACAATCAATACAACCCTCCTAGGCATTAATAAGCCATGTGACGAGTGCATAATACGTGTAAATGGTGTTCCAGTTAAGGGTTCTGGCAAAGTATGCGTCAAGTACGGGAATAGCGTAAATTTAGTGGCTGATAATGTAACAAAAAATGATTTAAAGTACATTTTTGATTCTAGAAGCTTAAATTCCAGTATTGGCAAAGTGACAGAATCTAAACAATTTGTTGCGTATTACAAGGTTCTCTATTATGTAAATGTTACAAGCGAAAAAGGAAACGCTAGTGGAACCGGATGGTATGAATATGGGGACAAAGTTAACATAACTGTAAGTCCCATTGCTATCGGATTCTTGTTAAAGGACGTTTTTGATCACTGGGAAGTAAACGGTAATCCATACAACGATTCACCCACTACTACCCTGACAGTCAAGTCACCCATGAGAATAATTGCAAGGTGGAGAACAGACTATTCAGAAACTCTACTACTTGTTCTTGTGCTACTAGCCTACTACCTTGCTATGCAATCCATACCTCGCAAAACAAAAACAAAACGAAAGGAAATAATTAGCGAGACAAAGCAAAACCCAAGTATATAGGAAAATGATGGTTCATCTAGCTGATGAAGTCATATTCCGTTATTTCAGTGGCTATCCAAAGCTATAGTATGCCGCAAACTTTGACTTTTGTCAAATTGGCTAGTTAAGCTTATAGCAACGGGAGAGGCTTTATTTTGACGTATGTCTCTGACACCGCTAATCCAGAGGTAGACTGTCTGCCCGGGCTTAATCTCTATTTCCCCAGATAAGAGCCTAGGCGATTCCTTGATTTCATAAGCATATCGTACAGGGAGGGTTGCCTGGTATTCTACGAGACGGCCTCTTTCTCTTATGTATCCTTTGAAGTGCGAGATTCGTAGCGTGTTCCTATGAGAATCATATGAAAGCAAAACGTGGTATCGATGTGTGCAGTCCGTATCTCCCCTAGGACAAAACCACCGACACTGAAGATTTGTAAAGATGTAAAGGATTTTTCCAGGCTCGGTATAGTATTCTTGGACTTTCAAAGCGTCTGAAATGGCGCCAATGTCCTCATCCAGGCCGCCAGGGTCATAACGACCTAGGAGTATAGACATCTTGGATAACTTTTCCAGGTCAATCATGTAGCTCCTTGCTTCACTCTCTATTTTTAGAGCTGGTATAATAATTTCTTCAGCTTCTTTTGTTCTCTCTACTATAATTTTTGGCTGTTCAACTGTATGTAGTGGGGTTACTGGAGTAACAATAACAAGGGAATCGAGCTTACTAAACCATATATCTATTTGACCAGAAAGTCTCTCAAGGTTTATTTTCTGGCTTTTTAACTGTCTTTCAAAAAGGTCTATTTCCCCTACAAGGTTCTCAGCCTCCTTTTTCAAGTCAGTGAATCCTAACTCTTTATAGAATTCAGATAGCCTGCCAAGGTTATCACACAAGAAGGAAAGATTCTGATAAATCGCGGAAAGGTCACCTGTCTGAACGAGAGATTTTGCGTTTCGGAGAAATAATTTACAATTATTAATAACATACCGTGGATAATCTGCGGAATCGCAAGAGTAAATAAGTCTCTCAGTAGCAGTTTGCCATAGTTTCATAGAATTTTCTATTTCCTGAATCAATGGAGATTCTCCCGGAACAGTATTTTCAGGTCTTTTGCAGGATTGTCTAACTTTTTCATATACTATAAATATACTTGCCAGTTCCTCGTATGCTCTGGAATTAATGTGCTGCAATGTCTCCTGATAAGACTTCATGGCGTTGCAGATATACTCAAAATCACCAAGTAGCACACTACAGCTAATGACAGGTAATTTAAGTCTTAATTGAAGAAGTTGTAACCTGTTGCTTATACCCTGCAAAACTAATTTAAATGTGGGGTCACATTGAAACATGTTTTTACCATGGAACATAACTTTTTAAGAAATATTTATTTTTTCCTCTTGCATTTTTAGTGAAGAAATTTTAGAGGACGAGCATTTCCCGCAGTAACGGAAGTATTAAGATAAAATTAAATTAATCTATTTCTTTAGAACTCTATCTGAAGTCTAATTGTTAAAAACCACCCAAAGAGAACCTTCGAGGCGATGTAGGTTCGCACTGCTCCAACTAAAATTTTCTAGTTTTTCTCCTATTGTTCTAAAAATCTTTGGCAATAAAATGAAACCGTAAATGATTTGCACAGTTATTAATACATTTTTCCTTTGTTATCAATTAAAATCAAGTCATTGTTCGTATTTAAATTGTTGAAGCAAATACTTTACACATTTTATGCCTTTGAGTTTTTCAATTATAACAGAGTATCCCCTCTTCATGTAGAGACTCTGTGCTAATAGGTCTAAGCTGTCAGGCTTGGTAGTTTTGTTTCCTTTGCAATTTTCTTCGGTTAGTGATATTGCCTCTTTGTTGAATCTTTCTTCAAGGTCACGGACTAACGACAAAAATTCTACTTCGGTGGAAGGAATCTGGGAAATTATGGATCTGTAGAGTGGCGTGTCTGTTACAGTTTTGTAGCATTGTTTAAGCTCGCTGAGGTCTACGGCTACCTTTTGGGAAGTTGGTAATACTATGTTGAATTGAAATGGACGGTTGATTATCTCTAGGTATGCGTTGTAGTCTTTTGCTACGTTGTCTCCGAGCTCGAATAAGGCTACTCCGATGATCTTGCCTATTTCTTCGTACTTGTCTTCACTTGGAGTTATGCGGATAGATATTTCGCCCCGTTTTACCTCTACCTTGTCTATGCTCCACTTGAAAAACCAGTGTTTTAACTGGGATGGTTTGTCAGAGAATAGCCCTTTCCAAGCATCAAAAGCATGCTTGGTTCTCTTTTTTGAAATATCAAGTGCGTCCGCGAGCCTGAGAATGGCTGCTAGCTGGACTACATCGATCCTGTAATCAAGAATTTTTTCCTCTCTGGGACGCGTTCTTAAATCTATCTTGGAGCTATGATACTTTATAATCGTAGAGAGTGCCCTGAGAAACGCTTCTTTAACGCTAGATTTCTCGGGGACTTCCTCTGAGAGGATTTTTCTAAAACCAAATGTAGCTGTTGTATATTTTGAACTTAGCCAGGGATGAATGGTCCTTATTAAGTCAGCCACCTCCTTTGGCAGACTAATAGTATATTTCTCACTATATTTTTCAGGGAAATATACATGTCCGTCCTTCAAAAAGCTTGGACATGACTTGACTTTGTTCCCGACTTCGGGGGAGTCATCGCTTATCTCATGCACAGTCAACCGTAGTTCATTTATGAAGCTAATTGGGAGAGACATCCCCACGTCGTGTAGGTAGGAGCTACAATTAATAAGTGCATCTATGGGCGGAGGCAAACTTTGAAAAAGACCGCTATTACTTACGATTGATAAATAATTTCTGTAAACATTCCTAGAGTGAACATGATCATGTAAAACGAAGTAGGGAAAAGTTAACCTTTGGTAACCGAGTAGGTATTCTCCTACGTCCCTACATATTTCACTGCATTGCTGGAAAAATTCATTAGGCATAACATTAATTTATCATTTGAACAATATTTATTTTTTACCGTTTATCAAACACAATCAAAAAAGTTTAAAAGTCTCGCCCAACAAGATATAGATGTGGCAAGCAAAGAGCTGAAAATATCTCTCACACCCGAGGAAAAAGAGCTTTTTGCCAAGAAGCTTGGGATAGAAACTGATAAGGTAGAAGAATTTCTTAAAAATCTGGTTGGCGTTAGGGTTTTCGTACACTATACGGACAAACAACCTTTGTATAAAGGCGTAAAAATATATAGGGACTTCCCCGAGTTGAGAATGTATTCGGCCAGGTGTACATTAAGGGGACTTCTTAGGCTACTAAGGGATGACTCAGTTGTGAAAATTGAGAGGGTTCCACGGGTTAAACTTCTTAAATGACAATTATACTGAATTTGGGAAAAATTTTTATTATCTCTAGAGCCAAGATTAAATTAGGAGGTTGTCTTCGTGGAATTAGGCAAATGCTGGGAAAAGCTTGACAAGATGTGTGATTTCTTGGATGATGACAGCGAGCTAAAAAGGAAGATAAGCGCACACGGCTCCAAGATAGTCAAGCAATGTTCTGATGAGTTGCTTCCACAAGCTCTAAATGATTTATGCCTCGAGAAAATACGGGAGCAACTTCCCTGGGAGGCCGAGGAATTGGAGAAAAAACTTGAAGAGAGACTAGCCAAGGCTAAAGCCCTCCTGGAACCGAAGCCCCTAGAACTTTATGTCGATTGCCCAAGCGAGGTCTACACTGACGAACAACTAAGGGTGTCTGTTACTCTAAAAAATCCAAACATTGATAACACTAATGTAAGCATAGAAGTTGTCGGGGAATTCGAGCTTATGCAACCTATTCAGAACAACATCATGGTTCCATTCTTGTCAACAAAGAGTCTCGAAATACTCATGCGACCAAAGGGCAAAGGGAAAAAGAAGCTCACAGTCAAAGTTAAGGATCAGGCATCAGCGAGACAAGAAGAGTTAACGATCGACGTGAAAGAGTACCGTGTCGAACTTGAGGCCAGTCTAGAGATGCCAAAGGAAATTGTCTTAGGAGAAGACTTCACCATTACCTACAAGCTCAAGAACAAAGGCTTGATTGAGCTTGAAGTCGACGTTGTAAATCCTTTTGACCCCAGCGACAAAACTACACTTGTACTTAAACCCGGTGAGGAAACGTCTAGGGAATACGTTGGCAAACTTGAAGAGGAGACAAGGATCTTCCAGGCACCCAGCTTGGTCTATCGGGACCTAATACGTGGCAACAAATTTGAGGCTCAATTTAAGCCCGTTGAAATAAAGATTAAGAAGAAGGAAGAAAGAATCGAGAAAGAAGAAAAGAAGGAGGAGCCCAGAAGGGAGGAAAAAAAGGAGCTCCTGTCTCTGGAAGATGTCCTTGACCAAGTATCCAAGCACTTCTTAACAGGTCTTGCTGGCTACGTGTTGGGTAGTTTCTTTAAAGAACGGGTTGAGTACCCCAAACCGGTCTACGTCGAGGGCGTCCCCCATGCTTCAAAAGACGACGTTACGGTTATATTTTCTGACAGAACAAGTGTAGTTGAGGAGGATCTCGGCGATTATATTTTGATAAGGAAAGCTTCGCTCGAAGAAGTTATCCGGACAGTTACAACTGCAGGGGCGAAAAGCCTACTGGGAGACTTTAGAGTTCGGATACAGAGTAAGCTCGAAAACTGGAGACCACCATTTGCTCCTGATTCTCGAGTCGAGATGCATCAGGTGTTGTCGCCAGAAGACTCTTTAAAAGAGCTTGCTAAAGAACTTAAAACAGACATGAAAAAGCTAGGGGGTCTACCGGGCAACTTTTGCCTTGAGTACGAATATAAAGACCCGGGATTACTTGGAAAGACCTTGTTAAAGATATACGCTGGAGGAGTAGCACGGCTGAAAAAGCTCTATCTTGAGGGTCGCGACTCAACTGCCTTGACACTCGAAGAGGTACTTAAAAGTCTCGGCCTGAAGGATATAAAACCAAAAGAGAAAGTAATCTTTATCTTGGCTTCTCCAACAGGATGGTCGCCAGCATCTATTGAAACAGCAAGGAGCGTCTCTGGGAGAATTCTATATGTTCTAGTAGACCTAAAAACGGGGGAAATTTTTTACAACCATAGCGAAAACATACTAGTAGACCTTGTATCTGATCTGTCCGTCCCCCGTACGCCTTTGCCTCCCTCCGAGGAGGTTTATAGGCTAGATCGAGAGCTCTTGGATGGGAAAATACCGGAGGAATTCTACCGCAAAAAGCTAGAAGAGCTACAAAAGAAAATATAGAGTCTAAGGCTGTGGCTGGAGGATGCTCGGTGCCCTATAACTTCGAAGCAAGCTTCTAAGCCCCTCTTCTGCCTCCTCCAGTTCTCTCTTTTTCTCAAGGTACCTATGCAGGTAGCGATTAATTATCACGTGGTACGTTGA
>Ga0209225_1001953_pt1 | contig 19327 bp, 15 predicted proteins | sample WasSprMetagenome_FD_184732 | JGI IMG/M metagenome (GOLD analysis project Ga0209225, IMG submission 184732) | Sulfidic aquatic microbial communities from Washburn Spring, Yellowstone National Park, USA - WS (SPAdes) (version 3) | ecosystem: Environmental > Aquatic > Thermal springs > Hot (42-90C)...
AAATGACAGAAAGGATAATTCGGGCAATGAAAAATCCAAATGTTGACATAATTTCCCATCCGACTGGGAGATTAATCCAAAAAAGAGGAGAATACGAAATCGATTTTGATAAAATTTTGAGAGTTGCAAAGGAAACAGGAACGATTTTAGAAATCAATTCTTATCCTGAAAGGTTGGATTTAAACGACATAAACATTAAAAAAGCAAAAGAAATGGGAGTAAAAATGGTAATTAATACCGATGCCCATCATGTAGATCAAATGAGATTTATTGAACTTGGAATTGCTCAGGCAAGAAGAGGCTGGGCAGAAAAAGAAGATATTATAAACTGTTGGCCATTAGAAAAAATGCTAAAATTTCTTAAAAAATAATGCCAGTAGAAAAATCAGCAGGAGCAGTAATTTTCAGGAGAGAAGGAGATAAAATTTTTTATTTGCTTTTGCATTATCCTGGAGCTTCTCACAGAGCAGAGAAAGATTACTGGGATTTTCCAAAAGGGCACATTGAAAAAGGAGAAGAAATTGAAGATACGGTAAAAAGAGAAGTTTTTGAAGAAACAGGACTAAAAGATATTAAAATTTTGCCAGGATTTAAAGAGACGATTAAATATTTTTTTAAGTTTCGAGGGAAAAATATTTTAAAATTCGTTACCTTCTTTTTGGCAGAGACAAAAGAAAAAAATGTTCAAATTTCCTTTGAACACATAGGTTATGAGTGGTTACCTTATGAAGAGGCAATAAAAAGATTGACTTTTCAAAACGCAAAAGAAATATTACAAAAAGCCAATGAGTTTTTAAACAAAAAAGGCTTGACAGGCATTCTTGCAAATGAAAAAAATAGAATAATAGGTCGTTAAAATTAAATAAAAAAGGCCAAAATAAATTTTTCAAAATAAAAACATGTCTTCAAAAAAACTTCTCGCTTTAATAGCTCTTTTTTCATTATCTTTTGGGTTTTTAATTTTTCCCAAATTTACAAGAGGTCAAACAATAGAAGAGCTTCAAGCTAGAATTGCAGAACTTACTCAATTAATTCAACAACTTCAACAACAATTAGCTCAACTTCAGTCCTCAACTCAGCCCCCATCAAATGTTTCCTCTCAGTGGTGTTACAATTTTAATGTAGATTTGTATTTTGGTAAATCAGGGAGAGATGTAAGCGCTCTTCAAATTGCTCTTGAAAAAGAAGGCTTTTTTATTTCTTCTTCTGAGAAAGAAAGAGCATATTTTGGTGACACCACTTTAGCAGCAGTAATTAAGTTCCAAGAAAAGTACGCAAGTGAAATTTTAGCTCCTTTGGGATTAGTTGCAGGAACAGGATATGTTGGTTCTTTAACTAGGGCAAAGTTAAACCAATTATACGGGTGCGTTGTTCCTCCACCTCCAATTCCAACTCCGACTCCAATTCCAACTCCTACTTCAACACCTACCCCAACACCGCGCATCATTGTTCTTTCTCCCAATGGAGGAGAAAAATGGGAGATTGGAAAGACCTATGAGATAAAATGGACCCAGGTTGGTTTGGAAGGAGAAAAAGTTGATATCTTCTTGACTCAATGGATCCGAGGATTTGTTCCCTTAACCTCCATACCTCTTCCCCCAGGATCAATTTTGATTGCTTCAGGTGTTTCAGCAGAATCTCAATCTTATTCTTGGACCATTCCTCAATCCATTACCCCTGGAACAAACTATGCTATCTACATTCAACAATCAACAGGCACAAAGAAAGCCTTTGATTTTAGTGACAAACCATTCACCATTACCTATTTACCAGGTCCTGAAGATCCTGTTTCTGGTACTCTTTCTGTTGATAAAACAACTGCAAAAGTAGGAGAGAATATTACTTTAACCATCACCGCAAAAGATTTACAAGGAGTCCAAGGAGTTTCCGCTTTCTATCAAGGAAAATGGGACTTTAAATCTTGTGATTTTGCTACAACCTGCACCAAAACCTTCACCTTTGCTGAGACAAAGCCTGGAACCTACACCTATGGAGGCTATGTTTATGGAAGAAGAACAAATGGACAAATCGAATCTAGCCCCACCACTCCTTCTTTTATCATAGTCAAAGTAATCACAGAACCCACACCCACACCAACACCTACTCCAGCCCCAACCGTGACTGTTATTTCTCCCAATGGAGGAGAAAAATGGGAGATTGGAAAGACCTACACGATTAAGTGGTCAATGTCGAATCTTCCAAAGAGTTGGATGGTTGATGTCTATCTTACTTGGAATGGAGGCACAAAATTCATTGGCGGTTCTTTACTTGAAACCGGAATAATGAATTGGAATATTCCTTTAGATACCCAAGCTCGCGATGATTACAAAATTAGAGTTGATCTCGTTCAGTTACCTCGAACAGGTCAGGTTCTTGCTTCTGATGAAAGTGATGCGCCATTTAGCATTGTCCAGCCTACAGCCTCTATTAAAGTAAGATATCCAAATGGAGGAGAAACTTTCTATCAGGGTTCATCTATGTATATTGCTTGGGAAACCACTCCCTCTCGTTTTCCAGAAAATATCACCTTGGAGTTATTAGAAGGAGAAACAAAGGTGTGGAATATTGGAACCGTTAAAAATACTGGCTATTATTATTGGCAAATTCCTTCAACCCTTCAAGGAAATCTCTTCAAAATAAGAGCAAAAATAAGTGATACAGTTTATGATGACAGTGACAAGACCTTCTCTATTACTCCTCGTACTTTCCTTGTAAGTGTCGGAAAAGATCCAACAGAAGGTGGAACAGTAACTTCTTTGCCAGAAGGAATTAATTGTGGTTCAGTTTGCTCTTATCGCTTCCCAGCAGGAACAAAACTTATTTTAAAAGCTACTCCAGCTCAAGGATATTCTTTCGTTAAATGGATTGGTTGCGAATCTGTTGATCAAGATCAAAATTGCAATATTACTGTAAACTACGATAAAAAAGTAATGGCAATCTTCCAAAAAGCCCTAATCCTAACAATTGATTTAGCTCCAGACACTCCTACTTCTTCCACTATTTATCCTGGAAAGAATATTCAATTCTTGAAAGTAACACTTTCTGCTTCAGGAGGCGATATAACACTTTCTCAGATATCAGTAGGTTCTGATTCGGAAAACGCATCTCAAAATTTTGCCAATATAAGTGTTTATGATGGACAAACTCTCCTTGGAACTGCCGTTTCTCCCCCATCCTCTCCTTCTCCAAGCGAAATTTATTGGGTGGTTAATATAACTCCAGTTAAAATAGCTAATGGAACTACCAAAACTTTGACTATTACTAGTGATGTTTTGCCTTCTGCAATTGGAAAAAGATTGAGGTTGGGAATTAGTGCTCTTGGATTTGCTGATCAAACACCGATAAATTTGGTTGGACCCTTTCCAGTTTGGGGCAATTTGATGTCAGTTTCTGCGCCACTTTATAAGCTTTCAGTTTTTGCACAACCAAGTGAAGGAGGAAAAATTTATGATAGCGCAATTCAATGCCCACCTTCTTGCTCTGCTAAATATCCTGAAGGTTCTGAGGTAACCCTCACAGCTACACCAAATTATGGCTACACTTTTGTTTCCTGGTCAGGTTGCGATTCTGTTTATCAAAGCAAATGTATAGTTAAGATGACCTCTGACAAGACAGTGACTGCTAATTTTGCCAAAATCCAAAAATATACTTTATGGGTCTACAAGAATACAATTGAAGGAGGAACTGTTACTAGCCAGCCCTATGGAATAATTTGCGATACTCTCTGTCGTCTTACATCTTATGATTTTGCACAGGGAACTGTTGTAACCCTCTTTGCCACTCCAGCCCCAGCTTATGTCTTTAGAGGTTGGTCAGGAGACTGTAGCGGAAATAACCCAACCTGCACTTTAACAATTGATAGAGAAAAGAAGGTGTACGCATTATTTGATAGAGCTTCTTATAGTCTCACCGTGACAAAAACTCCAACAACAGGTGGCACAATTACTTCTTCACCCTCTGGAATTAATTGCGGTTCTACTTGTTCTTACAACTTTACTTCAGGAACAAAAGTTACTTTAACTGCTACCCCAGCCCCAGGCTATGGAGTTATATCTTTATCATCTTGGTCAGGATGTGATTCAGTTCCTACTATGAATCAGTGCGTAGTGACAATGAATTCAAATAGAACAGTAAATGTTATTTTCACTCCAGTAATTACACCCACATCAACACCCACACCAACGCCTACTCCAATACCCTTACCAGATCTGATAGTGAGCGATATTTACTATCAATCACCTTATATTTATGTAAAATATTGCAATGTTGGTTCTGGCTGGAGCTCATCTGACTTCTTAATTAAATTGAGGAACAATCAAACTGGACAAGAATATGGAGGTAATGTGGCATATAGATTCGCCGTTCCTCAACCTGGAGAATGCAAAATTACAGGTGGTTATACACCAAGTTTAATAGGCCTGAATCCCGGGCAATCAGCTAGCATTACTGCAACAATTGATTGGGAACAAAGAGTGAGAGAATCAAATGAAAATAATAACACTCTCACCAAAACAATTTCTCTCTTATCTTTGAAGGATCTTTCTGATTGGCTCGCTGCTTTAGAGGCTGCTGTAAAAGAGCTCCAAAAACTCTTGGGATTGTAGAAATTAAGTTTTTACCATTTCTACAATTTTTTGGAAGATTTCTGGTTTTTCATTGGCTAATTGGGCTAAAATTTTTCTATTCAACTCAATTTTTTTCTCTTTTAGAGCATGGATGAATTTTGAATAAGTTATCCCCTGAGCTCGACAGGCTGCATTAATTTGAGTTTGCCATTGTCTTCTAAAAAGCCTCTTTTTTTCTTTTCTTGATCGATAGGCATGAGAAAAAGCATGAAGTAATGCTTCTTTTGCCAATCTATATTTTGTCTTTCTTGACCACTTGAAACCTTTGGCAAGTTTTAACAGCCTTTTTCTTCTTTTTCTAGCTACTTTTCCTCTTTTTACTCTAACCATTATTTTGGATAATAAAGAAATTTTTTAATTATTTTTGCCTCACCTTTTGAAACTGGAACCCATTTTCTACTTTCTCTAATTTTTTTTCCAGATTTTTTTGCCCGATAGTGATTTTGTCCCGTAACTCTTCTCAATATTTTTCCAGTTTTGGTAATTTTGAATCTTTTTAGGATTGATTTTCTCGTTTTTGCTTTAGTCATTTTTTGTCTTTAATGATTATAATGGTAAAACCTTTTGGTTCTTTTTTCAACTCCCCCTCAAATTTTATTGGAACCCTTCCTTTTAAAATTTCTAAAAATTTTGAGATTTTTTCTTTCGCAAAATTTTCCAATCCTTTTTCCCTTCCCTTCAATAACATCTCTATTTTTACTTTATCTCCCTGATTTAAGAATTTTTCTACCTGATTTGCCTTTGTTTCTAAATCGTGTGGCGAAATATTAAAACCCAATCTGACTATTTTTACCCTACTTTCTTTTTGTTGCCCTTTTTTCTTTTTTTGGAGCCAATAGAGATACTTTCCGTAATCTATTAATTTACACACTGGAGGATCTGCTTTGTCAGTTACTTGAACCAAATCTAAATTTTTTTCTCTTGCAATTTTTAAAGCTTCTTCTAAAGAAAAAATACCCAAATTCTTTCCTTCTTCGTCAATTACTCTTACCTTTTCAGCCCTTATTTGATTGTTGACTAATATTTTCTCTGACAATTTATTTGAGAAAATTTTTTAAATTTGTGGAGATGGCGAGACTTGAACTCGCGTCTGGCAGAGGTTTTTAAAAGGGTTTTTCACAGGCTTAGTCTGGATTGAAAGGAGGTGAGAAAGGGGGGAATCCCCAGACTAGATTCTTTCCCCATTATTTTAAAGAGCTTTATCCCTGCAGTTATGACACCAAAGATCAGTTAGCAGGGGTCACTGATCTTGGCGGCATTGGCAAAATTAGGCCAATGCAGGAACTGCCATTAAGTTGGCATTAGTTTTTCCCTCGAAATTTTAACGAGCTTCGGGGAGCTCGGCCTGCCCTTTTAAAATTGCCTCTGCCATCGATGCCATTTCCATCCCCACAATTTATTTTAACATTTCTTTCATTTCTCTTTCTATTTCTCGCTGGATATCCCTTTCCTTAATTTTTTCCTTTTTACTTTTCTTTTTTCTCCTTTTTCCGATCCCGAATTCCAATTTTATAAGACCCTTTTTAGTATACACTTTTAATGGTATTAAAGTCAAGCCCCTTTCTTTTGCCTTTCCAATTAAATATTTAATTTCCTTCTTTTTTAAAAGGAGTTTTCTGTCTCTTTGCGGATTATAATTCCCACCAATATTTCTAGGTTGATAAGGAGGAATATTTGCTCCAATCCAAAAAGCTTCATTATTTTTTAAAACTACATAACTCCCAGCTAAATTTATTTTTCCTGTCTTTATAGATTTTACTTCTTGTCCTAACAGAACAATTCCAGCTTCAAATTTTTCTAAAATTTCAAAATCGAAAAAAGCCTTTTTGTTTTCAGCTAAAATTTTCATTATATTTTATTTTAGGATAAGTTGAGTTAAAATAAAAATTAGAAATGCTTGAGAAAAAAATTAAAAATCTCCTCTCAAAGGCAGTAAAAAAACTTCAAAAGAAAGAAGGGGTTTGTTTTAAATTAGGAGAAATAGAGGTTGAAGCGCCCAAAGAAAAAGAACATGGAGATTATAGTTCAAATGTTGCCTTAACAACAGCAAAATTTTTTAATAAAAATCCAGTTCAGTTGGCCCAAGAAATAAAAAGAGAATTAGAGGCTTTAGATAAAAAATTTGGTTTTTTCAAAGAAATCAAAATTGCTGGTCCAGGTTTTATCAATTTATTTATTTCAGAAAAAATTTTAAGGAAATCGTTAAAGGAAATTTTGTTTAAAAAAGAAAAACCCTGGGAATTTAAAAAAAAGAAGAAAAAAGTTTTGGTTGAGTTTATTTCTGCTAATCCAACAGGACCTTTGCACATTGGGAACGGAAGGGGAGCATTTTTTGGAGATTGTTTAGCTAAAATTTTAGAGAGAGCAGGATATAAAGTTCAAAGAGAATATTTTATCAATGATGCAAAACACAACAGTCAAATTAGAGAATTAGGAAAAACAGCCTTGGGAATTAGTCAATCTTATTTGAACGAGTATTTAAAGAAAAAAATTGAGAAATTAAAAGATAAACTGAAAAATTTAAAAGAAGAAGAAGCTGGCTTTCTTTTGGCAAGCGAAATTCAAAAAGACATTCAATGTTTTATTAAAGAAAAATTGAAAATTAAATTTGATAAATTTGTTTCAGAGCAAAAACTTTTCGATCAGGGGAAAGTAGATCAAATTTTTAATCAATTGCAAAAAAAGAATTTAGTTTACGAAAGGGAGGGAGCAAAATGGCTAAAACTTTCTCAATTTGGATTGCCAAAAGATGAAGTTTTAATTAGAAAAGATGGCTCTCCTACCTATTTTCTCTCTGATATTGCTTACCACAAAAATAAAATTGAGAGAGGATTTAAAAAAATTATTAATATTTGGGGAGCAGATCATCAAGGTCATGTTGAGAGAATGAAAACTGCAATGAAAATTTTGGGATTTAAAGGAGAATTTGAAATTTTGATTTCTCAAATTGTGACTTTAAAGGGAGGAGAAAAGCTTTCAAAAAGAAAAGGAAGGGTAATTTGTCTGGAGGACTTAATTGAAGAAATTGGTCTTGATGCTTGTAGATTTTTCTATCTTACTCGTTCCCTTTATACGCCTTTAGATTTTGATATTGAATTAGCAAAAGAAAAATCCCAAAGAAACCCTTTGTTCTACATTCAATATGCCCACGCAAGAATTTGTAGTGTTTTAAAGAAAGCTAAAAAATACAAGATAAGAAAAATAAATTGGGAGTTGCTCTCTCATCCAAAAGAAATTGAACTAATAAAAAAAATAATCCAACTCCCAGAGATAATTCAAAGATGCTTGAAAGATTATGAATTGCAAAGAATTCCAAATTATGCAAGAGAAATTGCAACAGCTTTTCATCAATTCTATGAAGAGTGCAAAATTATTGGAGAGAACAAAGATTTAACTCAGGCAAGATTGGCGTTAGTTTTGGCAACAAAAATTGTTTTAAAAGAGGTTTTAAATCTAATGGGAATTTCAGCTCCAGAAAAAATGTAAAGACTTTACTTTTAGGCAAATAAAGATTATCTTTAAAAATATGGAATTTTCGCTTCCAAAAATAGAAGAAAAAATATTTAAGTTTTGGAAAGAAAAAGAAGTTTTTAAAGCATCGATTGAAAAAAGAAAAAAGGCAAAAGATTTCGTTTTTTATGAAGGACCTCCAACCGCTAATGCAAGACCTGGCATTCATCATGTTTTGAGTAGAGTTTTTAAAGATATCGTCTGTCGTTACAAAACAATGAAAGGTTTTAGAGTTTTGAGAAAAGCTGGTTGGGATACTCATGGTCTTCCTGTTGAGCTTGAAATTGAGAAAAAATTGGGTTTGAAAAATAAAAAGGAGATAGAAAAATATGGGATTGAAAAATTTAATTCTTTGTGCAAAAAATCAGTTTTCCAATACAAAAAAGAATGGGAAGATTTAACAGAGAGGATTGGTTTTTGGTTAGATTTAAAAAATCCCTATATAACTTGCAATCCAGATTATATTGAATCTGTTTGGTTTTTGCTCAAAAAAATTTGGGAAAAAGGACTTTTATATCAAGATTTTAGGGTTTCTCCATATTGTCCTCGTTGCCAAACAATTTTATCTTCCCATGAAGTTGCCCAAGGATATAAAAGGATAAAGGAACCTGCAATCTATGTAAAGTTTAGGGTTTTAAACCCAGAATATAAAAATTGTTCTCTCTTAGTTTGGACTACTACCCCTTGGACTTTGCCAGGAAACGTTGCAATAGCAGTTAATCCGAATTTTGATTATTTACTTTTAGAAAAAGAAGGGGAAGTTTTGATTTTGGCAAAAGAGAGGGCAAAGGCATTGAATATCGAAGGGAAAATTTTGAAGGAAGCGAAAGGCAAGGATTTAATTGGTTTGAGATACCAACCAGTTTTCGATTTCTATCAGCCAGATTTTGAAAAAGAAAGAATTTGGGAAGTTTTGGGAGCAGACTTTGTTTCATTGGAAGAAGGTACCGGATTAGTTCATATTGCTCCTGCTTTTGGGGAGGAAGATATGGAATTAATAAAAACTCAAAACTCAAAACTCAAAGCTCAAAACTTACCTACGTTTCCTATAATTTTAAATGTTGATGAAGAGGGAAGATTTAAGTTAGAAGTTAAAAAATTTGCTGGGCTTTTTGTAAAGGAAGCTGATCCTTTAATAATTCAAGATTTAAAAGAAAGAGGACTTTTATTTAAAGAAGAATTATACGAGCACGATTATCCATTTTGTTGGAGATGCAAAACTCCACTTCTTTATTATGCAAAGAAAAGTTGGTTTATCAAGATGACAGAGGTCAAAGAAGATTTAATTAAAAATAACCAAAAAATTAATTGGATTCCAGCTCATTTGAAAGAAGGAAGGTTTGGTGAATGGTTAAAAGAAGTAAAAGATTGGGCGCTTTCAAGAGAAAGATATTGGGGGACACCTTTACCAATATGGAAATGTGAAAATTGCAAACATTTAGAATTTATTGGTCAAAGAGAAGATTTAATCAAACAAAAATTTAGCACCAATCGCTATTTACTCTTAAGACATGGCCATTCAGTTTCAAATGAAAAAGAAATTTGTATTTCTACTTTGCCAGAAAAAATACCTTCTCCACTAACTCAAAGAGGTAAAGAGCAAATTAAAAAAATCGCTAAAAAATTAAAAAAAGAAAAAATAGATATTATTATTTCCTCTGATCTTTTAAGATGTCGAGAAACCGCAGAGATTATTTGCAAAGAGCTTAAAATAAAACCCATTTTTGACAAAAGATTAAGAGAGATACGCTATGGAATCGATGAAGGAAAGAGTCTTTCTGAGCATTTGGCATTTTGGAAAAGTTATGAAGAAAGATTTGAAAAAGCACCAAAAGGTGGAGAAAACTACAATCGAGTCAAAATGAGACTTTATAATTTCATTAAAAGTTTGGAAAAGAAATATTCTGGAAAAACAATTTTATTAGTCGGCCACGAAAGACCTTTTGCGATGCTAGAGGGAGCAGTAAAGGGTTATTCAATACAAGAATTTTATGAAAATATTGAACCTCGAAAAATGAAAAATGGAGAATTAAGGGAAATAGAATTTAAGGCTCTACCTTACGATAAAAAAGGAAATTTGGATTTTCACAAACCCTATATTGATGAAGTTGAATTTTTCTGTCCAAAATGCCAAGGAAAAATGAAAAGAGTGCCAGAAGTTATTGATTGTTGGTTTGATTCTGGAGCAATGCCATTCGGCCAAGCTCACTGGCCGTTCGCTTGGCCTCAAACTCAAAACTCAAAAGTCAAAAGTCAAAAATTGAAGCCTCCGAAACTTTTTCCTGCAGATTATATTGCAGAAGGAATAGATCAAACAAGAGGTTGGTTTTACACTTTATTAGCAATTTCCACCTTATTAGGTTTTGGTCCTCCCTACAAAAATGTTATTTCTTTAGGTCATGTTTTAGATGAGAAAGGGGAGAAAATGTCAAAGTCAAAAGGGAATGTTGTAGATCCTTGGGAGATGATTGAAAAATATGGAACAGATAGCATTCGGTGGTATTTCTTTACTATTAATCATCCAGCAGACCCAAAACTTTTTTCAGAAAAAGACATAAAGGAATCTTTTAGAAAATTTATCCTTACTTTTTGGAATTGCTTTGTTTTCTTTAAGACTTATAAAGCCAAAGTTACAAACTTCGAAATTAAAAAACCAAAAAGTCAATTAGACAAGTGGATTATTTCAAGGATCCAAAATCTTATTTTAAAAGTAACTGAAGATTTAGAAAAATATGAAATCACCGATGCAGCTAGGGCAATAGAAAAATTTGTAATTGAAGATTTGTCGCTTTGGTATATTAGAAGGAAAAGACCAATTTTTCAAAGACCAAAAAATAAAATTGAATTAAAAGAAGCTACTAAAGTTTTAGGATATCTAATTTCAACACTGGTAAAACTTATTGCTCCATTTTGCCCATTTTTTGCTGAATATATTTGGCAAAAAATAAATGAGGAAAAAGGAAAAATAATTTCAGTTCATCTTCAAGATTGGCCAAAAGTAAAGAGAGAATTAATTGATAGAGATTTGGAAGAGAAGATGAAGATAACAAGAGAAATTGTAAAAGAAGCTTTAGCAGAAAGAGCAAAATCAAAAATCAAAGTCAGACAGCCTTTATCAAAATTACAAATTTCAAATAAAGAACTAAAAAAGGAGAAGGAATTGTTAGAGCTAATTAAAGAAGAGGTGAATGTAAAGGAAATTGTTTTTGGTGAAAAATTTGAATTAGATAAAGAAATCACCCCCCAATTAAAAGAAGAAGGAATAGTAAGAGAGGTGGTTAGGCATATTCAGGTTGCAAGAAAGGAAATGGGTTTTGAGAGAAAAGATAAAGTTGTGGTAGAATTTAAAGCAGAAGGGGAATTGAGAGATTTATTGATTAAAAATCAAAAATTAATTTCTGATTTAGCCAATTTAGTAGAGTTTAAAGAAAAAGAAGGAGAAAAAAAATATGACTTGGAAAAAGAAATTGATTTTGATGAAGGAAAAATAATTATCGAGATAAAAAAGGTCAAATTAAAAAAAATAAATCAATTATGCCACAAGAAAAAAAATCTGACTCATTATTTAAACAATATGGGGGGAGAATGACAACTCAACAAATAAACCAATTGATTGATCAAATGTCAATGCCTCCTTGGGAAAAAGAATACGTGAAAAGAGTTTTTGAAAGATTTAGTGATCCTACCTCCCCTCATGTTACAGAAGAAGAGTTTAAGCAAGGATTGGATGAGATGCTAAAGAATACTCGAGATCCGGTTGAGAGAAACAGAATTGAACAAATAAAAAGAAAATTTGGTTTGTAAAAATGTTTATTCATTATCGAACTCAAGGAATTGTCCTCAAAAAAGAAGAAAGAGGAGAAAGTGATCAATTATTTACTGTTTTTACAAAAGATTTTGGGAAATTAGAAATTTTGGGAAAGGGAATTAGAAAAATTACTTCAAAATTGAGAGCAGGAATTGAAATATTTTATCTTTCAGAAATCGAATTTGTTCAGGGAAAAAATCAAAAAATTTTAACTGACGCAATTTCAATAAAAAAATTTGAAAAAATAAGAAAAAATTTATTAAAACTTAAAATAGCCTATAAGATTTCAGAAGTTCTTTCAAACCTAATCAAGGGCGAAGAAAGAGATGAAAAAATTTGGCTTTTGCTAAAAGACACATTTTCAAAATTAGAAAAATATCACCTAAAAAACGAACGCTTAAAATTAATTTATTACTATTTTTTTTGGAATCTAATTTCATTTTTAGGTTATCGACCCCAATTGTATTTTTGCTTTTTGTGCGAAAGAAAACTGAGACCCCAAAAAATTTATTTTTCAAAAGGAGGAATTTTGTGCGAAAATTGTTTTAGAAAAAATAAAGAAGGAATTTTAATAACACCAGAAACGGTAAAAATTTTGAGAGAAATTTTAAAACAAAACTGGCAAATATTAAAAAGGTTGAAAATAGAAAAAAAGCATTTAAGAGAGTTACAAAAAATTTCAAAGTTTTATTTGGAAAAAGTTTTAGAAAATTAATGAAAAAAAGATTAAATTTAATTTTTCCAATAATTATTTTGTTAGCGATTGTAATTTTTGCTTTCTTTTGGCATTGGCAGAGAAATACTTTCTCTAAAGCAGATATAAAATTAGAAATAATTGGACCAAAAGAGGCTTCTCTTTTGGAAGAAGTTGAATATCTTGTAAGGCTCAAAAATGATAGCCAGTTTGCCTTAGACAACCCTCAATTAATTTTCATTGCCCCAGAAAATTCAGTTAAAGATGGAAAAATTTTTGAAACTCAGGTTGTAGAAGGAGAAGAATTGGGAATTGCAATTTATCCAGGGCAAGAAAAGGTTTTTTCTTTTAAAATTCAACTTTTAGGAAAAGATAGCGAGGCAAAAATTGCAAAAGTAAATTTTAGTTATCAGCCAAGGAATTTAAAAGCAAGATATCAATCGGAAACCTCATTTACCACTATTTTAAAATCAAATCAAATTACTTTTGATTTTGATTTATCTCCAAGAATTCCAGCTGGTCAAGATTTTACTTTCAAAATTAACTATTTTTCAAACTTAGAAATTCCACTTTCTGATTTAAGATGCCAGATTGAATACCCTCTTGGTTTTACATTCATTTCTGCCGCCCCCAAATCTTTAGATAATAATGAATGGGTGATTCCGGTTTTAAATAAATCTCAGGGGGGAAGAATAGAAATTAAGGGAAAAATTTCAGGAGAAATTGGCGAAGCCAAGATTTTTAAAGCGAGATTGGGAATGGTTAAGGATGGAAAATTTATTCTTTTGAAGGAACTCTCTAAAGGGATAGAAATCATAAAACCTTTAATTTATTTACGTGAAGAAATCAATGGAAATCCAGAATATGTAGCAATTCCTGGAGATTGGCTTCATTATGAGATTTATTTTAAAAACATTGGGGATAGCGACTTGAACAATTTAACTCTTTTTGTAAAGCTTGAGGGGGAAGCATTTGATTTATCGACAATTAAATCAGAGTTTGGAATTTTCCATCCCTCAGATAATACAATTGTTTTTGAGGGGAAAAATGTTCCAAAACTTCAATATCTTTTACCAATGGAAGAAGGAAAAGTTGATTTCTGGGTAAAGGTAAAAGAAGATTTGGGAAATGTTAAAGAGCCTGTTTTGGTCAATAAAGTTTTCTTGGGAGAAATTAAACAAGAGTTTTTGACAAAAATAAGCACCAAATTAGAAGTTGTCCAAAAAGGATATTATTTCGATGAAATTTTTGGTAACACAGGACCTTTACCACCAACTGTTGGACAAAAAACAACTTATACTATTTTGTGGCAAGTGAAAAATTATTATTCAGATGTGAAAGATGTAAAAGTAAGAGCAAAATTACCAGAAGGCATTGAACTAACTGGGAAAATTTTCCCAGAGGAAGAAAAAACAAAATTTGCCTTTGATTCAAACTCAAGAGAAATTGTTTGGTCTGTTGGCGATGTTGAAAGAGGAAGCGGAGTTTTGAAATTGGGAAAAACGATTGCATTCCAAATTTCTTTGCTTCCCGATGAATCAATGAAAGGAAAAAGCCCAGAAATAATTTCTGAAGTATTAATTGAAGGATTTGATGCCTGGACAGGATCAAAAGTAGAAAATAAAACATCAGCTTTAACTACCGCCTTACCAGACGATCAAAATATTAAAGAAGAAATGAGAGTTGTTAAATAAAATATGGAGAAAAAATTAGAAAAAATTGTTTCTTTAGCAAAAAGGCGGGGATTCATTTTTCAATCCTCAGAAATTTATGGAGGGGTAGAGGGGCTTTGGGATTTGGGACCTTTGGGAATTTTAATGAAAAATAATATAAAAAATCTCTGGATAAAAAAATTTGTAATGGAAAAAGAAAACATTTTTTTGATTGAAGGAACATGCTTAATGCACCCTAAGGTTTGGGAGGCCTCGGGACATTTGGAACACTTTTCAGATCTTTTGGTTGAATGTAAAAATTGTCATGCCCGCTATAGAGCTGATCATTTGGAGGAAGGAAAATTTATTGGAAAGGGAAAGGCAAAAGAGAAAAATCAATGTCCAAATTGTGGAGGAAAATCTTTTACAGAACCTCGAAAGTTTAATTTAATGTTTAAGACTTTTTTAGGACCGGTAGAAGATAAAGCCCATCAGACTTATTTGAGGCCTGAAACCGCTCAATCAATGTTTACCAATTTTAAGAATGTTTTGAATTCAATGAGGGCAAAAATACCTTTTGGGATTGCCCAAATTGGAAAATCTTTCAGAAACGAAATAACTTTAGGAGACTTCATTTTTAGATCGAGAGAATTTGAGATTGCTGAGATTGAATATTTTGTAAAACCAGAAGAGGAAGATAAATATTTTGAATTTTGGGTAAATGAATGGGAAAATTTCTTTTTAAGCCTCGGAATTAAAAAGGAAAATTTAAGAAGAGTTGAACATCCAAAGGAGCGTTTAGCTCATTATTCAAAAAGAACTGTTGATATCGAATATAAGTTCCCTTTTGGTTGGGCAGAGTTAGCAGGAATTGCTAATAGGGGAGATTATGACTTGAAAAGGCATTCTCAATTTTCTGGTGAGGATTTAAGCTATTTTGATCAAAAGGAAAAAAGAAGATACTTTCCTTCAGTAATAGAGCCAACTTTAGGTTTAGAAAGATTAATTTTAGCCATTTTATTAGATGCTTATGAGGAAATCCCTGGAGGAAGAACAAAGACCACAAAGCCCACAAAGGAAGTAGAGGTTTTATTAACATTAGATAAAAAAGTAGCGCCTATAAAAATTGCAGTTTTGCCGTTGGTTAAAAATGAACCAAAAATTGTTGAAAAAGCAAGGAAGGTTTATGAAATTTTAAAACCTCATTTCTTTTGTCTCTACGATGAGGTCGATTCTATTGGGAGAAGGTATAGAAGAATGGATGAAATTGGTGTGGTTTATTGTCTTACAATTGATTTTGAAAGTTTAGAAAAAGATGATCTAACCGTTAGAGATCGAGATACAATGGAACAAGAAAGAATTCCTATTTCAAATTTGGTTGAATTTCTAAAAGAAAAATTGCAAAATTAAAAATATGTTTAAAAAATCTATTTTAGAAAATGGACTAAAAATTATTACTCTTTCTGATAAAAATACTCAGGCAGTGACGGTTTTGGTTTTGGTAAAAACTGGGTCAAAATATGAAAAAAAAGAAAAGAATGGAATTTCTCACTTTTTAGAGCACATGTTTTTTAAAGGAACAAAGAAAAGACCCTCTCTTTCAGCAGTTGCCGAAGCTTTAGATAAAGTAGGGGGAATTTATAACGCTTTTACTAGCGAAGATTTTACTGGTTTTTTTGCAAAAGTTGATTCTTCACATTTCGATTTAGCCCTAGATTGGGTTTCTGATATTTTATTGAACCCTCTTTTTCCTGAAAAGGAAATTGAAAAAGAAAGAGGAGTAATTATTGAAGAGATAAATATGTATTATGATAATCCAATGAGCTATGTTCAAATTTTGTGGCCACAATTGCTTTATGGAGATCAACCTGCTGGTTGGCCAATAGCCGGGACAAAAGAAAGTGTCAGCAAAATTTCAAGAGAGGATTTAATTGATTATTTTAAAACTCATTATCTTTCAAAGAATACCCTTATTTGTCTGAGCGGAAATTTCAAAGAAAAAGAGGGACTAGAAAAAGTAAAAAAATATTTTTCAAAGATTAGAGTTGGAGAACCAGCAAAAAAACCTCCAGTTTTGGAAAATCAAAAAAAACCAAATTTACTTTTTCATTTTAGAGAAACTGAACAAACCCATTTTTGTTTGGGCACAAGAGCTTATAATCTTTTTCATCCTAAAAAATATGCTTTGGAAGTTTTGGGAGTAATTTTGGGTGGAATGTTTAGTTCAAGATTATCGGTTATTTTTCGCGATAAACTAGGAATTGCTTACTATATCCATTCTGAAGTTGAAAGCAATCCTGATACAGGTTTTTTGGTTACAATTGCAGGAGTGGATGCTAAGAATTTTGAGAAAGCAATTAAAATAATTTTAAAAGAATACAAAAAAATCTCTGAGGAAAAAGTGCCCCAAAAAGAATTGAAAAAAGCCAAAGATTATTTAAAGGGAAAATTAGCTTTAAGCTTAGAAACCTCTGATGCTAAAGCTTCTTTTTATGGTTTACAAGAAATTTTAAAGGGAGAAATTTTAACCCCAGAGCAAATTTTCCAAAAAATTGAAAAAGTAAATCAAAAAGATATTCAAGAAGTAGCCAGAGATATTTTTAGACCAGATAAATTAAATTTGGCTTTTGTTGGACCGTTTAAAGAAGGTAAAAGGTTTGAAAAATTGTTAAAAATATGAAGGAAAACTATATTTTAGACATTTCCTGGAAGACAATTTGGAAATTTTTCTTCTTTTTTGTATTTCTTTATTTAGTTTTTTTAGTTAGGGACATTTTAAGTTGGTTAATTTTTGCCTTAATAATTTCGATTCTTTTAGATCCAGCTATTGAATTTTTAGAAAGAAAAAGAATTCCTCGAGCAGTTTCTACACTTTTGATTTATTTTTTCTTCGTTTTTCTTCTTGTGATTGTAATTTATTTTTCAGCCCTACCACTTTTTAACGAGCTCCAAAAAATTACCTATTTTTTCCCTCAATATTTTGAAAAGCTTTCTCCTCCTTTGAGAAAATTGGGAATTGAAGCCTTCAAAGATATTGAAAGTTTTATAAAAAGCTTTCAAGACTGGTTACTTTCTGCATCAGGTGGAATTGTTCGAGCAATTTCCACTTTTTTTGGTGGACTTTTTGCTTCACTTACAATTTTAACTTTATCTGTTTTTATTTCACTTGAAAAAAATAAATTAAAAGAATGGCTAAAAATTGTTTTTTCTGATTCAAAAGGGGATTCGATTTTGGAAATTTTAGAAAAATCTCAACATCAAATTTCTGCCTGGTTTGGGGTAAAAATTTTAGGTTGCATTTTTATTGGAGTTTTGACCTTTATTTCCCTTAAAATTCTTAAAATAGATTATGCAGTTTTTCTGGCAATTTTAGCTGGGGTTTTAAACATTATTCCAATCATTGGTCCAATTATTGCCGGAACGACAATTGTTCTTTTTGCTTTTTTCCAATCTACGATTTCAGCAATTTTAATCTTTCTTATCTTTTTTGTAATTCAGCAAATTGAGGGAAATATTTTAATCCCAATTTTGAGCAAAAAATTTATTGGAATGTCTCCTCTTTTAGTTTTAATTTCCCTTTTAATTGGAGGGAAACTCTGGGGAATTTTGGGTGGAATTTTGGCTGTTCCAGTTTTTGGAATAATTTTTGAATTTTTAAAGAATCTATTAGAAACTAAAAAAGAATTAGAGTAAAATGGCAAATCTTTACATTGTAGCTACTCCAATTGGAAATTTAGAAGATATTAGCCTTAGAGCTCTTAGGGTTTTGAAAGAAGTTGATTTAATTTTGTGTGAGGATGAAAGGGTTACAAAAAAGCTTTTGGCTAGGTATCAAATTAAAACTCCCACTTTAAGCTATCATCAACATTCAAAAATCAAAAAAGAAGAATACATTATTTCGCTTTTAAAAGAAGGGAAAAATTTAGCTTTAGTTTCAGATGCAGGAACTCCAGGAATTTCAGATCCAGGAGGAAAATTAATAGAGAAAGTAATTGAAACTTTTGGCGATCAAGTAAAAATTATTCCAGTTCCAGGTCCTTGCGCTATAACCTGCGCAGCTTCAGTTTCTGGTTTTCCAATGGATAAATTTTTGTTTTTAGGGTTTTTGCCAAAAAAGAAAAAAAGGAAAGAAGTTTTAAAAGAAATTGCAGAATCAAAATATCCAGTGATTTTTTATGAATCCCCCTACCGAATAATTAGAACCCTTAAGGAGCTAAGCTCCTTATTCGTGCAAATTCGTGAAAATTCGCGAGTAGTAGTTTGCCGGGAATTAACAAAAAAATTTGAAACGATTTACAGAGGTAAAATTGATGAGGTGATTGAAAAAATTGAAAAAGATAAAATAAAAGGAGAATTTGTAGTCATCGTCGGAAAATAATAGAATGATTTTATATGAAGAAAAAATTTTATATCACAACTGCAATAGATTATGTAAATGCCTCTCCTCATTTGGGACACGCTTTAGAAAAAATTCAAGCTGATGTTATTGCAAGATATCAAAGAATAAAAGGAAAAGACGTTTTCTTTTTAACTGGGACTGACGAGAATTCTTTAAAAAATGTAAGGGCTGCAAAAGAATTGGGTATTTTAACTGAAGATTTAGTAAACAAAAATGCAGCTAGGTTTTATCAATTAAAAGAAGCTCTCAATTTATCCTTTGATGATTTTATTAGAACTACTCAAGAAAGACACAAAAAAGGAGTTCAAAAATTTTGGCTAGCTATTAAAAAAGATATTTACAAGAAAAAATATCGAGGGCTTTATTGTGTAGGCTGTGAAGAGTTTTATAAAGAAGAGGAATTGGAAAATGGACTTTGTCCAGAACACAAAATAAAGCCAGAAATAGTTGAAGAAGAAAATTATTTTTTTGCCCTTTCAAAATACCAAAAAATTTTAAAAAACATAATAGAGAAAGGAGAAATTGAAATTGTTCCAGAGAGTAGAAAAATTGAAGTTTTAAGCTTTATTGAAAAAGGCTTAGAAGATATTTGTATTTCTCGTTCAGTAGAAAGAGCTCATGGTTGGGGAATTGAGGTTC
>Ga0209225_1001957_pt1 | contig 19303 bp, 16 predicted proteins | sample WasSprMetagenome_FD_184732 | JGI IMG/M metagenome (GOLD analysis project Ga0209225, IMG submission 184732) | Sulfidic aquatic microbial communities from Washburn Spring, Yellowstone National Park, USA - WS (SPAdes) (version 3) | ecosystem: Environmental > Aquatic > Thermal springs > Hot (42-90C)...
TGAAATCCGAGAAGAACCTGTTCCTTAAGGAGGCAATAGTTCCTCCCTTCATGCTATCGGAGAAAAGAGAGGGGGAAATGCCCTTCAAATATGAGAAGACAAATCTGTCCACCATGGGCCTGAATGGTTCCATCAAATCGTAGACAAGGGATATCCTTCCCGGCCTTTCCACATGTAAATATCCGAGAAATGGATCCAAGCCAAATCTGAGCACATTTTTCCATATCTGGGCTGATAGAAGGTTATAGCAGACATTTAGACATAGGTTCACCGGATCCAGTTCCTTTCCCTCCAGATCGGTCCTCTTCTCCCTCCTGCTGAACTTCCACTCATCCATTATCAGAGATATCTTCTCCCAGTATATATCGGCACATCTGCTTTCTCTGGCCATTATCCTCCTTCTAGCATCCTCCATTCCCTGAAACTCCTCTGTCTCAAGCTCCTCCATCTCCTTCTTCAGCTGCTGGGCTGCATCATATAGATCTGATGAGAGCTTTTCATCCATCCTTCTGGCCTTAGAGTAATAGCTCAGGTTTGATGCCTGATTTCTTATCTTCCCCACTATGACAGCTCTGGCTATCTCAATGCCCCTTCCATCTTCAAGGGATTTGTACTGCTCATATCTGTTCCTCGCTGTTCCGCCAGCTCTGGCCGGGATAAGCCTAGCAACAGGCCTTCCTGTCGGGGTTGTGATGACGAGATCAGTTCCGGATTGCGCAAGTGCCTTTAAAAGCTCAGATGAAACAGATGCCTTCCCCATTATCACTACCTCTTTAACTGTTTTAATAGGAACCTCCTTCTTCTCCCCGCCCGATAATATGATAATCCTCCCTCTCTTCTTTTTCAGGGAGACGCCAAATCCATCGATCAGAAGATGGCCATACTCCGTTGTATCCATAGGATTTCATCCTCTCTTTATTTAAAAACATGCTATCGGATGAAAAAGAGAGCGATATATTTCCCAGATGGGATAAAAAGCTGGGAGGAAGCCGTTAAGTGCAGGCAACTTTCTCGAACATTTTGGTTTTTCTGAATATGTGAGAAGGGAACCTGAATGAAAGTATATAAATTTTTCCTCGAACATTTTGAGAATTGTTTTTAAGGTTTTTCCTCTGTCATCAGTGTTCGAGAAAGGGATCTGTGGAAAGGATTAAATAGGAGCCCCTCGTCATGAATAGATTGTTAGAGTACACGTCTCAATGCAAAGAGGATTGAAAGTCATCACAGGCGTGTAATAGAGTGTTGTTGTATCCCACGTCTCAATGCAAAGAGGATTGAAAGCAGCTCCTCTGAAAATAGCTATCTCAAGCTCATGATATGTCTCAATGCAAAGAGGATTGAAAGATTTTTTTCTCCCAGACCCGTTCTCTGGAAGCGAGAAGGTCTCAATGCAAAGAGGATTGAAAGTTGCTTCCATCTATGTGGTATATTGTTATTCCCTTAGTCTCAATGCAAAGAGGATTGAAAGTTAGAGCTTTCACGCTGGAGGAGATGTTCAAGGGATTCGTCTCAATGCAAAGAGGATTGAAAGTTAGTTTCGCCCATATTTTCATGCCTCCCGAATCTGGGTCTCAATGCAAAGAGGATTGAAAGGGGACCTTATTCCGTTTGCATCAGATGAGCTCCACTGTAGTCTCAATGCAAAGAGGATTGAAAGGTTACAGGCTTCTCCTTTTCCATCACTTCTTCACGAATGTCTCAATGCAAAGAGGATTGAAAGTCATAGCCTTGTCCAATTCTTTGAAGTTTATTGTGTAAGTCTCAATGCAAAGAGGATTGAAAGAGAAATATACACCTGCTGGGAAGCTCTACACGCTTATTTGTCTCAATGCAAAGAGGATTGAAAGTTGAGCTACAAGAGCTCGAGGAGGAGCTGAGAAGGGAGCAGGTCTCAATGCAAAGAGGATTGAAAGCGTAAAAGGGAGAGCCCCGTTGGGAGGGAGGAATATGGTCTCAATGCAAAGAGGATTGAAAGTCCCCGCTGCAAGCATATCGCCGACAGCCTGATCTAAGGGCGTCTCAATGCAAAGAGGATTGAAAGAAAAAGCTTCTTACTCCAGACATCCTCTCCTTTTATCTTTGTCTCAATGCAAAGAGGATTGAAAGGTAGACCTTGGCGGTCTCGCAGGTGCAATTGCAGGTCAGTCTCAATGCAAAGAGGATTGAAAGATTTTATGGAAATATAACCGACCAGATTTAGGTTGTTGTCTCAATGCAAAGAGGATTGAAAGGACGATAGATGTGGATAAGGACTGGGCTGGTCATGTGATGTCTCAATGCAAAGAGGATTGAAAGGCTCAAGGTCTGAAGCTCTTTCAAAGTCTATTTTGCCCGTCTCAATGCAAAGAGGATTGAAAGTGAACGAGACTCCTCCTTGGGCTTTGTGAGCTTCTCCAGGTCTCAATGCAAAGAGGATTGAAAGGAGTTACCTCTGGACGCAGGCTTTCAGGGTGTAAATCTATTGTCTCAATGCAAAGAGGATTGAAAGAAAGTCAGCATTCTTATGAACCTTTGTAACATGCTTTACCGTCTCAATGCAAAGAGGATTGAAAGAAGAGTACTTTAGAGCTTTGCAGGAAGTGCCAGCTGTAGTCTCAATGCAAAGAGGATTGAAAGTTACCGAATGTGCGGGCTCTTTATGCCACTTCCCGTCGCGTCTCAATGCAAAGAGGATTGAAAGAATACTTTTCGTGATTGAACGCATCTATGAGGAGGAAGTCTCAATGCAAAGAGGATTGAAAGTTTTCACAGCCTTTTGAATCCATCTTCTTGTAGTCATTTGTCTCAATGCAAAGAGGATTGAAAGATTGCTTTGTAATAGACTATTATGTAAAGTAGGGAAATTCGTCTCAATGCAAAGAGGATTGAAAGGCACAGAGATTCATCTCTACCATCCTTCCAAACTTCACGTCTCAATGCAAAGAGGATTGAAAGTAGAAGTGTGGTGTGATTCTCCAGCAGATAAGTCGTACATGTCTCAATGCAAAGAGGATTGAAAGTTTATTTCCTTCGGGATCTCGCTTTGCACCTTGCGCAGTCTCAATGCAAAGAGGATTGAAAGCTATCACACCCCACATAGCCTTTTCTCTCTGCCTTATCACGTCTCAATGCAAAGAGGATTGAAAGATTATAGCCTTGAGTGCGTCCCTAACCAAAGACCTCTGGAGTCTCAATGCAAAGAGGATTGAAAGCGTACATCATAACCTTTGCAGGCTCTTGGAATGAGATCCAGTCTCAATGCAAAGAGGATTGAAAGATATAGATGCCGGCCGGGTCTATATAGAGTATATACTTAGGTCTCAATGCAAAGAGGATTGAAAGAGGAGAGTTTAAAGAGAGAAGAGGGCATATCCTTCTCCTCGTCTCAATGCAAAGAGGATTGAAAGGTGGAACATGCAAGCATTTCCATTGGTCTGAATGGAAAAAGTCTCAATGCAAAGAGGATTGAAAGAAAGCTCGTTTTTAGCATCTGTGGATTTTGTCATATCTCCAACGTCTCAATGCAAAGAGGATTGAAAGAGTAGTAGAGACCACGAGCAGGAGCAAGCACTCTATCACGTCTCAATGCAAAGAGGATTGAAAGCTTAACTCAGACTCTGCCTAGCTCAATCCAGAATGTTATGTCTCAATGCAAAGAGGATTGAAAGTGGCTTGATACAGATTCTTCAGCTCATCAGGTGTGTACTCGTCTCAATGCAAAGAGGATTGAAAGGCTATGTGATTGATTCCTAGAACCCACGAGATCAGGAGTCTCAATGCAAAGAGGATTGAAAGGAGATCCAGGAGATGTGGGCTACTAACTACACAGATGAGTCTCAATGCAAAGAGGATTGAAAGACCTGACTGCTAAGAAGATAGATGCGATCAGGATAACAGGTCTCAATGCAAAGAGGATTGAAAGATTGAGTGCAAAAATCAGGATAAAGATGATGAATCCCGAGTCTCAATGCAAAGAGGATTGAAAGCCACATTCATTCCTGCCAGATACAGGATGCCTAATACAAGTCTCAATGCAAAGAGGATTGAAAGAATGGCAGAAACATGCGAGCATTTTAGATTGGTGGGAACGTCTCAATGCAAAGAGGATTGAAAGTCGTAAACCTGTATTGCCCTGATGCCAAGGCTGCGATATGTCTCAATGCAAAGAGGATTGAAAGCTCTACAACTGGGTGATATCCTCCGAGCTCGAGGTTACGTCTCAATGCAAAGAGGATTGAAAGTCAATAGTTCGTTGTCCGTCTTTATAAAGACAAAGGTGACGTCTCAATGCAAAGAGGATTGAAAGCTTCACGCCTAGGGGTCTCCCCCCGACCAAGGTCGGGGAGTCTCAATGCAAAGAGGATTGAAAGATAGCTGAAGGTCTTAACAAGGGTACAATGGCGATAAGTCTCAATGCAAAGAGGATTGAAAGATAGTTATCTTTTCGTTTTCAGCTTCCTTATCGAGCAGTCTCAATGCAAAGAGGATTGAAAGATTCAATAGTAGCAGCAGGAGTTAGAAAAGCCAGTGAGGTCTCAATGCAAAGAGGATTGAAAGGTGAGCTCCTTCGGTATCTCATCAGGCTTGTCGAGCATTAGTCTCAATGCAAAGAGGATTGAAAGGCAGAGAAAGTGCGTGTAGCCGGAAAGGAAAACAAAATGTCTCAATGCAAAGAGGATTGAAAGTCAGGGCCGCTAACTAAATACATTGGCTGAGTGTTCCCAAGTCTCAATGCAAAGAGGATTGAAAGGTACTTCTCCATCCACTTTCTCACTTCCTTTTCCCTGAGGTCTCAATGCAAAGAGGATTGAAAGATCTGTTCAAGCAGGATGCAGTGTGGTCAAAGCTCGTATGTCTCAATGCAAAGAGGATTGAAAGATGAGACAGACAACGCATCATACTACAAGAAGCTCGGACGTCTCAATGCAAAGAGGATTGAAAGTTAACCCTGCCCTCACGTATGATTCGGCATTTGCATAATGTCTCAATGCAAAGAGGATTGAAAGTTATAGAGTGCTATCCTGAGGATAAAGCAGTATGGAATGTCTCAATGCAAAGAGGATTGAAAGTGACATCCTAGAGAGAGAAGGAGTTATCTGATAACTTTTGTCTCAATGCAAAGAGGATTGAAAGGTTGCTCCATCAGCTATGCCATAGAGAGCATATTCAGTCGTCTCAATGCAAAGAGGATTGAAAGATCGCTAGGTTCTTACCCCTGCATAGAGATCCTGAGCTGTCTCAATGCAAAGAGGATTGAAAGAAATGACAGCATAAGGAAGACTGATCTTGATTCACACAGGTCTCAATGCAAAGAGGATTGAAAGAAAGGAGAGATACAGGGATGAGGGCTATCCTGAAAGTGTGTCTCAATGCAAAGAGGATTGAAAGATATTGGAATGATGCACTTTCCAACGCTAATCGAGGGGACTGTCTCAATGCAAAGAGGATTGAAAGTTCCTGAAAGAACCTGAAACTCCCTCTCCAGAGGAGATGTCTCAATGCAAAGAGGATTGAAAGAGCAGATGAGAGAAGGTTTGACAGACCAGATGCTATGTTGTCTCAATGCAAAGAGGATTGAAAGGTTAACGTTAGATTTTCACTTTTCTCGTTTATCTCTATCATGTCTCAATGCAAAGAGGATTGAAAGAGCAATAACAGCTCTTTCGCACGTGTGTAAAGCTCGAACTCGTCTCAATGCAAAGAGGATTGAAAGCTATCCATGTCCTCGCTGCTCCGTCTATCGCAGCTGCTGTGTCTCAATGCAAAGAGGATTGAAAGACTATTTTCACAACCCTCTCGCTCATTCAGGAATCACCCCCGTCTCAATGCAAAGAGGATTGAAAGTTCACACTATTTGTACATGAAAGCCTAGTAGAGACAGGTCTCAATGCAAAGAGGATTGAAAGATATCCCAACAGATCTTTATGAAAAGCTGAAACAGATGTCTCAATGCAAAGAGGATTGAAAGGTGATATATTTTATGTCTTCTATGAATGAAGAACCTTCGTCTCAATGCAAAGAGGATTGAAAGTTCAGATACTTGAGTAGTAGTCTTTTTCAGCTTCTCTAAGTCTCAATGCAAAGAGGATTGAAAGCCTAAATATGTCCGTCTTGGGAATGGGAATGAGGGAGAGTCTCAATGCAAAGAGGATTGAAAGTGCTGTAGCATGTTTTTCTGCAGACATCCTCGTTGAGGTCTCAATGCAAAGAGGATTGAAAGTTTCTGGGCATTAAATCACAGCAAGGAGGCTAGGCTGCTCAGTCTCAATGCAAAGAGGATTGAAAGACCAAGCTAGCCTCTGAGCATCGCTATATGTTCTCCTTACCGTCTCAATGCAAAGAGGATTGAAAGTTCATTTAGTGAGTCTATTAGCATTAATTCCAGATCCTGTCTCAATGCAAAGAGGATTGAAAGATATATCCTCTAATTCCTTAATATGGTTATGAGATATTAGTCTCAATGCAAAGAGGATTGAAAGGAGTATTGAGTAAGTGCTTCTATTCCTCTTTACTGAGAGTCTCAATGCAAAGAGGATTGAAAGCTGTATTGGGTGAGAAAGTCTGTTGTTATTGAATTGTTTTGTCTCAATGCAAAGAGGATTGAAAGTCATCCATCTCATAGCTTCTGAAGTGTTCTATTAACGCATGTCTCAATGCAAAGAGGATTGAAAGAAGGACACGGGCTGAACGGTCAGGCTCTTGGAGAACAGCACGTCTCAATGCAAAGAGGATTGAAAGACAGTTTTTGAAATATTTCAGAGAAATATAAGGTTTAGGTTGTCTCAATGCAAAGAGGATTGAAAGTTACATACCAGAGAACCAAGCAGTCTTAAGGAAGAGAAGTCTCAATGCAAAGAGGATTGAAAGTTTAAACTATTAAGTGTGTCTGAGTTCCGTATTTTTGGTCTCAATGCAAAGAGGATTGAAAGAAGAGTATTTCAGGGCATTACAGGAGGTTCCAGCTGTCTCGTCTCAATGCAAAGAGGATTGAAAGGAGTTTTTGAGACAGAGCAGGACTATTCCATAAAATGTCTCAATGCAAAGAGGATTGAAAGCTTTCTCCTGGAAATTTCCATCCTATTTTATGGAATAGTCTCAATGCAAAGAGGATTGAAAGGCTTAAGTCTGAGATAGAGGATCTGAAGAATAAGCAGGGTCTCAATGCAAAGAGGATTGAAAGAATAGCACAGGCATTGCTCATAATAGCACTGTTTCTACGTCTCAATGCAAAGAGGATTGAAAGCTCATTTGATGCACCATAGAGGCTGTGCAACGGGCGTCTCAATGCAAAGAGGATTGAAAGATTTTTTGTTCTGGGCCTCCTTCCGAAAGGGGGAGGCGTCTCAATGCAAAGAGGATTGAAAGGGGAGGTACAGGCTTTGAACAAGATCCTCCCTGCAATCCGTCTCAATGCAAAGAGGATTGAAAGGCTTCTACTTCATAGGATGCAACAACTTTCCTCTCAGTCTCAATGCAAAGAGGATTGAAAGTTATCCGCGTTATTATCAGTGGCTTGACCATCAGATCACGTCTCAATGCAAAGAGGATTGAAAGCTCGTATACCTCTAGCCTATATTCCTCATTCTGCATCGTCTCAATGCAAAGAGGATTGAAAGTTATCGTCAAACGGTCTCTCCGTTATTATCTTGTGCACCTGTCTCAATGCAAAGAGGATTGAAAGATACTTCTCACCCCTTTTTACGACCCCACAAGGGGTCATGTCTCAATGCAAAGAGGATTGAAAGATCTCGCCCTTTCTTCCTGCTCTTATTGTGTATCTGCGTCTCAATGCAAAGAGGATTGAAAGTATATCATCAGAGCGACAAATGCTATGATGATGAGAAGTCTCAATGCAAAGAGGATTGAAAGAATAGAGAGAAAAGCAAAGGAGGCTGCTCGGGTTATCACGTCTCAATGCAAAGAGGATTGAAAGTCATTCTCGTCCAGATCATTTCCTCCCACCTGCTAAGGTCTCAATGCAAAGAGGATTGAAAGTCTACTTCTTCTCTAGGTGATGGTTCAACTGCTTCAACGTCTCAATGCAAAGAGGATTGAAAGCCTGAACCCTCCCCTGACCTGAAAGTCTCCTTCCCATAGGTCTCAATGCAAAGAGGATTGAAAGAAGGGAGGGATATGAGTGGAAGGTGAGGAAAAAGCTTGTGTCTCAATGCAAAGAGGATTGAAAGTATGACTTCTTTAAAGCTATCCAGTTCTTGAGCCTATCCGTCTCAATGCAAAGAGGATTGAAAGTAGTAGAGGTGGTTTTATGGGAAAGCAGATAGTTGTATGTCTCAATGCAAAGAGGATTGAAAGTGTACCAGTAGCACCTCCTAAAGTATCAACAGCTCTAATAGTCTCAATGCAAAGAGGATTGAAAGCGGAGTTGTGAACAGGATGAACTTCTCAGGTTTCTCCTGTCTCAATGCAAAGAGGATTGAAAGGTGAACACGGCTATCCCGTCGTCGAACTCGGATATGGCGTGTCTCAATGCAAAGAGGATTGAAAGACATTAATTTGAGTTCGATCTAAGTCTTGTGAACAAGCCGTCTCAATGCAAAGAGGATTGAAAGTGTGGATGCAAGTGAAGGAAAAGGAGCTGAGCTTGCAAAACGTCTCAATGCAAAGAGGATTGAAAGACACAGCCGAGGTCTTCACCACAGCTGTTGCCGGGGTAAGTCTCAATGCAAAGAGGATTGAAAGGTAATGTGCTACAAGATGGACATATGCTTTATATTCAAGTCTCAATGCAAAGAGGATTGAAAGATGCATAATATGGGGGGAAAGAGGATCTGGAAAGACAGTCTCGTCTCAATGCAAAGAGGATTGAAAGCCCTCTTCTTTAGCTCCACGCTCATCTAATCACCCCCCTGTCTCAATGCAAAGAGGATTGAAAGAAATTAGGCAGACTCCTTACTATTTTCATTTCTTTAACCGTCTCAATGCAAAGAGGATTGAAAGTTTGTCTCCGCCAACACTTTCTTGGCCTCATCAAGTGCCTGTCTCAATGCAAAGAGGATTGAAAGTTTCCGCCATAACATCACCCCCACAATTAAAGCACCTGTCTCAATGCAAAGAGGATTGAAAGGGAGAAGGAGCTTGGGATGAAGGTGAAGGTGGAAAAGTCTCAATGCAAAGAGGATTGAAAGTGAACTCCCCTTCTTACTTCGTCCGGGTTCTCCCCCCGTCTCAATGCAAAGAGGATTGAAAGACCGGCTCTAAACTTAACCTCAAATATCCATATCTCGGATGTCTCAATGCAAAGAGGATTGAAAGGGGTCTGAGGCGATTAGGACGTTAAACGGCTTCTCTCGTCTCAATGCAAAGAGGATTGAAAGAGACGGTCTGCCATCTCCGGATCAAGCCCTATATGTCTCAATGCAAAGAGGATTGAAAGGGGTCTGAGGCGATTAGGACGTTAAACGGCTTCTCTCGTCTCAATGCAAAGAGGATTGAAAGACCCAAATATCCCTCACTTCAAAGCCTTGGCTCTCAATGTCTCAATGCAAAGAGGATTGAAAGCCTAGTTATCCCCTCTCTCCGGAGTGGAAACATAGCTAAGTCTCAATGCAAAGAGGATTGAAAGTCTCATTTGAATGAAGAGGAGGTGATCTGGTGCCGATAGTCTCAATGCAAAGAGGATTGAAAGGCACGACCCTCTTTATGGACATACAAAAGAAGGGCACTTTCGTCTCAATGCAAAGAGGATTGAAAGGTAGTGAGCCCACTGGTAGTAAGCGATTTCTTCTCTTTGTCTCAATGCAAAGAGGATTGAAAGGTAAACAACCAAACGATGGACCGCAATGTGGAAACGTCGTCTCAATGCAAAGAGGATTGAAAGGGAGGGAGTTCTGGTTGTTTTGTTTGGTGGAAATGGTTGAAAGTCTCAATGCAAAGAGGATTGAAAGTTTGTCTTTTCTTGTCTGATAACTACCAATTCACTAGTCTCAATGCAAAGAGGATTGAAAGCTCATACTGCTTTTTATACTTATCAAGAAAAGATCCTTCGTCTCAATGCAAAGAGGATTGAAAGGTCTAACCTCGATCTCTATCCCAAGCTTCTTACCTGCCGTCTCAATGCAAAGAGGATTGAAAGCCACCTTCAACACCTTTTCATCCACCACCATATAACCACCGTCTCAATGCAAAGAGGATTGAAAGGGGCGAGATGTGGTGCCCAACCTATAAGCCTAAGGGCTTGTCTCAATGCAAAGAGGATTGAAAGTTATATTCAGTCCTGATGTATACTCCCTGTTCGTTGGTCTCAATGCAAAGAGGATTGAAAGTTCCTGAATGTAAACACTCAAAGTAGTTTTTCCACTTCCGTCTCAATGCAAAGAGGATTGAAAGTCTCATTCTGTTTGCAATCAGGTTTTCGATGTAGAGATCGTCTCAATGCAAAGAGGATTGAAAGTTTGTCTCTGGCCTGTAGCTGAATCCCAGACTCTCTAAGTCTCAATGCAAAGAGGATTGAAAGCTAGGCTGGAGGTGGACGCCCTAGCTTTCTCGGGCCACAGTCTCAATGCAAAGAGGATTGAAAGACATAATTCCAATAGCCCTAATACTCATTGGTGCCATAGGTCTCAATGCAAAGAGGATTGAAAGATTGTGACACCGACTGGATACACCAAGGAAACTGAGTAGGTCTCAATGCAAAGAGGATTGAAAGTTGTCTAGCCCATTTTGTAGAGCTACTTCTATTATATGTCTCAATGCAAAGAGGATTGAAAGTCTCTTACCTTCATATCCTCTGTAAAAATAACATTTGGAGGTCTCAATGCAAAGAGGATTGAAAGAGCAAAAACATGGTGGACTGTTATTTATTACGAAAAAGGTCTCAATGCAAAGAGGATTGAAAGAATAAATTTATTGGGTGCCCCAGCGGGGCCAAAGGGGTGGTCTCAATGCAAAGAGGATTGAAAGGGTTAGCTTTATATATACATTTCCCCCACATTTCATAGTCTCAATGCAAAGAGGATTGAAAGAAAATGGTCTCCACAATACTCCCTCCCAGCACGGGGCCCGTCTCAATGCAAAGAGGATTGAAAGGTTTATCTAGCCCTAGCCAGGCAAATTCGCCTGGCTTGTTGTCTCAATGCAAAGAGGATTGAAAGATATAATGAAAGTAGGGCTCGATTCTTCGTCAATCAGTGGTCTCAATGCAAAGAGGATTGAAAGAAGTTTACGTTTATCCCGTGGCTCTCCGCGTACTCCCTGTCTCAATGCAAAGAGGATTGAAAGGATCATATCGTCCTCAGGAATCTGGCGGACGCCTTCTGCGTACTCCCTGTCTCAATGCAAAGAGGATTGAAAGCTAGGTAAAAGGAACGAGGAGGCATTTTTCATCATAATTACGTCTCAATGCAAAGAGGATTGAAAGAGCAACTCCAGGTATCCCAGTACACCATTGGATCTCCCCCTCGTCTCAATGCAAAGAGGATTGAAAGCTTAATAATAACTGTGGGACCTCTAAAATCTCTGTATTCGTCTCAATGCAAAGAGGATTGAAAGGAAGAGCGATGGATTTCCACTCGGTAAGATGATAATAGTCTCAATGCAAAGAGGATTGAAAGTAACTTAGCTGATATCACCAAGATGCCCGATGCCATTTTGGTCTCAATGCAAAGAGGATTGAAAGTGAATGCCACTAGCTCATCAACGTCATTGAAGAAGTAAAGTCTCAATGCAAAGAGGATTGAAAGACCAGCTGATGTTGTTCCCCCTCCTCCACCACCGGCAGCTGTCTCAATGCAAAGAGGATTGAAAGAGTATAATTGGTCAGCAACAGCTTTTGCATCCTCCCATGTCTCAATGCAAAGAGGATTGAAAGTATGAGAAGAGCCTCTTGAGCCGGATTTGATCTACCACGGTCTCAATGCAAAGAGGATTGAAAGCTCTGGGCATTCAGGAGTATGCCTTCTATTTCCTTTATCGTCTCAATGCAAAGAGGATTGAAAGGTCTGTCGTAAACCTTGGGGGAAAGGGTAATACATGTTCGTCTCAATGCAAAGAGGATTGAAAGATATGTAGGCTATCACATCCTCGCATGCACTCTTTAGGTCTCAATGCAAAGAGGATTGAAAGGTCCTTCTCACACATGTATTTGAGAACCTCTATCTTCGCATGTCTCAATGCAAAGAGGATTGAAAGAGCAATCCCAGCACCTCGGGCCCGGGCCTTCGCACATCAGTCTCAATGCAAAGAGGATTGAAAGTAGCTGCCAGTTGAAGAGCCTTGTTCCCATTAATTCCAGTCTCAATGCAAAGAGGATTGAAAGTTTGAGAGAGGGGTCTCTATCTTTCGAATCTTCATGATCCGTCTCAATGCAAAGAGGATTGAAAGAACCCTTCCTGCTGTAGCATCTCATATGCCATTATACGTCTCAATGCAAAGAGGATTGAAAGTCTTTACTATAAGCGACCAAGGGGGGGAGTCCTGGCGGTCTCAATGCAAAGAGGATTGAAAGTTTTCCACATACCATCTCTTCACGCTCATGGTTGTGCCTGTCTCAATGCAAAGAGGATTGAAAGATTCCAAGCAGCCTTTCTCCGCTTCCTCTCTTTTGCATCGTCTCAATGCAAAGAGGATTGAAAGGCTGGAGTGTAGTTTGAGACAGAGAACATCACAACATCGTCGTCTCAATGCAAAGAGGATTGAAAGTTTTTTTCAGGGTCCATACCGACCCCCGGAAAAGAAGTTGAGTCTCAATGCAAAGAGGATTGAAAGGAGAAATAAATTAAATGGTCGGGCAATAATCCAAAAGTTTGTCTCAATGCAAAGAGGATTGAAAGAGAAGTACGGTCGGTTTGGCCTCCTTCAAATAGACGCAGTCTCAATGCAAAGAGGATTGAAAGTTGGCCACGATAACGTCCCCTCCTATATACACAATCCGGTCTCAATGCAAAGAGGATTGAAAGAGGTAACCTCTATTCCTTTGGCCAGTCGATCAGGTTCAGTCTCAATGCAAAGAGGATTGAAAGATATACTCAATAAGAGATGCGATAAGAGTAGCTGAAAGTCTCAATGCAAAGAGGATTGAAAGCTTCCTTCCCGCTAGGTAGGACACGCATGTTCCGTAAGTCTCAATGCAAAGAGGATTGAAAGTAAGAATGTAGCTTGGAGAATAGGTTTTAGACATCTGAGTCTCAATGCAAAGAGGATTGAAAGCAAGATCATAGGGGCCTTTTATAGGCCCGTAAACCCTAAGTCTCAATGCAAAGAGGATTGAAAGATACCATACTCTTTCAATATAGCATCAACAGATATGTCTCAATGCAAAGAGGATTGAAAGTCCCTGTACTTTAGTGCGTCCTCCAAAACGTTTGTTATGGTCTCAATGCAAAGAGGATTGAAAGCTCAGCTGAGCGATTGACCATAGACTTTTCAATTAAATCGTCTCAATGCAAAGAGGATTGAAAGATTATCAGCCTGCAAGATTCGTTAAGGCTGATCTTCTGGTCGTCTCAATGCAAAGAGGATTGAAAGATCTTTTCCAGCATCTTCTCCGCCCTGAATCCTCTCTCCGTCTCAATGCAAAGAGGATTGAAAGAAGAGAAAGACAAGGTGGAGATCAAAAGAAAGAAAGGAGTCTCAATGCAAAGAGGATTGAAAGATATATCTGTTATCGAAGTATATGTCCTTAAACCAGATCGTCTCAATGCAAAGAGGATTGAAAGCCTTTTCTATTTGAGCTAACTCCTTCTTTATTTCTTCGTCTCAATGCAAAGAGGATTGAAAGCCTATAGGCATAGCACCCGACAAAACATTTCTAGCAAAAGTCTCAATGCAAAGAGGATTGAAAGTTCTTTTCCTTCAACCCCCCTTCAACGAACTCTTTTCGTCTCAATGCAAAGAGGATTGAAAGCCTCTGTCTTCATGCTCTCCTCTCCCATAATTTAAACAGGTCTCAATGCAAAGAGGATTGAAAGTCCACTACGGCCTCCCGCTCCTCTGGGGTTACCACCCGGGGTCTCAATGCAAAGAGGATTGAAAGTCCATATTCATCCCTCCCTAGAGGGCCCCGGATTTTACTCGTCTCAATGCAAAGAGGATTGAAAGCTATATAGATTATGAGAATAGGTCTGAGCTTCCGAGGCTTGTCTCAATGCAAAGAGGATTGAAAGACTGTTGGTTCTGCTCCTCCTCGTGCCTTTAGCGGTGTCGTCTCAATGCAAAGAGGATTGAAAGTGACACCTATGCCAGTGTTACTGAAACCCACGCTGTCCCGTGTCTCAATGCAAAGAGGATTGAAAGGGTAAAAGGAAAAGGAGTAAAATTAATGAAATTAGTTTGTCTCAATGCAAAGAGGATTGAAAGTGGATTAGTAGCTGTATGGGCTGCAGGAGCTATAAGCAGTCTCAATGCAAAGAGGATTGAAAGATAAGGCTGCGATCAGGAATAAAAGTACAAATATTGAGAGTCTCAATGCAAAGAGGATTGAAAGCTCCTTCACCTGCCTTTATGTGCTCATGCCATGGGAGTCTCAATGCAAAGAGGATTGAAAGCCCCGATGGGCTACACCACGGGGAAGGGAGGGGAGATACGTCTCAATGCAAAGAGGATTGAAAGGAGTCCAGGGGAAGTTAGGGAGCTTTATGACGCTTATTTGTCTCAATGCAAAGAGGATTGAAAGTGAGGCCATAGGCCGTGCAATCGGTTATGTAGGCAATTCGTCTCAATGCAAAGAGGATTGAAAGCTCCTTCTCTTCCTTCCTTATCTCTGTAGATATCTCAAAGTCTCAATGCAAAGAGGATTGAAAGACTTCACTCATGTCTGACACCTCTGACCCCATCAGGGGTGTCTCAATGCAAAGAGGATTGAAAGGAGCAAGGCTTGACTGCTGAACTTTCCCTTTCTTTTTCGTCTCAATGCAAAGAGGATTGAAAGTATTATCCAAATGGCGGTGCAGGTGGAGGCTCGGGTGCTTATACACGTCTCAATGCAAAGAGGATTGAAAGATGATAAGGTGTTTTGCCTTTATCGGGCTTATGTTCTTCTGTCTCAATGCAAAGAGGATTGAAAGACACCGTTGTACTCGTCAAGCCAACTAGCTGTGTTCAAGTCTCAATGCAAAGAGGATTGAAAGCCACTCCTATGGCAAGGTAGATAGAGCTTGTGAAAATTGAGTCTCAATGCAAAGAGGATTGAAAGCCTCTCTCAACTTGGGAGAAAGCACTTCCTCATCCACAGTCTCAATGCAAAGAGGATTGAAAGCGATTGCTTTTTCAGCTGAGAATAATCTGGCTCTCCAGTCTCAATGCAAAGAGGATTGAAAGATGTTTCCGGGCCCCCTGTCGTACTCCTCCGCCTTCCTCGTCTCAATGCAAAGAGGATTGAAAGTTCACAAACCCGTCCTTTCTGGCACTTACTATGGCCCTTCGTCTCAATGCAAAGAGGATTGAAAGATGAGCGTGCCCTTGCCTCGGCATCCTCCCTTGAGCCCGTCTCAATGCAAAGAGGATTGAAAGTAATACAAAAAATCAAAAAAGCCTTAGCTGAAAAATATGTCTCAATGCAAAGAGGATTGAAAGAATTGGAGTTCTAGCCTGCGTTGCAATTACACCTACCGTCTCAATGCAAAGAGGATTGAAAGGCTTCACTCTCAATTCAGCTATATCCCTCATCAAATACTCGTCTCAATGCAAAGAGGATTGAAAGCTTTACTAATTTTCGTGACGTTGTCATCCACAAATTTTGTCTCAATGCAAAGAGGATTGAAAGTTCCTGCTCCTTTCTTAGTTCTTCCTCTAATTCCTGTAGGTCTCAATGCAAAGAGGATTGAAAGTTGCAGGTCGGCATCATATCACCTCAAACACATACGTTAGTCTCAATGCAAAGAGGATTGAAAGTCTGAGTCTAATGGTTCTTCGCAAATGAGCCAAGCATGAGTCTCAATGCAAAGAGGATTGAAAGTCCAGAGTGGTGAAGCCTACAAATCTAGGTGTGCCACGCGTCTCAATGCAAAGAGGATTGAAAGTCTAACCACCTTTCTAGAGGGGGATGCTGAACTGTTGGTCTCAATGCAAAGAGGATTGAAAGGCTTTAATTCCTCTTGTCAGGTATGGCGGATAGAGCTTGGGTCTCAATGCAAAGAGGATTGAAAGATACTTCTGCCACATTGCTACCCTTACCTTCCTTACCGTCTCAATGCAAAGAGGATTGAAAGTTGCGACCGCTGTGTCCCTCTGGATGCTGACTGCTTGGAGTCTCAATGCAAAGAGGATTGAAAGATACTGATTGTAAACATCGTGCCAGCAGTGAACAGTTATGTCTCAATGCAAAGAGGATTGAAAGTAAGAATAATTTGTGCAATCCAACGATAGCCCTTCTCAAGTCTCAATGCAAAGAGGATTGAAAGGATAAAATTAGCTGAGGTAAATGCTGATATTGAGGCTTTAGTCTCAATGCAAAGAGGATTGAAAGTCTACCTCGTGCCAGTATCATCACTAAGTGTAGCTATAGGTCTCAATGCAAAGAGGATTGAAAGGATGGTGCCGGGAAGCTTATCCCATTTGGCGTATATGCCCGTCTCAATGCAAAGAGGATTGAAAGGAACAAAATGTTGTTGAGGAAAAACCTGTTGAGAAACCGTCTCAATGCAAAGAGGATTGAAAGATCTCACTCACACTCCCCCCCGTCCCCAGGGGCATTAAGTCTCAATGCAAAGAGGATTGAAAGAAAGGAATCTTAGTGGGTGGCACATCTGGCGACGTTAAGTCTCAATGCAAAGAGGATTGAAAGATCAGCCCAGTATAAGGTTCTTATCAGCTGGCTCCTCAGTCTCAATGCAAAGAGGATTGAAAGCCCGAGAAAAAGAAAAAGGGGAAAAGGTGCTCGGGCCTAAGTCTCAATGCAAAGAGGATTGAAAGTCTTTATCTTTTTTCTTATAATGAAATATTGTCTTTCTGTGTCTCAATGCAAAGAGGATTGAAAGCAAGGGGCAAAAAGGATTTGTACAAGAAAGACACATTGCGTCTCAATGCAAAGAGGATTGAAAGTATTGTGAAGGACAGAACCCTGAGGATAAGATGTTCCCCGTCTCAATGCAAAGAGGATTGAAAGTGATATTTCCTGGTGCTAGGTCATACCACTCAACTCTCTGTCTCAATGCAAAGAGGATTGAAAGCGACAGCGGAGCAAGTAACAAACACAGCCCTTATAATAGGTCTCAATGCAAAGAGGATTGAAAGATGTGGCGGGAGATGCTTGGGTTATAGTATAAAGAAAGGTCTCAATGCAAAGAGGATTGAAAGAGATGCAATACAGAACGCCGCACCAAACATAACAGTATGTCTCAATGCAAAGAGGATTGAAAGGATAACCTAGCCTCCCTCATGACCAACATATCGCCCCATGTCTCAATGCAAAGAGGATTGAAAGGTTTGCGAATGGAACAGAGTCAGTAGCTGAGATTCCAAGTCTCAATGCAAAGAGGATTGAAAGACTGGATACGTCGCATTTGCATTTATTGTTACTGTCTGCTGTCTCAATGCAAAGAGGATTGAAAGGATGAAAAGCCATTGTGGTATGAGACCATGACATAGCGTCTCAATGCAAAGAGGATTGAAAGCCGGTATCTTTATTGGCTTCCTTGCTCCCTTCTCAGTCTGTCTCAATGCAAAGAGGATTGAAAGTTACATAGAGCAGTCGAATGACAACGCAAACTGGGATGGTCTCAATGCAAAGAGGATTGAAAGCTTTTACGGAAAGAGCCCCCATCAAAAAATAAAAAAGAAGTCTCAATGCAAAGAGGATTGAAAGAATGAGAGGAGGGGGTATTCTCCAAGCTACAAACTTATGTCTCAATGCAAAGAGGATTGAAAGATAATCAGGGTTGCTTATCACAAAAACAGATCAACGTAGTCTCAATGCAAAGAGGATTGAAAGAAGGCCACTGGCTTGTTCTCTTTTGCGAACTTAACAGCAGTCTCAATGCAAAGAGGATTGAAAGACATATACTTCGACAAGACGGGTTTTGAGGAAAGCAAGGAGGTCTCAATGCAAAGAGGATTGAAAGATAATCTTAAATTTCAATTAGAATATAATTCAAGACTAAGTCTCAATGCAAAGAGGATTGAAAGATATCTTTAGAAAAGCTTATAGGTATCCTAAGTGCTGAGTCTCAATGCAAAGAGGATTGAAAGGATACAAGGGTGGGAATAAGATCGCTCTACTGGCTCGGTAGTCTCAATGCAAAGAGGATTGAAAGTCAAGTTCGGGGGCGGAGTACCTAGGGAAGTCCACGACCGTCTCAATGCAAAGAGGATTGAAAGATGGCGCTCTTCTTCAGGTCTGTGCCGTACACGTACGCGGTCTCAATGCAAAGAGGATTGAAAGACAACATTCCCCGACGCGGCGAAGTCTCTCGCCTTCTCCAGTCTCAATGCAAAGAGGATTGAAAGTCCCTGCAAAGCTTGAGCACGTAGGACTCCATGGAGTCGTCTCAATGCAAAGAGGATTGAAAGAAGGCGTCCGTGGACTCTGCACCCAGAACGTGCGGGCGTCTCAATGCAAAGAGGATTGAAAGGACCATGAGTACTTCGTTGGCGTGGATTCCGCTGTCTTGTCTCAATGCAAAGAGGATTGAAAGTTGTCTTGATCATCCCATCCTTCATACCCACTCCCTCCCGTCTCAATGCAAAGAGGATTGAAAGTTTGGAGCGTGCTCGCTGTGGAGCTCAGCGTCTCCTTAGTCTCAATGCAAAGAGGATTGAAAGCTCCTGAGAAACCCCGAAAAGGCGGAAAGGTACGGGCTTGTCTCAATGCAAAGAGGATTGAAAGAATAAGTTATCACGGAATATATTATGAACCCGACAGCTGCGTCTCAATGCAAAGAGGATTGAAAGTTGGCACGTACTCCGTCTGCGTCGGGGCACTATGGTAGTCTCAATGCAAAGAGGATTGAAAGGTGTGGCGGGGTCCAGCTGGTCGAAGAATTGGACGTTTGTCTCAATGCAAAGAGGATTGAAAGGTTTTAGAATTGCAGGATGATTCTCCCTGTCAAATATAGTCTCAATGCAAAGAGGATTGAAAGAGTTCTATAAGCTCTAATGTTGGTGTTCCATAATCCTGAGTCTCAATGCAAAGAGGATTGAAAGTTTCCTTTAATGAGGGGGGTCGGAGGGGGGAGCTCATCCGTCTCAATGCAAAGAGGATTGAAAGCTGGAACATCGAATGCATAAAGACCATAATTCTGTGTCGTCTCAATGCAAAGAGGATTGAAAGTCCTGATCTGCCTCGAAATCAAAATCAGCCCCGAATAGACGTCTCAATGCAAAGAGGAAGATCGGAAGAAGGGCAAAGCTCGTGCGCACAAGCGTGCAGAAA
>Ga0209225_1001966_pt1 | contig 19252 bp, 19 predicted proteins | sample WasSprMetagenome_FD_184732 | JGI IMG/M metagenome (GOLD analysis project Ga0209225, IMG submission 184732) | Sulfidic aquatic microbial communities from Washburn Spring, Yellowstone National Park, USA - WS (SPAdes) (version 3) | ecosystem: Environmental > Aquatic > Thermal springs > Hot (42-90C)...
ATCTTAAGTGTCGCGATTGCGGAAAAGTTGACGCTTTGAAAATATACCCATACCTGTTCAAGTCAGGGGACGAACGGAGACGCGCGGGGGACGTTCTCAAACTGTTCCATCTCTCACCGAAGCTTAAGGCCAGATGTAGGGCCCATTGGTGGGATGATGAATGAGTTTAAGTGAGCTTCAAATTGAAGGGCTGGCTTCTACTAAAGAGGAGTTAGCTGCGAAGCTTCAAAACCTTTTGAGGCCGTTAACAGTTCAAGAACTCGAGGCTATCCTTAACACGACAGTGAAGTATGATGGGCCGAACAAAGTCATATGCTTCCTAGCTGGGTTGTTAACGTACACGATGGATGAACAGATTAACATAGCGTTCTTAGCCGAAAGCAGCACCGGTAAATCATACATCCCACTGGAGATTTCGTGGTATTTTCCAAAAGAAGACGTTTTGAAAATTGCTTACGCGTCGCCTACAAGCTTTTTCCATGAAACCGGCCAAATCGAAAAGGTTGAATCTTTCGATGGAACAAAACACGTTAAAATCCATGTAAACCTAGAGCGGAAGCTTCTGGTTTTTTTGGACATGCCACACGCCAAACTTCTTGAACGCCTCCGTCCATTACTAAGCCATGACGAGAAGCAAATAGAGTGCAAGATTACCGATAAAAGTGAACGTCATGGAATGCGGACGAAGACTGTGGTGATTACCGGTTTCCCAACGGTTATTTTTTGTTCAGTTAACCAGAACTTAGACGAGCAGGAAAAGACTAGGCTGTTTATTCTGAGCCCTGAAACAAGTCAGCAGAAACTTCAAGCAGCTTTAATTTTGAAGCTTTTGAAGGAAAGTGATAAAGAATCTTTTCAACGTTTTATGGAGAGCGAGCCCTCTCGGGTTTTTTTGCGGGCCCGAGTTGAGGCTATTAAATCTGCAAGAATTAAGCATATTATTATCCCCGACGATTTACGCGACTTAGTATTGAAGAGGTTTGTTGAAAAGCGTAAATGGTTGTTGCCTAGGCATCTTAGGGACATCACACGGCTTTTAGCCTTAATTAAAGGGTTCGCCTTGCTGAATTATGCTCACCGGCAAAGGGTTGGAGACTCGATAGTTGTAAACGCTGAAGACGTTGAAGTGGGCTTCCAACTTTACGAGGCTATTAGTGAGTCAAATGAAATGGGCGTTAGTCCTGAACAATGGGAAATCTACAAGGCCATGCGAAATGAAGACAGCGAAGGCAATGGGTTCACCATCCTAGAATTCCAGCAATTTTACATGAAAACATTCCACAAGCCTTTAGGCTATGAACGGGCCAAGCTGATTCTCAAAGACTTGTGTGGGGCCGGCCTCTTAGCGGAAGTGCCAAATGAGAAAGATAGACGTCAAAACAAATATATGGTGCTCGAGTGTGGGGTACAGCCCGCCTCCCCCTTACTAGGGAACGGCCCATATATTTCAAGCTTTCAAGAAAATAATCTTGAAAAAAGCTCTGTTTCCGAAAAGGAGTTTGAAAAAAATAGGTTGGAAGAGTGGGGTAATAATAGTACCCCACCCTCGAGCACTATATATTTTCATGGAGAGCCAGAAGCCTCTGATGGGGCTGTTTTGCCTATAGGCCCTTCTGAAAGTGCTGAAAGGTGTGAACTGTGCGGTTTACGGGCTGTTGAATGGAAAGTTTACTTTGGAGGCCAATGGCTTAAACGCTGCAGCACTTGTCTTGAAAAAATGAAGGCTTTGGGCTTGAAGCTTCACTATTTGCCTTTAACGGAGGGGGAAACCAATAATGAAACTTGAAGTTGTTCAGGGCAAAAAGGGGCCAAACGACAAGCTTGTTAAAGTTTGGAGTTATGGAGAAATATTTACTATCGAGGATGTTCTACGCCTTTTGAAAATCTTTTTTGAGAGTGAGGATTCCGTTTACCCAGTTAATGAGGGTTATCAAGGGAGAGCAATGCTTCTGAAGGCAATAATAGACGTATACAGCGGGCATAAGATTGAAACTGTGCTTAGGCGTTACTTCCTCAAACGTTCCCGTAAGGGTTACAACTTAAAGTTAAACAAAGAAGGAGGTGAGAACAGCCATGTTTAAGAGAACCGCAAAAATCCAAATAGCTAGGCCTTCAGAAGAGCAGTTGGCAATCATGCACGGGCTTAGCAATCAAAACGAGGATTCCGAAGGCCTTCAAAACGTTTCCGAAAAGCCTATTGAAGCCGAAAAACCTGAGGAAACAGAGATTCCAGACGAGCTTAAGCCCCTAGCCCAAAAATGGCGCGAAAACCTGAGGCTAATGGCAAATGCAAGGTTTACACCGGCCATAATGGTGAACGAGCAAGCCTTCTATGTTCTGCAAAACTTGCCGCCGATTTTTGATAATAAAACGGGCGTGACAACCATAACCGTCCGGGCCATAGGCGAAGACTTGAAGGTTTACGAGGTGACTCAAAAGTTCCACATGGACAAGTTCGGCCGAATCAAAATGCTGGGCGACGAGGTTAAACCCATAGAGAAACCAGCGGACTACGGTATAACCGCGGACATCGTTATCCAAATTGTTAAAAGCGTCGCTGAAGGCCAAACCCCACTTCCAAGCGAATTTGGGCTCAAATAAGCCTAAAAGGAGGTGAAAAAGCATGAGATATGTCGAAGTTATCTATGGGCCTGCAGAAGACAAGCATGCAATGCTAATTTATGGAGGCGACGTTTGGGTTGAACTTGAACCGCGAAAGTGGGCGAGGCTTTGCGACTTGCCAGAATCACATCCAGCAAACCAGCTTTGGGGTAAAGGTGGCCTTCAAGCAGCCATATTCATTGACGGTTCAGGCCAACAAATAACAAGGCTGAACGCCTACAATCCAGAGCATCGGAAACTCGCAGCCGAACAAGGCCTATTCATAAACATTCCCTTCAGCGAAGACAAAAGAAAAGAACTGCTTGAAACATTACAAAAAATCAAAGATGAACTACAAGTTTTAACAGAAAGTAGATTCTTAGAACTGCAAGGGCGAATAGATAAAATCAAACAACGCCTTGGAATTCTAAAAGAGTTGAAGGCCCTTGAAAGGGAAGTTGAAGAAAGAGCTAAGGCTCAAAGCCTCTGGGATAGTGCAGTAAACGAAACCCTAAGCCTTACCGAGGCCTTAGAAAGGGCTATTGAACTTTCCAACATGGTTTTCCCAACAAACTATGATAAACTAGCGTTCCAGGAAGCAGTCAAACGGGCCAAACGCGAAGCCGCCTTGGAAACGGCTATTGAAGAAAGCATTCTGTTGAATCCAGAACGATTACGAGAGCTCCGCGAAAAACTCTTAACACCCTAGAGGGCTTACCAAAAGCCTTCCGCAGCTATCCAACCTACCGGCGCCCCCTAGAGGGGGAGGGGGGTATCCAAAAAAGGCCCGAGAAAACCTCTTTAATTAACCATTTTTCTTTGAAATAAAAAAAGAATAAAAATTAGCTTTTTTCGGCCAATTCTTTTTCGATTTCCGAAAGCCCTTTGAAAACCCTCTCTTTCAAGTCGCCTATCAAAGCCGGGTTGAAGTAGTTCCGCATAAACACGCTTCCGCTAATCCTTCCCTGAAGGAAGTCGATTTCCGCGGGGTTAAGCCAACGCGTCATAACCGTAGCATAATATTCTCTCAACTCTGGAAACCTAGACTTTAACCTTTTATCGCGTCTAACCCAATTGCTGATTTGGTAAAGAGTAAGCTTTTCTTGCTTGCTTATCTCCTCAACAAGCCATTTGGGAAGGAATGTTACAAACACTTTTTTGCTTCTCCGCATAAACAAACTTTTGAAACGGTAATGCTCAAGGGCTTCATTCTCGAAATTGTAATATTCACTTAGCCTTCCAGCCCTAGCCAAATCAATAATCAAATTATAGCTGTTCAAAGCTTCCCTAAGCCTCAAACCGCTAAACACCATGAAATCCATGAAAACGCTTAGCCTAGGCAACTCAGCTTTAACAAGCCTAACCCATTCTAGAACAGAACCATTATTCTCCGTGCGAGCCATTCTCGAAATAAGGTAATCTTCAGCTTTTCCGCCACTCCATTTCAAACCGTAATTCTTAACAAGCCTCTTGAAATCCTCATATATTCCTAAAAACTTAGCCAAATTGCTAAGCGAAGCCAAAACCATCTTTCTAACACTACTAGAAAGCCTAAGCAATTCCGAAGCCTCGCCACTAAACAAAACATGGCTGAAACGCTTAGAATAATTCAGCAAATCCTTAGCATAGTTATAAGAAAAGTTTTTCTGAAGCCATTCGCCAAAAGCTTCCCAATCCAAGCCCCTTTCGCCAAAAGAACCGTTAAAACCGAGTGCAAGTCGGGCGTTCATACCAGCTGAACTACCGGCCCACGAACCTGTTTCTTTTAGAGGCTCGGGAGTATGCCCCCTCGTCATCTTAGGTCGGCGAAGAGAGGAGGGGTTCCTTCATCGCCACGAGAATTTTGGAAGGCGAATTTTAAAGTTTTGCTATGGGTTGCTATGGAAAAGTTTTTAATATTTTGGCTGCGCGCTTAAGTGTGGTGGTTTTTGATGAGTGACCGTGTTGATGTCGGGATTCCCGGAATGAACGAGATATTGCATGGAGGCTTGCCTCGGAGAAACGTAGTTCTTTTGTCTGGTGGTCCAGGCACTGGCAAGTCTATTTTTGGGCAACAGTTTTTGTACGCTGGCTTTAAGCTTGGGGAGCCCGGTGTTTTGGTGACTTTGGAGGAGCATCCCGTTCAAGTTAGAATTAATATGGAGCGTTTTGGATGGGAGCCCAGAAGGTTTGAGCAGGAGGGCAAGTTCGCCATAGTTGACGCATTCACTTCTGGAATCGGCGAGGCGGCTAAGAGGGAACGCTACGTTGTAAAGGATCCCGAGGATATTCCAAGCTTTTTGGACATTGTCCGGCAGGCGATTGTGGATTTAAAGGCTGAGAGGGTCGTGATAGACTCTATCTCTACGATTTACATGACAAAGCCCATGCTGGCGAGGTCTACCATAATGCTGATTAAAAAGGTTCTGGCCGGCTTAGGATGCACGGGCTTCCTAGTTTCCCAGGTTAGCGTTACAGATCGTGGTTTCGGCGGGCCTGGTGTTGAACACGCAGCTGATGGAATTATCCGCCTCGACTTAGACGAGTTTCAGGGTGAGCTTAAACGTTCAATAATTGTCTGGAAGATGCGGGGCACAAGCCACTCCATGAGGAGACATCCATTCGACATAACAAGCAAAGGCATAGTAGTTTATCCAGACAAAACTATAAGGGTGACCTCTAGAGGTTTTTTTGAGGGAGGAGGTGAAACCTCGTGAGCGAGGTTGAAGTCCCGTTGAGACCTATGGGTCGAGAGGAAATTCAAAAACTTGAAGCAGTTCTCCTTCTGGGAACCGTTTCGAGACAGGATGTCATTGAGAAAATGCGCAGCGCAGATCCTAAAGACCGAATAACATGGATAGACTCCCTAGCGGTGGCGGCTGGAGCTCTTGCGAGAGAGAAAGCTGGCATGAGTGTTCCACGAATAGCTGATGAGCTTGGAAGGGGTGAACAAACAATCCGCTCTCACCTGACTGGGAAAACTGAGGCTGGAAAACTTGTTAGGGAAACCTACGAGATGCTTTTGCGCGGCGAGAAAGTTTTAACCTTCATGCTTAAGGAGGCTGAAGCACCATCAAGGGAGGAGCTGGAAAAGCTTAAGGCTGAGCTAGATAAAGAGCGCAGGGAAAAGGCTGAACTTCAAGAAAAACTGGCAGCACTTCAAAGCAAAATCGAGAACGTGGCAAAGGTCCTTGAAAATGCCATAAACCAGTTAAAAGCGTAGTTTTCGCGTTTAAGCCTTTTCCACCCTAATCTTTTCGCCCTCTTCTACCCTCTCAAGGACTTTCGGGTCTCCGAGGATTTTGCCTATTACGTTGACCGGGCTATAGGGTTTTATCACGTTTTGGTTTGGGCTGGAAAGGGTTGGCCCAAAGAAGAAGCATAGGGCTGGGCCTTCAGGCCAGTAAGCTACGTCGCCATAATCCACAATGTCTTTAGCCTTTTCTAGACCGACTTTGAACGGTACCTCAAAGTATATTTCTTTCCCCCATAACTCGGCTCTAGCCTCAAAGGGCAAAGCCTTCATTAAGGCTTCGGCTGTCTTTGGGTTTTCATCGAAACGTATCTCGCATTCAACGGTTACGCCGGATTCGAACGTTATTCTTATTTTCTCTTTTCGTTTCATGCGCTACCCCACGCTGTCCCCACTTAGGATATGGCAACGTAAACCTTCTTATCGTCTAAGGGGTATTCATGCCACTTAGCTTCAACTTCACTCGGGTTTATGTGGAGCTGAACTTTTTTGGCGCGCACTAGCTCAGCCATCTGCTCCATGTACGGTTTTAGAAGCCTTATGCTTTCTTCGTCTAATCCAGCCACGTGAACTGTTTCAAGGATTTCTGTTGGCACGTAGCCCAGCTCCTTCCTTAAGGATTGAACTCTCCTAGCCACGTCGCGCATGAGACCTTCACCCAAGAGTGCTTCATCCCTGTAAACGTCTAAGTATACGGCCATTCCTTTTTCGGAAGCTTCAACCCACTTTCCAGATTCCACTTCGCCCATTAAGTTTTCTGGAAGCCTCTCTGCGTATTCTGTCTTTTTGACGTTTGCAAGTTCCAAAAGAATGTCGCTTAAGCTTTGAAGAGCTTCCAATGTTTTTTCAGAAGACACAACCACCATTTTCCTTAGGGGCCATCTACGCTTCAGTTTGGCTTTTTGGCGTGCAGAGTAAACTAGAGAAACACACTTCAACATCGTTTCAAAATCTTCCTCTAAAGCCGGGTTTCGGAGGCTTCCATCCGGTTCCGGCCACCTTTCAAAGTTTATGGATTCTGGCAGTGTAGGGTCTAGGCGTCTGTATATTTTCTGGTACAAGGCCTCGCATAGGAAAGGCGTTACTGGATTGAATAGGAGCAGTGTGGTTTTTAGAACATGCCACAGGGTTGAGTATATGGCTAGTCTGCGGTTTAGGGTTTCCGGATCGTCTGTCCAAAGCTCTTTCCTTATCATTGGCACGTACAGGCGACTTACAGTTTCAACGACAAATTCTTCTAGTTCAGCGAGCGCGGTGTTAAATTCGCATTTTTCCAAGTTCGCAGTGTAGTCGCCTATAGTCTTCTGAAGTTTTGAAAGCAGCCATAGGTCTGGCTTTCTGAGCAACCCCCTGTTTTTCGCCCATTCCAATGTGTGTTTTTGCGGGTTGAAGTAGTCGTACTCAGCGTTCTGCACAAAGAACCTGTTCAAATGGTACAGGGTTGCAAGCACTTGGTATGGGCGGCGGTTCATCTCGTTTAGGTCGAAGTTCATAAAGTCTATGGGCGAGCATTTCCTAAGCATGTAGAACCGGCAAACGTCGGCTGAGGCTTTCTCCAGAAGCTTATTCACCTCTATAATGTTACCGAGACTTTTGCTCATTTTTCTGCCTTTAGCGTCTTGGGTTAACCCCTGAAATAGGAAGGCCTTGTATGGGGCCTCCGCCTTTCCGGTTAGAATTACGTGTTCCAGCAGTAGGGAGTTGGCCCACCCTCGGGTTTGGTCTATGCCCTCGGTGAGAAAGGCCACTGGCACGTATTTGGCGAACTCTTCATCCGTAAACCTCGCGTAAGGGGCGGCTCCACTGTTATGCCAAGTGTCTAAGACGAAGGGTTCTCTGTGCATGACACCCCCGCATTTTTCGCACCCTATCTTTATGCGGTCTATCCATGGCTTGTGAAGTTCAAAGTTCGGCGGAGGCTTTTCCAAAGCCTTTTCGACGAGTTCCTTCTTACTTGCAATGAATGTTTTCGTTCCGCATCTCTCGCAAACCCATATGGGCAGGGGAGCGCCCCAGACGCGTTCCCTAGATATGCACCATGGCTTGCCCTCTTTCAGGAAGGATAAGAAACGGTTCTTCGGGGCTTCGAAGAAGTATTCAACTTTCTCCGCTGCGGCTACGACCTTGTCGTTTATGCGATCTGTTCTCAAGAAGTATTCGCGTCTAGCCAGCCAAACAAGCTTGTGGTGAGAGCGCCAACAAGTGGGATATTCATGTCTTATCTTGTCAGCTTTAACGAGTAAGCCTCTTTTGCGAAGCTCCTCGATAACCATGGCGTCAGCGTCCCTTGCAAAAACTCCCTGGAAGAATCCCGCGTCGCTTGTGAATTTCACCTCGTCGTCGAAGGGGGCGAAAATTGGGACGCCCCGCTTTTGGGCGGCGGCGAAGTCCTCCTCACCGTTGCCAGGTGAAAGGTGCACGACACCTGTGGCTGTGTTCACGTCTACAAAGTCTTCGCAAATAACCCTGTGCACAAGCGGGTGGTTGTCGAGTTCCGCCTGTTTAGGAACCAAGTCCTTGAACGGGTAGTCGTACCTTAAACCTTCCAAGCTTCTGCCCAGGACGGTTTCAACAATGGTGTAGTCTTTCACGCCAAGCTCCTGCATCACGGGCTCCACGCGCTGCTTAACCATAATCCACTTTTCAGCTCCAATCTGCACTTTGGCGTACTCAGCTTCCGGGTGGACGGCCAACATCAGGTCCGTCACGATCGTGAATGGCATGGTTGTCCAAACTAGAAAATATTCGTCAGGCTTGTCGGCGACCCTGAACTTGAAGTATAGGGATGGGTCTTCCACCTCCACATATGAGCCCTCATAGCCCACTTCGGCGCTGCTTAGGCTTGTTTGGCATCCTGGACAGTAAGCCACCACATAGTAGCCTTCCTCTAGAAGCCCCTGCTCCCAGGCACTTTTTAAGTACTGCCACTCCCGCTCGATGTAATCATCGGTGTAAGTCCAATACGCCTTTCGCTGATCAATAAATATGCCTAGTTTGCGGTCGGCCTCCACCCACTCCTTATGGTAGCGCATAATCGTCTTCTTGCACTCTTCAACAAAACGTTCTTCGCCAACCTTCTCCAAAAGTTCCCGCTTGTTCCTTACGCCCAAAAGCTTCTCCACTTCAAGCTCCACAGGCAAGCCCTGGCAATCCCAACCTGCCCAGAAAGGCACAAAAAAGCCCTGCATAGTCCTCCATCTGAACCATAAGTCCTTCATTACGCGGCCCCTAGCATGGCCCACGTGGGGTATGCCGTTTAATGTTGGCGGCCCCTCAACCCAGCCCAAAACGCCAACGTTCTTTTTCTCACGATACTCCATAAGCTTCTCTTGTATACGGTTCTTCTCCCAGAACTCTCGGGTTTCCCTTTCAACTTCAAGCGGGCGGTAATCTGCACTCAACGGAAAAGGGGAATCAGCTTTTGATTTGGCAGTCACCTTTCACCACAACACACCCGCAAACACACAAAATAAGCCAAGCAAAATATAACCTTTTTGAAGCAGAGGTCAGCAACTTTCCAGTTTTCGGCTATAAACAAAAAGGAGCCGTGTCTATTAGGTTAGCGGGTAGGTATGAGGACGTTCAATGGACGTCTCGCTAGAGGGGCGTCCTTCTTCCGTTGAAGTTACGTTTCCAAACGCCGAACTCGTCTTTGATGCCTTTCAGCTGGTTTATGTTGAAGACAGGCCCATCTTTGCAGACTCTGTACCTTCCTATGGTGCAGCTTCCGCAGATGCCTATGGCACACCGCATTATCCTTTCGAGACTTGCCTCTGCATAGACATTAAACCTTTCAGCGTGGTCTAAAACCGCCCGTGTCATGGGCTCCGGACCGCATGTGTAAACTACGTCGAACTTCTCCCCAGCCATAGCCGACTCCGCCAGGGTTGAAGCCAAACCTTTCACGCCGTAGCTTCCGTCCTCGGTAGCTGCGAGCACGTTTCCCTTTCCGCAAAACTTTTCTAACACATCGAGGAAGATCAGTTCCTCCCCTGTTTTGGCTCCCACAACCACGAGAATTTTTGAAACCTTTTTGGCAGTTAATTCCCTAGCCAGAAATGTTAAGGGGGCTATGCCGACTCCTCCTCCAACGAGCAACACTTTTCCACCCTTAATGGTGAAGCTGTTCCCGAAGGGTCCTCTTACCCCCACCCAATCGCCAACCTTCAAGGAGTGCAATGCCCTCGTTGCCTCACCGACCCGCTTCACGGCCACGGAAACCGTTGCCCTTCCAACGTCTACACTGTAAACACTTAGCGGGATTTCGTCCACTCCTGGAATCCAGAGCATTAGGAATTGGCCGGGCATGGCTTTGGCGCATAATTTATCCCGGAAAGTGAAGGTTTTCACCGTAGGACTGGCTGTCTCCACCTTTAAGATGCGAGTTAACCTGTGCTTGTTAGCTGCGGTGAGCCAAGCCGACAATTTCATTCACACTCCTAAACCCTTTCCTTTTAAGATAAGTGTTTAAACCCCTAATCACCGAACCGAAAACGCGTGGTCCCTTTAGGGCTATAGCCGTTCCAATCTGGACAGCTGAGGCTCCGGCAAGCATGAACTCCACAGCGTCTCGCCAGCTTGTTATGCCGCCGCACCCGATTATGGGCACTTTAACCCTTTCGTAAATGTCGTAGACGCATCGGACGGCAACCGGTTTTATAGCGGGACCAGATAAACCGCCCCTCCTGTTGCCCAGGAAAGGTTTGGCTGTTTCAATGTCTATGGCCATTGCCTTAACAGTATTTATGGCAGTTATGGCGTCTGCCCCAGCTTTAACGGCGACCTCAGCTGTTTCCGCAATGTCCTCCACGTTGAGTGAAAGCTTAACGAAAACGGGCTTTTCGACAGCGCTCTTAACTTTTTTAACAACCTCGGCCAGAACCTCTGGTTTCTGTCCAATTTCAGCGCCCGTCTCCTCGACGTGGGGACATGAAACGTTAAGCTCTACGGCGTCCGCCCCGGCTTTAACAGCTTTCTCAGCAACAGCCGCATACTCTTCAGCCGAAAAGCCGTAAACGCTCACTATCAAGGGGACATCCAAAACCTTTTTGGCTTCTCTGATGTCCCGAGCGAACTCATCTATCCCCGGGTTTGGAAGCCCCATGGCGTTTATCAAGCCACATGCAACCTGAACAACCGTCGGGTTCGCGTAGCCGGTTCTAGGCTTTAAACCAACAGATTTCGTTACGACGGCTCCAGCCCCGCCCTCCACAACTCTTTTCAGAGTTTCAGCTGAATAACCCAGAATGCCGGAAGCCAGCATGGTTGGGTTTTTGAGACTTAAACCCGCCAAGTTAACTCTTAAACATTCACCATTCAAACTTTTCACCGAGGGCTCTATTATCTTATAGCTTTCAAAAGATAAACTTTCATTCCGCTGGCGCTTCTTACAGAAAACTCTATAGAAGGCTTGGACTAGTTTAAGGCTGTGTTTAAGGTATATGTTGTTGAGGTCACCGTGAAAAGTCAGAAATGTGCTTTTGGACACAAGATCGGCGACAGAATAGTTTTCAACGGCAGATCTGTTAAGGGCGACATATGCTACAGCGCGCTAATGGTTTGCTTCCAAAAGTTTACGCCATGCGCTTCGGCGCGGAGTTCCCATAGGTAGAAAACCGGGACGTAATATGCAACGCTTGCCCAGACCCGGAGAACCCTGTTGTCTTTGAAATCCGCCGTGTAAGAGGGTAGAATGCTGTTTCAGAATCCTTTATCTACTAAGGCATGCAGATAAATATGTGTGCTGTCTGAGGAGTGATGATGAAGGCAACAGTTGTTCCGACGATCTTTGGCGTTTTAGCCTTCGACGAGTCGAATAGGCTTGTAGCACATTCCCTCTTCCCCAAAAAGCCTGAAGAAGCCGCGAAGACCATACTGGAAATAGAGTCCGGAAAAACGGTCAGAGAAGTTGCAGACTTAATAAATCACTTAAAAAACGTGGGGTACACGACTTTTGTCTTCGAAAGCCCTGCTTTAGCGGCTGACGTTATGAGGCGTTTCTCCGTGGCAACGGAGATTCTGAAGGATTCTGAGGCTGGGCAGCTTTTGCGTTCCAACGTTGAAGCCTACGCCTTAGAAACAGGCTTCGCAAAAGACTATGAGGATTTCAGGCGTTGGATGCACAGTGTTTCCATGGAGCTGGCCAAGTTAAAGGTGAAGGGGGCTGTTGAAAAGAGAGACTTGCTTGTAGCCCAGGCCATCCAAACTCTAGACGATGTGGACAAGACGATAAACCTGTTCATGAGCCGCCTCAGAGAGTGGTACGGCATCCACTTTCCGGAACTTGACCGCCTACTGGAGAAGCATGAAACTTATGCCCGCCTAGTTGTAAATATTGGAAATCGCGAAGATTTCACGGCTGAAAGACTTGAAAGGGAGGGGTTACCAGGGCAGAAAGCCGAACAAATAACTAACGCCGCCAAAACTTCCATGGGCGCAGACCTTTCAGAAAGGGATCTAGCCCAGATCCAGGCTTTGGGCCGAAGAGTTCTGGACCTATATGATTTGAGGGAGTCTTTGGAAAAGTATATTGACGATGTTATGGAGGAGGTGGCTCCAAACATAAAGGCTTTGACAGGCGCCCTTCTAGGTGCCCGTCTCATCGCTTTGGCTGGAGGCTTAAATAACCTAGCCAAGATGCCAGCCAGCACGTTGCAGGTGCTGGGCGCGGAGAAAGCCCTTTTCCGCTCGCTGAAAACTGGGACGAAGCCGCCTAAACATGGGATAATCTTTCAGCATCCATACCTGCATGAGGCGAAAAAGTGGCAGAGGGGCAAAATCGCGAGGGCTTTGGCTGGAAAATTGGCCATAGCCGCTAGGACAGACGCTTTTGGAGGAAGGTTCATTGGCGAGGAATTAAAAGCTGACCTTGAAAAACGGGTTGAGGAGATTCGACAAAAATACGCTGAGCCGCCGCCTAAACCGGTTGAAAAGAAGCCCAAACTAAAACGTGAAAAGAAGGAGTGGAAACGAAAGCGTGCACGTTAAGCCTCACCCATGCTTCCCCCAAATATACATAGTCACACTTGACGATGGAACCGAAAGGCTGGCCACCAGAAACCTCGCACCGGGCAGAACAGTTTACGGAGAAAAACTTGTAAGGTTTGGGGGCATCGAATACCGCTTATGGGATCCTTTCAGAAGCAAGCTCGCTGCTGCCATCCTGAAAGGCATTAAAACAGTTCCCATACAGCCTGGACATCAAGTGCTATATTTAGGTGCAGCTTCAGGTACAACCGCTAGCCATGTTTCCGACATAGTGGGCGAAAAGGGCCATGTTTACTGCGTTGAGTTCGCGGCTAGAGCCCTAAGAGAACTCGTAAACAACGTTTGCCCATACAGGCTGAACATGACGCCCATACTGGAGGACGCCCGCTTCCCAGAAAAATATTCTTTGTTCATCCGCAGCAAGGTGGACGGCATATATTGCGACATAGCCCAGCCGGAACAGGCGAAAATTCTAGCCGACAACGCTGACCTGTACCTTAAAAACGGTGGGTGGATTATGCTGGCCGTGAAAGCCCAAAGCATAGATGTCACAAAGGAGCCTTCCGAAGTTTATAGGCGGGAGCTGAAAGTTCTTGAAAGCAGGGGCTTCGATGTGGAAGATGTTGTGCATTTGGAACCTTACGACAAAGCTCACGCCATGATAGTTGCAAGGTTTAGAGGTTGAAAGGCTTGTTAACTAAGTGGGAATGAGGAGAATGTTGTGCAATGGACCACATAAAGTTTGCGTAGCTAGGTATAGAGATGTTCCATATGGGTTTTCTGTCCATATTTTGGCCTCGTAGGGCTGGATCCCGGGTAGATTAGACAGGCTCTTGCAGATACTTCAAGGCGGTTTAAAGCTAGCTTTCACCGTTTTTCTAACATATATGCTTATATTAGAGTCCAATATTGAATATCTTGTGAAAATTCGATGATTTGTCGGGAGACGGAGAAGGTTAAGGCGGCGGAGGCTGTACTGAAGGAAGGCGGTTTCACCGTCTCCCAGATCTGCTGCTCCAGGCCGAGCTGTTTCGACATAGCTGCCAGAAAGGATGAAGCTTTAATCCTCGTTAAAGTACAACAGGACATTGGATGTGTTTCACCCTACGACTCTCTGGAGCTTAGGATTATTGCCGAGCAAATATCGGCGGCTTCGCTTTTCATAAGCGAGAAAACCCGCGACAAGCCCTTGGAAGATGACACGGTTTACTCGCGCTACAATGTTTTAGCCGTAACTCCAAAAACCTTCGAAAACATCGTGTTGAGGGATATACATCCCCTTGTGCAGGCAGGACCTGGCGGATATTATGTAGAGATAGACGGCGAAGCTATCAAAAAACGAAGGCAAGAGCTGGGATTGTCCGTAGGCGAGGTTGCGGAGAAAGTGGGCATTTCGAGGAGGACGCTTTACGGATATGAGAGGGGGATGGCCAAGGCTTCCGTAACAGCGGCCTACAACCTTCTATGCGCACTTGGGGTTCCCGTGGCTAAACCCGTTAACATTTTCGAAACGTCTAAAAGCCGACGGAAACCCTTTGCAGCGAGGGCTAGGCAAGTCTTCACGCGGAACAAGCTTCTCCAGAGAATCTTCAAGAAACTGGTCGGCTACAACATTGTGGCCGTGAAAAAGGCACCATTCGACTTCGTTGTCACGGTTCCAGAAGAAAACGTAAAAATAATTGGTGGGGTCATGGACGGCCAAGAGAGGATGTTGAAAAGAAGGGTTGAAGAAATACTAAGCCTAAGTGAGGTTGTAAAAGCCCACCCAGTTCTGGTAACGGATGGACATAAACCCAAGCTGGATAAGGATATTCCATGTGTGGACAAGGAAGAACTATTCAGGATAAAGGGTCCAGAAGACTTATGCAAGCTTTAGACGAGCTTCATCTGCCGGGAGTCTTTCTCCCCTTTAACCTTCTTGGCTGGTTTCCAGCTTTTACGGACAAACTCTGGGTATTCTTTGAAGGTTTCTAGGCATCGGCGCAGAAACTCTATGGTTTTCGGGTCCGTGGGATAGCCGCATCCAAAATCGCCATACTTAGCTTTCAACTCGGCTATTTCGCGGTCACGCTCCACCTTCGCTATTATGGAGGCAGCTGAAACTACCGGGTACTTGCGGTCAGCCTTATGCTCTGAAACTATTTCAACCTTGAAAGGGAGAAGCTCTAAAATCTGCCGTTTAAAACGCTCCTCTAAAACATCTGAGGCATCTACGTATGCCACGTCTGGGCGGAGAAGCTCTATTACTTTGGCCATGGCTTGCGCCTCCAACCAGTTAAGTCTGTAAAGCTTTCTACCCTTTTCGACAACCCTGTCAATTTCCGCCGGTGAAAGCTTTATCACGGCATGTTTTCTGGCTAAACGCTTTATTTCGGCGGCTAGGGCTTCTCTGCGACGCGGCGACAGAAGCTTCGAGTCTTTAACACCCAACTCAACAAGTTTTGAAACGTCTTTGCTGTCAACCAAAACTCCAGCTATAACGAGAGGCCCTATAACGGAGCCGCGTCCAGCATCGTCAACCCCTGCAACCAGCATCGCGAAACCTTCACTAAACATACCTGCTTGTCAATTAAAACCTTTTATGTTGTTCCGTGAGAAAACGTAAAGCTTCATCGATGACTTGTTGGTGAAGCTTTTCGCGGTTCTCAAAAGTGACTGTGAAAACCTCCGCATCCTGCCTTTTTTTAACAGCGTCAACAAGCCCATCTCTGGCTTTCCAGTGGATTACGCCGACAACGAGTTTGCCGCTTTCAACAGCTTCTTTGACGGCCCTTCTAAAATTCTCCGAGAAAAGCTCCATAGGTCCGATTTCGTCTATGGCGATTACATCGCTTTCTCTGGTGGCTTTCAGAATTGCTTCTACACCTATGCTGTCCAAGTCCTTTAAGTTTACGCGGTATTTGCCAACCCGTGGACCTGTTTTCTGGTTTACGTGGGCAAGCCATCCCCGCTTGCTGCTTGCCAAGTCTAGGATTTCAAAGCCTATGCGTGTTCCACATGAGCGTACTTCTCGGCTTATCATTCCGCCGACGCTGTAGCCCTTGACCTTCAACACTTCCACAACCTTCATGAGCAGCGTTGTTTTTCCAACGCCTGGACTGCCAGTTAACAGAAGCACGCGTTTATGCAAGACTGCTTCGCCCCTCTCTCACGTTTGCTGGGTTAGGAGGGCTGAAACTCCGCTGGCGGCGAGCACAAGTAGCTCGAAGGTCTTGTAGGCTTCGGTCATGTTTTGCGCTGTGTACTCCACAGTTAGGGCGTCAATCCTTCTCGCTGTTGAGAAAAGCGCCGCCACGTCGGCGAAGTGGCTTGCGAGAAAGGTTACTCGCATGTTAACTGGTTTTTCAGCGACAAGAGGTCTAGCTTCCCCGGCTTTAAGTCTTGCAACAGCCCTATTGACAGCTTCCCTCAACCCCCTTTCAATTTTAGCCATACTTGGGCTTCTGGCGGAAACCCGGCTCAACGAATTTTTCAAGGTAACTGTTTCAACCCAAGGCGTCCACTTTTCAACGTCATCTCTTAAAAGTTGGGCTTCCCCAGCTACCATCACCACAGGCACACCTAGCTCGCCGGCGACGTATGTGTTCAAAAGGAACTCGCTTGCTTCGACGCCGTTAACCTCAACTTTTCTGACACTTCCACCACTGTAAGTGTGGTCGAAGGTGGATTTGGTTGTTCCAAACTTGGCGTGATAACCCAAGAAAACAGCTGCATCACAACTCTCTACGCCCGCCACCATGCTTAGGGGACGGGGAAAACCGCGAATAATCTCTACATATTCGGGTAGATCCTCCACGTAGATGTTAACCATGGGGCCGTGGCTGTCCGCTATAAGCACTTCATTGAAGCCGTTTTTGTGGAGTTCATCTGCCGCCGCCAGCGTTATTTTTGTTGCGATTTTCCTGGCCTCCTCGTACAGAGCGCCTTTCAGGTTTAGCTGGCTTGGCGCCACTATGTAAGGCATTCCTTCAAGGTCAACTGATATGAAAGCTTTCATTTTAGTGCACGCTCTCGGTTATGCATAGCCCCAAACTAGGCTTAAAGTTTTGGCACAGCCTCATTTGACCAGAAGTCTAATATCTAGCCCCTTCCGAAACTTTCAACGCTAAGACGGAGGATGTTTAAGCCTATATGGGTAAGAGGGAACGTGAGGGTTTGGTTTCATCCCTTGAAATACAGTTGAGCGAGTGGATAGCCCGCAGGCATAGTAGAGTTTTTCGTCTGGCTTTGCTGCTCGTAATAGTTCTTCTGGTGTTTTTGACATCTTTCCGTTTCACTGTTGGAGGTTTAAAGGAGTGGGTTCAAGTTGACCTTGCTGCAATTCTAAACATATCCATCCAGCTTTACACGATAATGAACCCCGTAAGCACTATTCCAACGTTTCTCATTTACACTGGAAACCTCAAAAGCGATGAGAGGCTTAAAATAACAAGCACTATAACCATGATGGTTGTAGCGCTTCTTCTAACATTCACTCTCTTCGGACCGCTAATACTAGCCGCCTTAAACGTTTCCGTCACAAACTTCAGGCTTGGCGGGGGTATACTGCTGCTAATCCTGGCCATAGACATGCTTAGCGGGATGTCAAGGTCAAAAGCCATAGATGTCAGGCAGGCAGCTGTTGTGCCCCTAGCAACACCACTTCTCGTCGGACCTGGAACCATGACGACTCTCATAGTTTTGGCTGGCACATACGCCATAGTCAACGTTTTGGCGGGGGGCTTAATCGCCGCGATAGGTGTTTACTTGACGTTGCGTTTTGCGCCTCTGTTGGTTTCTGCGGTGGGCAATAACGGGGTTCAAGCCATAAGTCGCATCATGGCGGTCATATTAGCGGCCATAGCTTCCCAAATGATACATTCAGCTCTCCTAGAGTGGGGCATAGCAAAGGCATGATGGGGCTGAACAGCGAAATAGACTTTCCAACAGAAATAGTCAAGGAGGGCCAAGTGCAGGTGCTAGTTCCCAAGCTTTCAGCTTTTGTGGAGAAGCCCTGCGAATACGCGCCTTCAAAGGCCCCAGTTTTCTATAATCCGGCAATGGAATTGAACCGCGACATCGCAGTGTTGGCGCTACAAGTATACCAGCGAGCTGTAAACCATGAAATCTGTGTCTGTGAACCCTTAGCTGGCTGTGGCGTTAGGGGGGTACGTTTCGCGCTGGAGGTTGAAGGCATCAAAAAAGTTGTGGTGAACGACATAAATGGGAAAGCGTGTTTATTAGCCAAGTACAATGTGGAGTTGAATGGTGTTGAAGGGCTGGTAACCATCGAAAACATGGATGCAAATCTCCTTCTTGCCAGTCATGCCGCACCAAATAGGAGATTTGACGTTATAGATATAGACCCCTTCGGGTCCCCGGCTCCTTACCTAGACGCTGCTTTTAGGGCAACCCGCGATGGCGGACTTTTAGCTTTAACTGCCACGGACATGGCGCCTCTATGCGGTGTGCACCCAAAAGCCTGTGTGCGAAAATACGGCGGTAAACCCCTTCGAACAGAGTATTGCCATGAAATTGCCTTAAGGCTTGTCGTTGGAAGTGCCGCAGCCTTGGCAGCCAAACACGAAGTGGGCATAATTCCCGTCTTTAGCCACAGCACAGACCACTATGTGCGCGTGTACATGCTCCTAAAGCATGGTGCACGTGAAGCTGACAAAGCCGTTAGAGAGTTAGGCTATATCCTCCACTGCTTTAACTGTTTCCACAGAGAAGCCGCAAAAACCTTGTTTGGGCATGCGGACACCTGTCCATATTGCGGCTCAAAAATGGATTACGCTGGACCCTTATGGCTTGGAAAACTGGCCGAAGAAGAATTCTGCACATTAATGGGTATGGAAGCCGAAAAAAGGTCCTTCAAGCTGAAAAAGAAAATAAAGAAAATTTTGGCGCTTGTGAAAAATGAGATTTCAGCTCCACCCACCTACTACGTTTTGGACACGATATGCGATAGAATTAGCCTCCGAGTGCCTTCGGTGAAGGCGGTTCTAGAAGCCCTAAAAGCCAAGGGTTTTGAAGCCCACCAAACCCACTTCAACCCTAAGGGCATTAAAACAGATGCTTCCGCCGTGGAGGTCGTTGCGGCTGTTAAGGAGGCTTCTGAATCTGAATAAGAATGTTGAAGCCTAACGCCAACTTAACAAGCTTTAAAAGCCAACGGTAATCATACTCTAAATCCGGGTGGTTCCTTGGAAAAGAAAACTTCGCTACCCCTGTTTTTGGCAGTCCTAGCCATAGCAGCCTCAGCTTTGGCGGATCCTGCGAGGTGCGTTGCCAACGTTAAGGTTTACGGCTACACTGATAAGCCACAGTACTCAGCCGGCGAAACCGTCACGTTAAAATTGTGGGTTTACAACCACGGCCCGGACGAAATAGTTCTCAAAAACGTGTCAATCTATTATCCTTGGTATGCCCCTGTTTGGGGCGGAAACTACA
>Ga0209225_1001973_pt1 | contig 19219 bp, 19 predicted proteins | sample WasSprMetagenome_FD_184732 | JGI IMG/M metagenome (GOLD analysis project Ga0209225, IMG submission 184732) | Sulfidic aquatic microbial communities from Washburn Spring, Yellowstone National Park, USA - WS (SPAdes) (version 3) | ecosystem: Environmental > Aquatic > Thermal springs > Hot (42-90C)...
CAACATATTTTATATATTTTCTTCTATCAATTTTTTCTTCTTTCTTTTCTTTTGACATTTTAATCATTTTTATATTATAACATAAAAGTATATAAATTTTTCGTTTAAATGGGGCTTGTAGAAAAAATATTTTTTAATCAGTTTAAGCCTATTTTCTATTTTACAATGGTAAAATATTCCATTAATTGTTGTTCTTATTCTTTCTCAATTTTTTCATTTTCAAGAAACTTTTTAATTTTCTTCTAATGACATAACATTAAAAATATTATTTTAATTTAAGAACTTAAAGTTATTTCTTCTCTTTAAATAAATTAAGAAAAATCATTTTAATATCTTTTAATCCTATATTAGTCTGATTATAACCCTATGCTTATTTCTGATTTTTTTTAGTCCAATAAATTTATTTTCTTGAAATATCTTCTTATCTGAGAATATTAAATAAAGCTGGTCTATGCTTACCAATCTTTATAATCAAATATTCTTTAAGATAAAATACTGGTCTTTAAGTCTTAAGTTGACAGTTTCTTCAATCAATTAGACCTTGATGTTTTAATATATTTTGAAGATCTTTAATATTAAGATTTTTTGGGAGTATCGATTGTTTTACAGATAATGCTGCAGCTACTCCTCCTGCTTGACCTGTCGCTATACATGCTGGAATTAATCTCAATTTAACAAGAGCATCAGAAGTAGCAGAGATACATCTTCCAACAACTAGTAAGTTTTTAACTTTTTTAGGAAGAATACATCTATAGGGGATAGCAATTTCAGATTCAGCAAAAGGTTTAGCAATAACATCTTTAAAAGTATTAGCTCTTAAATCATTAAGTGTAAGAGTATATTCTCCATCTATCCTTCTTGTTTCACGAATGCCTACTTGAGTGGCCGTACATACTATTCGTGAGTTTTCAAATCCTGCAATTCTTTTTTTAAGAAAATTTACTAATGTTATAGCCTGTTCTCTTGTTACAATTTCGGCTAAGGTAAGATCCTCAATTTTAGTTCCATCTACACCAACTAAATTGCCACCCCAAATGTTTAATTCATCTTCGTAAACTGTTGTTTGAGCAAAAATTCCTGGTGCTCCCAACATAGGCTTTACTTGAAGAGATAAGTGGAGTTCTCCATTATCTATTGCTGCTTGAATTAATTCTCTTAATTTCTCAAAGCTTCCATAAGTTGAAATAAATTTCTTTACATTTACATTAACTATATTAAACATTAAAGTAAGAGGGAATACTGTTTCTTTTATATAAGGTGCTTTACTAAAATAAGCTATATCAGCATCTCCTGTAGCATCTATCACAATTTTAGCAACTATAGCTTGTCTTCCCTCCTTATTTTCTATTATGACCGCTCTAATTACATCTTTTTTCATCACAGTATTTGTAGCTAAGCTATGTAATAAAATCTTTGCTCCAGCTTCTTTTAACATTTTAATAGCAATTACTTTAAATACTTCAGGATCAAATACATGAGATAAATCTTCTGGAGTTTTTCTTGCTAAATCTTTCAAAGGTACATAAGCTTTTAATTCTTCTAATTTATTAGCTATTTCTTTTTGAAGCCCTTTTTCCATTGGAGGAACAGTTATAACTAATCCAGCTGTAGCCATCCCTCCTAAAAAGCCATAACGTTCAATTAATAATGTTTTAACTCCCATTCTTGCAGCTGATATCGCAGCAGCTATTCCAGCTACTCCTCCACCAACAACAAGTACGTCTACTTCATGCCTAATAGGTATTATTCTTCCTTTTTCTTTTATATTTTCCATTTTTCAATATTAAAGTTTTTATTCTGGATTAAAAGTTTTTCTCTTAAAAATAGATATGTTGACAAGATAAGATTGAGGGATTATTGGTTATGAATTCTCGAGAACGAGTGATTAAAGCTATAGAATTTAATGGACCTGATAAAGTTCCTAATGGATCCTATTGGCAACCAGGAGCTTTAAATAAGTATGGTCAGAAATTAATAGAACTTTTCTCTAAATATCCTAGGGATTTTATAGATTTACACGATCTTCAAGTATCTGAACGTTGGAGGATATATGAGAAAGGTATTTATAAGGATTGTTGGGGTTGTGTATGGAAGAATATTCAAACTGGATTGCTAGGTAGAATAATAAAACATCCACTAGCAAATGCAACATTAGAGATTATAAAAGAATATGAAACGCCGGACCCATCTAAAGTTATTAATTTTAATGAAGTGAAAAAGAGTATTATAAAAACGCATGATAAGTATGTTTTAGGGGATGCGGAAAATTTTTTTGAGAGATTACATTGGTTAAGAGGATTTGAAAATACATTAATAGATATCACTTTAGGGCGTCCAGAATTAATTATATTGCTTGATAAGTTATTTAAATATAAAATAGAATTGATAAAGCTCTGGTTAGAACTTGATGTAGATGGTATGTACTTTTTGGATGATTGGGGGACTCAAGAAAGGCTTATGATCAGACCTGAACAATGGCGTAAATATTTTAAACCATATTACAAGAGAATGTTTGAGCTTGTACATAAAGCAGGTAAACATGTATTTTTTCATAGCGATGGTTATGTATTAGATATAATACCAGATCTAATAGAAATAGGTGCGGATGCAATTAATGTGCAAGTAAAGCTTATTGGAATTGACACACTTTCTAAACAATTTGGTGGAAAAATATGCTTCTTAAGTGATATCGATAGACAATATCTTTTACCATTTGGAACACCAAAAGAAATAGAGAAACATGTTAAACATATAATTAATGCATTAGGTTGTTTTAATGGTGGTCTTATATCTTGGGGAGAAATAAATATAGATGTACCATTAGAAAATGCTGAAGCCATGCTTAGGGCATTTAATAAATGGGGGCGTTATCATTTTCTTTAGAGTAAAAATACATAAATTCAATAATTGATTTGTCTAAAATAGCAAATGAAGATTTAAAAACAATAATTGCAGAATTAATATTAAGAAAAATTTTAAGATGTACGATAATAAATAAAATTGAAAATAAAACTTTCTTGATAATAGATGAAGCTCATAGAATTTCAAAGAAAGAAGGAATAATAAATACACTAATGAGAGAAAGTAGAAAATATAATCTTGCTTGTATATTATCTTCTCAACTAATTTATGATTTTGATCAAGCAATAATTGGAAATGCGGGAACAAAGCTGTTTATGATGAATGATAGTGAAAAAGATATAGATTCTATTATTAATATTACAGGATGTGAAATATTAAGACAAGTTTTACCTTCATTAAAACAATTTGAAGTAGTTTCAATAAGAAAACAAGAAATTGAAGAATTGATGAAAACTACAAGAGGAAAATTATATCCTACGATTACTTTGCTTCATTAAAACCATATTTTGAAGAAGAAAAATTAAAGAATATAAAAAGAGAAATTAAAATAGAAGAAAAAGAAAAAATAAAGAAGCAATTTTCTTAAAAATAAAAGAAGAAATAATTAAAAATAGTATTCTTCCAAAAGATAAAGCAAGAAGAATAAAATTGAAGATTTGAAGGCTTTAAACATATTGAAAATATTTCAAAGGAAGAAGAAAATAGATTAAAGCCATAAAAGCAAGGAATAATAATTGGACATATAAAATAGAGACTGTCAACTTAAGACTTAAAGACCAGTATTTTATCTTAAAGAATATTTGATGATAAAGATTGGTAAGCATAGGCCGCTTTATTTAATATTCTCAGATAAAAGTATTTCCTAGAAGAAGGATTGATCCATACATAAAAGCAATTTCAGTTAAAGCATATACTTTAGAACTAAGCTTAGCATAAGTAAGAGAATTCTTAAAAGAAAAAAAGTTATAACATAAGTAGAGAAGCAATAAGGAAATGGTTCTTAAAAGCTGGAGAAATAATTTAAAAAATAAGAAAATAAAGAAAGTGGGAGTTCATAGTTGCAGATGAAACTGTAGTTTTTAATTTAACTAAAAAACCTATCTTTAGGTTGCTAGAGAAATAAAGACTGGAGAAGTTATAGCTTTACAAGTAACTAAAGGAAGAGGAGGTCTTGGTTTAGTAAATTGAAAAGAAGGATAAAACAATTCAATGTTTTGCTTTCCTAGTTATGAGCTAAAAGTTTCAGAAAGATGGATAATATATATAAAGAATTTATTAGAATAGGGGTTTATAAGCTTTGAATCTTTAGTTTATCATAGTCTTTCGTATATTTTTGCTCTAAATATCCTTTAATTCATATAAGCATTAGTAATCTAAGATTGCCCCTGTATCAGCAGATTTAACAAGTTTAGAATATAGTTTAAGGTAGCCTTTTGAAAGCCTAGGCAATTTAATTTCAGGTGGTTTCCATTGTTTAAGTCTACTTCTAATTTCTTCATTCGAAATTAATACATCTAACCTCCGATTTGGAATATCGATCAGGATTATATCACCATTTTTTACAATGGCTATGGGTCCCCCTTCTATAGCCTCTGGTGATACATGACCTATAGCTCCTCCTCTATTTGACCCTGAAAATCGTCCATCTGTTACAACAGCTACCGAATCATCAAGTTTCATTCCACAAAGAATAGCCATAAAAGACTCTATATGTCTCATGCCAGGCCCACCTTTTGGCCCCTCATACCTAATTATAACTATATCGCCAGGTTGAATTTCCTCACTTAATAAAGCTTTCTTTGCTTCTTCTTCTGAATCATAAACGCGTGCTGGACCTTTATGGGTCATCATTTTTTCACTTACAGCACTATGCCTAATAACTGCTCCACGAGGTGCAAGTGATCCTTTAAGAATAGCAATTCCACCATCTTTTCTATATGGGTTATGTAAAGGCTTTATAACCTCATGATCAACTATCTTAATACCTTTCAGGTTTTCCTTTAAAGTTTTTCCTGTTACAGTTAAAACATCAAGATTAAGGAGTGATTCCATTTCTTTTAAAACAGCCGGAATACCACCAGCCCTATCTAAATCTTTCATTGTAAAATTTTGGTGCAAGGGTCTAATGCTAACTATTTGCGGAGTATGTCTTCCAATCTCATCAAAAAGTTCTATTTCAATTTTTATGCCGAGCTCACTAGCAATAGCTGGTAAATGAAGAATAGTGTTTGTAGATCCACCTATGGCCATATCGAGCTTAATAGCATTTATGAAAGCTTCTTCTGTTAAGATTTTAGATGGACGTAAATCTGCCTCTAAAAGTTTTAAAATTTGTCTGCCAGCATTCTTTGCTATTTTATGTAATCTTGCGCTTGTTGCAGGTACCGTTGCATTACCTGGCAAAGAAAGCCCTAATCCCTCGGTTAAGCAACACATCGTATTTGCTGTACCCATCATTGGGCAAGCTCCTGGAGTAGGGCAAGCAGTATCCACCAAATTTTCGTATTCTTCTTTATTAATTTTTCCTAATTTTAAGCATCCATAAAATTCATAAACATCTAGGATCATGGTATTTTCTCGTAATCGGCTCTTTCCAGGTTCCATATAACCACCTGTAACAAATATAGATGGGATATCAAGTCTAGCTGTAGCCATTAACATTCCTGGTACAACTTTATCACAAGTACATAATAGAACCATAGCATCAAATTGGTTAGCCTCTATAACTGTTTCAATTTCCGCTGCTATCAATTCTCGACTTGGAAGTGTATACTTGTCAAAAATATAACCAGAACACATACCATCACAAAGGGCTATAACATTAAACTCTATGGGAAGCCCTCCTGCCTCGATTATACCAGCTTTAATCGATTTTGCTACTTCCCTTAAATGAAAATGACCAGGATTTATTTCACTCCAAGAGTTTACAATTGCAATAAGAGGTTTACTTAATTCTTCATCCGTAAAACCCATGCTTTTCATGAGAGCTTTACGATGCATTATTAGCTCTTCAGGAAGGCTTTGACTCCTGAGGGTATTTTTTCTAAACTCATTGCTCATAACTATTTTCTAATTTCATGTTGAATTTAAATTTTTTCTTATTGAAAATCTTGTAGAAAAATCTTCGAGAAACCTCTCAAAGAATATTTCTAAAATTTAGGCTTTAGAAATTCATTTTTACATATTTATTTTTTTATAGTTAATGTTTTATACGAAAAAGAAATAAAAAATTTAAGAATAATGTTTGTTATCGATTGTATTTTAGGTGAGAGTGCAATTTATGATGGAAAAGAGGAAGATTTAATAAATCCTATCGAAATAGAGATTCCTAATACAAATGTATTACCATTAGATCAAAAAATTGTTGAGTCGATTTAAAAGATTGGTGAAGAAGAAACTCTTAACATTTTAAAAAAGATTTTAACTCATAAATTGAAAAAAATATCTTCTCTTAAAATAATAAGCAAAGATTTAATCTATTATCCCTTCTACGTTATGTATTTTAATAAGAATAGTATATATAATATTGAAGTAGTAAATGCAGTTTCAGGAGAATTTAATAATTTATGGTATAAAGCATTAGTTCTTAAAGGATTTTATTTAATGAAAGAATATAAAGGTTAATATTTTTATATTATATTTTTATTGGATATATTCCATATTTCCTTCCAGTTTCAACCATAGCTAAACAATTCTCAAGTTTTGCACCAGCAGACCAAGAATTGCTTGATGATAAAATATGTCCCCCTCCTGGTGAAGCTTTTTTAATACAATTTTTAGTTTCTTCTATTATTTCTTCTTTACTCTTTCTTGCTAAATTATCTACAGAAACATTTCCAATTAATATAAGCTTATTTCCATATTTTTCTTTAACTTTTCCTATATCTACACCAGCTGAAGGATCAAGAGAATGCAAACCATCAACTATATTTGCTAAATCATCTAAAATAGGCATTATATTTCCATCAGTATGTTTAATAAACTTAAGTCCTTTTTTATTTGCAATATCAACTTGCTTCTTTAAGCATGGAAATATAATTTCTTTAAAAAATTTTATAGGAACCATTGGTCCTTTTTCTTCACAATAATCTCCTCCACTAACAATAAAATCTGCACCTGCTTCTGAAATTTGTTTTATAATTTCTATATTAAAATTAGTTAATTTTTCAATAACATTTTTTATGAAATTGGGTTTTTGATACATCCATATAGTGAATTTCATTGGAGTAAACATTTCCCAAGCATGAGCAAATGGATCTCTTATAAATGCTACTAAAGCCATATCATTTCCAATTACTTTTTTAGTATATTCTATAGCAAATGTCCATCCTGGAGCATTTGGATTAGGTAATTCAAAATTTTCAAAATCTTCTGGATTATTAAATATAGTGCTATAAGGAACCCAAGCTTTCCTTTGCTTATCAAGCATTAAAACTCTTCCCCAAAGATCTATTAATGTTCCATCTGGATTTATTTCTGGTTTCCAATATTCTGGTGCAGAAAGATCGACTGTAACTATATCAAAATCAACTTTTTTATAACATTCTATTATCAAGTCGATTCTCTTCTTCTCTATTTTCTTATCACAGATAATTGGTGATTGCAGTGATATTGTATAATGAAATTTTTTCCCTGATAAAGCTTCCATGGTAGGGACATCCATACTTAACTCTGTTATTGGAACTCTATCCGGCTCTTTTATTTCAAGTGTTTTTAAAACTCTTTCTCTTTTATTAATATCTCATCCCTCCTTTATTCCTATTAATTCTTTAATTACTTTTACAGCTTTAACAGCATCTCCTGCATATCCATCTGCACCTATTTCAATAGCAAAATCTTTTGTTATTGGTCTACCACCTATTACTACTTTTATCTTATTTCTTAGATTATTTTCTTTAAGAACATCTATTACATTCTTCATTTCTTCCATTGTTGAAGTTAATAATGCTGACATACATAACATATTTGGTTTTTCATTAATTATAGCTTCAATAAATTTTTCTGCTGATACATCAACTCCAAGATCAATTACTTCAAAACCTGCAGATTGTAACATCATAATTACTATATTTTTACCAATATCATGTATATCTCCTTTAACTGTACCAAAAATTATTTTTCCAAAAGTTTTCATTTTAGTTTTTACTAAATAAGGTTTTAATGTATTTACTATTTGAGTTGCTATATAACCAGCCATCATTAATTCTGCCAAAAATAATTCTCCATTCTCATATTTTTTACCAATTTCTTCTAATGTTTTATTTAATGTATTTATAATTTCAATAGGATCGATTCCAGATTCTAATCCTTCAATAACAATTTTATTTATATCTTCAACATTTGCAATTTCTAATATAAGTTCTTTTAATTTTTCCATTATTTTATCCTTACTTTTACTCATAGTTTCTCATCATTTTTTTTAAATGTAATATATAAATTTTTTCTAATATCTTTTTTTCTTTAGGTAATCACTTTTTTTCCTTATTCTTTATTTTTCTCCTTATTCAAGCATTTTTTTTTATGAAAGAAAAATTTTGAAGAAATAACCATAGGGAAAGGGATTATCCTTACTTCATATTCTTCATTTGAATAAATATATTTATGGCGTTCAAAACAAACTCCAATAATTCTTTTCTTCATTTTTCTTTCCCTTAATTTTATCATTTTAAAGAAATTGAAGATTTATCTAAAAAGCTTGATGATGGATTCACTATATTAACAATGTCACTTTTTTTTCTTTCATTGAAAATTTTTTATCTATAAAAAATTAATGAAATTGTAATAATAATTGATGATATGAAAAACCATACATTCCTTGTTAGTAAAGTAATGAGAGTATCAGCAGTATATGTAATAAAAATATACCAAAGATATAATAATATAACAATAATGAAAAGATTAATTAGAAATTTTATTTTCTCATTCATATTCTTCTCTTCCTCTTCCTTTTTTAGATAAAATTTTTACCCATGGATTATCCTTTAAAAATGATGGTAAATTGCTTCCTTCTTTTTCAATTGTTATTTTCTTTTCTTCAATTGAAAATGTAATCCTTGAAGATTTTAAAAATGTTTCTATATCTAATAACTTATCTCTTAAAAATTCTATTTCCTTTAATACAGGATCTTTATCTTTATTCATATAATATTCTAAAGCATCTACTATAAATTTTCCAAAAACGATTCCTTTCTCTTTACAATATTCTTTAGCTTTTTCAATTATTTCTATATCATTTTCTTTTATTCTAAATGAAATACGCCTATTTTTTGATGGCATCTTCATCACTTTAAGGGGGATGACGATTGGCCACCACTCAACAAGGGGGATGACATTTGTCAGACATTTTTTAAAAATATGATAGCATATTTTAAAAATGAATATTTAAAAATTTTTAAAATATTTTTTAAAAAATTTTAATTCCTTTATTTTTACAATATTCTTTAATAGCTTTTATAGCTAAAAAATGTGCCTCATAATTTAATTTTCTTGGAATTGTAATAAAAGAAATATTATTAAATTCTTCAATTTTATTTATTAATTTTTCTAAAGAGCTCCCTTCATTAAGCTTATGTTGCTGAATTCTAAGACATTTTAGAATAATACGTTCAGCATCGGACTTAATTACTATTTCTTCATTTTTAAAATTTTGTTTAATTATCCATTCAAGAGCTTTATATAATGCATAAGATTCTGCATCTTTCTCATTTGTAATTCCATATTCTTCATAAATTTTATTTTTATCTTTATAAATTACAAAACTATAACTTAATATTTTTAAAGGTTTTTCTATAGATGAAGAATCAAATTTTACTTCAATCATTTTTTACCATATCTTTTTTATTATTGGAGAAATATGAAGATAAACTTAAACTAAAAATTTATTTTAAATATATATATTAGTTGAGAAAATCTAAAGATATGGTAGAAGTAAGATTTCATAAGCTTGAGGGGCAAGGAGGAGTTTTTCCTAGAATCCGCTTTTCAATGGAAGTTATAATTCCATCTTCTGAACAACAATATAAAGGATATCTTATTAATGCTTTTGGTGAAGTTTATGTGTATAAAGAATCACCTCCTGTTTACGTAGGTAATCTATGGTTAGCTCCACAAAATGTTGGAAGTAAACTTAGTGATCATTATATCGTTACTTTTGATCTTCCAGTAAATTTAGAAAGATTAAGATATATAGAAGAAATTCGTAAAGAAGAAGATTTCTTTTTTGATATACGACAATTAAATTGGATTATATTTTCAGTAGAGGATAAGTCATTGCATAGCGTTTGGTGGAAGCCAAAACACGGAGATTATTCAGAGGGTCTTATCCATGTAGAAGAATCATTATGGTTAAAAATACTTAAGGATATAGGATATAATGAAATAAGAATAGCCGAAATACCAATTCATATATTTAATAGATTAGATGATATAAGAAAAGAATTAGGTATGGGAACAATATGGGAAGTTATAAGCGAACTAATTAAATCTTATAAAAAAGAAGCCTCTTCATACTTACTTCTTACTAAAAACGAAGAAATAAGAGAAAAAATTGAAAGTATGCTTAAATCAGCTAATAAAGAAATCTTAATAATGTCTAAAGTAATTGATGTTGAAGGTGTTGATCTTTTAACTGAAGCAAAGAAAAGAGGTGTTGATGTAAAAGTAGTAGTAGGAGTAGGAGAAGGAGAAAAAGAAGCTAAGCAAAAACGTTTAAGTGAAGCATATAGGAGACTGAGAGAAGCGAATATCAATTTTAAAGTGAATAGTAATGCTCATGCTCGAATAGTAGTTGCTGATGAATTCGTATTGATAGGTTCAACAGATCTTGATATACATGGATTAAGAATTCATTTGAACGCATCAATATACTCAAATGATGTTACTATGGTAGAGAAAGCAAAGCAATTCATTATTGAAATATTTGAAAAATAAAAATGAACTATTATAAACTTTATTATTTTCATAATTTAAGTATTTAAAAGTTATTGCTCTTTTTTAATTAATTTTTTTAAATCTGGAAAGCATATCCTCACGACGTTTCTTAACTTCTTCGATATAAGAAGTAGCGTGAGGAAGCTTGTCCTTAAGAAAAAATAACAAATCAGAATATCCATGTAAAGGATAATAATCTCTATTAAGGTATAATTCTTCAATTTTATCACATAATTGTGAAGGAGAAGCTTTTTTCTTTATCATTTCTATTGCAATTTTTTCCATACATTTGCGAGTAGATGTTTCCCACATAATATTAAGAAAACGTCGCACAATACGATAGCTAAATATGGGACCATAAAATTCTTTCCCATCATATAATATACCAAATCGCATTTTAGGATAAACATAGTTAGGAGGAGACTTATTATCAAATTCCCTAATGAGGAGTCTAGTTGTTTCACCAATAAACATAATATCTTCTACTGATACTCCAAATTTAGAGGAGCTTTTTCGTTGGATAGGTATAGGTAAACTTGAATCTTTTATTATATTCGTGATTTTCCCCTCCTTTTTATATTGTATTTTATTTAAGTTAGTGATAGGTTTAAATACTTCTAAGAAGATACCACTAATTGTAATTGGCGAATTAGTATTATTATGAATTACTATAGGTATGCTCTTTAGATAATTTTCAGCTTGTTCTGCTGAAATTCGGTCATCATAAAACCATTCGAGACCTTTAATATCCCTTTCAAGATGAGCTCTATCACTTGCTAATTCAAATAAAATAGAATCTATCTTTAATGGTTTTATTTTCTCTTTTAACTTAATTATTAACCCTATCACTACTGCTAATGAACTTAGAAATACAGCGAAATTAGGAATGAAATTAAAAGGGTTTTGTACTATAATCTGTATTATAACATAAGCTATATCAAGAATATTTTTTATGTAAAAATAGAAGAATAGAAAAATAAACTGTACTAAAAGAAGTAAAATTAAAAGAAGATAAGGTTTTGTTATTAAATATGGCCTCTTTTTAATAATTAAAAGAGATAAAAGAAAAGCTATAAATGAAGTTATTAAAAAATAGTATGATTCTGGCCAAACGCTCATTAATAATATTATGAAAGTATCTAACTTATAAAGTTTAATTTGTATATAATTTAAGTTAAATTAACTGTTTATAATTATCTGAACTTTATTAATATCCCTTATAATTTTCTCTAATTCCTTTCTTTTACATAAATTTGTACATATTTTCATATCCATCAAAATAAATGATTTTTCTATCTTTATACTGTTCAGATGTAGTAGTCAAAATCGATTTTAAAAGATTAAGCCAAAATGACCACCAAGTATAAATTTCAATTATTTTATTCACTTTTTAAAATAACTTTTTTAAAATTGGAGAGATATGCTTTGGGCTATATAATACTTCTCCTTCTTCAATATCAATAAAATATCCTTTTTCTAAAGAAATTAATTCTCTTTCTTTATAATCAAATATTTTTGGAATATTCTTTAATTCAATTTTTGCTATTTTTTTCTAAGATATTCTTCATATCTTTCTCTTTTCTTTTTCAACCATTTTGATTTTCTACTTCTTTTACATGACATAGATACTCACCACTATCCATCAGCCACTCAAAGGTGGCCGTTTAAAGGAAAGAGAGAAAAAATTTTAAAATCCTTCGTGAAACCTCCTTGCTTTCACTTCTTTCCAACTTTTCCTTTTATACATTGAAAGAATTGAAGCAAATGTAATAGCATAAGCAGGGATTAGCATAGGAGAAGTTTTTACTTCAATTTCTTTATTTTCATTAAATTTTCCATTACTTACTTTTATTAAACATCTATATTTATTTAAAATTAAGAAATAGCTAAATTTTGCATATCCTTTATCATTTGTTTTTAAAATAAATTCTTCTTAATAGGAAATTTAGATAAAAGAGAATTAGCAAAAGGAGGAGAAGCAATGAAAAAAGAAATAGATTCTAAAGTTTCAATATTAAAAGAATTAGGAGGATATATACCAGGTGTAGATCATTTAGTTCATGTTGAATTTTCATTTCAAAAATTTAAAGAATATGCAGAATATTTAAAAAAGCATTTAATTTATTGATTTTAATTATTCCACAAGGTTTTATACTATTTCTTTTAGCCTAAGATAGGTAAAATACAATTAAAGTAAAGCAATTATTAAAAAATCAAATGCATGATTATGATATAGCATTATCCATAGAATAGTTAGTACTAATAGCTTAAAGGATATTTTCCATATCTCCTTGCTTCATCAACCATTGTATATATATTCTCAATTTTACAATTTGCATGTAAACTATTACTTGATGTTAAAATAAAACCTCCTCCTTTACCTGCAGCATCTATACATCTTCTAACATCTTTTCTTACATCTTCTTCAGAACCATAAGGAAGAACATATCTACAATCAACATTTCCAAGTAAGCATATTCTATCTCCATATTTTTCTTTAACATCTGCTAAATCCATTGCTCCAGGTTCCATTGGATGAAGACCTGAAATTCCAGTATTAATTATATCATCTAATATTGGATAAAGATTACCATCTGAATGTTTTAATACTGGCACTCCATTCTTTTTCCCTATATTAACAATCTCCTTTAAATATGGAAGTTCAAATTCTCTAAAGAATTTTGGACTCATAAGTGGACCATGATTATCTGCATAATCATCTGTAACAAATAAAACATCTATTCCTACTTCAATCATTGCTTTAGCAAAATTTTGACATGCTTTTCCAATTTTATCCATTAGTTTCCTTGCAAAATTTTTATTTTTATAAAAATCTATTAATAATTTATCAATTCCTCCTCTTACTTGGAAAGCTAAATGCCAACTGCTATGAACCTGCCCCATTGTAACAATATCTTCATTCTTAACTTCTTTCATAATTTTTTCCATCATTCCAATTATATCTGGATGATATGCATCTAAAGGTTCATATTTTTCTAAACCTTCAATTGTATTAACAATTCCTCCTATGAAATAAGTTGTTTTCCCTTCTATGCTTGTTTCCATTATTCTCCCCCATTGATCAATAAATTTATTTTTATCAATAAACTTTGGTTTATAATTTTTAGTAACAAGAGAATAATCTGAAAATACTGGAGCAGCATCAAAATCAAGCTTTTTACATGCTTCTATTAATGCTAATCTATATTTTATTGATGATTCCCATGCTGTAATTGTAATACCACTAGATATATCCATACCAAATTTTGTTAATCCTAAACCCATTTCTTTTTTTAAAATTTTTTCTACAATTGGAGGATCTATACTTAAATCTGTTATTGGAACATAATCTGGTTCTTTCAATTCTAAAGCTTTAAAGAATCTTTCTCTATGATTCATTTTAATTCACCAATCCATTGCTTACATATTTTTAATCCATCAATAGCAGTTCTTGCCCATGCATCAACTTCAGAATCTTTTGCTACTTTTTCATTTACAGATGCCCCTCCAATTATTACTTTTACTTTATCTCTTATTCCTTCCTTTTTCAATTCTTGAACAACATTTTTAAATTCAGGTATTGTAGTTGTTAAAAGAGCAGATAATCCTAATATATTTGCATTATTATTTTTTACTGCTTTAACTATATCTTTAGAAGATACATCTACACCTAAATCAATAACTTTAAAATTAGATGATTGTAAAAGCATTGCTACAATATTTTTTCCAATATCATGCAAATCTCCTTTAACAGTAGCTAATACAACAGTAGCTATAGATTTTTTATTATATTTTTTATAAAATGGTTCTATTATTTTTAATATTTCTTTTACAATTTCTCCTGCCATGATCAATTCTGATAAAAAATATTCATTATTTTCATATTTTTTACCTACGATATCTAAAGCTCTTGAAATTGATTTAAATATTTCATCTATTGATACTTCTTTGGAAGAAACAATTTTGTTACAAATATTTATTGCATTTTCAATTTCAAGATTTATTATTGAATTTTCAAAATCATTTATCAAACTCATATTTTTATCGATAATTTTGCGATATATAAATTTTTCTATTTTTGGGGGTTGTAGAAAAAATATTTTTTAATCAGTTTAAGCCTATTTTTTATTTTAAAATGGTAAAATATTCATTTAATGAAAAATGGCGTATTAGAGATATTGCTTACTTGAATTATATTTCAATAAGAATTAAAAAAAGAAGGGGAAAGTACAAAAAATAATTACAATTTCTAAAGCTTTAATTCTTTTAATTGCTAAGCAAATTTATCATTTAACTTATAAAGAACTAGCTGCTAGAAAAGATATTCTAGAAACTACTATTTTATATTTAGCTTCAATTATTTTAAATGAGCCTATTATTGCTATTATAGATTCTACATATTTTAAAACAAGAATTTTAAATAAATTAAAGCATATTTCTATTAAGCTTCATTCTATTTATGATGCAAATAAATTTGTTTTTATTATTGCTATAGCTAGCAAAGGAGAAATTTCAGATTCTATTATGTTAAAGCCTCTTATAAAAAAAGTAATTAAATTTTTAAATATTTATAAGATAATAGGAGATTCAGCTTATTCTTCTAGGAAAAATATTCAATTTTTATCAGATTTAGGAATAGAACCTATAATTTTTCCTAAAAAGAGTGCTAAAAGACTTTCAAAAGGATATCCTGCTTGGAGAAAGCTAATTCTTGAATTTATAGAATTAGGAGAGAAAAAATGGATTGAAGAAAAAGACTATAAATTGAGATTTAATTCTGAAAGCATTTTCAATGCTTTAAAATTAAAATTTGGAAATATTCTTTTTTCAAAATCATATAAAATGCTATTTAAAGAGATTTTAGCTAAAGTTATAGCTCATAATATCTTTGTTTTAGCAAGCTTAATTTAAATTACTATAAAATACATAGAATGGATTTGTTAGAGTATACTATATCAGTCAATAGCTAAAAAAAGAAAAATAACTCAATTAGCTAATTAATTCTAAATTATTTTGATTAAAATGATAAAAATATTTTAAAAATAAAAATTCTAAAAAAAGCTTAAAATTTTTGCTAAAAATATTTTTTTCTACAAGCCCCTTAAAGCAAGTAATAAATCTTCTTTTGATTTAAATTTCCTATTATTAAGAACTTCTCTTTTGAATAAGCTAAATTCATCTTCAATCCTATTTAGCTTTGGAGAATTATAAGGAAGAAAAACAAGTTTTAATCTATTAATTTCTTTTAACTTATTTTTAGTATAATAAAAATATGAGAACAATGATTATCAAGGATTATGTAAATCTTATCTTTAAATTTTCTTGCTATTCTTTGAATGAATTTAACAAAATAACCATTCTGATTAGGATAAAATTTAAAGTATCTCTAATTTTTATATAACTATAAACTTATTAAAGAGAAATATAATATTTTATTATTTCATAGAAATAAAGATGATTTAAAAATATTTTGGAAATGAATTATAAAAAGAATTAATTATTAATTTAAGCTTTCTCTTAAAATACTTTATTAATTCATTTTCTTTTTTCATTCATTTCTGTCATTTATATTTTCTAATAATACTTAATATTTCTATTCCTGAATGTGTTAATACTATTTTTCCTTGTATATATTTAATTAATTCTAATTCTTTTAATCTATTTTCTTCTTCCTTTGAAATATTTTCAATATTGCTTAATGATTTTAAATCTTCAATTTTTATTCTTCTTGCTCTATCAATTGGAATAATTTTATTCTTAATTATTTCTTCTTTTATTTTTAAGAATATTCCTTCTTCATTTTTTTCTTTTTCTTCAATTCTAATTTCTCTTTTTATATTCTTTAATTTTTCTTCTTTAAAATATGGCTTTAAAGAAGCAATTAATAATGTAATTGTTGGATATAATTTTCCTCTTGTAGTTTTCATCAATTCTTCAATTTCTTGTTTTCTTATTGAAACTGCTTCAAATTGTTTTAAAGAAGGTAATACTTGTCTTAATATTTCACATCCTGTAATATTAATAATAGAATCTATATCTTTTTCACTATCATTCATCATAAATAGCTTTATTCCTGCATTTCCAATTATTGATGGATCAAAATCATAAATTAATTGAGAAGATAATATACATGCTAAATTGTATTTTCTACTTTCTCTCATTAATGTATTTATTATTCCTTCTTTCTTTGAAATTCTATGAGCTTCATCAATAATTAAGAAAGTTCTATTTTCTATTTTATTTACCATCATACATCTTAAAATTTTTCTAAGAATAAGTTCTGCAATTATTGTTTTTAAATCTTCATTTGATATTTTTGATAAATCAATTATTGAATTTTGTTTTATTATTTTATTAAAATCTATATTTGTTTTTAAAGAAAATCCAGATTGTAATAATCTTATTCTATTCTTTAATCCAATTAATGCATCTCTTATATGTCCTGCTTTTTCATCTTTACTTCTTTTATTTATTTCATTATACAATTCTTCTAAATTCTTTTCTTTTATTGAAATTATTGAATCTACTAATTCGCTTTCTTGTGTTATTCCAAGTTTATAAATATCTACAATGTTAATACTATTTATTAAATCAATTGCTATTTCATAATAATTTTCATTTGCAATTGGTGTTAATGGATTTAATCCTTGAGAAGCTACATCTATTATTTCAGAATTTATTAAATCTTTTAATCCTACATATTCTCCATGAAAATCAATTATTATAATTTTTCCATATTTTGATAATTCATTTACAATTCTTATTAATGTAGAAGTTTTTCCACATCCAGATTTTCCTGCAATAACCATATGAGGATTAACATTATGAATAAAATCATAATATAATTCTCCTTTTGCTTTTATTGGAATCCATTCGCTTGATGTTATTTTTGTATCATTGTATCTATCATATTGAATGCTTGGGATTCTTGCTAATCCATATTTTATTTCTCCTAAATAAATTGCTTCTTTACTTTTTTCTTTTTGTTTTATTTTCTTTGTTTTTCTTTCATAAATTCCATAGAATAATAAAATTGGAGAAAATAAATATGGTAAAATTATCATAAAATTCAAAGCAAAAATATTCTCAAATCCATGCCTTTCTCTTATATGGCAAATATATGCTCCAATAATATCTAAAAATAATTGAGTAATCCAAAAATTGAAATTTAATAATTTTAATATTTCTTCATTTATTTTAAATATTGTTAAATATTTTATTGAAGAAGATAAGCTTAATGGAACTAAGCAGAAAATAAATCTGAAAATCCATAAATAAGCATAAGCTCTTGGATGTAATCCTCCAATTGCTTTTTCTTCAGGAAGTAAAAATATTAATAAAATTATTGGAATAAATAAAAGAATATGGTATATTATATTTTCAGATAAGAAAATAAAGAAATTTATAAAATGATATAGAATATTTATCATATTTTTTCATCTTCTTAACAAAAAATATAAATATAATAATTTTGAAAAAATATTGTTAATATGAGTGGGGAGATAAAAGTAGTTAGTAATGGAGAGAGAGAGAGAGGAAAGTAAGTAAAGCATGGATATTCTTAGGAATAGCATTTATAATACTTGGACTTCTTGTTTCATTATCTTCTTCAATATTTGAAAATACTGTGACTTTCTCAAATTATGGTGGTGTGATTATAGAAAGCAATGATGAGCTAAACTTAGTTAATTCTCAAATAAGAAGAGCAGGTTCAGCTATTTCTTCAGCAGGAACTGATCCATCAACTGCAGTTTTAATGTCATCATCTCTTCCAATTGCTTCAAATGGAGTTCCAAAAGGAAATTGGTATTATAGAATTGATGCATATTGCATTTCTGGAACAACACCTGCAAATCAAGTATTCAAAATAGAGCTTTATAGATGGAATTCAAACACTAAAGACTATGATCTTATTGGAACACTTTATATTAAATCTGATGCAGATCCAAGTGATAATGAAGGAGCAAGGCTTTACTTTAATATAGGAGGATTACCATCAAGCTCAGAGGCATTCATGATCGTAGTATCAAGAGTATAATGAGAAAAGCAATAATAACAATAATAGCAATAATCTATTTTATTTTACTTAGTTATATTTATTTTTTAAAATTTAATTATTTTCCTATTCCAAGAATAATTATTATAGCATCTTCAAGTATGAAACCAAATTTAAATGTTGGAGATGCAGTTATTGTAATTAAAGTAAATCCTGAAGAAATTAAAATTGGAGATATTATTTCATACAATAAAGTTATTCCATATTCTTCTTCTAATATAATAACTCATAGAGTAGTAGAAATAAATAAAAATGGAGAATTTTATATTTTTAAAACAAAAGGAGATGCAAATAATGAAATTGATAAATTTGATATTACATATAAAGAAATAATAGGAAAAGTTATTTTTTCAATTCCTAAAATTGGATATT
>Ga0209225_1001977_pt1 | contig 19198 bp, 24 predicted proteins | sample WasSprMetagenome_FD_184732 | JGI IMG/M metagenome (GOLD analysis project Ga0209225, IMG submission 184732) | Sulfidic aquatic microbial communities from Washburn Spring, Yellowstone National Park, USA - WS (SPAdes) (version 3) | ecosystem: Environmental > Aquatic > Thermal springs > Hot (42-90C)...
CAGGATAGAGAGGTGGTTTGGTATACTAAAGGCGAAGCTCAAAACATTCTACAACAACTTCCCCTACCGCTCAACCCTAGATTCGATGGCAAAGTTCCTAGAATCGTTCATAGCCATCTACAACTGGATGCTCCTCAAAGGCTTATCTTAACAACATCAACTGTTTGATCAAAAAGCTTAAATACGATATAAGTAATCAATGCTTAGATGTTTCTCACAAAATTAGAGATCATGAAGAGAATATTCGTTGGAGAAAAATACCTATTTGAAGCACTACGAGACGACCCTGAGGTAGAAAATAGAGACACTTGGAAAACTATTAAACAATTAAAGCCTTATGAAATTATCGAGAAAATAAACGATTTGATAAACAAGCTGCTACAGCAGATGAATCGTGAGGATCTTCAAGAACTTGATAAGAATCTTAAGGATTATCAATCAATCATAGATTTGCTTGAGCAAGATAGCGAGATTATAGAAAAACGTCGAAAAGCTATCAGTAAATTTACAGAAAAAACAAAGAGCACGAGAAATGAACAATATGAACCGATCTTGATTGACAGATTTCATATAGATTGTTTACGATCTATTGCTTACGAAATGCGGTTGGGTGAGGAAGTATATGTTACAACCGAGGAGCTACCAACATTGTTTAAGAGCGGCGATAAAGATATGATCAGAATAGAGCCCGGGGAATTTGCGGTACTGACTACACTGGAATATTTATACATCCCAACAGACTTTGTTGCATTTATATCAATCAGATATGGGTATAAAGAACGTGGGCTTGTAAATGTTTCTGGATTTCATGTAGATCCAGGATTCTATGGTAAGCTCTTTTTCACAGTTTATAATGCTGGCCCCAGCGACATCGTTTTAAAATATAGAGATAACATTTTCATGATTATGTTCGCAAAACTAGGAAGAAGAACAGAGGCTTATGAAGGAAGGCATAAGGGTCAGATAGGATTGAAACCAGAGGTCGTATCTGCTTTAAAGGGAACTAGTGTATCAGTGAGGAATCTAGATGAAAGATTGAAAAGACTGGAAACGATAGTTTACGTATTAGGAGCCGCCATCTTTACAGCGGTCATAACTATAATCCTAAAAATCTTCTTAGGTTGAAACTTGGCCAAGAAGGATGTTTTGCCAAAATTGATCCTGAATATAAAAACATCAACAAGCATGCAAGCCTGCATTCATACATATGCACATGATATAATTTATATACACCATATATGATAATAGTTTGTACTGGTGTGGTGTGATTTTGTTAAAACGACCCCTCAAGGAGATAGTACTTGATTTAACGGATAGATGTCCTGCTAGATGTATATATTGCTCTGCTAATGCAGGCCCATATAATTCTCGTTTTCTAAATGTGGCCAAAGTCTTTGAGATTTTGGATGACATTTCGAAATTAGGTGTGGAGATAGTATCTTTTAGTGGTGGAGAACCCCTACTACACCCAAATTTAATCAACATCGTCACGTACGCTAAAAAATTGGGAATAAAGGATATTAGATTGTTTACTTCTGGTTCAATCTTTAACAAAGGCAATATAACCTGTCCAGATAAAAGTTTATTCAAAAATTTAAAGATGGCAGGTCTGGATAAAATATTCTTTAACCTCCAAGGGGCCACAGAGAATCTTCACGATAGCATAACTCAGGTTAATGGCGGCTTCTCTAATGTGATAAGAGATATAGAAATGTCTGTTAGAAATGGGCTGTATGTAGGCGTTCAGTTTGTTCCTATGAAGCCTAATTGGAGAACACTTCCGGAGCTAGTCGATTTATGCGCTAATCTGGGTGTAGATGAAGTAGGCGTATTGAGGTTTGTGCCACATGGGAGGGGATTGGTAAATCGTGAGGTGCTAGAATTGGATGTAAACGAGTATAGAGAATTTCTACAGTTGTTGAATGATTTATATGGCAGGTATACTAGGCCACGGATCAGAGCCGGATGCCCGTGGAATGAGATTAGGAACATTAGACCGGAGTGGCCTGTAAAATATTGTTCAGCTGGCCTCTCAATGTGTCATATACTTGTAGATGGAAGCGTATCTCCATGCTCAGCATCCAAGTCGATGGGAGAACTACATGCAGGCAACGTCTTCGATGAGAGGTTAACGGACATTTGGGAGAAGGGATTCCAAAAGTTTGAGGAAATGAAAAAACTCTATGGAGGCCATACAGAATGTACTATGCAAAAGATAATAACAAAATTTTACTGTGAGGAGCAACCGGTGTTATAAGCATGTGCATAAATATAGATGGATATCTCCTAGAATTTTTATTATTATTCATTTCCGCATGGAGTTTGATTTTAATAGGTCTTATACTGTCGTGTAAGGCAAAATTTAAGAAAGGATCAGAAGTGAGCTTCTTTTATGAGTTTAGGTATCTGGTAATAATCGGAGGAATTATGCTGATATTAATTACGATTTCATATGTAATCCAAGTGATATTATCTTCATTGTAATCTTTAAATGAAAGATTTCTTCTGGGAAGAATTCTGTTAAAATTACTTCTTTTGCATCTACTGGAGAGTACTTTCTACACTGTCGTTATAAGGCTGTTTCTGGATGAGACTTCTCTTGGCTCTCATATTCATAAATATCAACCTCACATGGTGAAGCATCTATGAACCTCAGAAGTTAAGAAGATAATTAAGAGTTCGTGGGTTCAGTTTTTCTCTTTACTTTTACATACATCATTCCATTTTGGTAATATATTTTTTATAGTCTATGACTCTAGCACGGGTAACTTTTGTTAAGATATTTTTTATTTAAAAAGAAAAAATGCCTCGACTAACAGGTACACTCAGGCTGATAGGTGAGATAATCCTAAGGTTAGCTGTAATTGCAACTATAATAGGCGTAGGTTTTTATTTAGGCCGACTCCTCAAGGCACTTCTTACTCTTATTACGATTTTTCAGTTTGAGCTAGCTAGCCGGCAGCTATGGTTGCATAAAGCACTAAGCGAACCCTTATTCGCTATATGGCTTATGAAGGAAAGTAATGAAAGATATTACTATCTCACAATTGAAAACGTAGGTTCTACTCCTGCATACATGGTCAATGTAAGTAGAATCATTGGTAAGAACGGTAAACCTATTCCTCCAGAAGAATGGTCAAAACACGTTGTGGCTCCTTTTATAGCGTGCCTAAAAACTAAGGAAAGCCCCACATTAGCCAAAATCACAACAGAATTCTATCATAAACATTTGGTCGAAGAGAATGAAATCATAGAAGTTTCCTATGTTAATCTATTCGACGAATGGAAAAGTTTCTTGTGTTCTTTTACAAAAGACTTAGTCATACCTGTGCATGCAAGAGAGAAACCACCTAGATTCTTGCTAACATTACCAGATTATATTGCAATGCTGAAGGCTCTATATAAGGTCTCAAAAACCTCCACCAAAAAAGAATGATTACAATATTGTAACTTTAATCATCATATTTATAAGCAAACATGAAAAACAACATTGAAACATTTGAAAAGGAGTTGAACTCAATAATTGAGCTTTGTGATGAGAAGATTAAGCATTATAGAGCCTTGCTTGAGGAATATCAGATGATTAAAGGCTCAGCTTTATCATTGCTAAACATGAACAACAACACGAAGAGAAAGGTCGTTTCTCTCATAAACGCCTTAAAGCAGTTAAAGTATAGTCTTTACGCCTTAATGGAGAGCGAACATGAAGATTAAAAACATACATTGCCCAATATGCTATCACAGAACATACTTTACTGGAAAAGTTGTATATGAAAGCGAGAGGACGCAAGTCATAGAGTGGAAGCGTACAGACTGCGGGGTAATTCTGAAGTCTAAATATGATAAGCTAGGAGAAAAGTACAACCAGATAAGAAGAAAAGGAAGCTTAAGTGCTAGACCTGCCATCTGGATTAGAAAAGGAAACTACCGAGACCTACTCTATTTCGAAGTCGGCAAGAAACTCTATGTCTTCCGTTCAGTAGATGTAGAAAGATTGGAAAGGGATGAGATTTTGGCAATACCAATATATCAAGTTCTAGGATAAGCGCGCTTCCTTGCTTTGGAGATTTACATCTTCATCTCCCTCTCTATTTTCCGCTCTTTTCACGGTATAATTCTATGTTTAATTTTATACTTACTGCAAATTTTACTCGACCTTTCCTGAAGTTTCTCTTGGTATTCTTTTGTTGGCTGAAAGAAAATTTTGAACAAACTTTTATATTTTGGTACAAGTTCAGGGAAATATCTTTCCAAGAATTTGTAGTAAAGTGTCTTGCAGTCCGCCGGTCCATTTCCAAATAAGGTTAGGGCGCCGACAAGAACATAATCTGCCCCGTAATCTTTAGCAGTTTTTATCATTTCATCGAGTTGTTCTTCTGTATCTGAAATAAATGGTAAAACGGGAATATAACAAACCCCTGCGAGAAATCCTTCTTCTTTGCACTTTTTCATAGTTTCTAACCTTTCTTTTGGTGCCGGTGCCCCTGGTTCAAGAATTTTCGCCAACTTTTCGTCGAGAGTTGAAACGGAAAAGGAGATAATAGCTCCATACTTCAGTTTCGGCTTTAGGTCAGAAGGTAGAACTGCATTCTTATCAATCTCCTTCATTAAATCCAGATCTCTCAACACAAGTTTTGATTTTGTTAAAACATGAACAGGAAACTTGTACTTTAGAATTATCTCAAGCAATTTTCTCGTCAGTTTTAGTTTTTCTTCAATTGGCGTGTAGGGCTCGGTTGATGATGAGAAAGTAATGATTCCGTATCCTCCTTTCCTTGCTCGTCTTGAAAGTTGTTTTTCCAGAAGCTCCGACGAATTTACTTTTACTGATAGAGTCTTCGCCATGTTCTCCCCGTATTTGCTCCCCCTTATGTAGCAGTAGATACAGTTGAAAGAGCAGCCCTCGTATGGATTTACCGAATAATCATCCAGGAACCAATCATCCCTCTTCTTGTGCTTGTTTAAAATTGATTTCACTTGGATTTCGTTCACCATATTATTCACCTAGCAAAGATTTTATTTCCTCTCGCCTTTTCTTTTGTAATTTCTTCATTCCAGCTTTTATTATAGCCCTTACATTTTTATCATTGACCTTAGCCCACTTCTGTAGAAACTCAAAAACTGACTCGGGATCTTTTTTTGTAATCTCTCTTAAGGCCCAGCCGATTGCTTTTTTAACATCTTTATCCTCTTCTTTCATTGCCTTGTTCAAAAGCTGAAGACACATTTTTGATTCTGTCTTTTCCCTCCTTATATAAGGAGGGGCGGTTGCTACTGCTAACCTCCTAACCCATTTGTTCCCTGATTCTATCCACTCTTCCATTAAAGAGAACATTTCATTTTTATTCTGAATCACTAAATTTACAACTACTCTCAGGGCCAATTGATCGCAGATTTCCCAGTCAGAGAGATCGTTAAGGATATTTAAAACAAATAATTTCGAGTTTTTATGATCTACTTTGCTCAGTCTCCCTAAGGCATTCACTACGATCAATCTTTCATCCCTCCTTCCCTCCCTCCATAGATCCATCAGCCTCTCAAAGCACCATTCTTTCCCAATTAACATTTCTCCTAATCCATCGCCTATAGAATTAAGTAGAGGAGTTGGTGTTAATTTCAATTTATCTGTCTTTCCCCTTTCGAGATGTGCATTAATTAGGGACAAGACGTGCTGGGTACCCCCTTCTTCTAGTCCCTTATAAACCTCTTTGATAAAGGTTTCTTCAGCTTTTTTATATTTCCTCCCTCTCTATTTTAAAGGGTAAAAGGCCTTTCTCTTCAATATCCCTAAATGCTCTATACACAAATGGTAGTATATTTGCAGATTTAAAGAGTTTTTCTTGATCTCCACTTATCTCATATAGCTCATCAGCCGTTAATGCATGCCTTTTAAGCTCTTCTTTCCGTATTAAAGTGCCTGCAGCTTTCGCAGCCGCTACAAACGCTCTTCTTTTAATTTCCTCATATTCTTCTGCCATCTTTATCACCCACACTAATTAAGTAAAAAATGCTACCTACAAGTATCATCCCTATCAAAAATATTAAAGGCTTCCATTTAGTTAGGTTTTTAGGTACTGAAATATATTGAGGGTCTGGGGGAGAGGCTTTATGATTTCAAATGGAATGTGATATTTTCTTAAAATATTTATCAGATAGCCATAAAACGGTCGTACCTCGTAAGGATGTTCTAAATACTCACGTGATAACTCTACTTCAGCATCAAGAGTGTTGTCTAAGTAGCCCCTGATATGTACTTCGAGTAAGTTCTCTAAAGGCTTAGCTAAGCCAAATACTTGTCCCTCTTTCCAACCTTGTAAAATGCCGGCATCGTAAAAACCTTCTTGGAGTAATAACTTTTTAATTATAGTTAAGTCGGTGGAAACTCTTACTGCACCATAACTCATTCTTTAGCTCACCTCAAACCAGTCCTTAAATTCGCTTTCCTTTAATTTATTAATACTAGCTATTTTCACCTTTAAGTCTCTTTCGGGCTTTTCCTTCTTCAACCTAAATAATGTCTTTAAAGCAACTTGAATAACTTTTCTTTTTGCGGCCTCATCGCTTGTAATAATGTAGAGTGTATCTGAGTACTCTAGGTTTTTCCTTATATTCGTCTCCACCTGCTCTTTCTCCGAACGATGCTCAATTTCAATTCTTAATATTTCACCGTCTTTTTCTGCCACAAGGTCTGTATACCCCCTACCACTTTCAGTCAAATCTGTCTCTATCTCTTCCTCTTTGGTTACTTTGTATCCCTCTGGTTCAAGCCACTCCTTAATAACTTCTAGGGCTATGGCTTTTGATGGTTTTCCTCCGCCTCCAAGTTCGTTTATCGCTCTATCTGAAGGCATTCCAAACTTTTCTGCGAAGGCTACCTCTCCCCATTCACTCAGCCAGTAGCAGAAGCTTCTGCCGAGTTTTGTGAACTCTATCAAGCCTTTTCCGCTGTCCTGAGGTAGTTTTGCGAATTCGTAAAGCTTCCTCTTAAACTCAGAGTATTTCCTCGTCGAGCATCCTCACTTCTTAAGCTTCTTATTCCCCTCTACATAGATGTCTCTTGAATTATAGTTTCCAACGCCTATAGCCCATAGGATAGTCTTCTCCAAGGGAGTCATTGTAGCAATAATCTCTTCTAATGCTGTAGGCTTCTCCCTTTATACTTTGTTTTATTCGCATAAAAATTGTTAATTGAACTCTTCAATGAGCCATCTTTGGAATTCTTCTTCGGATGTGAAATTGTTTACTGTCAGTGGTTGTGTTGGTGTTCTTCTCATGACCCCGTCGTAGCTTATGCTTGAGTTCCAGTATTTTTCATGTATTTCTTTGACTTCTTTGAATGGTAGGAACGTGATTTTTTCTTCTTTTGCTGTTATGGCGTCCCAGTCTATTATCGCAATCTTGTCATCGTGTTCTTTAATTATTACGCATCCATGGTGTACGCCCTTATCTTTTAGTCCTATTGAAAGGTATCCTGTTGGCAGGCTTCTTCCTATCATGTCATAGTAAGCGTAGTATAATGATACTAGGACTGTTACATAGTCCCAGCACACTCCCTTCTTATACTTGAAGCTTATCTGGGCTCCCGCTACTGGTATGCTTATTACATCGACGTTTCTAACCTCCTTCAGGTATCTGTCACCCACTAATGTTTCAGGATACCACCATGTTCCGACCATAATGAATGTTAAATTTTCTTGTGCTGGTGAGGGAAAGACGTATGTGAAGTCGTCTCGCCACTTTCTATATATTTTGTAAAGGTCTGACTTAAAGTCTTCTTCGCTTCCATCCCATCCTCCAGTAGCATTGTAAACGTACTTCATCATTTCCTTGTTGTATGCGAAGGTGAACCTTGCCTCAAACTCATAGTATCCCATTAGAGTGTAATTGTAGTATTGCTTGGTACTACAAGCTTGTTTGCAATAAGCTCTAACGCCTTACTCAGATTTCTGTTCGCTTCTAGAACATCATGGTAGCTGGCGTTTAAGCGACCGTATTTAAAGCTCATTTCGGAAATGGTTGTCGACAGGTTTCTGTTCTGTTCAAGTAATCGATTATGTTCTTTCTCCAGTTTCCTGTACATATCTTCTAGTATGTTATAGCTTTGAGCAAGGTTATAGTATTCATCATGCTTCTTCATAAGCTGGTTTTTCAGCTCAAGATTCTCGTGACTGAAAGAAGTGTATATGTAAATGTTGGTTGCTAAAAGAAACAATGTTGAAAATATAAGAATTTTTAATATAATCTTCTCATTGGCCATGTTTTGTTAATAACTATAAAAATTATTTAAACGTTATAGCTTAAATCTAAACCATCTGTCCTCAAAACTTCACCACTCAGCCTTAATTTTAACATTATGGCCAGCCTCTCCTTTAGAAAGTTTTTTCTTGTTATCTTAGTGTAAATAGGATTTATCAAGCTCATGCGCTTAGGTTTAAAAATGCTATCTATTGAGGGACTGAGAATAAATATCCCTAAGAATCTGCAATTAGCATTTTCTGAAAGAAAATTTTTTTTACTCTCTAACATAATAAATCAATTCTATTTTTTATGTGTAAAATTATAAAGGTCTTTTGTTGGATAGACCACAAAAGATTTTAAGATTGTGTAGGAAAAGTTTTAAACTGATTTTACCTTAATTTCTTTCTCCAGCAATAATCCTACTAATTTACCTAAATCCGTTAAAATAATTTCGTCCCCCTCGATTTTCACGTATTTGCTCTTCTCCAGTTTATTCACATAATAGGAATATTTGATAATTTCAGACTTAGAAGGTTTCTTTTTAAGATTATCCTCGATTAAAAGCTCTGTAATACTTTTAACCTTGTCTTTATGAAGTAGCTTTAATATGACATTTCTTTCCTCTTCTGATTTAGGTAGCAGTAATTCTGCTAACTCAAAAAGCGGGCCAATAACTATTGGTTCTTCAATTACTCCCTTTGAGACCACTTCTCCTCCCTCTCTACGATACTCTTTAGCTGCAAAGTAAATAACATTACATTTTGCCATTGCTGCTGCCAGAGTGGCCGCCAACGCTACTGGCTTTGTACCGCAAGTTACGTTCACTATAGGTTCTCTACCATTCTTCTTTTCAATCAAAAGTAGTTCATAAATTGACGCTAACGCTTTGACGAAACTATAAAAATCTACTGGCCATTTTCACAATATTTTTATCCTCATAACCTAACCTTTTTAAAATATCATCGATATTGTTATCGATCTCCTCAACAATCTTTTCATCTTCAGGTTTTGGGAAAACGTTTTTAACTATGCAGCACGTATCCTGGATACCTTCTTAATCCAGCCTTTATTCTTTCATTATAACATGGCACACAATATATACCTAAACTCTTAATTCTTTAAGGTTGTTTGGCAATGCCAGAAAGTCTTTCAAACTTCAACGCTATTCTTACTGCAAAATCGAAGGCTTCCAGAGAAGTTGGTACTATTGATTGTTTATTTTGACTGTTTTCTTCTTTGAGAGTGTCCATGGCGTTTGCCATTTTTGCATATTTTAGTCTTTCCTCTTCATTTAGAAAAGTTAAAGTTGTTGCCAAAAATCCGAGCATGTTAATGGCTTTGCTCATATCTAAAGCAAGAGCTTTGACCTCAGGATTAGAGTAGTTTCCCGCATATTTAGCGGGGTCGTTTGTATCAACCATCACTTTATAATCTTCGCCATAAACTGGAAGCAGCCAAGTCCTAAATGTTTCACCACCTAAAGTACCAGATTCTTCCAAAACCTTATTGACCAACTCCCACGATTTTTTCAAAACCTCTACATAATCATTACATACCAAAGCTTGCTCTGCCTCTTTAGCGATACTCTTCCATTGATCATTATTGATTTCATCTACTAAAGAAATTTCTTCCCATTTTACTCCTAAGACCTTTTCGCATAATTCCCTAAGCATTTCCTGGACTCCACCAACTCGTTCTGCGGCCTCTATATCTACGATGGCTTGATGATAGATTGAGTTTCTGGCAACTCTAATTCTTTCAATTAACATAATATTCTTGTCTATGATATCTTTTGTTTCAGGAACAACTTTTATTACATAAGATGACAGCTGTGAAAAGGGTATTTCAAGTATCTTTTTAGGATCATTTTCTGGAGGGCGGCTTTTTTCTATGGCTATAAATTTTAGAAGCCATTCTGTTGCTTGATGGGCTTCTACGATCGATAATAAACGGTTGAAAGTGGTATTTATAGTTGAATTATATGTCGCCTCTTCTATTAACATCCTAATCATCCTAAGAGTGCTCTTTTTGCCAACTAATGATGGCATAAAATTATATCACCCTAATAATTCACCCTATACAAGCTTGTATTTAAGTTTCTTCTTCACGTGATTTTGAAATTGTCGTCACAAAGATTACGTAACAGTCAATATGGCAAAACTATCTTCTTGAAATGTATTAACTCTATTATAGAACGACTTAAAGAATCTTATTTCATTTTTAGCCTTCTATTATGTTCATAGTCTTTTCTATTTTCCCCAATGAGTAAGAAAAATCTTCCTAATTAAACCATCCTCGTGTTCATATGTTTAGATAAAGTATCTTCTTTAACTCATCTATTATGCTTTGTGTCTGAATTGTCATATTACAGTATTTGCATACAACCGCTTTTTCGGTAGACGAGGGTGTTATCGGTGCACCACAGTTTGAGCATCTAAGATACTTCAGCTTATCTTTTTCCTGTGCAAGTTTAAATATTGAAGCATAGTCTATCTTTATTTCTGTGACTGTTGGCTTGACCTTCTGCTGATAAACTAATGTAAGTTCGTCTGTTATTTCCTTCGAAAGAAGTTCGATATTATAGTCCTAAAGTCTTATTCTCTCGTATAGATTCTGTTTCATGCCTGCATACTTTTTCTCCATTGGCGAATAAGAGTTTTTATAATATAATACTGTCATAAAGATAAAGAACACTCCTATAATGGAAAAGAAGGGAGATGAACCAATAAGTAAGATAGCAAGTATTCCCATCAATCCTAATCCGAAAAGAATGTCTCTTTTGGATCTCAAATCCTTCTCCATTTGTGAAACTTCATTCTTGTATCTCCAAATATCCTGAAGGCTTTCAGAAAACAGTCCTATCTTTTTCCTGATGCTAGGAGACAATTCACTCTCATGGAATGTGAACTTGCATTTTTCATACAGCTGTTTTAAAGTATATTCCCTAGCTTCCATTTCAAATGACATTATACTCGCATTTTGAAGGTAGAAATATTTAGGATTTTCGGTGCAAGTAGGAGCATATTTTGAACTTAAAGGGTGTAGATATGCGTCAAAAGCAAAGGTGTTGGTTAGGGATCTATATCTGGTAGGCCTATAACTTTCCCATGCAAGGATTCTTGTCCATATAGATAGCCTCGGTAAATACGAATACTACTATTATCCAGACCTGACTTCATTCGGTTTAAGTCCAGGCCAATGGATAATCATAGAGCCACAATACAATTCACTCTACCAGCAACAATTATATCAAGATAAATGGATTTCACAATGGAAGCTCGTTGCAGCAGCTGAAGTGCCCTACGGCTCCTAATTTGCGCATACAACAGTATAGTTCACCATAAAATTCTATTTTACATTATCTCGCAGGTCTGCAATTTTACCCATAAATTTTTCCTACCCGCTCTTTCATAAAGCGTATGTGGCAACTAGGATAAGTGTAAGAACTTTGCCACAACTTCTATTAGATTACAGAATCTGGTGACCTTCTTTGTGTCTGGAACCATTTTCACAAGCGGGCTTCCGTCTAAGACTCTATAATTGGCTCCAGTTATTCTTCCAAAAAGGGATATTGCTTGTTTGCCTACAACGAAATCGTAGTATAGGTCAGCTGTCATCCCCTTATTTATTGTATAGCCTTGTAAAACATATTGGACAGGCCAGCCGTTTGAATATGTTGGAGTATATTCAACGTTGACTGAAATGTCCCGATCATCCAGATTTCTCACAATCACATGAAAGCGTACACCCACTATAGCCCCACCTTCTAACAGATCTTCTAAGTACCCTCTAATAACCTCAAACTTTGAAGGGTAAACTTCATTATGGTAGCCGACGATAACCTGCTCTTCTACAGGAATAATTGGCAAAAAAGAAAACAGTAAGAGGAAAATAATAGCCACAACAATTATCAAGTTCCGCTTATAGAGTCCACTTTTAGGAGAAGTTCTCTTTCTGCACTATTGGTTTTTCCTTTCTTTCTATCCTTTCTGAGAAGTATGCGATAATTAGAATTATCCCTCCTAAGATCGTCACATATGCTCCGTAACCGACTGTGATGGTGGAAGTTACTGCACCTGCAATCAGTTGTCCGAAAACACCTCCTTGTCTTATAGCCTCTTTAACAATTTCAGCCTTTAACGCATCTATTCCAAAAACCCAGAGAACACCATCAAAGATCCCAAGAAAACCTGTTGCAATACATGCTTTCCTAGAAAATATTGAAACTATAGCAAGGATTAAGAGGAAGGGGTATAATAGGATTGAGGCAACAAGAGCCCAAACACTGGGCAAATATTGGTTAACAGCCTGCTGTGGGATTCCTGTAGCGGGCTGAGACTGTCCACCTTGAAACATATACCTGTAAATGTCCATTAGGCTAATATTAAACTGGGTGAGAATGTTTATCGTCAACCAAGGCATTACTAAAGCCAAAACCAAGATAAGAAGGGCTACTGTAGCCAAGATTCTAAAAAATCTGATTGTAACTTCCATAGTATTTAAGAAGAATAGAATAATTTAAATATTTTTCGATCAAAATATTTTATATTTTGAAATTTAACATACAATAGTATGTTCTTGTAGAAAAACCTCCTTAGTTGGCGCCGTAATCAGTATCCTGTTAGGCCTTTCAAGCTCACCAAATGTTAAAAATTGGTAGGACAACCTATTTTATTTAATGATGTAATTATTAGTTTATGCTTATGCAATAGCCCATAAGGGGGCAAATATTGTGGCCAGTCCATTCACGAGCAATGATGCAGCAGAGGGTGTATTAAAAATACTTCTTTTTTGCATAGAAGAACCATGGCTCTTCCACATTATTTTGAACTCTAACTATTGACAATAGTTTTCAAAACTCTAAGAGAACTTTTTTCCTTTTTAGGTGGGCCAAACGGCCAGGTAATGTCTTCTGTAACAAGGTCCGTTATGTCTTTTCCCTGCCATTTTCGCCATTGCCATTTTATTAGAGGTTCCGGAGGCTCTTCATAGTAGGACGTTCAAATAGCCTCCATGGGAAATCATTTCAGCCTTGGCTCTGTCCAACTTCATTATCGTCTCAGGCTCTCTCAAGCAAGAAGGCTCCCAGAAAACAAGAAGAGGATAATTGTGGTAAATAGAACGCTCCATAACCCTAGTAGTAGCAACCTTCAAAATCAAATAGAGAACACACTTAGACTTAACCATCACATTATAGAAAAAGCTTAAAAATAAAACAAAACAAAATAAAAAGAATGCCTAAAAAGTGCAAGTATAAATATTTATACATCGATCGTGGAATTAAAACTTACGTGTGTGAGGAAGATGCAGTAAAAGATGGCCTTTGCATCTTCCATCATCCAGAATATTGGAGAGAGCATGAAGATGAAGTTAGAAAAAAGTTTATGGAAAAAGTTGAAGACGCTAGCAACAACAAAAAGCCTTTATTTTGCATCAGCTATAACCTACCAAAGATTAATCTTTCCAAGAAAAAGTTTGAAGCCCCCGTTTATTTTGCTGAGGCAATTTTTCATGAAGGAGCAAAATTTTGTGAGGCTGAGTTCTCATCTGCAGCAGACTTTTCTGATGTTGCATTCTTATCTGTAGCAGACTTTTTTAGGGCTAAGTTCCAATATATAGTAGACTTTGCTTATGCTAAATTCTCTGAGGCAGACTTTAGTCGTGTTACGTTCTCATCTAGAGCAGACTTTTCTGGTGCTATGTTCTCTTTAGCAGACTTTTCTGCGACTACTTTCTTATCTAGAGCGGAGTTTGGTAAGACTACCTTCTCATCTAGAGCAGACTTTTTTAAGACTAAGTTCTCTGAAGCAAACTTTTTTGGTGCTTGGTTCTCTGAAGCCTACTTTATTGGTGCTACTTTCTCTGGTGCAGTAGCATTTGATGGAGTAAAGTTTCTTGGGGAAGTGCTTTTTAATCAGACTACTTTTTTAGATGCTGTTTCTTTTGTAGATTCTGATTTTTCGCCTGACGTGCTAGAAAAAAGTTTAGACCCTTATAATTGCATTTTATTTAAACATGCTAATTTTGAGATGCAGGAGAGGGTGGTGTTCGATGGCTGTAACATGGAAAGAGTCTCTTTCATTTGCACAGACCTTGAAAGAATCAAGTTTAGAAATGTAAAGTGGAAGAACTTTAAGATATATGATGAAAAGCTTTTCTTGCTTAAAAGGTCGAAAGAAGAAGCTAGGGGTAAGAGTGATAAAGAAAAAGAGAAAAATCTTGTGGATATTATAATAGGTGAAGATTTAACCTTGGATAATGTTTTAGCTATTTATAGAGCTCTAAGAGAAAATTATGACTATTGCTTGAGATATGATGAGTCTGGAAAATTTTTTGTCAATGAAATGAGGTTAAAGAAAAGGCTTTCTAATTTTGTAGAAAAGATAATTATGTCCGCTTATGAGCTACTTTGCCTCTATGGAGAAAGTTACACAAGAACCATCATTTGGATACTTGCAACAATTTCTCTATTTGCACTCGCTAGACTATACATGAACGCTCCCATAGATTCCCTTGATTCCCTTAAAATTAGTACTGCAGCCTTCTTCCAACTCTACTACAACAGTGACCCGCTAACTCTCACAGAAAGACTGATTTCAATTCCAATACTCGGCTCCCTCTACATATCGTTAAAGAGAAAACTTGAAAGAAAAATAAGACATTAAATTTTATAAACATATACCCTTCTCTTACATGCTACAGGTCTAGCAATGCTGGGTCTTTGTAAGAATTTCTCCATCTTCTTATCACTTCAGCACCCTCCCATTTTATCCTGCTCTCTTCTCTTAGTCTTATTATTTCCTCTAAAGCTTGAGCTCTCTCAATCTTCTCTATTTCTTTTTCTGAAGCTTTTCTAGCCACTTTCCTCCAGCTCATATTCTCTATCCTCCAAATCTTATCCTTCGATTAGAGCAAGTGATGAATTTATAGAAAACTTTTTCTCTGCAATCAGTTTCATAAGTGTTATAGGTAGCGTGTTATTTTTGGTTCCAGCATTTGTCTTGGCATTGCGCCGACGATCTTGTCTACAAGTTTCCCGTTTTTGAACACTAACAGTGTTGGGATACTCATTATTTGATACTGTGCGCTGACTTCTGGATTCTCGTCCACGTTCAGCTTTCCAAACAATATTTTTCCTGCATAATCTCGAGCCAGTTCCTTTATAACGGGGGTGACCATTCGACATGGGCCACACCAGGGCGCCCAACAGTCGACAACTACCAGCGGATGTTTCTGAATTATTTCTTTAAATGTTGCGTCAGTTATCTCGATAGGTTCATTTGAGAATGTTTTTTGTTTTTCAGAAGACATCCTTTTCATCATTTCATGCAATTTTGCTTGTTTGATTCTTTCTAACTCCCTGTCTTCATCACTTTCCATCTAGATGCACCCTGCGCTTACAAGTAAAAAATGTCCTATAATATACTTTATTCTTATTGACTTTATTTTTGTTGATTAAAAAATTTTGGTAAGGGAAATTGTTTTAGTAAACTTTAAATAAGCCATTTTTATCAAACAATAATTGAAGAAATTTGGCTGAAGAAAAGCCTTCAATATGGATAGTCCTTGTCTCACTTCTGATGCTCTTCGTCAGCGGTGCATGGACTCTTGCATCAATTATGCCCTTTGGAACGCAAAAAACCATTGGGCCGCTTATGCTAGTGACAAGCACTATCTCGAATGTTGCTTTCCTCTTGACGCTTCTGTCTGCAATGATACTCTATTCAAATATGGGGCCAAGACAAAGACTAACAAAGATTATGGTTTACACGTTTTCTATAGGAGTTTTCGCCTTAATAATTTCTATCATCCTGTTCTCTACTTCCCTACTTCTTGCACCACCATTCCGTTCTGATTGACAAGTTAACCTTATTGGTTGGCTTGAATAGTATTCTCCTTCTCTCATAAAAATTCTTTAGCCATCGAAGACAGTTAGAAGCTAAGATAATAGAGTCTTTCTTTCACACTATCCTTTAATAGACAGTATAAAACAACACAAGGATAGTGTCAGCAGAGGAACATGTATAAATCCGTGATATAAGCCTTCACTTCCCCATATCATGAAACCTATTACTATGTTAAAAATGCCTAGTATAGCTCCTATGAAACTTGTCACTCTTAAAGCGGGCAGATTAACCTTAGGATAAAGGAGGTAAAATATTGATAAATAGACTGGAGTAATAAGACAAAATGCTAGTGGAGCATCAGAAGTTAACAAGTAGATTGGATTGAAGTCCCAAGGTTTATCGGGACTCCAGAACGCCAACACTGCAAGAGGTATAACCCAATATTTCCACAACGGTTGCATATGAAAGGTATAGTCTGTTTTCCCGACCCTAACATCATGTAGCCAGAGGAGACTGATGAGCGGAAACCATATAAGGTTCACGGTAATTATTCCTAAACCATATTTTTCTGTTATTGCAACATTTTGGAGGAATGCTATAATAAGATAATTAATTCCGACAAAGGCTGTAAAGAACCTTCCAAACCTGTTACCGTATACTAATACGGCAGCAACAAACAAGATTACGATAATATGAAGGAGTGGCGTAAACGGTTTATATGGTTTCAGAGATTGAGTGAGCGCTTCAGCCACAACCTCACTACTCTTCTCACCCATAAGGAAGCCTGCTGCAGACGAATAAGGGGGGACAAAAAATAGGATAGCAAATAAAATCAAATATAACCACCATTTCCGCGTTATCCGCTCTAATCTCCCACGATTCTCTTGAGTTTCCACAAATATTATAGTATGTCTTTCTAATATAAAGTTGTTTAAGAAATTCTAAAACATCAACTCTACCAAAACTGACTTCCTATAATTTGATGGTTAGGAAGGAGAACTCAAGTTTAAGAGAGCTTAAATTGTGATTTAGGTGCGTGTGAGGCTGATTTTGTATCACATTTAAATCTAAATAGGCCTCAGCAGTCCTTTTTTATTCTTCTATTCTAAGATTATTTAGATATATAACATAGATTTCTAGTTTCCATGATCCTCTTTATGAGATTCATGAAGGCTTGTAAACACTTCCGCTCCAGCATTGGCGGCTTTCAATTCTCTTTATGAGATTCAGATATAATTTGTCTCCATCCCTCAGTGGTCTTGCTTTAGCTTTCAATTCTCTTTATGAGATTCTAGATAACGCCATAAAAGTTAAAAAGAAGGTGAAAGCACTTTCAATTCTCTTTATGAGATTCGATACGGTTACCTCAAGAAATGGCTTATTCAACGCATAACTTTCAATTCTCTTTATGAGATTCCTACAATGATTGGAAACTTCATCCTCCTCCAGCAGTGTACTGTTATCACATGCTTTCAATTCTCTTTATGAGATTCTTTGCTGGGGAGGCGACGAAGGGCAGGGCTGAACAACTTGGACTTTCAATTCTCTTTATGAGATTCCTGCAACTGACGCCGTGCCTGTTCCGCTGACAGCATAGACCTCTTTCAATTCTCTTTATGAGATTCTTCACAAAGATAGTGCATTAGTGTATGCGTAGGATTGTCTTTCAATTCTCTTTATGAGATTCCTTTTTTGTAAAGTTCTTTCCGTACTTTACTACATGCGTCTTTCAATTCTCTTTATGAGATTCATAGGAGAAAGTCTAGTAATACCAATACACTACAATAATGACTTTCAATTCTCTTTATGAGATTCTGAAGAAAGAGGAAGAGGAAGCGAAGAAGAAAAAGATCTTTCAATTCTCTTTATGAGATTCAGCTTCGGGAAAAGGAGGAGGAGGTTCAGACTGTAAACTTTCAATTCTCTTTATGAGATTCAGTAGGATGCGAGCATGCAAACACTATTCTTATGATATTCTTTCAATTCTCTTTATGAGATTCCATTATAGCCTATGTTAGGCTCAGGGAAGAAAGAGAGTCTTTCAATTCTCTTTATGAGATTCACCGAATGCTTGATAAAGACGATTTATTGATAACAGTGTCTTTCAATTCTCTTTATGAGATTCAAGCGTTTTAATGAAAGCATGTAACACGTGTATAGTTAACTTTCAATTCTCTTTATGAGATTCTAACCATGGATAAAATTATACAATATCATGGTAGGATTGTCTTTCAATTCTCTTTATGAGATTCAAGAAAACAGAAAATACACTTTCATAGAGGTGTAAGGACACTTTCAATTCTCTTTATGAGATTCAGGATGACGTCTTCGGAACTTGCGGGATACAGTGGTGGAACTTTCAATTCTCTTTATGAGATTCGGAAAAGGGTAAAAGTATTCTCGAAGATTTAAAGAGGTCTTTCAATTCTCTTTATGAGATTCATCCAAGCCCAGACGAGGTGGGAGAATGAACACGACTTTCAATTCTCTTTATGAGATTCTGATAGAGCCGAGTCAATTAAGGAACTTTTTTCTTGTCTGAAACTTTCAATTCTCTTTATGAGATTCGGGGGATATGTTGGAGGATGCACACGTGTTGTAGCACACGTCTTTCAATTCTCTTTATGAGATTCTTTTAAATACCTAAAGCGATTGATATGGCAACTTGGAACTTTCAATTCTCTTTATGAGATTCAGCCGAGCGGTGCTTTAAGGTAAATGTTCTGAGCTCTCCTCTTTCAATTCTCTTTATGAGATTCAGGCAATGTGACAGCGGGAACACTAAGCGTACCCTTTAACTTTCAATTCTCTTTATGAGATTCACCTTGTCCAGAAAGAGCCCTATGTGCATTAGAAAATATGGCTTTCAATTCTCTTTATGAGATTCTCATATTTTTTGTCATCCCCTTAATTTTTTTTCATCACTTTCAATTCTCTTTATGAGATTCTTATTATGGTGGTTATAATATGGAAAAAATAATAGTTATTCTTTCAATTCTCTTTATGAGATTCTTATCTACTCCTTTACTGGGCGATTCCTGAACTATCCAACTTTCAATTCTCTTTATGAGATTCTGTTATCGGTTGGTTGCTTGCAAAGACTGGTCTTATTC
>Ga0209225_1001982_pt1 | contig 19149 bp, 21 predicted proteins | sample WasSprMetagenome_FD_184732 | JGI IMG/M metagenome (GOLD analysis project Ga0209225, IMG submission 184732) | Sulfidic aquatic microbial communities from Washburn Spring, Yellowstone National Park, USA - WS (SPAdes) (version 3) | ecosystem: Environmental > Aquatic > Thermal springs > Hot (42-90C)...
CCCGGGCATTTCCACCTCAGTAGTGGCTCTTCTAATATTCCTAGTCACTCCGCTTATCTCGGTGGTCTTTATGATCGTCGCGCATATAGAGAGGAAAAGCAATCTTGTAGGGTTGAGAAGACCATACCAAATAGCCGCCATATCATTGGTCGCCGTCTGCTGTTTCATAGCGCTGATATTTCTAGCTCCACCGCTCCAATACTTGACAAGCCCCCAAGTTTTCCCCCTTGTCATAACCATATGCCTACTAACAGTCTCAACTCCAGTGGCAGTAATCTACATAGAAATAGCTAGGATAAACTCTGCAGCTGAAAGCGCCATGCCGAACTTCCTCAGAGATGTGACAGAAGCTAGAAAGACGGGGCTTTCACCCGAAAAAAGCATAGTTCACGCTGCAAAGCGTTCAGGTTATGGGAAATTCTCTGAAGTTTTGAGGCTTATTAGAAGCCAAATAGAGTGGGGTGTACCCCTACGAAAGATATTTACAAGCATAAAAAGGAAAATTCAGACGTGGCCTGTTCTAGTTAACTTTCTAATACTTGTTGAAACAATAAAGATGGGTGGGGGTTCAACCACAGCCCTAGAAATATTGACTGAATACAGCGAGAAACAGAAAGATGTGGAAACAAATAAGAAGTCGCTGCTGAGACCCTATGTGATTTTGGCTTTTATATGGAGTGTTCTCATAGCTTTAACAACAACAATGGTTGCGCTAACCGTCTACACGTTAACCCAGATATCACTTCCAGGATCAACTGCTATGCCTCTTGGCGTAATGCAGGAACAAATGAACCTTTTCTCGGTAGGCATATTGCTCCAGTGTTGGCTTTCAGGCTTCTTTGTGGGCAAGGTTAACGAGGGCACTTTTGCAGCTGGTTTCAAATATTCAGTTATGCTTGTCCTTACAGCGCATATTTCCCTTGCGCTTTCCCAAAGCCTCCTAAGCGGGATGTTTGGACTTGTCTCTTAAACCAGCCTAAAGCGGTGACGCCTTATGCCAGCCATATCCATTGACACTTTCTTTGCGTGTTCGCTGATGGTTCTGCTTGTGCTTTCAGCCATGGCTGCCACTACAAAGATTATCTACTCCTCCATAAACGGCACGTTAGATGTTGAAGCTGCTAAGAGATTCAGAGAAATCGCGGAATATGTGCTTCTAAACCCTGGAGAGCCGTCAAATTGGGGACAAGACGGTCAAAAAGTTCCAGAAGCATTCGGCTTGGCTGAGGCTGCCGCTGAAAACCCCTACACGCTTGACGTAGATAAGGTTTCGAGGCTAAACAGTGAAAACCTTTACGCGTTAAGCTACGCCCAAATATTCACAAGCCTAAAAATCTCTGACACCTCTTTTAGGCTGGAGATAAAACCAGCTTTCGACATCCGCATAAATTTGACAGGAATTTTCGACGGCGCAGAACAAACCACTTACGAGTTTGAAGTGTTAACCGGAAAAAGCGGCGCTGATACCTCAGCAATGCTCAGATATTATGTGGTTGCTGAAAATTTTCTGGAGAAATCAAACCTTTACTATTCTGACGGAGAGACACATTTCAACATAACAATGCCCAACATTGTTAATGGACCGGCTTTACTGGTTATTTTCGCAAAATCCTCTTACAACTCTAAAATTGTGTCTTTCAATGTCTACTCCTTTGCTCACAACTCGCCTGAACCAAGGCAGAAAGGCACTTTTTTGAGGCTTTCTCCCTTAAACTACAATTTAACCGCATCGCTTAACCACCCTGAAACAGTCTTGTCAAAAGCTTATGCTATAACCTTCAACTACTCGTCAGTGCTAACGCAAACTGCAAATGGAAACAAGTCTGCCACTTTCAGCATTCCCAAACTTTTAGATTCAAGCCCAACAGTGCTTGTTGTTACGGGATGGAATTCCACGGAATTCTTTGCGGAATGGACAGCATACCCGCAAATACCTCTCCAAATCGGTGCAAGCCTTACCGATTCGCCGAACCTATCAAACGTTTTCGCTTACACCTACCTTGTCACAATAGGCTCGGCTATCTATCAATGCACCGTTTGGCTTGGAGGCCCAAGACAATGAAAAGCGAAAACAAGGGGCAAATCAGAATAATTGAGGCTTTTCTGGCTGTTTTGATAATTTTTTCATCCCTAGCCATTTCGGCAAATCTTGCTACAACGCAAAACACTGCTGAGCCTAACGACTTGGCTTATGTTGGGTTGCAAGTCCTTTTAAAGCTTGATTCTGATGGCAGATTGGGCAGATGCTTGGACAACCGAGACTGGGCCGGACTGCGGAGTTCCCTAAATCTTTTGTTGCCTACGGGCGTATCCTTCAATCTGACAGTTTACGATGGAGAGATGCGGCAGATAAACGAAGAAATTATTTCTAACGGAGGTTTCAACAGCCAAGAAATAGCCTTTGTAAACTATGTTTGCGTAAGCCAAAACCAGACCTTCAATTATTATGTGATCTATTTGTATTTGGCGGTGGCTCAATGAAAAGCAAAGCGATTTTTAGGGCTAACCGTTCAGGTCAGCTTTTGATAGTGGCTGCCTTAGCCATAGCCATCTTAATCTCATCAACAACGATGTATGTTTATGAGCTTAGCGGTGAAAGGCAAAGCACTGAAGACTTTTTCATTAGCGATTTTATCCTAGCCGTAAAGCAAGGTTCAAGAAATGCTGTTATAAGTGCGCTTGCAAACGCTTCAAATGGCGGAGAAAAAACAGTTTTGGCGGATAATCTAGACAGCCTTTCACAGGCTTATATGCGTCTTAACAAGCGGGGAATATGGCGTTTATCCTACACTGTTCTAAACGATTCACATTATGATGGAGGCGTATGGCTTTCATGGGACAATGGCGGATTAGGAGTTTCAAGTGCCTATGCAAATTTCACGCTGAGAGTTTACGACTTAACAGCCAACATTACCATGAGCTATACCGTCAACATAACAACCACTATTACAATAAACGGCTATTACACAAGCAATGGAACAGAAAAAACAATTAACTTATTCTGCAGAGTTTTTAACGAAGGAAACCCTGCCTTAGCCAAAAATCTAACAGTATTTTATGAGAATCTTGGAGTCTGGGTGCCCGTTAACGCGTCAAATAACCTTTCAGTTAGAGATTATGGCAACGGCACTTACGCATTGTCTTTCAATGTTAGTGTGCCATCGGAAATTGTGCAAGTTTCAGTGCATGCCCAAGACATGCGTGGCATACTTGTCAAGGCAAGCATCCCTTGCCGCGAAGGTTAGCCTTGCCAAATTATTTCGAGTGCGTGTTGCCATTTTGGTCTAGAAAGATTTTTAGGGGGCTGATTAATTGAAAATAGAATGGTTGGAATGAACTCCAAACTCTTTTCGATGGTAACAGTTTTTTGCTTTGTGTTTCCGTTAGTGTTTTTTGGTTTTCAGCGTGTTAGATTTGTTTATGCTGTTCCAGAATTTTCTCCAAGCGAAATTTACGCTGTAATTAAAATTATTTCTCCCATCGATAATGGGTCTTACACTGGAGATGTCCAATTAAACATTTCAATTACATTTAGCGCTTTTAGTTCCGGCCCAAACATGGGTGTGATTCCTTATCAGAAAATAAGTTGCTTGTACAGGGTCGATGGTGGTGAATGGAAAAATGCTTCGTTGGTTCATACTTCTGGACAGCAAGGCTTTTGGAACCCGCCTAATGCTAATTACTGGAATCTGGTGAGATGCAACTATAGCGCCTTATTGCAGGGATTATCCAATGGAGCCCATGTCCTAGACATAACCCTAAAACCTGACGGAATCGACTATTTTCGAGTTGACGGAGGGTATCGCGCATTAAAACCAACGGTTATTTTCCATGTTTTTGGAAATGAGCCGCCAGCGCCAACCACACAAACAGAAAACTCCCTCATAACCGCCACTCTCATGGCAACCATAATAGCTATTTCAGCACCGCTAATCTTTAGAAAAATAAGAAAAAGCTATTCCAATTAATGAATAAACACAAGACGTAGTTGCCCTCAAGCAAGTTTAACTTATTATTGAGTTGCGTGCTCCTTAAATATGAAATGAGTCACTTTAAATTGAACAGCGAAAGCATAGGGGCTAGAAATGACTGAAAACCAAAATTGGCGCCACATTTTCACGCTTTTGAAGCTTGCTGAAATGGGAGCCCATAAAAGAACCGCTAAAATCTCCACGGAATTTTTAGCTAGAAAGTTAGGTATTTCACAGCAGTCAGCCTCCCGCCGCCTAATAGAGCTGGATCGCAAAGGCTGGATAAAAAGAACAATCACTCCGGATGGCTGCTTAATAAAACTCACAGATTCCGGCGTCGCAGAGTTAAAGAAGCTTTATTCAAGTATGCGCTTTCTAATGGAAGCCTCATATCCCCCATCGTTAACCCTTGAAGGCGTAGTTTTCACCGGACTAGGCGAAGGCGCATATTATGTTACAAGAGACCATTACAGAAAACAATTCATAGAAAAGCTGGGATTCGATCCTTACCCGGGCACGTTAAATTTAAAACTTGTGACAGACTATGATATTAAAACTTATTCTGAGCTTGAAGCTTACCCAGCAATAGAAATTGAAGGATTCAAAAATGAAAATCGCACTTTCGGGTCTGTGAGGTGTTATCCTGCAATAATAGAAAACAAAGCCAAGGGGGCGCTGGTTTCAGCCTTAAGAACCCATTACAACTCTTCAGTTGTCGAAATCATCTCTCCACTTTGCCTCAGGAAAGCCCTTGATTTAAAGGACGGCCATAAAGTGAAAGTTGAGGTTTTAACGCTTCCATAAGGCATGCTCTGCAACTAATGCATAAAAGTCAACTGTAGACAACTTTATATTGATAGGTTATCCGAATTTTGCGCCTAGAAGCAAGCATATACCCAATTAGCAGTCCAGCCGCTAAACCGCCGAAATGCGCCAAGACGTTCACACCTGGAGCTGTGCTAACCATAAGAAGGAAAAAGGAATAAAGCAGCGCGCTCACTAAAGACTGGCCTATTGCACGCCTAATGTAAACTGCGCATGCTCCGAAAAGCCCGAAAATCGCGCCTGAGGCTCCAGCGGAAACTATTTCAGGTCCAAGAAGCAAAGTTAATAAGTTTCCAGCCAAGCCGCTTAAAAAGTATGTTGCAAGATATTCTGGCAAACTGAAAAGCTCTTCTGCTCTCAAGCCGAAAACAGTTAGGAAAAACATGTTGCCTAAAAGATGTACAATGTTCACGTGGACGAACAGCGATGTGAAAAGCTGCCAATACCAGCCGTTCATAACAAGGTAATTGACTTGGCCATATCGTTCAAGCGCTTCATCGCCTGTGAATATGAAGTTTCCGCTGATTATGGCTGTGTAGGCGTAAACTGCGAGATTAACAAAAATAAGTATGTATGTAGGCTTAAAAGCTTGAGAACTTTTAGATGGATAGACCTGCATCTGCCCACTTACCTTTTATAATGTTCAATAATTTTTTGTTTAATCTTAGAGGAACTGTCCAATTCGTCTTCTCCAAACTTGCCAATCTTAACAACCTTTATTTTTAAACCCTTCTCCATGACATATTCTTTTACGGCTTTTTCCACGCCATCTTGGTCGTGGCCCACAGCGATGACATCCGGCCTTATTTTTTCAATAACCTTGCCCATGTTGAAGTCTTCAAAGCCTAAAAGGGCTTCATCAACAACCTTCAAGGATTCCACCAGTGCACGACGCTGGTTTTCCGGCATAACAGGCCTAACGCCTTTCCTCTTTTCCACAGTGCTGTCCCTAGCCACAATAACGATTAGTTCGGCGTTTTCTCCGCCAGCCTTTTTAGCTTCTTCCAGAAACCGCACATGTCCAAGATGTAGAAGGTCAAATACGCCTGAAGCCAAAACTACTTTTCTTTTCTTGCTGGCCATTCAAACTTCACTGCTCCTAACATTCTTAAAGCGTCTAATAATCCCTCGCAGTAGGCAACAGAGGCTAGGCTTACCTCAAACCTCTTTTTCTCCCTATAATATTTGGCGTCTTGCAAATAGGCTTTTGCAGCCTCCAAAACCTGCCTAACACAATCTGCAGAAAGGCATGTGCTATTCCCTGCGACAATTTCAATTTCGCCTAGAACATGTTCCGCGGAGGCAATATATTTAGAAACAAGCTTTTCCAAGCTCATTGAACCATCTTCCTAACGGTTAAAGGAGCCCCAGCGAAGGCTATTAAGGCTTCAGCTTCCATGAAATGCAGTTTCCCGGGAAAAATCAAAGTGTAAGGCGGCTCTCCAAAGTCATGTCTTAAAAGCTTTTCGACAAAGTCTGCCTTAACCGTCGGGTTTTGGCTTCCAGCCCTAGCTATTCCAACTCCAAGCCTTTCTGTTGTTATTGTTCCATTTTTCCTTTTGGCTTCAACATTTAAAAGAATTTCAAGCGCTTCCCTTATGCTTAGAAAACGCCTCTTTTCAGCGTCTACGTCTAAAAGGCAAAGCGTATGCAGCCCAAGCCTAAGGTTTTCCCCAATAACCATGTACGGCGTCTCGGAAAAGTTTTCCGGAAACGGAATTGTAACGCTTTTCCCAAACTTGTAGTTGTGCAAGCCTGACAAGCCCATAGCCGCCGACACTATTGAAGCGCCGTGGACGATGCGGGTTTTTATTCCACGTTTTTCAGCTTCAAGCCTAAGGGCCACATGGGTCGTCGCAATAAGCGGGTCGCCTGGAACAAGCAGAACCACTTTACCTTTCTCAGCCTCTTTTAAAACAACCTTGCCATTTTCATCCTCCAACTCCCTCCTAGAAACTGCCCGCAACTTCTTACCAGAAACTTCCTCCAAACGTTCTATAGAAAAATTGGGCAACAAACTTGTGTAAAGTTCTATAAAAACGCTCTCTGCGCTTTTAACTTCCATCAAACCTTTTAGGCTTATGCCATTCTCATCATGTAAGCCAAGCCCGACAAACACAAGCTCACCCATAACCAAACCTCAGCCATACCCCACTCTTTACAATTAAAACCTCATATAAAAGTGCAAAAGCTAAATTTATTAAAGCCTTATCCAATGCATATTCACAAAGCCTAGAGGGCCCGTAGCTCAGTAAGGTAGAGCGGCGGACCATACCGCTGCACGGGATGGGTTGAGGCTCTTAACCCGTAGGTCCCGGGTTCAATTCCCGGCGGGCCCGCCATACACAAGGCTTGTTCCCGGCGCGGTTTCTTTTGAAAAGTTGCTTATTTCTCCGTCATATTTCGTTTACTGAAATATCATTGATATAATGTGCCAAGGCGTATGTTCCCGGAGAAGGCTTTGAAACACAAAGACGAAGTTAAAAAAGATATTGAGGGCAATAGTTTCCCTCAACCTTCAGAACGCTACACAATCTTCCACGCGTTATTTGAGGCGTTGAAAGAAAAGGACAAGAAACATAAGAAAAAATATTGATGGTGCTAAATTTCTACTAAAACGTAGATTTTACAGCGTTAACTGTTCTTTTTAGGAGAAGTTGTGCTGATTCTTGTGTTGGCCATCCACCTAGTCCGCAGTCCGGCCCCGTAAAGGTCATTCTTTCTCCAAATTTTTCTTTAGCCTTTTCAAAACGTTTTCTTATATTTTCCTCATCTTCAACCAGTTGTTCTGTTTGCGGTTTTGTTACGCCTTTCTGGTAGAGCTCAGCTATTATAGAGTTTATATCAGTTCTTGATATGCCTACGCGGATTTGTTTATCTGCCCTTTCAAGCATGGTTTTTGAGACGTATTCTATGTTGCGTGGAGCTGCCGCATACTCAATTGACACAACATCAATGTTTTTTACTTCTAAAATGTCTGCAATCCTAGAAGGGGAATGAGTGTGAATCTGCCTTATTACACCATTGAAGTCGAAAGCCTTCTCCAGAACTTCCACTATTAAGTCTTTGTTAGCTGCTATTTCGTGAAATCCGAAGCTTGGTTCATCCAAGGCTACGACTTCAGTCCTAACATATTTGGAGTTTAAAAGTGCATTTTTTACAAAACGTCTAACCGTTTCAGCAAACATCAACAATACATCCTTGTAGGGCGTTGTTCCAACTTCTTTCAAGTATAATTCCATCGGCCCAGTGATGCACACGCGTAACGCGATTTTCTTGCCAGTCTCTTCATAGAGCCTTTTCGCCTCTTCCCTTATCACATATAACTCTGGTATAACGGCCCTTTTCTCGTCAACAATATATGTGCCCTCTTCCATAGCATTGTGAATTACTTCAGTAAACTGTCTATGCATATCATAGTGCTGCGGATAATTGATAATGTCCAAGCCTGTATCCAACTTCTTCTTAAAAGAGTTCGCTATAATTTCGTAGAAATTTTTAAGCAAAATTTCGTTTTCCCGAATATTCTTGTCGTTGGCTATCCCTTCTCTAGCCAGCGTGTATGCTTCTTCAAACTTTCTTTTTTCAATTTGTGGTGGCAGCGGGAAGCTTCCTATGTCATCCACAAGGGTTTCCATGCAAGAAGAGTATGCAAAATAGATAATTAAAACTAACTTTGTGAAATTCATAAAGCGTGGAGTAACAGATATAAGCGTGTTTTGTTTGGTGAACATTATTGGTGGAAAAAGTGCCGAGTGTCTGGAAACTTCGCTTGTCTATGGTTGGAACCTTAGCCGTTATAATAGGCTTGTCTACGCTAGTGTTCACGCTGATCTTAAGCTTATTCGGTGTTTTCGACATTATAACCTTAGGCGTCTTAGTTGTAGCTTTCAACGTTTTTCAGTGGTTAATATCCCCATACATAATTGACGCTCTCTACCGCACCCGCGAAATTCCTGAAAACGAAAACCCACAGCTTCACGAGATAGTTGAAAACCTAAGCAGAAAAAGCGGAATGGCAAAGCCTAGGCTGATGCTTGCGCAGATTCCAATTCCAAACGCCTTCGCATACGGCTCGCCCATAGCTGGAAACCGCGTAGCCGTAACCAGCGGACTCTTGAAAACACTTGACTATGGCGAGGTTGAAGCCGTCCTTGGACATGAACTTGGCCACTTAAAGCACAGAGACGTTCAAATAATGATGTTTGTTTCGCTCTTGCCAGCACTATTCTACTACATTGGATACTCACTTATGCTTTCATCAATGTATAGTAGGCAGAGGGAGGGCGGCGGAGGAACAGTCGCACTAGGCCTAGGATTCATGGCCTTTTCATGGATTCTAAACATGTTCATACTCTATTTAAGCCGTCTACGCGAGTATTACGCTGACAGACACAGCGCCCTAATAGTAGAAAATGGAGCGCAGAAACTTTCAGTAGGCCTAGCAAAAATAGTTAACGCAACAAAAAACATGGGAAGAATAAGGAAGGAAACGCAAAACTTGAACGCCTTCAAAGCCCTATTTATAGCAGACCCAGACCGCGTAGAAACAGATTCGGTAGCAATATCGGCAATGACAGCCTCAGGCGACCAAAAACTAGTTCAAGAAATCCTATCGCAAAAACTAACAACCCTCGACAGAATAATCGAAATATTCTCAACACATCCAAACATAATTAAAAGGCTTAGAGCCCTTCAAGAGCTAAGCTGAACACGCAAAACCCTTTTTAGCTTCAAAGAATGATGTTTCAGATAATTTGGTTTCAAAGCTTTTCGGAGGCTAATAAGTGAGGTTGACCTCCCAAATACTTAAAAGAGTAGCGGAAGATGGAAGAAAAATTTTGCTTGAAAACGAAGCCAAGAGCGTTTGCATGGAGTATGGCATTCCAGTTGCAAAGTTTAAGCTGGCCAAAAGTGAAGTTGAAGCTGTTAAGGCTGCAGAAGAAATAGGCTATCCCGTAGTTTTAAAAGTTGTTTCACCAGATATTGTTCACAAGTCGGATGTTGGAGGAGTTATATTAAATCTAAAGAATTCAAGCGATGTTCAAAGCGCCTACAAGCAAATCTTGGAAAATGTAAAGGCGAAAAAGGAAGAAGCCAAAATTTTGGGCGTTTTAGTGCAGGAGATGGCTCCGCCTTCAACTGAGGTTATAGTTGGAACCATCAAAGACCCTCAATTTGGCCATGCGTTAATGTTTGGGCTTGGCGGAGTGTTTGTTGAAGTTCTGAAGGATGTTACTTTCAAAATTGCCCCTGTGACTGAGGCTGAGGCCCGTGAAATGATTACAGAGGTTAAGGCTTATCCATTGCTTAGGGGCTATAGGAACATGCCGCCTGCAGATATTGACGCCATAGTACATATTTTACTGAACACTTCTAGACTTGTTATGGAAAATCCGAAAATTAAGGAGCTTGACTTAAACCCCATAATTGTTTACGAAAAGGGAGCAAAAACAGTGGATGCAAGAATAATTCTAGAATAACCACAATTTAAAAGAAATAACTGTCTTCTGCTAAATAATTTTGGAAAAGAAAAGTGTATTTTGTGATGCTGTAAAGCAAGTTGCTCTAAGGTGGCGCAGCCATCTCAAACGTCGTTGGATCGGTGGGTGAATAGTACCATAGGATTGTTTCGCTTGGGCTTACTACATATTTGTCGCATGCTGAACCTCCGTGGGCCCATCCGTAATCAGTCCACGACCACCAACCCCAATATCTATATTCGCTCATGGACTCCTCTAGGCCGTTGATTGCTTTTACATACATGCCCATAACTCCGTATGATGTGCCATCAATGCTCCATCCTGCCTCCAACATAGCATCATAGAGGGTTACGCCTTTTGTTCCGTTGTACCAAACTCTGGTTCCGTTGCCATAATCTATGCCTAGGTTTATTGTTGCCTTTGATTTTTCAAGCCTTGCCACAAGGTCGCTGTATTGATAGTAGCAATAGCCAGAAACCAGCGAAGCCGCAATAGCCCAGCAAAGAACACCTATAGCTGCTAAAGCCCACTTATTTTTTAAAAACGCCAAACCTCTCACCTCCTATAAATTTTTCTAGCACAATGATTAAGGGAATAGAACAGGTTCCAAAAAGGACAGTGTTGCTTAACTCGTGAACCAATGCAAAGGGCACACCAGTTATTAGGGCTATGCCTATAGGGATGTTGAACGCCAACGCGTAGACAATGTTTGTGACTAAATCGTAAAAAAGCGTTAAGAAGAAACCAGTTATTCCAAGCAAAAAGCTTAGCCCAAAACGGTTGCTGTAGAAATTGGTTGAAGCTGTTACCCTCCCCATTAAGCCTCCTGCAAGGCCATAAATTGATTCTGAAAACATTGTTGCAAGCCATACCTGTGGAACAAAGCCGTAAGGGTTCATAACTCCATAAATAAGCCATATTAGAATTCCTATCGAGGCTCCGACGAAGGGGCCGAAAATAAACCCGCTTATAAAAACAAAAAAGTCCATAGCCTTAAAATTTGGTATACTAACTAGGGCATAATTTGACCCTATGCAGAGAGCCACTGTAATAGTTATTACACAAATTTTTTTGCTTTCCAACATTGCTGTTGGATAGATAATCCTACCATATAAATCTTGCTGGAAAACGCTCATCAACGATCCGTTTCGCTCAATAGTAATAGGTGTGCACTAGGGGAGGCTAATTGAAACAGTCTCCTTTCTCCGATAAAGGCGTAAAATTAATCCAGTAGATTCTGAATGGATAAGGCGGAAAAGGAGAGACTAGTTGGCAAAACAGGAAAAAATCCAAAAAATTGAGGAATTAACACGGGAACTCGAGGTTCTTAAAGAACAAAAGGCAAAGGTGGATGCCGAAGCCAGGGAATTTGCTGAAAAAAGGGATAGGCTTAATGAAGCGTTTAAGGATTCACGCGCTGAAATCCTTGAACTGCGGAGAACAAGAGACAGCATAAACTTGGAAGTTAAGGAGTTGAAACAGCAAAGAGACAAAATTAAGGATGAAAGGATTAAAAAAATCGATGAACTCAAAAATTTAAGGAAAGAACTCGAGGAGCTGGCAAGGAAAAAGCCTTCAAAGAGCCTCAAAACGTTGCAGAAGGAAATTGAAAGCCTCGAATGGAATATTCAGACAATGTCTCTAAACTTGCAAGATGAGAAGCAGCTTGTTGAAAGAGTTAAGCAGCTGGAAATACAATTGAGTATTCATAGAAAATTTGAGCAGTTGAACCAGAAAAAGCTTGAGTTAGAGGCCGAGTTGAAAGCCTTAGAAGCAAGGGCTAAGCTCTGCCACGAAAAAATCTCTGAAAAGGCAGGGAAAAGCCAAGAATTCCATGAGAAGATGTTGGAAAAAATTGAAGAAGCGAAAAAACTTAAAATGGAAGCTGACAACATCCATCAGCTTTTCCTCCAAGCCAAAGAGAAAGCAAAACCTCTTCAAGCAGAAATAGCGAACATTTTGGGTGAAATAAGGCGGCTTAAAGAGGAAATTCTGGCGGAAGAGGAGAAAGCAAGAAAGGAGAGGGAAGAAAGCCTTTTAGAGAATATTGAAAGGCAGGCGAAGGAAAAACTTAAGCGGGGCGAAAAGTTGACTTGGGAAGAGTTTAAGGCAATTGCAGAAAAGGGAATAGCGCAAGATTAAAGTAACCTTGAATAATTAATGAATGAGAGCAGGGACAATGACATTAAAAGACGAGGAAAAAAAGGAGCAAAAGAGAATTCTAATTTTATGCGTTGACAGAGATGGCGATCTGGGGACGAAAGCGCAAGTTAAGACCCCTTTAATTGGCAGAGATAGCAACCTCAATGCAGCAGTGGCCTTAGCCTTAAAAGACCCTGAAGAACCCGACGCGAATGCCATGTTTGAGGCTGTACGCATTCACGACCGTCTCTTAGGCGAAGGCAAAACTGGTGAAATCTTTGAAGTGGCAACAATATCGGGTTCAGAGTTGGGCGGCGTCAGTGCTGACAGAAAAATAGTTGCAGAATTAAACGAAATACTGGGTTCCTTCCACGCAGACGAAGTCATTCTGGTTTCGGACGGTTATTCTGACGAGGCGGTATTACCGCTTGTGGAGTCCCGGGTGCCGGTCTCATCTGTGAGAAGAATAGTGGTGAAGCACAGCGAGTCAATTGAGGAGACGGCTGCTCTTTTCACGCGGTATTTAAGGACGCTTATGGAAAACCCGCGTTATTCTCGTATAGCCTTGGGATTGCCCGGAGTGCTGCTATTAATTCTTGGTGTTCTCGCAGTGTTTGGTTTAGTTCACTACTATTTGATGGCGTTTGTCATTGTTTTGGGATTGTTTTTGTTTATAAAAGGTTTCGGGGTTGACAGACTGGCCAAGAGTTTCTACAAATGGATTAGAGAATATTCTCCGCCGCCTCTTCGAGTGCAAATCTCAATTTATTCTGCGCTTGCTGGAATTTTATGTATAGCCGTTGGCATTTATTTAGGCTGGAACACCATTGCAGCGATAAAAATAGGCTGGGATAATTGGTTAAGCCTCTTACCTTATGTTGCTGGAAGATTCATTGAAGCCTCCAAAGATCTTGTAATAGTTGGCATTTGCGTAGTGTTTTCTGGGAGAGCTATACGTTGGTACTTTGAACGGGATGCGCGGTTAATGCGAAATGTCGCCTTAATTGTTTTAATTGGATGGAGTAGACAGATTCTCGACGCTACATCCAAAATTTTAATTAACCCTAACGTAGGCTATGAAGCGTTAATATTCTCTATAATCGTAGGTATTTTGATTGGTATAGCTTCGTTGCTTGTTATAATTGTGGTTCATAGGTCAGCTAAAGGATTTTTCAAGGAGACTGAGGAGCAGGTTGAAGAGTTTGGAGAAGGCTAAAATCGCAATAGTCGGCGGAACAGGCTTCGAAAAACTGTTTACAAATGCTAAACAGATACACTTGGGAACGCCTTATGGAATTCCCCCGCCATTGTTTATGGGGAAAGTTGATGGCAAAAACGTGTTTTTCCTTCCTAGGCATGGTCCAGAACACTCTGTTCCTCCGCATAAAGTGAATTATAGGGCAAATATCTACGCGTTGCACAAAATGGGTGTTGAAAGAGTCATAGCGATAAATGCTGTCGGCGCCATCAACACGAGCTTTAAGCCTGGCGACATAGTGATTCCCAAAGATTTTGTTGATTTTACAAAGTCTCGTCCCACAACTTTCTACGATGAAGCACCAGTAACGCACGTAGACGTTTCTCAGCCGTACTGTCCAGAGATTCGGAAGCTGCTAATTGAGAATGCTGAAAAGACAGGTTTACGTTTATGGAACGATGCTGTGCTGGTCTGCACTGAAGGGCCACGTTTTGAAACACCAGCGGAAATTGAAATGTTTAGACGGTTAGGCTTCGATGTTGTGGGGATGACTGGCGCCCCAGAGGCGGTGCTTGCACGGGAACTTGAAATGTGTTATGCGACGCTCTGCTTCGTTTCAAATATGGCTGCAGGCATGCAGGAACGCCTAACACCTTCCGAAGTCTCAAAGGTTTCAAAGCAGATAATGCCTAAAATAGAGCAAATTTTAATTGAAACTGTTAAGGCTTTACCCCTTGAGCGTGAAGGCAAATGCCCCTGTGCACATGCCCTTAAGGATGCGAGGTTTCAATAGTGCTTAAAGGTGCTCTTTCAGCCATAGGCGCATACAAGCTCTATGAAAAATGGTTATGGTATCAAGTTAAGAACAACGTTAAACCAGAGCACATAGCCATAATTTTAGATGGGAATAGAAGGTGGGCTTCAGAGAAAGACCTCGACCCATGGTTTGGTCACAAAAAGGGCGCTGAAAAGGTTGAGCAACTTCTCGACTGGTGCATGAAACTTAATGTTAAATCCATAACGCTATATGCCTTTTCCACCGAAAACTTTCAACGCCCAAAAGAAGAAGTTGAAGAAATTATGCGAATTGCCGCGGAAAAACTTCAGAAAATCATAACAGATGAAAGAATCCATAGAAACAAAGTTCGCGTTAAAGTCATAGGCAGAATAGGTCTACTGCCAGAACATCTGCAAAAGCTAATAGCTGACGTGGAAAATTCAACGCAAAATTACGATAACCACTTTTTAAACATAGCCTTCGCCTACGGCGGAAGAGCAGAAATAGTGGATGCTGCAAGAAAGATTGCGGAGAAAGCGCAGAAAAAAGAGCTGAAACCAGAAGACGTGAACGAAAGCCTTTTCGAAAAATACTTGTATACTTCGCATTTGCCTAAACAAGATCCAGACTTGATTATAAGGACTTCTGGGGAGGAAAGGCTTAGCGGTTTTCTGCTTTGGCAGTCTGCCTACAGTGAACTCTGCTTCCTGGATGTTTACTGGCCTGACTTTCGCCTAATAGACCTCCTAAGGGCTGTTAGAACATTCCAGAAACGTAAGAGACGGTTCGGCGCGTGACATTTTTAGGGATCAGGCTCTTTTTTTAGCGCTCACAATGGAGATAACATCCCTGTCCTTAAGTATGTAATCCTCCCCAACCCTTTTCCTTTCTCTGGCTTCTACAGCATAGATGAAGCTTTCACCCAGTTCCGTGTGAATTAGATAGGCGAGTTCCCGCGCCGTTGTTCCATAGGGCACGAGGTAGGCGTCTGGCAAAACCCTTCCGCTGTGATCAGCCAAGTGCTCCAAATCTTCAACAGGGTATACCGTAATCATGTTTAAAAGTTTAAAGTAGGCCATGTTCACCGCGTCTTGAACTCCTGTGGAGCCAAACTTCAGCAGAACTTTTTCCTTTATAGTTTCTAACGCTCTAAGTTGGCTTTCATTCAGTTTTTCACGATTGTTTATTTTGAAGTTGCAGTCTCCAGGCCTATACTCTATTAACTTTTTCTCAGCAGCTCTTCTTAGGGCAAGTTCAGCTTCGGCGCAGCATGGAACCATCAAATAGTTCAGCTTCTTAAGTCTTTCAAAGTTTTCTTCAGCTGTTGGTATATCCATCTTGTTCGCCACTATCAACATGGGTTTGGCGATTTGTCTAAGCATGTCAACAAATCTCAGAAAGTCTTCTTCGCTCCAAGCTGTGGGTTTTTCGGCGTTCAGCCCAGTTTTCCTAACTGCTTCAAAAATGTGTGCTCGCTTAATCGCTAGCCCACTGAGTCTTTCCTCCAAAATTGAAAGGAGATCCTTTGCTTCGGATTCTGTTGTTCTGGCAATTTTAGGCCAATCCTTCTTGAGGATGTTTGCTATCCACATGGTTATTTCATGTTCCAGAAATTTCACGTCTTCCAAGGGGTCGTGTTCGCCTGGTTTACATATTCTCCCTTCAGAGTCTGTTCCTCCAGAAGCGTCAACAATGTGAATTAGGACATCAGCCTTCCTTATTTCGTCTAGGAACTGGTTGCCTAAGCCTCTTCCCTGCCATGCTCCGGGCACGAGTCCAGCGCAATCTATAAACTCAACTGGAATGAGCCTTACCCCGTCAAGACATAACGAGTTAACCGGCGTATCTTTAACATTGAATTCTTTGCAAACGCACGGTGTTCTTACATAGCCTACTCCCCTGTTCGGCTTTATCGTTGTGAAGGGATAATTGGCGATCTCAGCCGGCGCCAAGGTTGCGGCGCTGAAAAATGTGGATTTTCCAGTGTTGGGTTTACCAACTATTCCCAGCAGCCTTGAATATGACTTTTGCATCTAGATTCACGCTTAATATTTACATGTTGAGAACGCTATATGACTTATGCCCATATTTTAGATAGCTTCTAGTTTAACTTGATAGCGCCTAAGAAAAACCATTGAGATAAGCATTATCGCTGTTGGCACGCTTACTAATATGGTGAAGGTTTTAGCTATAAGCATCCAAACATCATTTGAAGTTTTATCCACGTTTTCAATAGCATTAGCAATATTTGACTGAGCAATTTGAGGATTTATTTCCCAAGAGTCTATGGCGTTTTGAACGTAAATTTTACTTTCCAAAAACCTCTGTGTTGCCTCATGCATTTCAGAGGGGAAAAACAGGGGCGCGCCGAAAATTTTTCCAAGAGAAATGGCAAATTCTGTTTGCTTTATTTTTTGAACAGCGCTTAGTAGGTTCTGCGCAAAATTGTCATCGTTAAGACTGCCCAGCGAAAGGGCTTTTATTTGAACGAGCTGTTCATCTTTAGGCTCCTGGCCTACCGTATTATTAAACACATAGTTTGCATACGGTATGACTTCAGGTATGCTTTGAATTGAACTGAAATGCAGGAAGTCTCTGGTTTGAAACTGCCCCCATGTTGCGTCAACAGGCACCCATCCATAATTCTCCAAGTAGAATTCAGCCCACATATGCCCATCCTTCAAAGTTTCGCCTACCTCATTGAAGGCGAAACCAGCTTGAATCCTTGCTGGGATTCCAGCGGCTCTGCATAAAGCCACGAAAAGATAGGAGTATTCTGAGCAGTCTCCCACACCGTTTTTTAAAGCCCAGAGGGCTCCCCGCTCTTCTTCTTGAATTTCATACCGCACATGCGCAATTACAAAATCAAATATTTTTTGAACTTTTTTGAAGGGGTTTCCCTCGCTGCCTGTTATGCTTTGCGCTGTGGAAATTATTTCACGGCTGTCGGATTCTATTAGTTCCTCGGGTTGCGTGTATCTCTCATATAAGGCTGAGTTCTTGTCGTAATTTTCTACTAGGCTTGAATTGACCAAGTAGCTAACGCTGAAAGAAATCACGTGATAGTCCAGTTCTACAGTGAACGCTTTCTCTGGGTCAATCGCTATGTTGTTCCAGTAGGCATATACATTTCCAGAATCATCCTTCAAAAAGATAGGCTGGCCTCCTGTGGAATTCACATTGTAAAGTATGCTGTAGTGGCGTGCCGTCAAGTTGTTAACTATAGGGACAAAAAGCTTCCCGCAGGCAATCCTGCCATGCCCCGGATTTATAATTTGAATAGTATGCGTAAGCTCTCCAATAAACACGCTGTTTACTTCATACTTAATGAATAACGAGGAACCTTGGCCGCTTAATGAGGTTAAGTAAAACGTGTATGCAGGTAAAGCCAGAAACAGCAAGCCAGCTATAAATAAAGGGGCTATCGCAAACCGCCTTCTACAGTTCATGTTTGATCGGGCTGTCAACAAATTTAAGGAATAATATAAAACTTTGGCATCCGAGGATAATTATGCAATTATGGGCTATGATGAGTATTGATGTTTAAAGTATTGTGTAGATAAAAATTTAACCCCTCCTCCCACTTTAACATAAAAACATGTTTTCTCACATCACACACATCAAATGCAAAATGCAATATGACAAGCTATAGTTTTGAAATACACCATTATACAGCACACGATTAATTATAGGACTTACGTTAGTGATGCACGTGCATTTCCCATTCACGTTGAAACGCTGGAGTTGCCGCAAAGTTAATTTTTCTGATTTTCATCTGGATGTTTATGAAAGGGGTATGCATAGAAGGGTTTCATTTATCATTAAGAACAAGCGACTCGGGGCATTTTTGTCTCTTGCCTGTCTCCTATCAATAGTTATCAACGTACGTAGCATAGACGCGGCCGAAAATTACTGGATTGCCAAGAAGCCCATGCCAAGGCCGTGCTGGGGTGGGGCTGTCGCTCTGAATGGCAAGATATACTTCTTCGTTTGGAACATCACATATGAGTATGATCCGGCCGCAGGCAACTGGACTACAAAGGCTCCAATGCTAACCCCGAGAAAAGGCTTCGCCGTGGCCGCCTACAAGAACAAAATATACGTTATAGGCGGCGAACCTATAGGAGCTTACGGACGATTTTACTGCGGAGTAAACGAGGTTTATGACCCCACAACGGGCAATTGGGAGGTGAGGGCAGAAATGCCCACGAAGCGTGGTAGCATGTGCGCGGCCGTTGTAGGCGGCAAAATCTACCTAATAGCAGGATTGGAGAACCCCGTTGATGAAGCCCCAAACATCTCGGTTTTGAACGAGGTTTACGATCCGGAGGTTGATGCCTGGACCACGGCAAAGTCCATACCTGTAGGGGTCTGTAGATATGCTTGTGCGGTGCTCGACGATAAGATATACGTTATGGCTGGGTGGGATAGACCCGACCTGCTTCAGATATACGACACCAAAACCGACACTTGGAACACTGGTCCGTCTCCCCCTGTTCCCCTAGTAGATGCAGCGGCAGCCGCAACCACTGGCACATGGGCCCCAAAGAGGATATACCTCATAGGCGGGCGCCACAAAAATTATACGGTGTCAAACTCGGTGCAAGTATATAATCCAGAGGACGGCAGTTGGGCCAGTGGCAAGCCAATGCCAACAGCCCGTTATGCAGCAACCGCCGTGGTCCTAAACGACACCATATATGTCATGGGTGGCATGGAAATGATGTTCAACCTCAACCCGCCCTACGGCTT
>Ga0209225_1001983_pt1 | contig 19147 bp, 16 predicted proteins | sample WasSprMetagenome_FD_184732 | JGI IMG/M metagenome (GOLD analysis project Ga0209225, IMG submission 184732) | Sulfidic aquatic microbial communities from Washburn Spring, Yellowstone National Park, USA - WS (SPAdes) (version 3) | ecosystem: Environmental > Aquatic > Thermal springs > Hot (42-90C)...
CCCCTTGATCTTCCAGTGGAGCTTGATGGGGATCTCACCCACCTTCGAGAGGACGAGCCTGCCGTTTTCGAGTGCAAAGCCGGACTGGTTGTAGTTCAGGGTCTTGAACCAGCCCGCGCCCTTGAACCTGAGCCTGCCGATCCTGTGATCGTTCCGCTTCAGCCGGGCCAAGGCGCGGATGTTAGACCAGAGCTGGTGGTTGACCATCTGCAGGACTTTCGAGTACACTTCGCCGAGTTCGGGCTTCTCATATTTCTTCAAATCAACGATCAGTGCTTGAGTGTCCGTCCGCCTGAGCTTTATTCCCTTCTCCTTTGCCATATTCAGCTCGGAAAGCAGGCGGTTGTAGAGCCACCTGCAAAGCTCCATGTGGCGGTTCAGGGTGCGCTCGGCTGTCTTCGAGGGATACAGACGGAATCTGTAGCTAAGCATACTTTCTCTCCCTATCCCAATATGGCGACTTGCATTTTGGGCATATCCTTGGTTTCTCCGGGCTTCGCGGATACCATTCGTGCCCGCATCTTTTGCACTTCAATCGAGTTATTTTTATCATCGCTTGTAGGTTATACTCATAAGTATATATACGTTCCGCCTCTCATCCCCTCCCTTTCGGAAGGGGACTTCCCGGCGGTAAAGTTAAAAGAGGGCAGGGGCTACTCCCACTGTGGAGGTCCTGGAGGCCATAAAGGGAAGGAGGTCGGTGAGGAAGTACCTCCCCAGGGAGGTGGAGGAGGAGAAGCTCAGGGAGCTCCTGGAGGCCGCGCGCTGGGCCCCCTCCTGGGCCAACACCCAGTGCTGGGAGTTCATCCTGGTGAAGGATCCCTCCACCAAGGAGAAGCTCTCGGAGACCCTCCCCCCCGGAAACCCCGCCAGGGAGGCGGTCAGGACGGCGCCCGTGGTGGTGGTGGCCTGCGGGAGGACGGGGGTCTCGGGCTTCTACAAGGGGAGGCCCGTGACGGACAAGGGGGACTTCTACCTCTTCGACGTGGCGCTGGCCCTCCAGAACCTGTGCCTGGCCGCCCACGCCCTGGGCCTGGGGACGGTCCACGTGGGATACTTCGACAGCGTAGCGGTGGAGAGGCTACTGGGGGTCCCGGAGGGAGTGAGGGTGGTGGAGCTGGTGCCGGTGGGCTACCCCGCCGAGCAGCCGAAGGCCCCCCGCCGGAAGGAGCTCTCGGAGATCGTGCACCTGGAGAGGTACGGGCGGAGGGTGTGAATGGTCCTCCCGGCGGTGGAGACCGTCAACCTGAAGAAGACCTACTACCTGGGGAAGGTCAGGGTGCCCGCCCTCAGGGGGGTGAGCGTGAAGTTCTTCCCGGGGGAGATGGCGGTCATCATGGGACCCTCCGGCTCCGGGAAGACCACCCTCCTCAACCTGATGGGGACCTTCGACCGACCCACCAGCGGAAAGATCTACCTGGACGGGCAGGACCTCACCAGGATGAGCGAGGGGGAGCTCACGAGGCTGAGGAGGGAGAAGATAGGCTTCGTCTTCCAGTTCTACAACCTCATCCCCGTCCTGACCGCCTACGAGAACCTGGAGCTACCCATGCTCATCGCGGGCAAGCCCAAGGAGGAGAGGAGGAGCAGGACGGAGGAGCTGCTGAGGCTGGTGGGGCTCTCCCAGCGGGCCCACCACCGCCCCGACGAGCTGAGCGGGGGGGAGCAGCAGAGGGTGGCCATAGGCCGGGCCCTTGCCAACCGCCCCTCCCTCCTGCTGGCGGACGAGCCCACGGGGGACCTGGACACGAAGACGGGCAGGGAGGTGGTGGAGGTCCTCAGGAGGGCGGCGAAGGAGGAGGGGGTGGCGGTGATCGTGGTGACGCACGATCCCAAGGTGGCGGAGAGGGCGGACAGGGTGCTGGAGATAAGGGACGGAAGGATCGTGGGGGAGAGGAGGAACCGGGGGTAGGGCCTTGTCCCTCCTCAAGATCCCCCTCCGCAACCTCCCCAGGAGGAAGGCCAGGACCCTTCTCACCTGCCTGGCGGTGGCGGTGAGCGTCTCCCTCTTCGTGGGGGTGAACCTGGCCACGGAAAGCGCCTCCCGGGCCTTCAGGGACTACATGGACCGGGCCTGGGGGGAGACGGATCTCATCGTCACCTACGGGAGCCCCGCCCCCTTCGGGCAGGAGAACCTGTCCCTGCTGGAGAACGTGGGGGGGATAGAGGGGGTGGCCAGGGTCCTGAGCGTCCCGGCCTTCATGGAGGGGGATCCCGGGGGGGTGATGGAGGCCAGGGGGGTGGACCCCTCCGAGTACTACTACCAGGGCCTGCTGGGGGCGATCTCGGGAGGGGGGGAGCTGGGGGGGGAGAACGTGGTGATCACCAGGGCCCTGGCGGAGAACTACGGCCTGAGGGTGGGGGACTGGTTCACCGCCACCCTGAGGAGGAGCCTGGCCGAGAACGGGGAGCTGCACTCCTTCAGGGTCTCCGGGATCTACGACCCCAAGGAGAAGGTGGAGTTCAACCAGAGGTACTTCTTCCTCTCCCTGGAGGAGGCCCAGAGGCTCTCGGGGAGGGAGGGCAAGCTCTCCTCCCTCTGGATCAAGCTGCAGCGCTTCGAGGACACGGAGAGGGTGAGGGACAGGCTGAGTGAGCTCTTCGGGCCCGAGTTCGAGGTCCACGCCCCCAAGATAGAGGCCGTGGAGGTGATGCGGAGGCAGACCAGCAGCTTCAGGCAGGGGCTGGACGCCATGGTGACGGTCTCCCTGGTGGTATGCCTCTTCCTGGTCTTCAACACCCTCTTCATCACCGTGAGGGAGAGGGTCACCGAGATAGGCATCCTGCGCTCGGTGGGATCCTCCGGCCCCCAGGTCTTCTCCCTCTTCTTCGCCGAGGGCCTGCTCCTGGGCCTGGCGGGGGTGGCCCTGGGCCTCCTGCTGGGCCTCCTGCTGGGGAGGGCCTTCCTCCTCCTCTTCCTCGGGGTGGGGGGGACGGCGGGGGAGGTCCCCTTCTCCCTCTCCCCCCGCGTCCTCCTGCTGGGGAGCCTGGCAGGGATGGCCTCGGTGCTGGGCGGGGCCCTCTACCCCTCCCTGGCCGCCTGCAGGGTGACGGTGGACCAGGCCCTGCGTCCCGAGATGAGAAGGGAGGGGGGGAGATCGGGGATCCCCCTCCTGGCCGGGACCCTCCTCTTCCTGCTGGGGGCCTCAGCGGAGCTGGGCTGGCTACCCTTCAGCCTCTCCGGTTTCAACTTCTTCGTCATGGAGGTGGGGGCCATCGTCCTGGCCGCCCTCCTCCTGAGGGGCGCCTCCTCCCGCCTGCCCTGGCCCGGGGGGGCGGGGAGGCTGATCTCCAGGAACCTGGGGAGGAAGGTCCTGAGGACGGCCGTGTGCTTCGGGATCGTGGGGATGAGCCTCAGCTTCGTGGTGATGCTGGGCGGCCTGAGAACGGGGATAAGGGGGGCGATGGAGGAGAGCGTTAGGGAGTCGCTGGGGGCCGACCTGATCCTGATCTCGGAGAGGAACCTCCCCCTGAGCTTCGCGGACAACCTCAGGGCGATGGAGGGGGTGGAGGAGGCGGTCCCAATCAGCATCGTCTACCCGGGGACCAAGTGCCTGGAGCCCACCGTCAGGTCCATAGGGGTCTTCGTGGTGGACCCTGTCTCCCTCCCCAGGGTGATAAGGCAGGAGTTCGTGGATCCCCCCGGCCTCTCCCCCGACGAGGCCTACCGGCAGCTCTCGGAGGACCCCAGGGCCCTCATTCTCCCCAGGCACCTGGCGGAGGAGCTGGGGGTGAGGGCGGGGGAGAACCTCACGCTGGAGACCTGGCAGGTGACGCCCGGGGGAACGGTCCCGGGGAGGGAGAACTTCAGGGTGGTGGGGGTCTTCACGGGGGCGGTGCTGGAGCACGTCTGGATAGGGAGCCACCCCCTCTCCGAGTCCGCGGTGGTCAGCTTCCGCACCCAGGACGAGTACTTCTACCCGGCCTGGGGGAGGGACAGGGCGTGGGGCTTCCTGGTGAAGGTGAGGGAGGGGTTCGACCCGTCGGAGATCAGGGACAGGGCGGACAGGGAGCACCCGGACTGCGGCTTCTCCTCCCACTCCATCACCCACCAGGAGATCCTGGACTACGCCAGGGAGAGCATAGACAGGGTGTTCTATATCCTCTTCGCCGTGCTCTACTTCTCCGTGCTCATAGGGGCCATAGCCATAGCGGTGGTGATGCTCATGAACGTGACGGAGAGGAGGAGGGAGATAGGGATCCTGCGCTCCCAGGGGATGAGCGGGGGGCAGGTGATGCTGATGTTCTTGGGGGAGGCGGTGGTGGTGGGGCTGGTGGGCCTGGGCATAGGGATGGTCTGCGGTCCCATCCTCCTCAAGGGGGTGACCTCCTCCATGTCCTTCGCCGGCTTCACGGTGAGGATGACCCTGCCCGCCGAGGCCCTCCTCCACGCCTCCCTCCTGGCCCTGCTCGCGGCCGTCCTGGGGGGCCTCTACCCCTCCTACAGGGCCTCCAGGATGACGGTGGTGGAGGCCCTGAGGAAATAACCGGTGTCCACAATCTTTAAATTGCTCCCGAGAGAAGGAGGATGCAAATGGAGGTTCAGACCCTTTCCCAGCTACCGAAGAGGGCGGCGGAGGAGTTCAAGGACAAGCCCTTCCTCCTCTACCCCTCCCTCTCCACCTTCAAGCAGCTTGACGAGGAGTCGGACCGGGTGGCCTCCGGTCTGGCGGAGCTGGGGGTGGGGAAGGGGGACAGGGTGGCCCTCTACCTCTGGAACCGCCCCGAGTTCGTCTACGCCCTCTTCGGGATCCTGAAGGTGGGGGGGGTGGCGGTCCCCGTCAATCCCGCCTTCAGGGAGAGGGAGGTGCGCGCCCTCCTCTCCGACTGCGGGGCCAAGGCCCTCTTCCTGGAGGAGGCCACCTGGCCCGTGGTGCAGAACGTGAAGGAGGAACTCCCCGGGCTGCAGCACCTCATCTGCGCCTCCGGAGAGAGCGGAACGGTGAAGCTGGAGGACCTCCGGAGGCCCTCCCCTCCCCCCCCTGTATCCCTCTCCCCGGACGACCTGGCCGTGGTCATGTACGCGGCCAGGGAGAAGGGGTACCTGGGGGCCATGCTCACCCACCACAACCTCCTCTCCGTGGTCAGGCGCCTGGCCTCCCCCGAACTCTCCTTCAGCAAGCCCGAGGACAGGGTCTCCCTCATCCACCTCATGTACTCCGTGTTCAGCCTGGACGAGCTCCTCCTCTCCCTCTACCAGGGCAACTCGGTGGTGCTGGAGAAGAGCTTCGACATCGAGGTCTTCCTCTCCCACGTGGAGCAGCTCTGGGTCTCCAAGGTCCTCCTCCCCATGAGCAGCATCATGCTCCTGACGGACCTCCCCAACGTGCTGGTCAAGTACGACCTCTCCTCCCTGCGCTTCATCTGCAACGTGGAGGAGCCCTACAACAGGGAGGTGGCCGAGGAGTTCCGCTCCCTCACGGGGGTTCCCGTGATCAACTCCTACGGGCTGGCCGAGGCCTCCGGCTTCGTCAACCTCCCGAAGGTGGGGGAGGCCTCCTCCGGCTCGCTGGGTCCGCCGCTGGGGGTGGAGGAGAAGGTGGTGGACGAGCTGGGGAGGGAGGTGGAACCCGGGAAGGCGGGGGAGCTGCTGGTGAGGGGGCCCCAGGTGATGAAGGGGTACTGGAACCGGCCAGAGGAAACGGCCAGGGTCCTGAGGGACGGCTGGCTCCACACTGGGGACCTGGCGACCGTGGACACCGCGGGGAACCTGGAGCTGGTGGGGAGGAAGAAGAGGATCATCAAGTTCAGGGGCTTCGGGATCTCCCCGGAGGAGGTGGAGGGGGTGCTGAAGGAGCACGAGGCGGTGCAGGACTGCGTGGTGGCCGGGAAGCCGGGGCTGGCGGGGGGAGAGATCCCGGTGGCCTTCGTGGCCCTGAAGCAGGGGATGAAGACCACCGCGGGGGAGCTCATGAGGTGGGTGGAGGAGAGGCTGGCCCCCTTCAAGAGGATCAGGGAGGTGGAGTTCGTTCCCCTCATCCCCAGGGACAGGCTGCAAGAGTTCATCCAGAGGATGATCAGCAAGAGGAGGAGGTAGATGTCGGAGCACCTGGAGGGGGTGAGGAGGATCCTGAGCAAGGAGGCCTTCGAGGACTTCCAGAGGAGGGTCCAGCCCGTGCTACACATGAGGGAGGAAATAGCCAGGAGGTTCAGAGACGTCTATCCCCCCGGGCGAGAACACTTGGCCCCCGAGGGCTTCTGCGTGGATCCCTGGATGGTGGTCTGGATGAGGGAGAGGGGGGGGCTGGACCTGAAGACCTGGCACAGGCTGGAGTACGAGGAGTTCGTGGAGTGGGCCCACCGCAACTTCCACGCCATCTCCCTCTGCAGGGAGGCCCTCGCCCGGGACCTCTCCCCCGAGGAGGCCATACAGGCTAAGTGGCTCTGCCACCTCAGCCACCCCCCCGCCTACCTGGTCAGGCCGGACCTGGGGTTCTCCAGCGTGAGGTACCTGTACGGGGAGTACGCCACCACCCTCTGGCTCCATGTAGACTACTGGACGGGGGAGTTCGACTGGATCGAGGGCTTCCACAACGAGAAGGGGGTGCCCGTGCAGTACTGGCTGGTGGGGGCCAGCGAGGAGATCGCCCAGCACTTCGACGAGGAGGACAGGGAGAAGCTCCTCACCCCCAGCGAGACGGTGGCGGCACCCAGGGATCTCACCTACCAGCTGAACCTGAGGGACCCCGCCACCGGCTCCAGGATAAGGGACCTACCCAGAACGAGACCCTACGAGCTGGAGGAATGGGTGCATCCCGTGAGGGAGGTGGTGCTGGACCTGAGGGGTGAGATGTTCAGGAGGTGGGTGCACGCCAACCTCTACCTCTCCGTCTCCCCCGGCAACTGGGGGGTGGGAACCCAGCAGAACTTCTGGAGCATCTCGGGCTTCTGGGGGGATCCCTGGCTGGCCTACAACAACGTGAAGCTCTTCGGTCATCCCCTTCAGTACTACCTCCAGTACCCGGTTCCTCCGGGCTTCCAGAGCGCGATGGAGATGAGCAGGGAAGGATGCATCAGGGCCATGGCCGAGCTCTTCCTGCAGGGGCCCAAGGGCATGCTGTGCGACGCCGTCAACAAGCTGATCACCCCCTCCAAGAAGACCCCCCTCCTCCACTCCATAAGGAAGCTCTTCCTGGAGGGGAAGATGTTCAAGGGGTTCGCCGTCCCCTTCGACGACGGTATACCCCCTCCACGGGCCCTCCTCACGGCCATGCCCACCCCCATTTACCGAAAAGACGCCACCGTCTGGGACCTGAAAATGGTGGAAAACCCCGACCTCATCCTCAAGGAGCCTTCCCTCAAGCCCTTCAGGGAGCTCCTGGAGAGCGAGGGGGGAATAGACTTCAAGACGGGTAGGGTTCCCTCCTACGAGGAGGTTCCCAGGCTGAAGTGGCTCTTCGACCCCACCATAGAGTGGCTGAAGCCCAAGGACTTCCCGGAGATGGACTGGTCCAGGGGGCAGGTCTGGCCCCTGGACCTAACCAGGGAGAAGATGGAGATCATGGTGGAGGAGGGATACGACGGTTCGGGGAAGGACCTCCTGCACTACTCCTGCCTGGCGGACAGGAAGCTGGGGCAGTACGGGAAGACCATCCTGCTGGGGACGATGCCCTACAAGCTTCCTGAGGAGTAGATCCCCCAACGTGAGCTACCCACCCCTAAAGGGTGTGGGCTTCCTGATTCAGCGACGGGGCTTGCCCCGCGACCACGGCGGGAGCCGGGACGCAGAGTAGGGGCCCCATCTCCACAGGCGTGACTTCGGGCCGCCCCAGCCCTAGGGAGAGGATGCGACAGGCCGCGACGTAGTCCCTGTCGAACCCCTCCGGAAGGTTCTGCGAAGTACCCCTCGGGTCCACCTCCACCACCCTCCTACCAGCCCTCTCAGCCTTGTAGGAGAGCATGCGGAGGAACTTCCCCCAAGAGGCATCTAGGATCTTTCCGCCCAGACGGCGGTTCCTGGCCATCCCCGAGATGTTCAGGCGCTCCACGGCAATAAGGTCGTAGTTTTCCACGTAGAAGCGGGAGAGCTTGTGGAGGAAGTCGTTTCGCTGGTTCACCAGCTTCTCGTATGCTTTAGCTAGCCTCACTCTGGCCTTCTCCCTGTTCTTCGAGCCCTTCTTCTTCCTGCAAAACTCTCTCTGCCTCCTCCTCATCCGTTCAAGCGTCCTCTCGTAGAACCTCGGGTTCTCGACCTGCCTGCCTTCACTATCCGTCAGGAAGTGCCTGACCCCGACATCTATGCCTACTGCTCTACCCGTCTTGGGCAGAAGCTTAGGCTCATCTTCAACTTGGAAGATGGCGAACCACTTCCCCGAACGCTCCCGCTTGATGATGACGCCTTTCACCTTTCCCTCAATCTCTCTATGGAGCTTGATGGGAACCGCTCCTACTTTCGAGAGGAACAGCTTCCCTTTCTCCAGCCTGAAGCCAAACTGGGGGTAAGCGAAAGATTTGAACCAACCCTTTCCCTTGAAGCGAAGCCTTCCAACCTTCCTTCCGTTCCGCTTCAGGACCGAGAGAACCCGCAGGTTCTTGAAGACCCTGAGGACCTCGTTCTGGAGGGACTGTGAGTAGGCCTTTCTCAGCCAGGGGTCCTCCTCCTTGAGCTTGGGGAGCCTCCGCTTCAGCTCGAACAGGTTCGATTCCCCCCGTTGACCCACTCAAGCACTTTGTTGTAAACAAACCTGCACGCCTCAAGCATCTCGAGGAGCGTTTTTTTCCTGTTCCCTCGAGGGGTAAAGCCTGAACCTATAGGCTAGCACCTCTACACACCTTTCTGTTCTTCAATGTACCTTTTTAAAGCTCGCTTTCATCCCACCCCTAAAGGGTGTGGGGTTTCCCGCTCGCATGTGCTAAGACAGGATTATCCTGGCGTCCACGGCCCTGGCCCCCCTCCCTTCCTCGAAAACGAAGATGGGGTTGATGTCCATCTCCGCTATCTCGGGGAAGTCGGAGAGGAGCCTCCCCGCCTTGAGCAGCATGTCCACCAGGGCGCTCAGGTCCGCCTTTGGCTTCCCCCTCAGACCCTGCAGCACGGGGAACCCCTTGATCTCCTGGATCATCTCCTCCGCGTCCACCCTCTCCAGCGGGGCCAGCCTGAAGCTCACGTCCTTGAGCACCTCCACCCAGATCCCCCCCAGGCCGAACATCACCACGGGCCCGAAGGTGGGATCCTTCATCCCGCCTATGATGACCTCGGTCCCCTGGGGCACGTACTGGGAGAGGGTGACGCCCAGGATCCTGGCGTCGGGGCGGTAGGCCCGGGCGTTGGCCATCACCTCCTCGAAGGCCCTCTCCAGCTCCTGGTCGGAGGAAAGGCCCACCTTAACCGCCCTGGCATCGCTCTTGTGGAGGATGTCGGGGGAGCATATCTTCACGTTCACGGGGTACCCCATCCCCCTGGCCAGCTCCAGGGCCTCCTGCCTGCTCCTGGCCAGCCTGGTGGCATTCACGGGGAAGCCGTAGGCCTCCAGCACACCCTTGGCCTCGTGCTCCAGCAGCTCCCTTCTCCCCTCCGCCCTCACCGCCCTGAAGATCTCCTCCGCCCTGGCCCTGGGATCCAAGGTATCAAAGAAACGGGAGAGGAGGGTATAAAAAGTTACCCGCCCGGAGCCCTCCCGGCGGATCTCCAGAACCTTCTGGCGTCCCGGAGGAAGGGCCAGCGGGACCTGACCTCCCCCAGCTGGGAGAGGTCCACCGCCGCCTCCAGCACGGCCTCCTCCTCCCCCGCCTCCGCCAGGATCTCCCCCCTGGGGGAGGCCAGGAAGCTGTGCCCCACCACCCTCCTCCCGTCCGGGTAGCCGGTGCGGGTGTTGTTGACGAAGGCGAAGAAGACCCCGTTCTCCACCGCCCTGGTCACCCCCACGTGCCTCCAGGTCCCCACCCTGTTCTCGGGGATGTTGGAGGGGTTGAGGAGGAGCTGGGCGCCCCCGGAGCACAGGAGCCTGCAGGGCTCTGGGTAGAGGGCGTCCACGCACACCACCACCCCCACCCTGACCCCTCCCAGCCTGAGGGGACCGGACCGCTCCCCCGCGCTGAGGAAGCTCCTCTCCCCCATGGACTGGGAGGGGAAGAGCTTGTCGAAGCGCCCCACCACCCTCCCCTTCATGTCAAGCGCGTAGCAGGAGCTGAAGATCCTCCTCCCCCTCCGGAGGTAGGCCCCTCCCGTGAGGAGGGAGAACCTTCCCCGCTCGGCCTCCTCCCCCAGGGCCCCCAGCACCTCCCCCCACTCCTCCTCCCCCAGCACCTCCCTTCCCAGCCAGTTCTCGGGAAGGCAGACCAGCTCAACGCCCGAGAGGGTGGAGAGGAGCCCCAGCATCCTCCTGAGGTTTTCCCTCCTTTCCTCCCCCCGCGCGAACTGCACCAGGGCCAGCCGGAGCCTCATTCTCCACCCCTTGGACACTCAGCAAAAAGCTCCATCGCTCCCTCCTTTTACCCTCGAGGGAAAGAAATATATGGCAATTTTTTACAAAACAAATATAAGGGGTTCGGGTGGGGGGTTAGCCTGGCCTACCTAGATCACCTGGAGCTGGTGCTTGGGCCGGAGGGTTTTTCCAGACTGAAGAACAAGGCCGGGGAAACCCTGCTCCTGCAGGATGAGGTCTCGGAGAAGTTCAAGCACCTGAACCTCGGAGAGCACTCCATACCCCCGGAGCTCTGGGAGGTGGAGCCGTGGATGGCAAACTGGGTGAGGGAAAGGTACAGGTGGGAGGAGGGGATCTATCACCGTCTCGCCTACGAGGAGTTCATGGAGTGGGCCCGCAGGGTCTGGGAGGCCCTCCTCCAAACCCGCAAGGTGATCAAGGAGAAGCCCGGGCCGGAGGAGACCATCAGCACGGAGTGGCTCTCCTACGGAGGTATACCCCCCGGCTTCCTGGTGCGCCCCGACCTCCTCCTCAGGACCCCCTTCTTCAACCACCCCACCACGATAGTCTGGCTCCACCTAGACTTCTGGAAGGCGGAGTTCGACTGGGCACAGGGGCTGCACTTCAAGGATGGGATGCCCCTCTCCTACTGGGCCATAGGGATGGGGGAGAGGCTGGCCTCCTGCCTCACGGAGGAGGAGAGGGAAAACTTCCCGCGCTCCTACGCCATCACCCCCAAGAGCTTCACCTACCTCCCCTACCGGAAGGATACGGTCACGGGACTTAGGCTCTTCGAGCTCCCCCGCAGCTTCTCGGTGGATCCAGCGGAGTGGTTCCCAGCCGCCAGGAACCTGATCAGGGACTTCCTGGACGAGATGCTCCCCTGCTGGTCCAAGTACCCGCTGGTGCTCTCCCTCTCCCCGGGCGTCTCCGGGATAGGCAGCCAGCAGAGCCCGTGGGGCTTCTCGGGCTTCCTGGGGGAGGTGTGGCTCAGCTCGCAGAACCACAGGCTGGGCCACCCCATCAACTACTACGGCTACGATGGACCGGAGGGGCTGGAGAACGTGCTGGTGAGGACCCTGAGCAGGGAGGCCTTCGTGAGGCTGATGTCTGGCCTCTACCTGAGGGGTCCAAGGGGCATGCTGTGCGATGCGGTGGGGAAGAACTGCAGCCCGCCCAAAAAGACCCCCCTCCTCCACTCCATAAGGAAGCTCACCTTCGAGGGGAAGATGTTTAGGGATTTCGCCGCCCCCTTCGACGACGGTATACCCCCTCCACGGGCCCTCCTCACCGCCCTGCCCGCTCCCATCTACAAGGAAACCACCCTGGAGGAGCTGAACCTCTGGGAGAACCCCGACAACCTCCCCAGGGAGTACAGGGAGCTCCTGGAGAGCGAGGCCGGCATAGACTTCAAGACGGGTAGGGTTCCCTCCTACGAGGAGGTTCCCAGGCTGAAGTGGCTCTTCGACCCCACCATAGAGTGGCTGAAGCCCAAGGACTTCCCGGAGATGGACTGGTCCAGGGGGCAGGTCTGGCCCCTGGACATAACCAGGGAGAAGATGGAGATCATGGTGGAGGAGGGGTACGACGGTTCGGGGAAGGATATTTTGCACTACTCCTGCCTGGCGGACAGGAAGCTGGGGCAGTACGGGAAGACCATCCTGCTGGGGACGATGCCCTACAAGCTGCCTGAGGAGTGACCCGAATCCCTGTGGTGGTGCCGGGGGCGGGACTCGAACCCGCGATCTCCGGATTTCCCATCATCCCTGAGGTCAGCACTCATAGCGGAGCTATGAGTCCGGCGCTCTAACCATCTGAGCCACCCCGGCCCAGAAAAGGATGGAGGGAGACCCCTTATAGCTTGCTCGGGGCACCCAGCCTCTCCACCAGCTTGCCCCACTCCCTCCGGCTGCAGAGGCTGGTGCAGCCCTCCTCGTGTCCCACCACCACGATGTCCGCCATGCCGCTGAAGATCCCGTTCTCCACCACCCCGGGAACCGAGTTTATCCTCCTCTCCAGCTCCCCCGGTCTGGCGATCTTCCCGAACCTCACGTCCAGCACGTAGTTCCCGTTGTCGGTCAGGAAGGGTCCCCCCTCCCCCTGCCTGAGGGAGGGCTTCCCCCCCAGCCTCCTGAGCCTCTCCCCCGTCTGCCTCCACCCGAAGGGGAGGACCTCCACGGGAACGGGCATCCTCTCCCCCAGGAACCCCACCAGCTTGGTCCTGTCCACCGCTATCACCAGCTTCCCCGAGGCCAGGGCCAGGAGCTTCTCCCTGGTGTGCGCCCCCCCTCCACCCTTGAGGAGGTCCAGCTGGGGGCTAACCTCGTCCGCCCCGTCTATGGTGAGGTCCACCTCCAGGTACTCCTCCAGGCTCCCCACCCTGAGCCCCGCCCTCCTGCAGAGCTGCTCGGTGAGGCGGGAGGCTGGGACGAAGACGGCCCTCGGCCTCCTCTCCGCCAGCACCCCCACCACCTCCGCCACCGTGGTGCCTGAGCCCAGGCCCACCACCTGATCCCCCTCCACCAGCTCGGCCGCTCCCCTGGCCGCGTTCCTCTTCCACCTCAGCACCTCCTCCCTTCCCGGGCTGAGCCTTCCCAACTCCTCCCCTCCAGGACCCCTGGGGGTCCGTAAACCTCGGAGGGAGGGATTAAATAGGGTGTGGAGAAGAAGGGGAGGAGTCCATGAAGACCGTGCCCGTGCGGGAGATCATGACGGAAAACGTGGTCACGTGCACGCCGGAGACCAACGTGGCCAAGGCCGCCAGGCTGATGACCGAAAAGGGCGTGGGGTGCGTGGTGGTGACCAGGAACAGGAAACCGGTAGGGATCCTGACCGAGCAGGACATCCTCACCAAGGTGGTCAGCGCGGACCTGAAGGCCAGCAGGATAAAGGTGGGGGAGATCATGTCGAAGAAGCTCATCACCATAGAGGCGGACTCGGATGTGCTGGAGGCGGCCAGGATCATGACCAGGAACAAGATCAGGAGGCTTCCGGTGGTGAAGGGCGGGGTGCTGGCGGGAATCCTCACGGCCTCCGACATCGCCTCCTTCTCTCCGGGGATGGCGGAGGCCATCGAGCACCACGAGGTGCTGAGGGAGGAGGAGGTGAGCAGGAGCGTGTGCGAGCGGTGCGGCGAGGTCAAGGAGGGGCTCAGGCAGGTCAACGGGATGTGGCTGTGCGAGGACTGCGCCGAGAGCGAGACCTAAAAAAATAAAGGGGTGGAGGAGGAAGGCTCTTAGGGCGGCCGTGGTCCAGCCTGGTCTAAGACCCGGGCTCCCCGTGAGCCTGTGGCTCGGGGAGGGCCCGTGACGCGGGTTCAAATCCCGCCGGCCGCACCACTTCGGTGTCCTTCACTTACCGAAGCTATCTCAGTCAAGGCCCCGGATTCCAGCAAGGCCCTTTCCAGCAGGTCTGGGGCCAACTCGATGAGCTTCCTGACCACCTTCGCCACGATCTCCTCCTCCCTCATCTTTCTCTCTTCTATCCTGAAGGCCTCAACTTCCGAGAGGATTGCCGAGCACCTAGAGCAGTAGAGCCCGCCCTCCGGGTTGCGGAAGCCGCAACGGGGGCAGATCCTTCCCACTTCCCTCTGGGCCACCTCGTAGTGCCTGACCAGAGCATCGTCCACGTCCCTCCCGGAGAGGTGGACGTACCTGGCCGGGACGTGGCTGGTCCTGCTCCACCCGAAGTAGACCCTCATCTGGTCCTCCGTGAGGACCTTGGCCAGGTGGGTGGCCCTGGTGTGCCTGAGGAGGTGGGGGTGGACCCTCTTGCTTATTCCCGCCTTTCTTGCGGCGGTCTTCAGCATGTCGTTCAGGCGCTCCACGGTCAGGGACCCTCCCCCTCCCGGCCAGAGGGGGGCCTCGGGATTCCGCCTTTCAGGGTGTACGGCCAGCCACCTCTGGAGGTCGGGGGCGGACTCGACAAGCCTTATCCTCCTCATCCCGGTCTTCCCCTTCACGATGATGACCGCCCCAAGCTTGTCGAACTCCACATCCCCCACCCTGAGGTTCAGTATCTCCGAAGCCCTCCCCCCGCTCTCGTAAAGGACGTGGACTAGGGCCCTGTTCCTGAGGGAGTCGCAGGCTGCGATGAGCCCTTGGACCTCCTCCGGGCTCAGGATCTCCCTGGGAAGCTCCCTCTGCCCCTTCCCCTCCCGGATTACCCTCAGGTGCTCCGGGCTGGGCTCTCCAGGCCTGACCCCGAGGACCCAGCGGAGGAAGGCCTTAACCCGCTTCCGGTAGCTTCGGGTGGACTCCGGGCGGAGGCTGGAGGGGAGGGACTCCATCCAAGAGAGGAGGTCCTCCCTGGTCAGCTGCTCGTACGGCTTTCCATCTGAGCCCAGCGTGAGGACGGCCTGCACGTTGGCCTTGATCGTCCAGGGGCTGAAACCGCTGGTCCTCATGTACCTCACGTACTCCTCCAGCTTGGCCCTCCTCCCGGCGGAGAGCCTCGGGAGGACGCGGGAGAGCCAGCGGTTCAGGGATTCCTCGTTGAGCCTCATTTCTCCCCCTCCTTTCGTGTTTGAGAAAGATCATTCAGGTAGCTCTCGTACTTTTCCAACGCTAGGCGATGCTCCTCAACGAATTTTCTATAAATTGCTGTGACAAGCTCGTAGAGCTCGGGATCTTCCCCTATCGCACGACACCACTCCAGTTGCTTTTCCCTGTTTCCGTACCATGGATAGCGACCGAAAAACTCTTCGGTCCACCCCTCAAGTGCTTTCTTAGGATCCCGGGTACCGCTTTGCTCGTCCCAGTGCTCGACAAGAGGAATCGTTCCGCATACTATTTTTAGCCTCTCTCTCGCTTCTTCCCCCACCCCTTTCTTCTCGAAGTACTCCCACTTCCCCAGCACGGGCGGCCACAGGTGGGCGTTTGAGCGGGCAATTTCCCTAACGGCCTCCCAGTTCCCCCTCCTTACCGTTTCACCGAGCACCAAGAGTATTCCCCATTCAGTGGGGACGTAGATCCGTCTGATTCTTTTCTTCTCACCAGGCTCTTCCCCAGCATAGCGGATGAGGTTGCACTTGAGCAATCTTCGGATGGCATCTTGAGCTGTTGGCCACTTCAAGTGTAGGGAGCGGACTAGTTCGTATGTGTGTAGCCTACCTCGCTTTACCATCTCTTCTAGCGCCTTCCAGCTGCTTTCCGTTATGTTTTTTCTCGCCATTGTATCGCCATTATATTCCTATTCCATTAGAATATTGGAGATTATCGTATTTAAAGCTTGCGAGCAAAGAGGGTAAGGGAAAAATGGAGGAAAAAGAGACACAGCAGACTAAAGCTGAAACGAGAAAGCCGGGAGACTCGGCCCTCTTCAGGGAAGAGGCGAGGGAGCTGAAGGCTATAGATCTCCTTTTGGAATTCTGTCGCTCCCGCGGGCTTTTGCCTTCCCCTAGGAACTCTCGGCGGCTGGGACAGGCCGGGAGGAACTTAAAGGAGAGAGGGGGAAATGGTTCGTTGTAGCCGCTTCGGTCTGAGCTTGGCTCAAGTCCGGCCCTGGATCTACGGGGTCTGCGCGGGCTACCGGCAGATCACCCTGAGGGGCCTCTTCTACCGTTTGGTCATGCTCCACGGCTTCCCCAACGCTGACGCCATGTACAAGAACCTGAGCAGGTGGGTGAAGAGGCTCAGGGCGGAGGACCCCTGGCTGAGGGAGAGGGTGGTGGACCCCACTAGGGTACCAGTCATGCCCAAGCCGGAGGGGATCAGGGAGGTGGAGGTCTGGATGGAGAAGGGGACAACCTACCTCCTCCTGAGGGACATCCTTGAGCGGTTCAAGGTCCCCGTCCAGGTCCAGAGGGGGTACGGGTCCGTCAGCATGTTCGTCCGGGCCGTGAGGAGGGCGAGGAGGAGGGGCGTGAGGAAGATCCTCTACTTCGGGGACCTAGACCCCAGCGGGCTGGACATAGAGAGGGTGACCAGGGAATGGATGGAGCCCGTGGAGGTGGAGAGGGTGGCCCTGACCTGGGAGCAGGTGAGGAGATACGGGCTACCTCCCAGGTACGCCAAGCCCTCGGACAGGAGGACCAGGAGGTACGTGCAGAGGTACGGGGACCCCAACTGCTACGAGATAGAGGCCCTAGACCCCAGAGTCCTGAGGAGGATAGCGGAGGAGGCTCTGAGAGGGACGGTACCCAGGGAGAAGCTGAGGGAGATCAGGCTGAGGGAGAGGGCGGGCAGGATAGCGGAGAGGCTCCTGAGGCCCCTGCGCAGGAGGTTGGAGAGGGCGGTGAGGGAGCTCCTGGAGAGGGGGCTGGGCCCCGAGGAGATAAGGAGGAGACTCAGGCGGATGGGGCTGGTGTGAGCATGACCGTGACGGAGGAGATTCTGGAGGATCTGTGGGAGTGCACCAAAAAAGGCCTGCCTTACGAGGAGGTCTACAGGAAGTGGGAGAATTCCAAGGGCCCCTTTTACAACGCCCTCGCCAAGTTCTTCTCGGAGGCCGAAGCCGAGGTCTCCAGGCTCGGCTCGGAGTATAGGGAGACGCAAGGAAAGCTGGCTCAGCTTCAGGCAAAAAACACGGAGCTGGAGCGGGAGGTGAAGGAGAAGGAAGAGAGACTCTCCTCCTTGGCCGAAAGGGAGAGGGAAACCGAGGAGAGGGTGGGAGAGCTGGAGGAAAAGGAGAGGCAGAAGAGGGAATCGCTGGAGAGCCTGGGGAGGCTGGAGAAGGTGGGCATGGGGGCGGAGGAGCTCAAAAGGTTGCTCGAGGTCCTGAAGGAGATTTCGACTAAGAGGGGGGTGAGCCCCAAGGAGGCCGTGGGGATCTTCTTCTCCCTCCTCCCCTCCTTCGACCCCACGCTGGGATTCGAGCTGGAGGCCAGGAGGCTGCAGAACCTCGCGGAGGCCAAGAAGGCGGAGGCGGAGAAGTGGGGGGCGGAGGCCGAGAGGCTGAAGGCCAAGTGCGCGGAGGACAGGGGGGCCGTGGAGGCCGCGAGGGCCCTGATTAAGATGAGGGCGAGGAACCACCTCTTCGTCTGGGAGAGGATCCTGAAGGCCTGCGGGAAGAGCCCCGTGGAGCTGGAGGAGGAGTTGAGGAGGTACGGCTCGGTGGCCGAGGCCGTAAGGGGGCTGGAGGAGAGGAGGAGGGGGCTGGAGCAGGAGGTGCAAGCCTTGGAGGAGCGCAAAGGGGAGCTCTCCTCCTACCTGAGGGCCGTCTACGAGGAGGGGATCAGGAGGATAGAGGAGACCAGAAAAGCGGCGGAGACCTCCATTTCCAACCTGACTAAAAGTGCGGAGGCCTCCCTCCGTCAACTGGTGGGTGGGCTGAGGACGGAAGCTGAGGGAACAATGGGACTCATAATGGAAGCCGGGAGGCTGGAGGATGACCTGAGGATTGCTAGGGTTATTCGGGCTTGGCGGGAGGAACCGGAGGTTCTCTCACAGCTCTCGAAGGAGGAGGTCCTCCCCCTGCTGAATTTGGTCAGGAAATGGGTCAAGCTCACGGGCTTCAATCCCACCGCGAAAGAGATGATTCTGGAACCACCGGGATTTGGAAGGCTGATTCATAAATTGCTCGAGCAAGATTTCAGCTTGCGTGAGGTCTTGAACCTAGCTCACTGGTTGCTTCTGCTGGGCGTGGTAGAATGAACTTGGAGAGGCTGGAGCGGTACATCCGGGAGCTGGAGGCCATCAAGTTCTACCCGCAGGTCAAGGAAGAAAGGAACAGGCTCCTCGCCGAGAACTCGGAGCTCAAAAAGAAGGTTCAGGAGTTGGAGGAGAAGAAAAAGAAGCTGGCCTCGGAGCTGGAGAAACTGGGGGAAGAGGTGGCCAAGCTCCGGGAGGAGCGTGAAAGGGCTCTGAAGGAACTGGAAACCCTGAAGCAGGTCAGGCTCAGGTCCCAAGACGGGAGGGAGCTGGGCCTAGAAGAGGCCAGGGAGGAGTTCCTGAGGGACATGGAGGCGGAAGTACAGCGGAGAGTGGAGGAGGGGTGCAGGGCCGCCCTCTCGGAGTTCGAGGCCCAGAAGCCCAAGCTGGTCTACGAGGAACTCCTGAGGCTCCTGGCGAGTCCTTCCCCTCCGCCCGAGATTAAGGAAAGGATTGAGGCCGAGGTGAACCGGAGGGTGGAGGGGATCCTGAGGGAGAGGGAGAGGTGGCCGGATTGGTTCAAGAAGCTCTACTCGGAGGAGGTCCAAAAGGGGGTTAAAGAGGGGCTGGATGAGGAGTTCAGGAGAAGAGCGGAAGAGAGGGCCGAGCAACTCGCTAGAGAAAGATTACAGAGGTTGGTGGCGGAAGAATGGCCCAGGTGGTACAGGGAAAACGTTGAGCCCGGGCTGAGGAGGCTGGAGGAGGAGATCAGGAAGAACGCCCTAGCGCTCTTGGTGGGGCCCTGGACGGTGCCCTGCGACAAGTGCGGCACGAGGCTACAAGTGTCCCTAGAGGACCAAATCGGGAGCCTCCTCAGCCGGGGGTACGCGTATGTTCCCTGCAGCAACCCGGGTTGCAGGGACCTCCGGATCCTCAGGCACGCGGTGAGGATTCAGCTACGGGATCTGGTGCTCGCCCGCCTCTCGCTCCCGAGCCCCCCGGCATCCCCAAAGGCGGATCAGGCAACCTGATTGACTTTACGTCGGTTCAAGTTGGTTCAAGCGGGTACACGCCAGTTCAGGCGGTACAGGCCGGTTCGCTTTAAGTCCAGTACAGCTCACTTTCCGGAGGGTGGGAGGGGGTTGCCCAATCCTGCCTTCCTCTTGATTGACAGTCAATTGACCTGTACTGGCTGTACTGACAGGAAAATCTTGGACCGGCTGGACCGGATTGCCCCTTTTCCGGACCCCTAGG
>Ga0209225_1001995_pt1 | contig 19052 bp, 20 predicted proteins | sample WasSprMetagenome_FD_184732 | JGI IMG/M metagenome (GOLD analysis project Ga0209225, IMG submission 184732) | Sulfidic aquatic microbial communities from Washburn Spring, Yellowstone National Park, USA - WS (SPAdes) (version 3) | ecosystem: Environmental > Aquatic > Thermal springs > Hot (42-90C)...
AGCCGGCTATTCCCTCAAATACCTCAATATACTTCAATACTTGTGTAAGCCTAAGATCTCCCGGTACAAGGGGGAGTATGCTCTCACTAATTGTTCCAGCGACAAACTCTATGGTTCCATAATCACCCAGTTTTAATAAGTCCTGGAGCCAATCCGGGTGGTTTTCCCTCATGTAGAGTAGTAGGGGTCCACTAATGTGAACTGCAAACTTTAAATCACTATACTCTCTAAATATGTCGAGTAGTAGCTTATAGCTATTCTCATAGATTCTCTCAATCACACTACGTAATTGACCTATTGGCTGGTGGAAGTGTATTAGAAATACAAAGTTTGATGGCAAATCACACACCCATTAATCAGTAATCCATAACTTAATAGCTTTCTTCAATTTATCAAGCTTCTCATTAATATCACCCGGTTCACCCCTAATCTCTGCGATCTCCTCTGCTAACTCCCTTGCATAGAATACATCGCTAACCCATTTCTCTATGTCGCCGCGATTTAAGTGGAACAATATGGACTCCAAGGGTGCTTTCTCAAGAGCTACCAATAGCTCCCTAATAGACCTCGCAGAAACCCCTACATACTCACCACTTGGTAGATTGAAGTAAAATGCCCTTTCACCTGGTACTTCAAGCCTACTCAGAATCCTCCGGGGATTCTTCTTTACTTCTTCAACAACAACTTGTAGTAGTCCACCAATAGCCTCAATGAATAGAGAGTATGCAATAGAGGCGTTTTTATATGGTGAAAAATAGGCGTGGACTTCACCAATACTACCAAACTTTGTAGCCATGTAGTAGAAGTGGTCACTTATAGTCAATTTCTTCCAAATTCTCAACAACCCCGGGTTCTCTAAAGCCCTAATGTAGGGCCTCAGATCAGCGAGGATCTTGAAAGCCTCAATCTGCAGCTCATTTCCAAACCAAGCAGATAAATCCCTCTCATCAGCCCAGCTTATCGTAGTCCATGGCGGGACGTCATATATATCTCTAGGTTGATACTTCTCAATAACCTCCATGGGTGTTGTAAACTCCAGGTTCCAGTACTTCCCAACCTCGATTGGAAGCCACCTAAGGAACTCGTAAATACCTGTTTCAGGCCAGTGGTGTTCTCCAAACGTCTCATAGTCTACCGCTATTAAAATAATGTCGCCTGGTGTTGCAGACAACCAAGATGCGTATTTATCCGCGGTTAGTGGGTATTGATCCCATTTCCTATCGCTAAATCTAAAACCAATGTCATCGCTCAACCTATAATTCCTAGTTAGAACCCGTATATCGCAGTCTCTAGCTCTATAGACGTAATTTGGACTCCTCCAACCAAGAACCCATTCAACACCCTCCGTTAACACTACTTTATAACCCATGTTTTCAAGGAAGCAGGCTAAGTCATTATTATATGTGAACTCGGTGTTTTCAATTGATAGTGGCGTGTAGTTGAATAACTCTTGGATTATTCTCCTATGCTCCAAGATCTGCTCTCTCAACTCCTCGAATCCATAGTATGGCATGAACGCAGCCATACTGTGGTAGTATGTTTGCTCAGTTAATTCAACCATACCTGTCTCAACTGCTCTCTGGAATACCTCAATAACATCTCTCCCCCACTTCACAGCCTGCTCTAATAACACACCACTAATACTGAAAGTTACTTTGAATGGCTTACTTGTGTTTTTAAATCTCTCAATGTTCTCTATGATTATCTTTGTCGCTGGAATATAACATCGATCAGCTACTCTATTCAACACATATCTATTCAGCTCGTTGTCAAATATGGCCTCCTCTAGATCGTTTTGATCAAGCCTCCCTTTAAGCGACTTCTCTATGAGTTTAGCGTATATATTTCTACTGAGCCTGTATGGTTGGTGAACTTCGAAAAACAATACTATACTAGGCATTACTAAATCAACCCTTCAACGAGATTAAAGAGGGAGAGGTTAATAACTAGCGTGCTAATAGATATCTCTTCGCTTCAAGCAATCCTACTATGGGTATTGAACACCAGAGGGGCCTATAGTGAGACTCATAGTAAAACTCATATACTGCCCTCTCAATAATCCATGGATATAGATAATGCCAAATCTCCAATGGTGACTTAACTATAAAACCCATAAGCGGGGTATTCCACATTCTAGCTAAGTAACTATAAGTCATTGAAACAATGTGCTTAAATCTCCAATCCCGAGAAGGGTCACCTCTAGTCATAATGAGGCTTACTTCGTGGCGCGTCTTATTCATAGAGTTCATTATTGCAGCGTGTGATAAGTAGTGAAAACTCCTAATCATTGATGCTAAATCCCTCAATAGAGGCTCCTTCATTAACCTCTCCTCGGTCGATCTACCAGGCTCACCCTCAAAGTCCGTTATTACGAAGTCCAATACATTATCACCAGTATAGATCATTTGACCTAGGTGGAGATCTTGATGGATCCTAGCTTTTAGTCCACTAGTGTATAATCTATGAATTTTGTCAATAGCGTCTTCCACTACTTCCCCGGCCCTCTCAGCTATTGATCTCCAGTAGCTGAGCTCGCTGTGCTGGGGCTCTTCGAGCTCTTGTACTACTTCATCAAGCCTCCTTAACGCACTTGTGTACATTTTCTCAATTCTCGAAGTCCATTGAGCTAAATCTCGATCATTTACTTCTTCAACACCGAAGAATTTATCGGATGGATCAGTGTTTAGATATATGTGTAGCTCAGCGATAACTACACCTAGTTTAGCGGCCAAACCAATCTCGTATGAATCCCTAAGGTTTTTCAAGTAGTCTACGAGGGAGTTATAGAATGGTGTACCTCCGTCTCCAACGCCTTTGACATAGCTCATTAATATTCCAGAGGCTTTGTTTCCATAAGTGAGTATGCCGTGTATTCTTGGAATATACCTATAGTTCCTCCTACCAAGGTGTTCTAGTATTTTTGCTTCAATGTTAAAACCCGGGATTAGTCTATAGCTCTTTAATACCAGTACTTCACAGCTTGTTTCATACATAGCAATGGCATTTGTAGACTCCATTGTAAGGGGTCTCGCTGATTGAACCGTAAAATTGCTTATTGGAGTTGAGACCTGCCTATAATCCGCCATTGATAACTTGAGAAATTCCCCTAGATACCATGGAGTGTACTCTGCTTCAACGAAGCATTTTCCATTTACACAGAAGCCACGTGGTTTTAATTCCAAGGGGATTTCATATAGTTGAATTAATGGTAGTTGGAATAATTGGTTTTCATGCCTTAATAGTAAATAGTGTAGTTTATTAGTACATTCATATGTTTGAATATCCACTCTTCTCAACTCGCTTTTCCACGGCCACCATCTAGCCCTAGGGAGGTAGTCTTGCTCTATTTTTTCCATGATCTCTTCAATGACCAAAAGAGACACCAATGATGAGTCAAGCTCACTTAGCTAACAGAACTTTCTCCCTATCTAGTGTTTTTAGGGATATGTAGAGTAATACAGTGGATAGTGTGAGTAGTATTATTATACTCCTAATCGATGTGTATAGGTCTCTATATACATAGCTCTGTATGGCGAGAATAGAGTGTGTATATGGGACTATTAATAGTGGATTGAGAACCTCACTTGGTAATTTATAGAAGTCTATTACCCAGCCAGCTACGTAGAAAGCTAAACCCAGGATTGAGAATAAACTAGCGAGATTACTAGCTGATCTAATCCCCTTAGTCCTCGTAATGAATGGTAGAGATATGGATACAGTTACTAGTATTGATAGAAAAGCAGTAAATGAGTGAAGCAATAGGAGGACTGGGTCGAAGACTGCTAGAAACCATGCTCCAAGAGCAATGACTAGTAGCCCATAGTATAGTAGTAGGCCCGCGAGGTCTGAAAGAGATGATATTAATCCTATGAGTGATGAAGCCATTATCTTGGAGACAATCAGTTCTTTTAAACCAGCTGGAGAAGCTAGTAGCATCTCCATGGTTTTCCTCTCTCTTTCCCCAACAATGCCGTCCACTATATATGTAGCAGCTGGGGTTACTATGAATGAGTATGTTAGAATTAATAATCTAGCTATGAATGGTCTTAATACATCTTCTTGCTTAGCTGGTTCCCCAGTTGGAGATATATAGATGGGTACTTTTACCTGTATAGGGTTCCGCACAGCCTCAACATTTATATCTGGAATACCAGCCTTGGATCCAAGCTCCTTGATCTTGGATGATGAAACCGCCTGGGAAAGAGATGAAACCACATTTTTTACATCTTCCTCTGCTCTACTAACTCTATCCTCCGATACACTCGTGCGCTTGATTACTTCAATATAGCACACTCTATCTATTCTAGTCAAATTATCTGAAAACCCCTCGGGTATAACTACGATTAAGTCTATGGTCATGTTTCTCAATACACTCTCGAGGCTTGTCGTAGTGCTCACCACGTATCCCCTGCCCACGAGGTAGTTCAAGACGTTATTTACAAACCAATTAGCACCCTCTCCATTATCTTGTGAGACAATAGCGATGACTGTTGGCTGGTAGTATAGTAGCGTGGCTGTGAGAAAAGCTATAGCTGTAAGCGATAGTATGGGTGTTGTAATAATTGTAGCAAGGAATTTCCTATCTCTACTTATTTCCTTTGTCTCCTTCCAGAGAAGTGTTTTAATAATATCTTTAGACCTCACTCTAATCCACCTGTGGCTGCTTCAAATACCTCTTCGAGATTGCGGGCATTGTACCTAGATAGTAGCTCCTCTACACTACCCTCTGCCACTATTTTACCCCCGGATATTAATCCAACTCTATCACACAAATACTCGATCTCCAGCATGTTGTGGCTACTAACTATGACCGTTGATTTTGTTCCCTCAACATGTCTCCTAATAGCTCTCCTAATTGACAAACTCGCGTGTACATCTAAGCCAGCTGTTGGCTCATCTAGTAGTGCTAGACGAGGCTTAGTCATTAAGACAAGCGCTAGTAGAAGTCTCCTCTTCATGCCCTTACTGTAGTTTCTCGTAAAATCCCATAATCTCTCGCCTAGTCCAGATAACTCAGCGCCATACCCAATACTACTCTTCACCAGCCCGTAGAGCTTAGCGTATAGAAGTAAGTGTTCATAACCAGTTAGGAAATCATAGGTCCCTGCCTCCTCTGGGAGATAACTAATAAAACTCCTCGCCTCAAGGAAGTCTCTATAGGGGTCTACTCCACCCACCCGGACGGATCCGCTTGTTGGCTTAACCAACCCCGCTATAATTCTCAATAAAGTGGTTTTACCGGCTCCATTAGGGCCGACAAGTCCGTAGATCTCTCCCTCTCGCACTCTTAGAGAAACCCCTTTTAAAGCCTCTATCTTTCCATATACCTTCCAGACATTCTCAACATCCACAATAATGGACACTTGTAATACCCCTCGTGGAGAATTAGAGTGTATGGGTATTTAATAGTAATACCACTCTAATTTACACAAGGGTAGTTTAGTCTATGCTTAATACAATTGATGCACTGAAGTTCTTCACTGAGAAGTATGGTGAGAAGGCAGTAGTCTTACTCAGAGCTATGTATGAGTTATCTCAAGACCCCTTAATAGACCATAGACTCGGTGACTTCAGCTATAAACACTTGGTCTTAAAGCTTGCTTCAATGGGCTTCAACTACAACCCCATTAACATACTCAGAGTGTTAGAGAAAGAACTAGGGGTTATTGAGAAGTCATATACTTCATCAAACCAAACATGGTGGAGGTTTACAGATATTGAAGCCGTTAGAAGCGTTCTCGGGGAGTTTCTCGGAGTTGAGACAAGGGATCCGAGAGTTAAGGCTTTACTAATAAAGTATAGAAGCCTTGAGCCAAGGAGTATTCTTGAATCACTGAGAAGACTCGCTGTGAAAGAACACTTCTCTCACTTCGATAAAGAGAATTTTAAGAACTTTGTATTCACGACTCTAGATAGAGTTATTGATTTAATGAATGAAATGGAGAAGTATGAAGAGGTGTTTACTGGAGAGCTAGGTGTTTTAAGGGAAATCATTAATCTCGCAGACTTAGTGTCTAGTAAGCTTGATAAGCAGCGCGATAAATTACTAACTATTAGTAATGGTGTATTTAGAGATGCTAGTACACGAAGTAGCAACCACGGTAATCCTCCCGAATCTAAGGGGTATTCTAGCCCACAAATTGAGTAGTATGGGTGTTAGTCAGCGTAGAATTGCATGCTACTTAGAGATAACTCAGCCCATGATTAGTAGGCTTTTGAAGAGAGATGTTGTCTATTACTATAGAGAGCTTGACCGTGTTGGTTTATCGAGGAGCCTCATTGACCACTATATTGAAATGCTTTCAGAGCTGGTAGTTAGCGATCAATACGATAAGTTCACTATAACATCCCACATGGTTATAAATATACTGTCGCTTAGAGCTGTCTGCACTTTGAAGAAGGAACTTTCATATATGTGTATTGAAGGCGAGCTAAGAGACCCTGAAATAGAGTATTATAGGGGTTTACTCCACAAGATCATCGCGATACCTGGATTTGAAAAACTCATACCGGAAGTTGGATGTAATTTTGTCTATGCACCGAGACAACCTCGTGGAATAGGAGATGTAATAGGCTTAACGGGTAGAATAATGAGAACATCCACGGGTTTAGCAATATATGGAGTACCAATGTATGGTGGGAGTGGGCATTTAGCGCGTGTATTATGCATAGTTGCGAAGTATAATCCAAATGCTAAATACGCAGTGAACATAAAGAACTTTAATGACATGCCCAATCAACTGAGAAGAATGGGTTTGAGTGTATTGGAGACGGGTCCACATAGGAGCATGGATGAATTCTGGAGGAGTATCGAGACTACAGCTGTAAATAGGCCTGATGCAATATGCGATCAAGGGGGCATGGGCTTAGAGCCTGTTACATATATATTTGCAAGTTCACCAAGCCGCCTACTAGAGGTTCTCAGCGAGATACGGGTGAATTAGCTTGGTTAGCGAAGTGTGTGTTATTGGAGGGGGAGCGGTTGGAGGAGTAATCGCTTACTATCTATATAGAAGTGGCGTAGGGTTTATTCCAGTGTATTATTCAAGCTTGGAGAGTATTAGGGAAATCGAGGAGAATCATGGATTACTCGTTATAGATAAGCCACGGGGTCAAGAAGTACTAGTACCTATAACCCCTAGGAGCGCCTCTAACCCTATTGATAAATGCCACTTTGTATTTAACGCTGTAAAGGCATACCACGTGGATGAGAGTTTGTTATTGGCGAGAAAAATACTTGTTCCAGGCGGAGTCCTCCTAATGCTTCAAAATGGATTTGGAAGCCTGGAGAAAGCAGAGGAGTTCATTATCCATGGTAAAGTCGCTGCCGGTGTAGTCTATTATGGCGCTGAGAGAGTTTCGCGGAGTAGGATTCTATACCATGGGGGAGGAGTAGTCATTGCTGGCTCTCGTAAAACACCATGTCCAGAGTTATTTGAGCTAGCAACGCTTTTTAGAATTGGAGGTTTAGATTTTAGGCTAACAAATAACATTGACTTCTATCGATGGCTAAAGCTAGCATTAAACGCTGTTGTGAACTCTATTACAGCGATCACTATGGCTAGGAACAAAATAGTCTTAGAGCCTGAGGCGCAGTGGATTGCGAAAATGATTGTTAGAGAGGTTGTTGAAGCTGCAAGAGTTCATGGCTATGAATTCAGCGAGGAGAGGCTTCTTGAGTATATCAATAGAAATGTAGAGGCTGTAGCTGAAAACTCGTCAAGTATGCTTCAAGACCTTATACGGGGATCTATAACTGAAGTTGACTATATTAATGGATATGTAGTTAGGACACTTGGAGAGAGGGCAGTTGTAAATACTGTAATTACTCTCCTAGTTAAGTTAATTGAGAAGACTAGGAGATAGAAGGCTCTACTAGCATTATCTTAGTTATTCTTTATTTAGGAATCCGCATATTCTTAAATGGTGTTTGTTTTTGAATATGAGTAAGAAGACTGTGCGAGATATAGTTAAAATGAAGGGGTCGGAGAAAATAGCGATGATCACTGCATACGACTACATAACAGCTAGACTCGTGGATGGAGCGGGTGTAGACATAATCCTAGTTGGTGATAGTGCTGGAATGGTTGTTCATGGTTTTGAATCAACACACCCTGTATCAATGGATATGATGCTTCTACATGTTTCAAGTGTTGCGAGGGCTAAGCCAAGAGCACTAGTAGTGGGGGATATGCCTTTCCTCAGCTATGAGACAAGTATAGAGGATGCTGTGTGGAATGCTGGACTAATGATCAAGTCTGGGGCTGAAGCTGTGAAAATCGAGGGTGGCTCTGAATACGCCGACGTTGTGAAAGCTATCGTGAGAGCGGGTATTCCTGTAATGGGGCACATTGGTTTAAACCCACAGAGAGCTCTACTTATTGGTGGGTATAGGAAGAGGGGTTTAAGCGATGTAGAGCGTGAGAGGATCATAGAGGATGCGAGAGAATTGGAGAAAGCTGGTGCATTCTCAATTGTTATAGAGTATACTGCAGCTGACGTGGCTGAGGAGGTTACCAAGGAGGTCTCAATACCAACTATATGTATTGGCAGCGGTCCATACTGTGATGGGCAAGTACTAGTAGTACACGATATACTGGGATTAACCCCGACGCCCCCTCCATTCGCGAAGAAGTATGCTGATTTATCATCAATAATTAAATCATGCGTGGAGAAATATGTAGAGGAGGTTAAGAAAGGGCTGTTTCCATCTAGAGAACACTACTTCTACTCACATGAGAGGAAACATAGCTCTAGTAGCACCTAGTCTCTCATCCCGATCATTGTAACCTGCTTTGAAGGTCATCAGTACTTGTAATGTTGAGGAGCAGACAAGCACTTTTTAATCAATTATTTTACGTATTTAATTCTTCCAGTATTTAATTATAAACCGGGTGACAAGATTGAAGTATAAACTAATATACCTAGTGATTGATGGAGTAGCTGATAGCATAAGTGACCCTACTACAACACTCGAGCTTGCACATAAACCCGGATTAGATGAAGTTGCAAAGAGAGGAGTTTGCGGTGGAATGTACACTATTGGTAAGGGTATTGCCCCTGAGAGCGATGAGGCAGTTATATCCATTATTGGCTACGACCCGCACGAGGTCTACACGGGTAGGGGTCCGATAGAGGCTTTAGGTGCTGGATTAGAGATCAGGGAGGGAAATGAAGTAGCCTTTAGAGCTAACTTCGCTACAGTGGATCCCGTATCACTTGAAATAATTGATAGGAGAGTTGGGAGGAACTTGTCCTCGAGCGAGGCTCGTGCGTTGGCTAATAGTCTTGATGGACTAGAGCTCGGGGTTTATGATGGATATGCTAGAGTTGTTGCCACGATTGGACATAGAGCAGTAGTCATTATTGGGAGTAGGAGTAAGAGGCTTTCACCAATGGTTAGTAATAATGACCCTGCATATGAGAGGAGAGGGTTGGTTAGTGTAGCTGTCTCTAATCCGAATAGGTTTGTCCAGTGGATAAAGCCACTAGAGGACTCTGAAGAGGCCAGGGTAACCGCTGAATTGGCAAATACATTCTTCAAGAAAACAATTGAGTTATTAAGGAATCACCCAGTGAATAGAGAGAGAGTTGCGAGGGGTCTACTACCAGCGAATTCTCTATTACTACGGGATGCTGGTGGGAGACCACCACGAGCTATACCACTGAGTGAAAAGTATGGTGCTAAATTCGCTTTCCTAGCTGAAATGCCAGTTGAGATCGGTATTGGGAGAGCTTTTGGAGCCAGCGTTATTCCACTAGAGCCACCTAGTGGAGACCCGAGGAGGGATTATGCGTTGAGGCTTGAAGCAACACTAAAAGCCATTGGGGAGAATGATATAGTCTACGTTCACTTAAAGGGCCCTGATGAACCAGGCCATGATGGAGACTATGAGGCTAAGAGGAGAAGAATTGAGGAGATTGATAAGTACTATGTGCAGCCACTCCTAGAGTACCTAGATAAGTACGCTATCCTCGTTACATCAGACCATGCAACACCCCCGAGTAGGAGGTCTCACAGCGATGACCCCGTGCCTATAGCCTTCTACGCTCCCGGCATAACCAGTGATCATGTCTCTAAGTTCACGGAGAGAGAGTGTATTAAGGGGGCACTGGGGCTATTAGAGCATGGATGGCTCTTATTGCCACTAATAATGGAGAGGTACTTGAAGTAGTTTATGTACTACGTGGTGTCCACTTGAAAGTAATTACGCCACTCCACGTTTCTGGATTATGGATACCTATATACAGCGATGACCCTTTGAAAACAGGTAGTATTGGTGCGGGCATTAATTTATCTATTTACGCTGTGGCGACGGGGAGAGGGGGTAGTTGTAGAGTACTATTGAATAATCGAGAGGTATTTACACAGCATTCTAAGGTAGTATGTAGCGGGGCAGGTGTTGATGTAGAGTCAAACATCTATACTCCACTTGATCTTGGCCTAGGCTTCGGGGTTTCAGCAGCTACATTAATATCACACAGTGTATACTCATTCACAGTTGCGGGGAGACCATTTCTCAAAGCACTACAATTAGCGCATAAACTTGAAGTAGAGGGTAGAACAGGTCTTGGCGACGTTATAGCGGAGTATACAGGCGGGCTTGCTATACGTGCAGCTCCAGGGGCGCCTGGATTTGGCTATGCATACCGTGTGATCCCCCGCGGAGATGTTAGACTATTGGCTGTATCAATGGGTGTTCCCGAGGAGACTCCGATTATCCTTAGTAGAATGAGTACTAGTCTATGTGAATATGGAGAAGTATTACTCAGGAAAGTAGTTGAATCAGAAGACCTCATGGTTTACTTCGAATCCTCTAGGTTGTTCACGAGTCGCCTATTTGACTACTCCATTGTAGAGCGTGTAGTCTCAGGTCTCAATGGCGTCATAGACTACTACTTGAAGAAGTCTGCCTTGATCATGTGGGTTGAGAGAGAGTACCTTGGTGAAGTAATCGGGGAGTTGGAGAGGAAAAAGCTTAAACCAATACCTACCACTATATCTCAAGTAGGTGTATTAATTGCACATACCCCCAACCCATCCACGTAGAGAAAGCTTAATAATACGTGAAAAGCTAGTTGAGGGGTTTAAACAAGGTATTGTAGTCCCCGAGGGTTTGATTGCACATGGGAGGGGAGAGTGCTTTGACTACCTTATAGGTGAGTCTACACAGGAATTCGCAGTTAGAGCTATTGAAGCCGCAGTTGCATCTCTACTCCTAGCTAAATACCCCGTAATATCAGTAAATGGAAATACAGCTGCACTCGTACCAGGTGAAATAGTTGAGTTAGCACGATTATTAAACGCCAAGATCGAGGTAAACCTCTTCTACAGGACTAGGGAAAGGGAGGAGGCAATCGCGAATTGGCTGAGAAAGCATGGTGCAACCGAGATACTAGGTGTAGGCGAGGACGCATCAGCCACTATACCCGAGCTCTTCAGTGAGAGGAGGCGTGTTAGCCCCCGTGGAATACTAGTAGCAGACGTTGTATTGGTTCCACTCGAGGATGGTGACCGCACTGAGGCATTGAGGAAAATGAATAAAACAGTCATAGCAATAGATTTAAATCCACTATCGAGAACCGCGAGGTCTGCGAGTATAACTATAGTTGATAATGTATCGAGGGCTATTCCACAAATGAACAATAAGGCTCGAGAGTTGAAAAATAAATCGAGGAGTGAGTTGGAGGAGATATTGAAAAACTACGATAATAATAGAACACTGCAAGAAGCCCTCCGCTTCATAATTAAGAGACTTATGGAATTGTCAAGCTCCCAAATGACACTATCAATTAAATAATGCATTTTTAATCAATTGGTCTTCAAATACGAAATACTCGTCCACATGATCTACCCAAACTCTAAAACACATCGATTCACGCTTGACTCGTAATAATCGAAATTTATTAATGCAAAATATCACGGGTCAATTATTTTCACTGATTAATACTCATGTAGTTTATAAGCTTCATCCTCAATTGAGATTAACAAGGGTGCTTATTGGCTGGGTTAAGTCTTTTAAATACGTGTATTAAGGTAGTATATGAGAGAATCAGGGATTTACATAGCTCTTTAACAACGGAGTTTGCTAGGAGGTATTTACCGAGGTTAGACTTGGTTGATCAATGCATAAATACTAATAGTGTAGTATACTGGGTAAATGGATCTGGATTTCAGATCTTATCTGAACTCTATTCGTCAATTAGCGAAGATCAATACGTTGTCGCGGGCGATCTACCATATCCATACATAAATGAATCACCAGTATTCTTCCTACTCCAAGTGTTAGCGAGGAGTCTTGCCAGGAATGGGTATGTAGTACTAACAGACTCTGTGTCTATTAATCTAGGATCGAGGAATGTACTCCTACTAGGATACCCCCACACTGGTAAAAGCACTATTACGGCTTTGGCTGTGAGCCGGGGATTTAAGGTATACTCAACAGAAAACACTGTGGTTAGGGCTGGGAATGGAGGGTTAGAGATAGTAGCTGGAACACGTGTATTGGTTTATGACCCGAGGATTAGGGATTTATTTGGAGTTAGAATAAAGTCCACCAGTAGAACAAGACATGGATATGAAGTATTAGACCTTGAGCAATTGAACGGTGATTTAAAATACCCAGCTGTAGTTGACGAGGTTTACTTGATATATACATCTTTTAATTCAAGAGGTTTTTCTAGTCAACCAGTAAAGGGGAGGAAAGTAGATAAAACCATTTGGTATTTTGCAACTAGTCTATTGAAGGGACTAGACTACTATACACCAAGACCACTGGATACTCCAATAGATGAGCCAGTATTGAGAACACTAAAGCAACTTCTAGATTTATTCAAAGAGAAGTATAGTGATAGATTCCACGAGGTTTTTGGCTCGCCAATAGAGGTGTTTGAGGGGTTGATTAAGAGCTAGGAGTATTCGTAGTTTTGAAAACCCCTTTATTAAATGGGGTGGTGGATTTGAGGGAGGAAATAGAGATCTTGTTGAAGAGGGCTGGGGCTTTCAAGAGAGACGCAGAAGTAGACTATAAGAACGGGGATTTCGACATTTCAATGTACCACTTAGAGCAGGCAATCCAACTATTGATCAAGGCAAAACTCCTCGAGATTAAGGGTTCTTATACTCGGACTCGCTCTCTTAGAAGACTATTGTTAGAACTCGCGGATTATTGGGATAAAAACGAGATTAAGGAGATTCTAGAGTAACACAAGTACACCCTGAGAGACCTAGAACGGGCATATATTTCATCAAGATATATTTCCGAGGAGTTCTTCGATGAGGAGGTTAAACGAGCTTTTCAACTATATGAGAAACTAAAGGAGGTTCTATGGAGAAAATAAAGAGCTACTTCCTAAACTACATTGATGTAGCAAGGGAGGTTAAAGAGCTAGTTAATAGGGAGGTAGAAGCACGAGTATTCGTATTCGGTAGTGTAGTCAGGGGAGATTAATGTATTGGATTAAGCGACATAGACATCGCAATAGTATCCGAGGATTTCAAGAACAGAGAGAAAAAGCTGAGAATATACGACGTTCTCTACGAGAAATACTTCGATTCACCAATAGAATTCCACCTCTTAACACCTCAACAATCTTTCAATTCTTTGTATTGGATTCTAAGCTTGATCCTTGACGCAAGTTTCTTAATATTGGATTCACATCTCTATTAGTGAGGAGGGGTTTATAAGCTTTTCTATCTATCACAGCCTAAGGAGCAATAATGCAAATAGAACTATACATTAACTCGCCTCTCGTACTGACTATCTCAACACCTTAGAGTAAGTGAGACTTTTCTCTTGTAGATCGCTATGTTCTAATAAAGGATTATGTTTGAGGGTTCCATCCAGCTCTATTTATAGGGAGCACTATACCTTGTAATGTTGGGAGGGTCGTTTCTATGTCTCCACAATCCTTTCTTAAAGCTCAATATAACTATGCCTAGTTCATCAATGGTGGCGTCTGTTATTAGGGGTTCTATGAGGTTTTCGTCGACGGCGAGGTAGGCTTGCGTAGTGGATAAAGTGCTACCATTCTCACTTAGTAGTTCAAGAATAACCTTCTCCCTAGATATGAGGCCCTGGGTTTTCCCGGAGGCTAACTCTACTTCTACAACGTCGAATTCTTCGAGGTTGAAGCCAAGATCTATAGCGTCCCTAGGACTAACGACTACAACTGGTTCTTCACTCTCAGCACCACTATTAACTAGCACGATAAGAGTTTTCTCTCTACTACCTCTCGATATTTTAACCCTCACTCTTACAGCCATATACAACGCCTTTAACGATATATCTCTTCACAATTCTATATTTCCCATACCTCAACTTCACGCCTTTAACCGGCCTTGCCTTACCCTCTAGTATTAGCTTAAGTGTCTCTTCTCCAATAGTATACCTAGTCAATAAATCACCATGAAATCTACTCACATTAATCCCCTATTAACTATAAATAGTGTGCTAGCGAATACCAATGCATGTGATAAGTATGAGTTTGCAGATTGAACTAGAGAAGTTGTATAGTTTAATCTCGTGGGTAGAGGATCCCGAGACCCCTCAAGGTATTATGAGATATAGGCAAATACGTGGAGACATGGAGCAGTTGATTAATCATAATTGGATCAAGGAATTTCTTAAGGATGGAAGAATTGTTAGAGTTATTGATATCTGCAGTGGCACGGGATTAGCTGGTATAGCATTATCCAAAATGCTTGTAGAGAAGGGGTTTGAAGTTAAATTAACACTAGTAGACCTTAGATCCAGTGCACTGGAGAAAGCTAGAAAGCATGGGTTAAGAGAACTTGGATTCGAGCCAAGTACACTATTAACTGATGTGACTCAGCCACTTGAACTTGAAAAACAAGATATTGCATTAATGTGGGGTTCTACAACTCCACACTTCAATCCATGGACTTGGTTAAAAATTCTCGCAAATGTGTCTAAGTTACTCGTTGATAACGGTTTATTCATGTATGATGAAAGTGATAGAGTTTACGGTATTTTCATTAGAACGGGGTTTAAAGAGCTAATACCAATAGTTGAAGAGGGAGGAGTTACACTAGATACATATGTAGATAGAGATGCTAGAACAGGATACACTAGGAGGGCTTATATAAGTATACCTAGAGGTGAACGAGCAGAGTTAAACACCTACTACTGGGATATAGCGTCTTCAGCGGCCTTTACATGGGTCTTCTTCGAAGACGTAGACTTCGCACCTATTAGATCTCAGTTTAGTGGAGTTATAATAGCGCGTAGGCCGAGGAGAAATATACCATTAAGCGAATTCATAACTAAGAATCCAGTAATAATTTCCCAGGTAAATAACGAACATTAAATTGGGACCAATTCACTTAGGTTTGTGTCCAGAAATACCTTTCTCATCCTAATATAGGGCATTCAGTCTATCCACAATAACATCTACTCTGCTAAATCTAGTCAATAACATATTGTTTTCACGAATCGTGGGCTCCTCTGGCTTAAGACTGTTTTCACTTTGATATTTCTACTGGCTGGTTTACTTGAGCTCTATTGTTTACAGCCACTATAGTCGTGGGGATGTAGCAAGAGAGATTGCTGAGTATTCTAGGGGTAGGTGGATTGCTGTTGAGGGTTCTTATGGTGAGAGAAGGATTTTTGTGAGGTATTTCAAGGATCAACCATTGGTTCTCAGCAGTGAGAGGGATGTATTGGGCCTTATTAATAGGTATAAGAGGCTCAATGCCAGGACTTTCTACGCCACGATCCACGTCTACAAAAACCTAGCTTCCACCTCCATGCTAGATGATATAGGAAATATAGTGTACACTACTCCATTCTTCGATATTGACGGCTCACTGGATAAATACAGGAGCGTTCTCGATGCAGCTAGCTTAATAATTGACTACCTAGAGAAGCATGGATTAGAGGAGAGCGTTTACATATTGTGGAGCGGTGAAGGCGCACACGTTAGAATAAATGAGAAGGCATTCTCCAGGGAGATCCTCTCAAAGTACAATTCACTCAATATGGCATACTCAATTGTTGAGTACGTCTTGAGGGAGACTAGGGATAAAATTGAGCCGTTGGCTAGGAGTAGTGGTGTGAAAGTGGAGAACCTTGTGGATATTAAGAGAGTTTTCACAATTCCACTCTCACTACATCGTAGGAGAGACGCTGTGGCCGTCTGCTTTAAGCCAAGCGCCATTAATAGCTTTGAGCCTGGCTGGGTTGATCCGGGGTCGTTTAAACACGATCCAAGTGCATATCGTGTTTTTAAAGAGGGTGAAGGCGATGCACTCGCACTGGAAGCACTGAAGAGGATTAATGTAATGAGTCAAGTGCACTCGAGAGTGGGTTTAGTTGAGTCATCTCCGAGGAAAGTGAGTGGTGGGGTGCCACGTGCTCCTGGGGGTAAGATCGGTAGGTTTCAAGTAATGGGTTTACTCCAGGCCGCTCGATACTACCTACTACACGGGGATTTAGAGAAAGCTAAGAGCTTTGGGTTGAACCGTGCAATATTCTATGCATGGGCTAAACACTATGGTAGAGGCTACATACCCAAGAATGCAAAACGCCTATACATAGACATTGTAGATATCAATACCGAAGGCAGCGTGCAATCTAGTGACAAATCAAGAGTACAAGAGGAGGTTTTAGGTGAGGGTGCATTTGTATCGCCACGAGGCTACTTCATTATAGGCGATAAAGAGCAACTCCCGGAAGACTACGATAGAAACATCACTAATAAAATAGAAGGGGTTATACCATACGAGCTAGCGTGGGAAGCCGCCTTAAAATACCTAAGTAGGTTTCCACGCCAGGTACTAGAAGACCCCGTAAAATTCTATGAGAAAGCCTATGAGCCAGTCAGAGATCACTTCATAGAGCTAGTAGTCAAGGAACTCGCAGACGAAGAGACGGGAAATGAGGGTGTGGAAAGAGGACAAGTGCATGAAACACGAGAATATGTAAGACCGAGTCAGGAGAAGAAATATGGATTATTTAAGTGGGTGAAGAAAACATAGTTCTCAAAAATGAGACGTTGAATTTGATCCCGGTAAGAGCTGGAGCGTTAAGTAACTAGTATCCAATAAATCCTCTTTTTAACTAGGCGCTGTCTTTATTTTACCAACTGCTTTATCGATTATTAACCTGGCAACCTCGTATTTTGACAATAATCCTTTCACCACTACTTCCTCCTTTGCGACGATAACAGCATCTAAGTATTGTTTACTAAAACCCGCTACGTCTGATAAAACGTTATTGCCTACCACTAGATCTGCTCCATACTCAATGAGCTTCTCCCTGGTTTTCTCAATTAATTCCTCACCTCTCATGGTTTCAGCTGCGAAGGCTACTATGTATCCTGGTCTCCTGGCTATGCTTTTAATAACTTTAGGCGTGGCTTCTAGCTCTAATGAGATTCTTTCATGAGCTCTCGTACTTATCTTAATACTACTCTGTGATACTGGCTTATAATCCACTGGAGCAGCTGCGAACACCCCTATATTGAACTCCTCTCCCTCTGTTAGATCTCTCACAACTTTCGCCATGTCCTCAGTTGACTCTACGCGTATTGTTTTAACCATGTATGGTGGCTCAACTGTAATATTTCCGTGGACTAGTGTTACACTAGCTCCTCTACAAGCAGCTTCCCTGGCTACTAGTATACCCATTAAACCAGAGCTTGGATTTGTTATTACTCTCACAGGGTCTATGTGCTCCACGGTTGCTCCGGCCGTTACAAGTACTCTGGCTCCTTCTAGGTCTCTTCCCCTGTTAATCAATGCATCTATGCAGTGTGTGAGGTCTTCTATTGGAGGGTACTTTGCTTTATCCTCTTCGATTTTCGGAGGTATTATAAACACTCCCTCATCTCTCAGTATCTTAATTGCTTTATCGTACTGTGGCGTCTTCATTAACCTAATATTCATAGTGGGTACAATAATCACTTTTTTACCTGAGCCCAGCATAGTAACAGCTGTTAGTGTTAGTAACTCATCTAGTACACCGTGTGCAATTTTACACATAGTATTCAATGTTGCAGGAGCCACTACTAGTGCATCACCCCACTTTGCGAGATCTATGTGCTCTGTTTCACCAGTCATTTCAGCGAGTGGTTTTTGACCCGTAGCCCAGTGGAATAGATCAGGTGAGATCAGCCTCGTGGCAAACCTCGTCATCACAACCCTCACAGTTGCACCCATTCTAATTAATCTACGCGCTAGATCTATCGACTTATATATTGCAGTGGAGCCTGTAACTCCTAATACGATGTTCTTACCTCGTAGTGTCTGTACTGGCTGTAATTGAATCTCCTCAGACAACGTCCCTGGTTTAAAACTCATAAATAATCCCTCCTCTAATAACATAGCATGAAAAGGGTATATTTATGAGTGAGCCGAGTATATATCAAGTGTATGAAGAAGCGGAGAGGAGGCTTAGAGAGAGGGCTATAGGCTACACTGTGAGGCATGCTGAGTACAGGGATCTAGACAGTATTATAGGTATTAACGAGGTATCTCTACCGGAGCACTATCCAAGGTCTTTCTACGAGGAGCTACTCGAGGATTATGGAAAAGCCTTTTATGTTGCAGTATCTCCAAGGGGGGAGGTTGTAGGCTACATAATGAATAGAATTGAGACAAAGCCAGGCTTCTTCAAGCACTGGTTGGTGAGGTCGGGACACGTGGTTAGTATTGCTGTATTGAGTGAGCACAGGGGTAGGGGTTTGGGCTATGTATTAATGGCCTACGCAATGAAGACTATGTATGAGGACTACAAGTGTGGTGAGACACACTTAGAGGTAAGGGTTTCAAATAAACCAGCAATATCACTATATGAGAAGCTGGGATACCGCGTGGTTAAAACCGAGAGGAATTACTACCTAGATGGAGAAGACGCATACGTGATGGCTAGGAGACTACCATAGTGAAATAATTGTATGGTGTTAGAAATTACCGTTAATCCTTAATAACTTGGATTTTTCATTATTCTATAGAAGTACATGGGTGTGTAAGTCATTGGAGTATAGTCGAATCGAAGAATTATTTAGTGAAGAGAAAGTCGGCGAGAGGG
>Ga0209225_1001998_pt1 | contig 19033 bp, 18 predicted proteins | sample WasSprMetagenome_FD_184732 | JGI IMG/M metagenome (GOLD analysis project Ga0209225, IMG submission 184732) | Sulfidic aquatic microbial communities from Washburn Spring, Yellowstone National Park, USA - WS (SPAdes) (version 3) | ecosystem: Environmental > Aquatic > Thermal springs > Hot (42-90C)...
CTGAGTGATGCGCTACTTGCAATAAGCATTTTGCGATGCTCGACTCCTTTGAGGGTGTACGGCGCTATATGGACGAGCTCGGCAGGCGGGAGAGAGGAGGAGTTGTTAACCAAATGGCATTTGTTAAGAATCAATTGGCGTTTGTTCTAATCGAGCGAATCCATAAATCGTACGCTCTCCTCTTGCATTCCATCGTCAATATCCCGATGAGTTCCCCGTCCTTCACCACGGGCACCCAAGCAGTACCCTCACGGCTCATTACTTCCCAGGCATCGTAGAGCGTCAAGTCAGGCCGTACGTAGCTGGCCGTACGTAGGCGTTGATGGCTGCATCAGTGCCGTGCCCTTCGGCTTCCGGTGCCCAAGTGTAAACTATTAAACCTGATAGCAAGCCTCCGAGGGCTGTTGATACAGGTATTAGCCAGTACCTAGTGGCTCTAAACCCACTTTCCAACGAACCGCCCTCACCGATCGGTTCGGGAACCGATGCACCGACGATTAAGCCTAGAAAGAGTTGCTCCATGAGTTTTAACGCGAAGTAGAAGGCTAGGGCGGAGGCGCCTGCAGCAACACCTATTATTATCCCTAGTATGAGCCACTTAGCGTAGTAGTTGGAGATCCAGGCAACCCCCTTCACTCTAGATAGCTTTCGATCCACAAGGACGGCGGGTTCTTTAACCATCATTTATAATGCTGACGGTAACAGCTGTGTAACGGTGCCGATAAAGCTTACCTGGTTGGCAGTGCGCTTTAGCGGTTCGCCCGCTTATCGAAGTGCCCAAGCACGCTCGCGCACTATCAGCAACCCTCGTGTAACTTCTCAAGCGGTGGGGTTTCCAGCGAAGCCGGAAGAAAACCGCTAGCGCCCAGCTGCGCGCGATACTATCATCGATAAACGCATATTTAATAATTCTCCAAATTATGCGCGCGCTCTGAATTGTAACGAAAATCTTTTTAATTCATATACTACCTCCTAGATCTGAAGAGAGATGAAAGTCCTCGTGATAGGAGGAACTGGGCACATCGGAAGTTATCTAGTCCCTCGCTTGCTTTTGCGCGGGTATGAAGTTCAAGTTTTAGCTAGAAACCCGAAACCCCACTACCCTGAAGCCAGCACAAGCATGTTATGGAACGAAGTTGAATGGATTGTTGCAGATAGAGTAGAAGAAGAGAAGAGCGGAAAATGGCAAAAACGAATGTCTGAAGTTGATGCCGATGTAGTAGTAGACTTAATTTGCTACACCCCGGAGCAGAACAGGCTTATAGTTGAAAGCGTTAAGGATCGCGTATCCCATTTCATACATTGCGGTACGATATGGTCGTACGGGCCAAGCTCCAGAGTACCATACAAGGAGCACTATCCTAGAAAACCGGTAACAGAGTATGGTAAAATGAAAGCGCAGATCGAATTCGATCTTATGGAAAAATACAAGAATGAAGGTTTTCCAGCTACAGTTATCCATCCAGGCCACATTTCTGGTAGGAAATGGCTGCCAATAGACCCGCAAGGTACAAGGAACGGCGTAGATATTTACAGAAAATTAGCGCATGGAGACGTTGTATACTTACCAGATAACGGTCTCACAACTCTTCACCACGTGCATGCTGATGATGTAGCTCAGATTTTTGAACTTGCAATCCTGCATCGTAAAGCGGCATTAGGAGAATCTTTTAGCGCAGTAGCACCGTACGCGATGACGCTTGTGTCAATCTGCGAGTTTGTAGCCTCTCTCTTTGGGAAAAAGCCAAACCTTAAATTTATTCCTCTAGAAAAGATGGCTGAAGTTATGGATAAAAACGCTTTTGAAATAATGAAAGACCACGTTATCCACTCTCCTTGTGTTAGTATAGAGAAAGCAAAAAATGTATTGGGTTATCAGCCGCGTTACACAACAGAGGAAATATACAAAGAATGCATAGATTACCTCATAGAAAGTAAGCAACTTGTAATTTGAGAATAAATCTCAGTCGCAAGTTTTTCTGAAGCTTTCAAAAGATAAGTTCAGGCAGATGCATCCAATTCTTCTACCATGGCACTTCAGGAAACGTGTTTCCGAAATCGTCGATGCTTGGAGGAGCACGTTATAGCGTCGCTCCACGGTTGCACGAGACCCTTGAGGTGGATGGGCCGGCCGCTCGACCCTTGCGCGCTTCAGGTTAGCTTTTAAGCGTCACCTAGCGCTTGAAGGCGGAGATGAGTGTTGGGAAAAGTCTACGTGGTTTTCCAGCTGGACACGGAGGATTTCGTGACCCCTGAGACCGACGACGTGCTCCTCGACCTGGCGAAGCTGTTCGATAAGTACGGGGTTAGGGCTACGTTCGCGGTGGTGGGGGAAAAGGCGAGGGTTCTGAGGCAAAGGGGTAGGCGGGACGTGATCGAAGCTCTGAAGAGGCACGATATAGCGTACCAGTCGAACTACCACTCCCTCCACCCGACGATCGCCGAGCAGCTGCGGGACAGCGGCTGGGACGAGGGGGTCAAGATCGTGATCGACCGGGAAGAACCCGGGCTGAGGGATCTTGAGGAGATCTTCGGGAAGTTTCCTTCCGCTTACATTCAGCCGGGTGGTGATTGGGCGCCACAGGTTCCCTACGCGATGGGTAAGCTGGGGATTCCCGTGTACGCGGACGGGATTTTCGAGCCGCAACCGTTCTGGTTCTGCGGGGTTCTAGCGGTCAGGTACGCCCTCTACTTCGACGAGAGGAGGGGGCCGGAGCCCGGCTACCTCGACGGCTTGAAGGCCCGCTTCGAGGAGCTGTACCGCTCCCTTTTGGGTAGTGGAGGGGTGCTGGTGGTGGTCCTCCACCCCTGCATGCTACGCACGGACGAGTTCTGGGACGCTGTAAACTTCGCGCGCGGCGCGATGCCCGCCGAGGCGAAGCCCGCCCCCCTCTGCAGCGAGGAGGAGTACAGAGCTCGGCTGAGGGCTTTCGAAGATTTTGTTTCATTCGTGGTCGGGCACGAGAGGGTCGAAGTGATCACCTACAGGGAGCTACCTGGTCTCTATAGGGGGCTTGAGGTGGAGCTGTCAGCCAGCGACCTTGCGACCCTAGCCAACTGTCTGCTGGAGAAACCTACATACCACGTCGTTGGAGGAAAGCCTGTGTCGCTAGCCGATGCGTTCGGCGCGCTGAGCTGCTCGCTGTCAATATACCTGGAAAAGGGGGTTCTGCCTTCAAGCGTTAGACCGCCTTTCGCGCTGGGACCTCTCGAGCGCCCGCCTAAGCTCGAGAAAGGGTTCGAGGCGACTGTGGAGGAAGTTGCTGTGGCTGCAGCTAAAGCTTACAGCGAGGTTACGGCGCGCGGAGCCGTTCCGGCCGAGATACGCTTGAGCGGTAAAGCTGTAGGTTCTCTATCCCTCCTCAAAGCGATGGCTAACGCGTACTTGCAACTCCGAAACGGGTCGAGAGGGTTCGTTGAGGTTCCAGCGACTAGCGAAGAGCCAGCGATCCCGGATGCTGACTTCGCGTCAAGGGTTGAAAGCCAGTGGAAGTGGGTGATATTCCCCGAGGGTTTCCGGTCGCAGAGGATACTCGATCTCACAATCATGCAGCTCTGGACTCTGAAACCAGCTACCCTGAAAGTTTAGAGCCCCTCTGCCCCAGCCGTCTAAAGCGCTCAGGCTCCGCCCAGGGGGTTAAGCGCGCGCTAAATATATAGAGAGGTACCCCTCCCTTCCCAAGGCGTCGATGCCCTCAAACTCGAGCGAGGACAAGGAGAGCTCGTACGTGGCGGTGAGGCTCCTGAGCGGTCTCAAGGAGGTTTACACGTTCAAGGAGCTCGAAGAGCTGCTCGACATTCCAGCGCAGGTTCTCTGGAGGTACACGAGCCACGTTCAGTTCCCAGAAAGAGGCACCGCGAAGAAGCTCCTAGACACCATTCAGGAGAAAAGGCTCCTAGAGCGGGCGGTGAGGGAGATCGTGCTCGGACCTCAAGGGGTCGTGGCCGAGTGGAAGCTCCTCTTCAACCCCAGGTTCCTGAACATCGTCGGCTACCTGGCTTGGAAGCACTTCGGCGAGGACGGGATCGACCTCGTGCTCGCCCCCTCCGAGAGGGACTCCGCGCTCGCGGCAGTGGTAGCCGACTGGCTGGACGCCGACGCGTGCGCGGCCAGCGAGAGAGCTTGGGTGAACTGGGGGAAGCTCCTTTCCGCTTCCTACCACTCGAGCGAGAGAGGCGAGATCGTCTACCTGCACCTGCCGAGGGACGCGATCGAGAAGGGCGCCAGGGTCCTCGTCGCGAAGGGTGTGACCAGGGATTTCGAGTCGCTTCCGGCGATCGCCTCGATAGTTGAGCAGGCGAAAGGCGAGCTAGCGGGAGCGATTGCTGTAGCAGCTATCGGCGACAAGTGGAGCGAAAGCGCTTCGAAAGCCGGGTTGAAGAAGGTGAAGGTGATCGTGAGGAAGGTAGGCACCGGCTACGAGCTCTCTCTTTGAGAGGAAAAGCTCGCTAAACGCTCTCGAGCAATTGCGGGTAAGTGCGGAGCATAAGGTCGATCACCCTCCCTAGCCCCTCCCTCAGCGGCACTACGGTCGGAATCCCGTACTCCCTCTCAATAGCTTCCTTGACTTTCTCGACTTCCCCCTCGTCGAGCCCCTCCGTGTTCAACGTGATCGCGAATGGTGGCTTATCGGTGAGTAGCTCGATCAGCTTGATGAACTTCTCGAGCGGAGGCATCGGGAACTCGGGGAACCCGTCGAAGTGCTTCCTCGCCGGCGCGTGCTGGAGCAGCGTGACCTCCGGCTTCAGCAAGTTCAGGATCTCGAAGCTGCCCGGGAAGACGGGGTGGAGCGGCGAGCCCTGGCCGGGCACGACGATCACCTTCGGCTTCTCCTCCACGTACGCCCTCCAGACGGTGTCCTCCAGCACGCCCGGTATGAAGTCGTTTACGACGCTGTCCAGCACGAACACGTACTTCGCTCCCTGCATCCAAGCGGTCTGCCCGGTCCCCACGAATACGGTTTTCATGCCGCGGCGGTTCAGCTCGTCGGCCAGCATGATCGCGGTCGTCCGCTTGCCCACCGCCGAATCTGTGCCGACGACGACTACTTTCAAAGCTTTCACTTCCCTGATCCTCCCGGTGTAGTGGATCCTCGTGCTGTAGTAGATTTTCCTCACATCGATGATCTCGGCACCCGTCTCCCTCGCGATCGCGGCCAGCTCTGGGTCGTCGCTCAAGAACTCGTGCAAGCCTGAGACGACCCCAATGCCTCTGCGCAGCGCTTCCTTAACTACAGCCCTGTAACCTGGAGGCAGCTTGCCGCCTGTCGTAGCGACGCCGATGATGAGGTATTTAACGTCAGGGTGCTCGCGGAGAGCCTCCTCGAGCGAAGCGTAAATCCTGATGCCTCTTCGCACCCTATCGAGAACCTCGCCCGCGTCCCTACCGGCGAGCTTGCTGTCGATGACCCCAACGATCCGATACTTCGAACTCTTCCGGACCAAACCGTGCGCAGTCTTCGCGTCTGTGGTGGCGTATAACCCCTCGGCTAGGATAACTGCTTCCGGAGCTTCCCCCGCCACTTCCCTGTCACCACGGCTACGAGAGGCCCCTCAACCTCTTCTCTCTCCGCGAGCTTCGCGAGCGCCAGTATAGCGGAAGCCGAAGCCGGTAGGGCTGGTACTCCTTCGAAAGCTCTAACGAGCAGAGCGGCTTCCACCATCTCCTCGTCCTCGAAAGTATAGACTCCACCCCCAGTAGCGCGGAGCGCCTCGAGTGCGGGTTCAGCGTCTAAGGCTCTAACCGCCACCAGCGGCTCGTTGACCCACGTCTCTACCACGCGGTCGGGCTCCGCTTTCCCGCCGAGCCACAGCGAAGCCAGCTGGTTGGCGTGGGATGTGGTAGCGGCTATAAGCTTTGGCACGCTTGTGGCGTAGCCCTCCTTGTACATCCTCAGGAAACCCCTGTACACGCCGGCGAGCGTGGTGCCGTTACCTACAGGCACGGCGACCGCGTACGGAGCGTCGCCGAGCTCGGCTACGATCTCCTCCGCAATCCCGCTGTAAGCTTCGACGCTCAAACCGCCGTTGCGCCCACCGGGGTTGGCGTCGTACCAACCGTTCGCCTCCGCGGCTTCAACGCTAGCCTCCACCGCGTCCTCGTACTTGCCGCCGACAAAAATCACGTCGGCCCCGTGCTTCACCATCTCGCCGACACGCCCGTTCTCGTAGCTTTCCGGGGCGAAGATGACGGCCTTCAACCCGAAAACCCTAGCGTAGTAGGCTAGAGCGACTCCGTAGTTGCCGCACGTGCCGGCGGTCACGACGCGCACCCCCAGCTCAGACGCCCTCCTAGCGTGCAGCAGCGCAGCCCGGTCCTTATGAGTACCCGTGGGGTTAGCTCCCTCCCACTTCAGGTAGACAGGTGTGCCGTTGAAGCCTAAGAACTTGCCGAGAACCTTGCTCCTGACGAGGGGGGTTGCTAGGGCTAACAGTTTACCCGACGAATCCTCCCCCTCCACTTCTTCACCGGGAGGCTCTTCCGGGAGGCTGGTTATAGGGGTTGGTAAACCGTTCAGAGTATAAGAAGACAGCCTGCCCGCCGAACGCTTTGGGTTCTTGAACGCTCACGGGTTTAAAATTGCGAAAACCTGCGGCAAGCCTTGCCGCTCATTAGCGAGCGTTTAAGATAAAAAGATCGGTAAACGTCCGCTTCCGTTAATACTTTACGACCTTCGCTAGCTTCGTCGGCTTATCCGGGTCTAAGCCCTTCAGCACGCTGAGATGGTACGCGAATAGCTGGGCGAACTTAACCAGCGGGATCGCGGACGCGCACCCCTCCACTTTCGGGATCTCCATCTGGAAAGCCGCGTAGCCGGCAAACTGGGAAGCTCCCGGCCCAACTAGGATCAGCGGCGCTTTGTACTGTGCGATTTTCTCGAACGCTTTCAGCGAACCCTTGAAAGCTTCAGCGCTAGGTGCGAAGGCTAGGATCGGCGTCGTCTCATCCACCAGCTGCACAGGACCGTGCAGGAACTCCCTAGCGGCGAAACCCTCCGCGTGAACCATCGCCGCCTCCTTCAGCTTTAGCGCGGCCTCGAGCGCTACCGGGTAGGCGGAGTCCTTGCCCAAGCTGAAAGCGTGCTCGGCCTTAATGTGCCGCTCTGCGAGAGAGCGGATTACGCTCTCGGCCCGCAGCACGTTTCCAGCGGCTTCGGCGGCCATCTCCAGCTCGCCCAGCTGCTTGCCGGTCAGCTCGTAAGCTAGCATCAGCGCGGCGGTCAGCTGCACGTCGAAGGTCTTCGTCGCCGCCACCGCCTTCTCCTCGCCGGCTTTTGTGACGATGCAGGCGTCGGAGATCCTAGTCAGAGTGCTCCCGGGCGTGTTCGTTATCGCGATCGTCCTGACGCCCGCGGCTTTCGCCACCTTGAACGCTTCAACGATGTCGCTGCTCTCCCCCGACTGCGAGTAACCGATGATAAAGTACTTTGCGTGCTTAGTCGACCTCCACTCGGCGAACTCCGACGCTGGAACCGCGGTCACGTGGAAGTCGGTATGCTTGTTCACCAGGTACTGGAGGTAGAGGCTGGCGTGGAAGCTTGTGCCGCTCCCGATGATAAAACCCCTTTCCACCCCAGCGCCAGCCAAGCTTCTCAACAGGTCGGCGGCGGCTTTAACCTCCTCGCGAGCGTCGCGCAGGGTCTTGAGAACTGCCTGGGGGCCTTCGCTCAACTCCTTCCTCATAAAAACGCCTTTTTCTTTCTCCATCGCTAGGCCCTGCGCCTTCCAAGTATTTCTTTTTTACTATCTTTCCAACGATGTAAAGAAGGGGAGCTGCTACGGCTGCTGCGAGCAGTAGAGCTGTCGTAACGCCCTTTTGCCCTCCCTCTTCAACGCCTGGGAAGCTCTCGTAAGCCCTTTTGATCTCGTAAAATAGGAGCTTCCGGCGGCCCCGCTGCCAGTCGAGCGCGCCGAACGTGTCGAAGACGATCATGCTGTCGTAGTCGAAGGCGGTCCACCAGGCGGCTCCGCTCAGGAGGTCCCTGTTAGACTCGATGATCTTCCAGGCTCTCGCGAAGTACTCGGCTTGCCTCGCTTCGCCCACGCCCCCGCCCGACCAGAAACCGAACTCGCTGATCACTATCGGGACGCTCGGGTACCTCCTCCTCAGCTCCTTGATCGCAGCGTCCATGTCCTCCAGCTTCCCGTAGAAGACGCCGAAGTACATGTTCACGGACAGGACGTCGAGGCCCGCCCTCAGCGTCGTGTCGTCGCTCGGGTCCCAAACAATCGCCTGCGTGAGCAGCCTCGTCGGGTCCGCCCGGCGCGCCGCTTGCGCCAGGTCCCTGAGGAGCGCGACCCTCTCGTCCCGGCACCCGCACTCGTTCGCCAAGCTCCAGATGATGATGGAGGGCCTGTTGAAGTCCCTGTACACCATCTCGAGCAGCATCTGCCTGGCGATGCCCCTAGCCAGCTGGGCGCGGAGCGCCTCGCAGTCGATCCAGTAGACAGGGATTTCCTCCCAAACGAGTAGGCCAAGCCTGTCCGCGTAGACGTAGGTGAGCGGGTGGTTGGGGTAGTGGGCGGTCCTGAGGAAGTTCGCGCCCATCTCCTTCACGATCTGCAGGTCCCCGTAGATCAAGCTGGGTGTGAGCGCCCTCCCCAGCTCCGGGTAGTCCTCGTGCCTCGACACCCCCTTCAGGAACACCGGCTTCCCGTTCAGCAGGATCCTCGAACCCTCCGCCTTAACCTCCCGGAAGCCGAACTGGTCCCACACCTCGTCTAAGACCGCTCCGCCCTCCACCAGCCGGGCAGCAGCCGCGTAGAGGGAGGGGCTCTCGGGGCTCCACTCGCGCACTTTCAAACCTTCAGCGCGCGGCGCGACGATGCTGACGCCCGGCTCCAGTTCGACCTCTCGCGAGAGCTCCACCACGGTTTCGGAGAGGTTCGCGATCGAGAGAGCGTCGGGCTCCATCCTGCCGGCAGCGCTCGCCGGGTGGACGCGGAGCTCTAGCCGGGCCCGCCCCCTACCCGCGCTCACGATGACGACCCTGGCCTCGAGGCTCCAGCCCTCCTCGAGCTTGCGGGGCACTAGGTCCAGACGGGCGATGTAGGTCGCGTTGACCGCCTCGAGGTACACGTCCCTGTAAATGCCCCCGTAGTTCCACCAGTCGCACTTCTTGTAGGGGACGGTGACGAAGCGGGCGTCTTCAGAATCCCACGGGACGTTGTCGACCCTGACGACCAGCTCGTTCGCCCCCTCCCGCAGAGCGCCCGTCGCGTCGAAGACGAAGGGCGTGAAGCCGCCCTCGTGGTAGCCGAGGTAGGCGCCGTTGAGCCACACATCCGCCACGTAGTTCACGCCGTGGAAAACCAGGAAAACCCTCTTGCCGCCGCTCAACAAGCCCGCTGACACCTCGAAGACCTTTCTGTACCACGCGACGCCCTGGAAGCCCTCCATCTCCGAGCCGCGCGCGTTGTTGACAGATGGCACGCGCACCCTCCTCCAGCCCCCTCTCGCTAGCGCGTCCCGCATCTGCTCGGAGAGGAGCTCGACCACCTCCGGGCTCCTCGCGGAAAGCGAGAGCCTGACGCCCCTGACGCGCGCGTTGCCCGCCTCCTCGTCGTACAGCAGCTCCCAGTCGCCGGAGAGGTCGACGTACAGCCTGGACGGCTGCTTTCCGAATGTCGGGTAAACGATGCCGTTCTGGAACGGCACCGGGTAGCCCCCGATCTCCCTTACCTCGAAGGTTGGAGCCGCGTAGAGGCTAGCTGCTAGCGACTCAGAGGGAGATAACGGTGGTGGGAGCCACTTAGAGTACAGTAAAACCATAGCGAGCAACAGCTCGATCACGGGGGAGCCGCGGCTCCGCCATATAACAAGGTTACGTGGAGCTCTTCGTGTGCAGCGCGAAGCTCAGGAGTCAACTTGATTTTGAAGATAACGCTTCTAAGAGACGAAGCATCACAAGAAAAGCGGCGAGGTCTTCGCGATCCGTAGCACGCGCTTAACGCTGGAGCTTCTTGTACACTATCTCCTTAACTCTTTCTAGCAGCTCGAGAACTTCGCTCCAACGCTCCCTGAACAGCTCCTCGTTGAGGTTCCCCTCGTAAAAGTGCTCGTGGAGAACCTGTGCTTTATCCACGAGCTCCCTGAAAAGCTTCCTATGCTCGCGTTCGACGTTATTCGCTATCACGTCGTCGATCCTCGCGCGGCTCCAGTGGGCGACGAAAATCCCCTGAGAGGCTGCGTAGAGCTTCACCAGCGCGAGCGCGGATGCCCACAGCTTCTCCGCAGCCTGCCTCGTATCTCCCTTAGCGAGCGCGCGCGCTGAAACGCCTTCTGCTCCAGCTAGCTCAAGTAGCCGCTTTGCCTGTACCACTCAATAGTCTCCTTCAGGCCAGTCTTAAGGTCGTACCTCGGCCTGTACCCCAGCTCCCTCTCAGCTTTCGTTACGCTGTAAGCCCTATCGCTGGTTACTGAGTCTACGAGAGCTATCCGGTGCATAAGGTTCCCCTCGCCCGTGACGCGGTCGTACAGCTCGAGAGGGGCTAGGAGCACCTTCGCGAGCAAGGGCAGCAGCTTAACGCTGGGGGGCCCTTTGCCCGTCAGCTCGTGGAGCATCTGGTACACCTGGTTGTACGTGTACCATCTATCCTCGCTCACGATGTACGTCTGGTTCACCGCCACGTCTCCCTTCTCGATCACGAGCGTAAAGCCTTGCACCACGTCCGCTACGTGGGCGAACTGTATCAGGTTCTCCCCCGTCCCGATCTTCACCCTGCTCGCCAAGCCGCCCTTAGCGTAGCTCGTGACGAACCAGTAGGCTACATCGTCCACGTTGCGGGGGCCGTAGATGCCCGTAGGCCTAACTATGGTGTACTTGAGCCCTCGCGCCGCGAGGCCCTTCACGACGCCTTCGGCCCGCGCCTTGGACCTGCCGTACTCGAACTGCGGGTTCAGGGGGCTGCTCTCGTCGCCTGGAGGGTTTTTGACGGGGCCGATCGCCTCTGTGCTGCTGCAGTACACGAAACGGGTTACGCCGTTATCGAGGGCCGCCTCCGCCAACCACTGCGTCCCCTTCACGTTCACGAGCTCGTAGAGCTCCTTTTTGCCGAAGAACGTGTAGTACGCCGCGAGGTGCACGACCGCGTCAACCCCCTTCGTCGCGGGGCCCAGCGTCTCAGGCTTCGTGAGATCCCCGAACACGATCTCCACTCCCAGCTCCTTAAGGGGGGCGACGTTGCTGGTCCTCCTAGCGAGCGCCCTGACCTCGTAACCCTCGCTCAGAAGCTTCTCGACCAAGTGCCTCCCAAGGAAGCCGGTGGCCCCGGTGACAAGCACCTTCACACCCTCACCCCCTTACGTAAACAGAGTAGGAGAAGGCGGCCGGAAGGAAGAGGCCGTCGTAAGGTTCAACAGGAGTCCTAAGGTAGCTCTCTCCTAAGGGCACAACCCGGTAGACACCGATGCGGTGCAAGTTGCTGAGTATCTCCTCGAGCGCGCCCCTGTCAACAGCCACCGCAAGCGTCTGCACCTTGTCTACACCCAGGTACGCCGGGTTGCGGGGCAGGCTCGCAACGAGGTTGAGGGCCTCCCGCATTGAGTCTACTCTCACGATCTCGAGGAACCTCCTCCTCGCGTGCAGCGGCAGCAGCGCGTTCGGAGGCACCTCGCCGAGAGCGCTTTTCCCGTCGGAAAACGCTATCGTCCACGGGTTGCTCGGGTCGCTACTGGCGTAGACCTTCGCCCCAGCCAGCTCCAAGCTCCTGCGCATGACGAATAAAGCGTAAGGGAGGTTCTCCAGCTGCACTGGATACCGCTTCCCCACCTTCTCCAGCGAGGAAGCCAGCTTCTCGACGAAGTCCAAGGCTTCCCCTTTCGAACCCACGAAGGCCGCCTGCGTCGGTGAGCTGCAAAGCTGCTGCTCGTAAAGCACCATCTCGAAAGCCAGCTTCTCGGCGATCTCCACAGTGGCGCAGCTAGAGTCCACTATCGCGAAGCCTGTCATCGGACCGTTCACCACAAACCTCGGCCTGTGAGGATTGGCTGCTAGCATGCGAGCGACAGCTGTCCTGCCGGGCTCCCCTCCCCAGTAGTTCACTACACCCAGCGGCCCCTTCTCCAGCAGCTCCCTGAGGTTCCTGCTCTCGTGCGCGAAGTAGCTTACCAGCAACGCGCGTCTCAGCGAGACGTCGAGTGGGAAGCTGTGGAGGGGCGAGAAAACCTCCCGCACCGCCCTGAAGTTAGCGAGGGAGGGCCTGAGGATGGTGAAGTTGCCGATCACGAGCGATAAAGTGGCCGGTATGAGCGGAGGCACAATGGAGTTGCCAGAGCCGATCACCAGCACAGGCCCCGCCGGCAGGTTCCTGACACGCTCTCCCGCAGCGACCTCGACAGGTTCTTCGAGACTTCTTGACCCGCCTACAAGCGCAGTGTCTAGCGCTTTGGCGATGTTCCCGGGGTTCAGCACCTCCGCAACGAACTCCACCTCCAAATCCACGATAGCGGGGCTGTAGCCTGTCGCCTTAGCGAGCTCCTCCTTAACCCACTCGAGCTTACCGCTTTCAAGCTTCTCGCGCCACGCCTCACCGAGGAGCCCCACAGCGCGCAGCCTCTCGGATAGCGGCAGGTTGGCCAGCTCCTGCTGGAGCTCCACAGCATCGGCAAGCCGGTTCCGCAGCCACTCGCCCTTCGGCTCGTAGACGCTAACGCTATCGACGACGACGAGCTCCAAGTCCTCACGGCCGAGGTCGGGGTGGAGTGGCGCCGTGTCGAGGATCACTGCAGCCTCCCCCCTCTGTGCATAAGCTCTTCGAGCGTACCCCCGCACGCCCTCTGCAAGCTCCACCCCTCCTCTTCGGTCAGCCGCCGGACGTACACGAACTCCCTCCCGTAGTACCGCTCCGAGGGCACCTGCTTGACGATGTCCCCTGGCGTGAACACCTCCAGCCACGAGATCGCGAGAGGGTCGAAGATTGCCAAGATCCCGTCCTTGTAGTACTCGTCCTCGCCCATGAGCTTGTACGTCTTCGGATCGAGAAGGAAGACGTGCTGGAGCGGGTGCGGGATCTTATGCATGACCCCGTACTTGTCCAAGAGCGCCGTGAGCGTCTCCGTCATACCCAGCACGTCCATGAACGGCACCGGCACCTCTCTACCCGTCTCCGGGTCCGCGGCCTTGAACACCTTCCTAGCCTCCCTGACTATCACGTCGTACTCGGGCACCTGGAAGCCCTTGGACCCGCCGCCCGTCACGATCGCCCCGCCCCTGCCCAGGTTGATGGGAGGGGCGCCCGCCACAACCTTGTACACCAGCTTCTTGAAGAGGCTGAGGCTGCCGAACTGGCTGGAGATCAAGTGCACTCCAGCGGGTGCCGAGAAGAAGAGCTTGGGCTCCTCCCTGCTTTTCACGAACTCCAGGATCCGCTGCCTGTTGGGTACCAGCCTCTTCCACAGCGGTCCTCCAGACTCCTCCGGTACCAGGTCCATGCCGTAGAGGAGCCTTATCCTCTTGTACTGGAGCGCTAGGTCGACGAAAGCCACGAAGTTAAGGTGGTTCTTCAGCTCTTCCGCGGCGAGGAACAGCGCCAGCCCCTTGCCCGGCTCGAGGAATCTCCCGTAAACGTACTCGAACAAATTCGCGTTAGCTACGGTCATCATGACGAGCTCCAATGGGCTGCGGTACACCCTCACGGGGTCCCTCCCGCTCGTCCCGCTGGACCTGAAGGTGAAACCCCCTTGCTCCCTGTTGGGGATGTAGAACTTCTCGATTCCTTCACCCCTTAAAAGATCAGAGGGTACAGCAAGCTTAACTAAATCCTCCAGCTCCGCCGCCTCAGGTTCCACTCCCAACGTTTCGAAAAGCTTCTGGTAAAAATCGCTGTTTCTCGCGAAGAAACCCAGCGAGCTTCTGAGGAGATCGCGCCTTAGCTTAGTTAAATAGTCAGGCGACTTTTCGAAAAGACCTTTATCCCGCGAAAGCTCGTGCAGCCTTTTCACGTGGGGATCGTTCAAGAACCTGCTCTCGCGCACTCTCCTCTCCAATTCCTCGAAACCTGGAAGCTTATCCATACCGCGCGCTTCTCCACTAAGTTATATAAGGAACGCCTCTCGGCGCCGCTCCACGAACCCGAAAAACCTTGCACTTCAAGTTGAGAGCTTTGTAAACCTGAGGGTTCGCGAAAGCGGCGCGCGGGACCGTGAAGTTAATTTCCTTAACTTTAGTTTCGGTGTTATCCCCCCTCCCGTAAAGTTACCGGTAGTAAATATAAATTCTCCGGCACCACTGCCGCGGTGTTCGAGATTGTTCGCGAGAGCTGTGAACCTGCTCCGAGCTCCGAGGGTGAACACCGGTTTAGCGCCTCTGGATAGGTTGGTCGGAGGGATGCCCTGCGGCACTGTGAACACTTTTTACGGGGATCAGGGTTCTAGGGACGCGCTGCTCTTCACCATGCTGGCTTCAACCGCTTCCAGGGGTTCGCCCTCCTTTGTTGTGAGCTTGAAGGACTACCATTCTGGGAAATCGATAGATACGTACCGGTTAGCTGAAGCTATGCTATGGTTTGGAGCGGACCCGGAGGAGGGGCTTTCCCGAGTTTACGTCTCCAACGTGTACGGTATAGGGCAGCTCGAGGCGGCTGACGCGCTGGCAAGAGAAGCTCTGGCGAGAGGGGTGGAGCTGGTAGCAGTCACGCACTTGTCTGAGATGTTCAGCCCGAAAAGCTACACGAAGCTTGTGGAATTCCTCGGGAAGCTTCAGAGAGCGCTGGAAGGCAGCGCTGTGCTCGCGCTGTTCGCCGAGAAGTCGAGGTTCGCGCGCAGGCCGCTGCCTGAGCTCCCAAGCCTCCTTAAGCACACATCAAACATCATCGTCAGAGTAGAAGATGCCGGAAAGGGGTTCGTCAGGGTGGTGGTTGAGAAGGGGCCTCTCGCCACCCCGAAGCTCCTCTACGCCAGGAGCACAGGTTGGGGTTTGCTCGAGGTTGAAGGGTGGTTCGATGGGTAGGGCAACACCGAGCTTCAGAGAGAAATACCGCGAGACTGTCGAAGCCTTGAGGAGCGAGCTCGTGGAACTGCTGAGAAAAGAGAGACGGGAAGCCTTCGAGAAACTCGAAAAAGTGTGGAACGAGGAGCTGGGCGCAATCTCCAACTGCTCCAACCCCTACATCCTCGGCTCCCTATTGCTGGTGGCGCTCCTAGACCTCGAGCGGAAGGTCGAGGAGCTCGAGAGGCGGATGGGTGAGCTCGAGGGTGAAAACTGTAGCGGTGGTTGACGCCGCTGTCTCAAGCGGGGAAGCAAGGGTTTGGCTGAGGGAGATCGGGGGCGGAGTGAGGGTGCACAAGGTAGAATTCTCAGACTACTTCCTAGTTGAGCGCGGAGCTTTCGGCTTCCTCGCTCCTCTTTCCGGTCAAGGTTTCGAGGCAGAAGAGGTCGAGAAGAGGGTTTTGGGCGGCGGCACCGCGAGCTTCCTGAAGGTTTCACACGAGTCGAAGGGCTTGCTCTCCAGCGCCGCTAAAACCGTTGAAAGGGCGGGTTTCGCCACCTACGATTCGGATTTGTGGGCACCCCACAAGCTCCTCGCGAAGCTGAAGCTAGTTCCGCTGAAAGCTTACCGTTACACCGGGAGGTCCTTCGAGGAAGTGGAAGAGAGCCTCGAGCCTCTACCGTTAAGCGTAGCCGAACTCGATATCGAAGTACCCGAAGGTGTTCGGGGAAAGGTCGCGCTCCGGTGCGGCGAGGAGATCGTATCCTCGGAGGGGGCGGAGCGGGAGGTGGCGGAAGATCTCGGCAGGGCTCTCGCTAGCTTAGACCCGGACATTGTAGCGGTAAACATCGCGCTCGGCGACTTCTACAGCCTAGCCAAGCGGTGGCGGCGGCTCTTCGGAGTTAAGCTGGGGAGAGGCGAGGGGCTGCTCGAGGGTCGAGGTTTCGTAGAGAAAAGACTTATGGAGAACATCGGGCTAGCCGGGCTGGAGGAGAGGTGCAGGGCTACTGGCTTACCCCCCACGGCCGCCGGCCGGAGGAGCTACGGTAGGCTTGTGGACGCTAGGCAGGTCTACTTGATGCTTTCCATGGGCTACGCGGTTCCCAAAGCCCGGCACAGAAACGTGCACGTCAGAACCCTGCTGGACCTCCACAGGGGAGATCGAGGCGGTCTCATCTACCAACCGGCTGTCGGCGTGTTCGAGAACGTTGCAGAGCTTGATTTCGAGTCCATGTTCCCCCATGTGATCGCGAAGTTCAACGTGAGCTACGAGACCGTCTCCCTCAAGGGGGTCGCACCCGAGCCGAAAGGCTTGCTCGTGCACGTCGTCGAGCCTTTACTCGAGAGAAGGCTCAAGTTCAAGCGTTTGAGGGAGGCGCTTTCAGGCTCGGGGAGGGTGTACGCAGAACAGAGGCAGAGCGAACTCAAGATGATCCTGGTATCCAGCTACGGCTACAGCGGGAACAACTACAACAGGCTTGGGAACCCGTTGACCTTCGAGTGGATCAACAGGCTTTCCAGGAGGGTGATGCTGGAGGTGTACAAGCTCGTCGAGGAAAAGGGGTACGCTATTGTCTACGGGGACACGGACAGCGTTTTCGTGCGCAAGAAGGGTGCAAGCCGGCTAGACTACGAGAGACTAGCGGGGGAGATCGCCGATGAGATCGGGATCCCCATGAAGCTCAACAGAGTTTTCAAGTTCATAGCATTTCCCGAGGCTAAGTCTCTCAACGGGTCTCCCGTGAAAAGGTACTTTGGAGTAACCGTAGAGGGGGAACTTGTGCTTAAAGGCGTTGAAGCTGTTAGAAGCGACTACCCACTCTTCGTCAGGAGGTTCCAAGTAAAGCTCGTGGAAGAGGTTTTCAAGCACTTGGAAACAAGTGGCGCCAGCGGGGCTCTCGCGGCAGCTCGAGAGCTCCTGAACAGGGAAGCTGCGCGGCTGTACGGCGGAGGGGTTCCCCTAGAGGAGCTAGCGATCGAGAAAACCATAAGGAAGAGTAGCTACAAAGTCGAGGCTACCCACGTTCTCGCTGCCAAGCAGATGGGCGCGTGCTTGAAAGGTTCTAGGGTCCGCTTCGTGCTGGCGAAGCACTCGAAATCTAAACCCCACTTGCGCGTTAGACCGTTCGGGAGCGTCAACGTAACCCCAGACTGCGAGGCTTACGGGAAGCTCCTAGCGCACGCATACCAGACAGTGGTGTCCCCGCTAAACTCCATCCTGCTGTAGCGAGCTGGCTCGCTAGAAGCTTCCCAAAGCTTTCTCGAAACTACTGCGCTACGCTCTTCCCGTAACCGTGGACGGGAGCCGGGCTGTGATGCGATTGTCGAGCAAAATTTTGCCGATTTTGCGGGAAATGCATTGTTTACCGCAAAAATGGCAAAAACTGAACTAATTCCGTTTATTAGGTTCTCAGAGGGAAAAACTTTTTAACCCCATCCTCGAAAGGAACACATGCCATATAATGGATATGTTCGCACAGCTAAGACGGTGCTCGAAAGCTTAGGGTACAATGTAGAAGAGAAAGCCCGTGTGAAGGGTTTTAGCGGTTTCGAGCACGACTTCGATCTTCTCGCGCGTAAAGGAGAAAAGGTTATCTGCATGTCCATTAGGCAGGCGAACCCAACGAAAATGTTCGCCGAGCTCGTGAAGGGGATTGACATTAAGCACGAGATCGTTGTTGCTGTGGAGGGAGAGCCTCCGCCCAAAGCTCTCGAGCTTGCTCGCGAGGGTAGGATCAAGATCATAGCGTTCAAGAGCCCTGAAGAACTTGTTGAAAAACTGAGGCAAATTATAGCTTAACGCACTCGCAAAAACTGAACATGTAAAGCGTTTTTCGGCTTATAATATTTGCTTAAATGTTACTGTTATTTTCTAGTTAAAAATCTAAAAGTTCATAAATCGCTGAGTGATTCGCTTATATACTGGTACCTTAAATGACACCGCGATGGCTTCGCACGAGCCTTTCCCAACAGAGATCCCAATATTCGTCCACGTCGCCGGTTCAACTCCATACGTCTTCTACATTGAGCTGAAGGGTGAGGCGCTTGAGGCTGTAGGCGTTTTAGAGCAGGTGACTGACATTTTAGCTGGGCAGGGAGTACCCATCCTCCAAGTCAGCGTTATCGTCTCGAGTGGAACCGTTAAACTAATCGTGTTCGCGGATGTGAGAGAAGAGGGGCTGGTGGGTAAATTGGTGAACGAGCTTGGTAAAGTACCTTACACGATTAACGTCTCCTACACTGGACCTCTGGTAGATGGCTTCGCGTACTGCGACCGCTGCTTCCCCCTAACCGTTGGGGGGCAGCGGGCGATCATCCTCTCGAGGCAGGTTTACGAGGGCTTTCTCAAAGAGGGTTGGAGGAGGTTTGGTACAGCATTCCCTGTAATGCTTTACATGCTCGGTTTCGAGTCTGGGCGGCTGGCTTACCGGAGGCACTTGGAGGTTGCTGGCGGAGATGTGAAAGCTGCGGTGAAAGTGGGTGAAGCTTTCTTCCAGCTGCTCGGCTACGGGAGGCTCGAAATACTTAAGATCGACGACGCTAGGAGAGAAGCTGTCTACAGGGTGTACGACAGCTTCGAGTGCGAACTCTTCAAAGGCGAGGGCGAGATAAGAGCAGGTTTCATCAGGGGGCTCATCGGCGGCTGGATGGCAGCGAGGTGGGGCGTTGAGGAGGCGGAGGACGTGATCGTGAGAGAGGAGAAGTGCATCGCGAAGGGAGACCCCTACTGCGAAGCTCATGTGTGGGCTGAAAAACGGTAACGCCGTAATACTCAGTTAAAAATCATTTCAGGAGATGCTTCAAATCTTCTTTAACGTAACTGATTGTACCTCCCACTATGGTTGCGGCAACGCTAAGGTCTTTAGGGTCTAGCACGACCATGTCGGCTTTGAAGCCCGGGCGTAACGTTCCGATCCTGTACCTCCAAGCGAGCCCTAGCGAGAGAGCTGGAGCTAGTGAGGACATGTAAAACGCCTTAGCTAGGCTGTAGCCCAAGCTGACGATGTTGGCGAAAGCTCTATCCATGGTTAGAGCGCTAACCAGCGCCTTCGTATCGACAGTTCTAGCGATCCCTCCCGCTACCTCTATCTCGGTGTCCCCCAGC
>Ga0209225_1002012_pt1 | contig 18935 bp, 15 predicted proteins | sample WasSprMetagenome_FD_184732 | JGI IMG/M metagenome (GOLD analysis project Ga0209225, IMG submission 184732) | Sulfidic aquatic microbial communities from Washburn Spring, Yellowstone National Park, USA - WS (SPAdes) (version 3) | ecosystem: Environmental > Aquatic > Thermal springs > Hot (42-90C)...
CTGGCGATTAGGGTGTCGCTTGGGCAGACGAAAAGCTTCTTGTTCTTTATATAGGGCTCTATCTTGCGGTCCCAACCCCAGATGCAGGCAACTCCCGTCGGGCTGTCAGGGTCATAGTTCGCGCAAGCCCTCGCATTGCCTCGTCTCGTATCAAAGCAGCCACAAAACCACTCCGAGATGAAGCGTTCATCCCAGTCCTGCAGATACATCATATAGCCCATAGCTATCTGCCTCATATTGGACATACATTGCGCCTTCCTTGCGTTTTCCCTAGCTCTTGAGAATACAGGGAAGAGAATGGCGGCGAGAATGGCGATGATAGCTATGACCACCAGCAATTCTATCAAGGTAAAACCTCTTCTTCTCATTAACATCCTTTTCAATACCTCCTTTTATTTTTTATTTTGCCCCCATCTTTATTTCCGGGCTTTCCGGCGAGGGAGAAGCAGGGGCGAGAGCTCCTCCCTCCTTTCTAAGCGCTTGCTTGGCACCACCTCTTTTCATCCATTCTCATAAAGGGAGGAGCGCCAAGCCTTTGGGAAGCTATGGACTCCTTTGAATTCCCTGAAGAACTACAAAAGCCGACAAGCATCTTTTCGCACCTTCAAACAACATTTTACTCATTTTTCAAATTTTATGGAAGCCCTTTCCCGAGAGACCTTTATCCCCAAACTATTAAACCAATCAAACAAATCCTCGCCCGCAGCTATGCTCAAAACAGCAACACAATCATCCGCCGTATAGCTCTTCAGCTTCCCCTCCTTTATCAATTTCCTCTTCGTCTGGAAATACCGGGCTATGATATCATCTCCATACTTCTCCCTCAATCTATCCCAAATCCACATAGGCTTAGCCATATAAACTTCGTGAAGACCGGGCTGTTCGGGTTGGGAGATATCTATCTTATTGTAATTTGGGTCTATTTTCTCGCAAGCGGATGCCCAACCCTTCCTGCTCTCCTCCGCCTCCTTTACATATCCCAGCCTTTTACCAACTTCTATGCCCATATATGTGGCTATCCCTTCATTCCACATAGGCTCTGGAAATGGAAGGACCCAGGAGTGCGTCGCCTCATGACCGATGAGTTCAATTATCGCATAGGGATTTTCCGGAAAGCCTCCCCACCAAACTCCTATCCCCAAAGCAACTCCACTTGAGAAACCTCCTCCGCCCGTGGGAAGCAAAATCAATGTCGTGTTCATCCCCTCCGCAAGGGGAACGCCCATTATCTCCCTCAATTGCTCGGCAACCTTAAAGTATAACTTAACTATCTCATCCGCGTATGATTCCAGATAAGCGGAATATTGAACCTTTAAGCCACCTTCCACTATCTTCTCCTTCTCGGGAGAGGTTCCTTTGGGAGGCTTTGTAGGGTCAATTGTTTTATTAGCAGATAACCATTGAAGGAGGGGACATAGCCACTTCGCATTTATCGCCTCTCCATCCTTTGGCTTATCGCTTAGCAAACCACTACCATGGATGGCGCAAACCCTTCCCTTTCCGAACTCCCTTACCGCCACCACCGCCCTTCCTTCCTCATCCACCACTAACCTCCTCCAAGGCAAGCCCTCTCTCCATTGCAGGATTCCGCTTGCCTGTCCCTGCACCTCGCTTGCTTCCTTTATTATCTCGTTCGGCAAAATCCTGAGCTTCCCTTTAGGCTTGTCCTTAACGAACTCTATCCCGAACCTATTAGCCAATTGATTCAATTTGAAATCCTTCTCCCCTTTGAAGATACCATAATTTCCAATCATCAAGAGCCCGCCACCATCCTCCCTAACGAATTTGAGAACGGCTTTGAGGTCATCCGCGGTGTAAGGGCAGGGAGTATTCCCTTGGGGGATGACGAGAAGATTGATGTTGCTGAGGTAGGCGGCGCTTAGAACCGACCAGCAACGGGCATCCACTCCGCCAATGGGTTTAAGATAGGCGTTTTCAAATCTGCCGTCGAAATAGAAGGTGAATTCGTGGGCGATATCAACCAAGGCGTGGATTTTTGGGGGTCTCTCTCCAGCATCTGCATTCAAAATGGCGAGGGAAAAGATAAGTAAAAATAGAAGAGGTAAAAATGTCTTGCTCATCAGAAATCTCTCCTTCCTTTTTTGACTTCATTGCTCTGTGAAACCATTTTATAAAGTAGAAGTCCCTTTAATCAAGCAAATTTTAGTAGATTCAATTCTTTTCGGATCCAGAAAAACCATATTGCAAGGAGCAAGGCGACTTTTATGAAGAGATTGCCACGGCTTCCCTTCGGGAAGCCTCGCAATGACAAAGAGAGGGTGTCATTGCAAGCGGTAGCGAAGCAATCTCTTTTTTCTAAAAGAGATTGTTAGGGCTTCCTACAGGAGCCCTCACTTCTATCTCTGATATTCTTTTTAATCCCAAATTTTTAACCATACAGCAATGACTAAATGCCTTCTTTTGAATTTGCTTGCTTGCCTGCCTTTTTGCCTTTATCATCATATCGATATGAATTGGCTTCGCTTTTTCATCGCTCTCCTTTCCTTTGCCAGTGCCTTCCCTTCCACCATTTTTCAAATCGGGAAGCTCGATTCCTCCTATGGGGAGTTCGCAATTGCGGGAAATTATTCCCTCTATCCTTCCCTATTCCCCAACGATGTCAACTTCAAAATAGGTTCCAGTGTAGAAAATAGGGATTTCCCCTATATACATCCCGGTCCCTCCGATTTCTGGGCTGGCTCCAAGCCCCATACCTTCCGAATTGTCTTCGCCCTTGACCACACCCCTCAACCCTCCGTCCATCTTAATATCTATCTCGTCAATACCCATTACTCGGGTCCGCCTCTAATCGCAGTTTATCTTAATGATAAGCAAATCTCTCAATGCCAGCTTCCGCCTGGTGGAGGAGATGCATCGCTCACGGACCCCCAAAAAGGAGAAAATTGGGTTGTCGCTATACCCTTAAATCCCGAGGACTTTCATATTGGGGAAAACGAAATAAGAATAGAAAATGTAAGAGGGAGCTGGCTTCTTTACGATGCCATCATTTTAGAGGAGGGGTTGAAATTGGATAAACCGCAAATAAAGGTTATGAAAGCAAAAGATACTCCCTTTTTCGTAAAGGAAAAAGAGGAAACGAGACAAATTTTAGAGGTTTGGCTATCCAATATAGGGAAAGAAGGAGATATCATCCTCTCTATTGAAAAAGGAAAAAGAAGGGAAGAGATTCCCTTAAGAATCGCTGAGGGAGATAATCATCTAAAAGTGCCTTTGCCGGAGGGGCTAACGGGCGATGTGAAGATAAAGGTGGAGGACAAGTTTCTTACCCTCAACATAAAACCCCAGAGAAAATGGCTTCTTTTCCTCGCTCCGAGCGTTCATACCGATATAGGCTATACGGATGTCCAAACAAATGTGGTCAGACGCCACGACGAGAATTTGAGGATAGCGATAGAGGAAGCGAAAAGAAATCCGAACTTCAAATGGAACCTTGAGGTTGCTTGGCAATTGGAAAATTTCCTCCAAGATGAGCCGGAATTAAGTAAAGATTTGCTAAATCTTTTGAAGGGAGGGAATCTTTCCCTTCAAGCCCTCTATGCGAATATGCTCACAGGTCTATGTAGCCCTGAATCACTCGCTCGCCTTTGCCTCTTCAGCAAACAGATCTCTCGGCTACAGGATTTCCCCCTCGATTCTGCAGTTCTCTCGGATGTTCCCTCCGCCATATTTCCGATGCCCAGCATCCTCAACGCTTATGGAATCAAATATTTTGCCGAGGCGATAAACACTTATAGGGCACGATTTCCCTACCCATCCCATCCCTTCTACTGGGAGGGTCCCGATGGAGGGAAGGTCCTCTTCTTCGCTTCCCCAGGCTATGCCTGGGCAAGGGGAATTGGGCTTTTGGATTCATTTGATGTGCTAAGCAACAGGATTCTCTCCCTCATTGAGGGATTGGAACAAAGCAATTATCCTTACGATGCCTACCTCCTCTATGGCGCCTACTCCGATAACGAGCTAATAGACCCTCGCTTTATGAATCTGGTTGAGGAATGGAACTCAAAATACGCCTATCCCAAAATTATCGTTTCAACTTATAGCGACTTCTTTAAGTACATTGAGGAAAAATATAAGGATAAAATACCAACATACAAGCTTGATGCGGGAGCTTATTGGGAGGATGGCGCCGTCTCAACAGCTAAGGAATTGGCTATGAATAGACAAGCTAAAGATTGGGCTGTGGAGGCGGAGACGATTTATTCCCTCGCCTCCCTCCTCGACCCTTCCATTGACTATCCAAAGCAGAAATTCAAGGAGCTCTGGCGAAATATCATCCTCTTTGATGAGCACACCTGGGGAGCCTGGTGCAGCGTTTCCGACCCCTATGCCGAGACCACTCTCCGACAATGGGAAGTAAAAGCCTCATTCGCCCACAAAGCTATAAAGGAAGCGAAGGAATTGAGAGAAGAAGCGATGAGAAACTTCTCCTCACTTGTTTATTGCGATGGGGAATCAATCCTCGTGCTCAACCCCCTTTCCTTCCCTCGCTCCGATGTAGCAAAGGTGGAGATTCCTTACGAGGAGTTCGCCCTCTACGATGGCGAGAGGGAAATCCCCTGGCAAAGGGACGGAAAGGATGTCCTCTTCTTCGTTAAAAATGTCCCTCCTCTGGGATACAAGAGAATCAAGATCATTAAAACCAAACCATCTTCCTTCCCCACTCCCTTCAGGAGCTCGGAGGGAACTTTGGAAACTCCCTTCTTTTTAATAAAATTTAATGAAAAAGGGATATATTCAATAAAAGACAAGGATTTGAATTTGGAATTGATTGAGAAAGGGAAAAGGCTCGCCGATTATCTTTACCTATCTGGTCCGGAGGGAAAGCAAACGCTCCATTCTCTGGAAAAGGGAAAAATATGGGTGGAGAATGTGGGACCGATTTTCGCCGATATCTGTTTCTCCTCATCAGCCTATAAAACCCCGCTCTTCTCCCTCCGCCTTAGGCTTTACAAGGATATAAGGAGGATTGACTTATTTGTGGAAATAAATAAGGAGGAAACACTTGATAAGGAATCCGTTCTCTTGTCATTCCCTTTCTCCCTTGAAAATCCGAAGATAAAACTTGAATATCCAACCTGTGTGATTGATCCGACGAAGGAACAGTTTCCCCAAGCCTGCAAAAATTGGTTCACTATACATAAATGGGTTGGATTCTACGACAAGAATTCTTCAATCATCTGGTGCAGTGAGGATGCTCCCCTAATCTCTTTAGGGAAACCGATACACGAGTTCTGGCTCAATGAACTCAAGCTTGGTAAAGCCACTCTTTTCTCCTACCTAATGCACAACCATTGGGACACGAACTACAAGGCGTCGCAAGGAGGCGATTTCCTCTTCCGCTACGCAATCTTTCCCTTGAAGGGTGAGGTATCAAATCTTGAGGCAAGCAAGTTGGCTTGGAGTTTCTCCCATCCCTTAATCTGCCTTCCGCTTCAAAAGCAAGAGGGTATTCTCAAACAGGATAATCATTCCTTCGCCGAGATAAAGGGAGCGCTCTTAACCACTTTGAAGAAAAGAGATTATGGAGACGGCTGGATTCTCCGTCTCTGGCTGCCGGAAAGGGAAAAAGGAAAAGGGGAAATAAAATTGAATCTCCCGATAACCAAAATCTTTCTTTCCAATTTAGATGAAAGCAGAGGCGAGGAATTGCCGATGAGAGAAAGCTTCACGCTTCCTATTCCGCCATCGGCTTTGAAATCGCTTCTAATCGAGAGGTGAACCTTTGATGAGAAAATTCGTCCTCGTCTTATTCCTCATTTGCAGAGCATTTGCCCTTCAGTTCATCCACATCACCGATACCCACATAGGGTCCGCTAATGGACTTAAGAATTTGAATTCCTTCATCCAATTGATGCGAAATTTTCCTGAAAAGCCAGATTTCATCATCCACACGGGAGATGTGACCGAGTTTGGCGGTGAGGAGGAATTCAGAGCCTATTCTCAAGCCATTTCCTCGCTGAATATCCCTTTCTATCACACATTGGGGAACCACGATGTCAGATGGAACGGTGCAGGTTGGCTTTTGGGAGAGAAATATCTTCCAAATTACAAGCGCAACTATGCTTTCACAAACCAGGGAATCACCTTCATCGCCTTAGATTCCTCCTTTCCCTTCAGCCAATACGGTTTGATAGACCCATCTCAACTCGCTTGGCTCAAGGATACCCTTGCGAAAATCCCCTCTGAACAGCCGATAATAATCTTCTTTCACCATCCGATTATGCCCTCAAGGAACTTCCTCATCGGTAAGGACGCTTTATTGGAGATATTACGACCCTATAATGTGGTTCTCTTTATCACGGGACATGGACATTCAAATCAGACCTGGCAAGTGGATGGGATTAACTCCATTATGACGAAGGGCTTGATGGACGCTAATACCTGCTTCAGGTTCATAAAGATAAGAAACGATACAATAGAGATTTCCACTTATGATTTAAACGGCAAGGAAATACCAAATCAAAAATTCGTCTTCCCTTTGAAGAGAACTCAGCCAACCTCCTCACCTACAAAATCTAACGCTAATTCTCCCTTCCAAAAGCTCTCGGGAGCTATTCAAGCGGATTTGCTTTCCTACAATGACCTCGTCATAGCCTGTGATTGGGCTGGAGAAGTCGTTGCCTTCAAAAGGAAGACAGGGGAAGAAGCTTGGCGAAAGAGATTTGATTCTCCAATTTTAACCTCCCCCACTATAAATCAGGGAAAATTGTTCGTTCCCTTTCTCAACGGCTTCGTTCGCAGTTTTGATGTTAATAATGGAAAAATGCTTTGGGAAACCCAATTGCCTCAGCCGATAACCGGACATTTAACATTTGCTGATGGGAAGCTCTTCATTCCCGCAAGCCAGTCCTTATTCGCCCTGAACGAGAAAGGGGAGGTAATCTGGCAGAGGAAATTGGGTGGGAACCTTGAATCCCGCCCCTTGATAAAGGGAAAGAATCTATACATAGGGGCTTGGGATAAGAATTTATATGCTATAAATATTGAAAATGGAGAGATTATTTGGCAGAAGGAACAAGCTCGCTCCCGCTATTACTCACCCGCTACCTGTTCACCCATTCTTTGGGGTAATAAACTCATTTTAACCCAACCCTACGACAATTCAGCCAAGAGAGGAGGGCTCTTGGCTCTTGATGATAAGGGAGAATTGATTTGGCAAGTAGATGGGAATTTCGGCTATTCAACTCCGGTTATTGATGGCGATAGGCTTTATATCGCCTCAATGGAGGGAAACCTTTATTGCGTCTCTCCGGAGGGAAAGGTTCTGTGGAAAACCAACTTAGCAAATCCTTGCTTTAACTCCCGACCGGTTATTAAGGGAGAAAATATTTATATAGTCTCTTTTAACGATGTTCTTCTCTGCGTCGATAAGAAGAGCGGGAAAATCGTCAACAAAAGAGCCCTGGCGAAGGATAGTTGCTGTACATCAACTCCAGTGATAGTAGAAGATAGCATAATCGTCGGGGATATGATGGGAAATCTCTATTCCCTTCCTCTGCGAGAGCTTAATCCCGGTTAACTATTAAGGAACGAATTTCAAAGCATCCCAGGGAAGCATTCCCGCAAGGACGAGCTCCCTTATCGCTGAGGGTATATCCGCTTCCGTCCTCACTGGATTGGCTAAAACCTTGATATACCATTCCTCCCAGGTGGAATACTCCTCGCCCGGTCTTAAGGTAACAAGAGGGCTCAAGACCTCCATTTCCAAATAGGGCAAATCCTTTGAATTAGTATATACCTCAACGCTACACCCTTCATCGGGATACTCCTGCCCCTCAATCACGGGAAAACGCTTCACATATGCCAGATTGTCCTTCAGATAAAGCATCCAACCCGCCTTGGAATCCAAGCCTATTTTCCCCACCTCGCCCAAATAGTTAACTATCACCAATCCACCCTTTATCTTCCATTGCCTGCTTTTCCTTGATTTCTCATCAAAGAAATAAAGCCCATCAGGGAATTTTGAATTCTTCTCAGCGGGGAAGACCACGAAACAAGGAGTTTCAACCTGCGTAACCTCCCAGATTCCCCACCTTACATCTCTTCCCGAGATGTTCCTCATCTTCTCGACTATCCTTGCCCTTCCCCTCTCAAGAATCGTTATCTCCTTCATAAACATAATTCCCGCCTTCAATGAAGGAGCGCCATAAACCCTTACCCCATCATCTATCAACTCAACGCTCGCCATTCCATAATCCAAGAAGGGGTCGGGAGGCCAGCCCCAGGCGGATTGGGGAGCATTCCATATCTTATACCCACCGTAATTGTGCCAAACATTGGTTAGGGGATAAACTTTGCCATATTCAGCGGGATTCTGCCAGATGGGGTTCTTTCCGTCAAGGGAGAACTCCATTATCCTCCCACCGATGCTCGGCACCACCACCAATCTCGTGTCCCCTCTCTCCAGTAAGATGGAATCCTCCCATCCCTTATAAGTAATCTGCTTTATCGAAATCTGAGCTAAAAGCAATCCACTTACAAGGAGCAGAAGTAAAGCTCTCTTCATTTTCGTTCCTCCCTTCTCAAGGCGATTCAAGGATAAAACCGTTATTATATTTTAATGAAGTTAACCCGAGAAGGGAAGCGTAATAATGAATGGCTCCCTCGGCATCACCTTGGTAGGAGAAGTTCAGCCTTGCGGAAATCGCGATTGGCATTGCAACTGGTGTCTTACATCTTTCCACAAGCGTAGCGAGGAGTTGAAGGGCATCCACATCGTTTTGGGAGATCGTGAGATAATGAGCTGGAGGACCGGGCGGCGGGAGGAAAAGCAATCCCTCAGCCCATTTAATATTATCGCTTACACAGGAGACCCTAACCCATTGCACACCACCAGATATGACCTTCACATCCGTCAAGAAAGTCACGGGATTATCTATGGCGCCAAGATAGATTTGCTTCTCCGCTGGCAGGAAGGGATTTCCATTTGCTAAGGAGAGTCCAGGGGATAGGAGAATGTTCAGCCAAACCCTCTCCTTGCGATAGGGAGGATAAATCATAATCTCCAATCTCAAAATCCCCTGTGGATTCGGATAGGGCGTTTGAGGCAATATGAGGACCTTTCCCACTCCCTTTGCCGAGATGATGGAAGGCGCTCTTTTAAGTGTGGGAGAGGGAGGGAAGAAAAGGGCTTGTTTCGCCTTAGGCCAATGTGGCAAAAGAGCGAGGAGAGAGAGGCAGAAAACAAGGAGAAGGGAGATGACGGCATAGGCTAAAGCCCTTCTCGGCTGTAATTCGCCGAGTAAGAAGCGGCGTAAAGGAGATACCTCCCTTCCCCTTCTCGCCCTATAGCTCGCTAAAACCCTTTGCGTGAAGCCGTAGGGAGGCTCCACAGGCTGGAAAGAACGAAGTATTGAACGCATCCTCTCCAGCTTGGCGAGCTCTTTCCGGCAAGAGCCACAGCTCTCCAAGTGGATTTCAACGAGCGACCTTACCGCTTGGGTAAGGTCGCCGTTTATATAATCGGATAACAGCTCTCTAATTCTCTCGCATTTCATTTCTATATCTTTAGACATATTTATCCCTCAAAAAGTTCCCGATATTTTTCTAATCTTTGCTTCAAAAGTTGGCGCGCCCTGTTGAGACGGGATTTAACAGTGCCCAGGGGTTTCTGCAACATAGCACATATCTCGTCATAGGAAAATCCCTCTATATCATAAAGGACGAGGACGGTTCTATAATGGGATGGTAATTGAGATATTTCTCCCTGCACTATTTCCTGGATATTTCTCTTCTCCGTCTCCCTCTCAACCGTATCCTCCGAGGGAAAATCCACCTCGCCTTCATCCTCTTCTTCCCCATACCTCATTTGGTCATAAGAGAACTCCTTCTTTTTTCTCGTATAATCATAAAAGATATTAATCGTTATGCGATAGAGCCAAGTGAAAAGAGAGGATTCCCCTTTGAAAAGCTTCAAATTTTCCAAGGCACGAACAAGCGACTCTTGGGCGATATCTTCAGCGTCATCCCTGTTTCCGCATAAGCGGTAAGCGAGATTGAATAGCGGTTTTTGGAAATGCCTCACGAATTCCTCCAACGCTTCCTCATCTCCTGAGAGACAACGCTGGATGAGCTTTATCTCCTCTTCTTTTTCCAACTTCTTCATTCTTTACAATTAATCATAACATTGGGGAAAATTTTTTGCAATTATGATAATATGAAGATTGACATCTCAAACGATTTTACCCAATATTTGAATCAATGGAGATTGACGAAAAACTAATAAGGATTCTCCGCTGTCCAATCTGCTTTGCAGACCTCCATCTTGACAAGGAAGAGCTCATCTGCTCAGGCTGCGGGCGCAGATATCGCGTTGTAAATGGAATTATAGATATGCTCCAGCCTATTGAACTTGATGACAAGAGAGAGGTGATATAAATGGGTAAAATTATCCCCCTGCTTATCCTTCTCTCCTTTCTTTCCCTGGGAGAGGAGATAACCATCATCTCCTTCGAATCCACCGCCTTCAAAGATTGGCGAGCAAATCAAAGCATCAGTGATTTAAAGGTGGAAGGCAAGTTCTTAACCGGTAAATGCGTCGGCGCTGACCCCCAGATTTATAGCCCCCTTTTCGAGATAAACGCAAATAATCGTCAAGTGATTGAGATTAAAATGAAAAGCGATAGGGATGGCTTAGCCCAGCTTTTCTGGTCAGGCACCCTTGAGGAACCATATGGAGGCTTTCGCCCGGAGAAAGTAAACGATTTTTATGTGAAAGGCGATAACCTCTTCCATATATATCGTCTTCTCCCTTTCTGGGGAGGGGAAGAAAGGATAATCCATCTCCGCCTTGACCCTCCCGATGGAGCTCTATTTCAGATAGAATATATAAAGATTAAGGAAATCCAGCCAACACCGGAGGGAAAATGGCTTATTTTCGGAGGCTTGAATGTGAAGAAATCAACCGATAAATCACTCACTTTTCAGATAACCTCCAATGAAGCAAATCTCCTTCTTCCCATCCCATCATTTAAGGGAACGGAGAAACCTCTTCTTTCCTTCAGCCTGCGTCTCAAACCCTCAAATCCAAATAGCTATGGTGAGATAGTTTATCAGGAGGGTAAGGAAAGAAGAAACTATGCCTTTGACCTTATCACGGACGGTAAACCCCACTTCTATAATCTCTTTCCCGGTTGGTATGGAGATGTCTCCTCAGTGATGCTCTTGCTTCGTAATTGCACGGGAGAGGGGGAAATCGGAGATGTGGATATAGGTGTAACAGCAAAGGGAGAGGAAATCCAGATAAAATACTTCGGAGTTGACGGCATAGCGAGGGCTAACAAGCCCTTCCCTCTTCTCCTCCAATTTGAAAATAAAGGAGCAAATATTGATAATCTGCAAGTGGAATTACAACTTCCCAAGGAATTAAAGCTCCAAAAGGGAGAACCTTCCATTAAAATAACGAAATTATCATTCGGTGATACTGAATTCCTCAGCTGGGATGTGCTCTGTGAGAAAGCAGGGGAATTCAAAGTAGGAGCTAAAATATCCTTTGGCAAGAATCTACAAGAGCTTTCCTCTAAAATACAGATATCAAAACTTCCTTCCCTTCCACCCTCGGATTATCCACCTGAGCCGAAGATAACGCCAAGCGATTGGGAGGTAGGGGTTTATTATTTCCCGGGCTGGCCGAGCGCATCAAATTGGCTTCCCGTGAAGAATTGGGGACGAAAACCCCTTCTTGGCTTCTATAAAGAGGGTGAACCATATGTTATGGATTGGCAGATAAAATGGGCGCTTGAGCACGGTATAACCTTCTTCATCTTTGATTGGTATTGGGTGCAGGGAAGCAGGATGTTGGAACATGCTCTCCATAACGGCTTCCTCAAATCCCGCTATGGAAAACTTATGAAGTTCTCCCTCCTTTGGGCAAACCATAACCCACCAAAGACATCCTCAATACCAGACCTCATAAACCTAACGAGCTTTTGTATAGATAATTATTTCCGCCTGCCAAATTATCTGAAAATAGATGGCAAGCCGACCCTCTTCATATTCACACCCCGCCAGCTTACCGACGACCTCGGCGTTGAGGGGGTTAAGGAAGGTTTTGAGAAAATGAGGGAGCTCTGCAGGCAGGAAGGATTGAAGGGTCTATTCATAATCGGTTGTATGGCTGATTCCGATTGGGATTTAAAGGTTATGAAGGAGGAAGGATATGACGCAGTCACTGGATATAACTATCCCTGGGCAGGAGCGGGACCAACGGACAAGAGAGCTTCCTATGAGGATATGATAAAAGGATTCGCACGCATTTGGCAGAGCATAGCGGATAAAGGATATGACTTGATTGTTCCCACATCTCCCGGCTGGGACCCAAGACCGTGGCACGGTCAAAACACCCTCGTTAGGACGAATTCAACCCCTTCCTTATTTGAAAGACATCTTCGGGAAGCTAAGGATTTCGTGGAGAAGAGAGGACTGAGGAAAATCGTCATAATTGAGGCTTGGAACGAATGGGGAGAGGGTTCATATATAGAGCCAAGCAGGGAATGGGGATTTGCCTATCTTGATGCGGTAAGGAATGTCTTTTTGGGGAAAGGTGAGCACCTTGATTTAGTACCCCAGGATGTCGGATTGCCCTTAGTTGAAGCGGAATCGCCTCCCCCAAGGGATAGCTGGGATTTTGAAGAGGGTTTAGAAGGCTGGTCGGCTATGATGGGGATAGGAGAATTCAAGGTAGAGAACGGCTGTTTAATTCTCAAAACCTCAACCAACGACCCAGCGATCAATCTCCCTCCCGTTATGCTTGACGCTAAAGATTATGGGAAGATAGTCATAAGGATGAAGGTTGATAAGGGGAGCGGTGGGCAAGTTTTCTGGGCTACGAATGTCTTCCCAATCAGTGAGTTCACGAGTCAGCGTTTTCAATTGATAGCTGATAATCAATTCCACATTTATGAACTTGATTTAACAACTAATCCAGCCTGGATGGGCAAAATAACCCAAATCCGCTTCGACCCAACCGATTCAGCAGGTGCTAATGTGGAGATAGATTACATAAAGCTCGTTAAAAAGTAAATGGTAAAGGGAAAAGCTGGGAAAGGGTCCATTTCTCAACATTTCCCTCCTTATCGGAGGAGATTATGAGGAAATCATTCGGGGAACGAACGAATTGAGAAAGGACCTGCAGGCAAGCCCCACAGGGCGTGGCAATGATTGGCGCGAAGATGGCAAGGGCGAGGAAATCCCTCTCTCCCTCCGATATAGCTTTAAATACCGCCACTCTCTCCGCGCATATGCTTAACCCATAAGATGAGTTCTCCACATTACAGCCAGCGAAGATTTTCCCGTTTGAAGTCAATAAGGTAGCTCCAACGGGAAAATTGGAGAAGGGAGCGAAGGAATTGATGCTCGCCTTTTTAGCGATTTCCAATAGCTCTCTCAAATGAGCATCATCCAGTTCCATTTCTTAAAATTTATTATAAAACAACCCTATTGACAACGCTTTTGGTTGTAGTAAAATTATAAAAAACTTTAAAAGGAGGTTATAGAGTATGAAAAACGATAAGATGCTAATGGCATCGGCTATATTTTTCATCGTTTGCGTAGTCGCAACGATAGCGGTTGTTTTGCTTTCCCCTAAGCCCCCCGCTACCGCTGTTGCCCCCGCAGGTGGGGCAGGTGGAAACGCCCGTGGGATGATGCCGATGATGGGTCCTGGTATGATGATGGGTGGGGGAATGATGGGAGGCGGGAATACACCTGGAGGAGGCGGAGCTCCTATGATGGGTAAAGGTCCAATGGGCGGCAGCGGAGGCGGCGCACCGATGATGGGTCCTGGTATGATGGGAGGAGGAATGATGGGTAAAGCTCCAATGCCAATGGGAGGTGGCGGAGGCGGTGCACCGATGATGGGTCCCGGTATGATGGGAGGAGGAATGGGCAAAGGTCCTATGCCAATGGGTGGCGGTGCTCCCAGCCGCGGGCAATAAAGGGTCCCTTTATTAAATAAGCAGATTTTTTAAATAAAGGGTTTAGCCGCCTTTAGCTGCTTCTATTTCTTTCATCTTCTCCCAATCGGCGAGAAACCTCTCCAAGCCGATATCAGTTAAAGGATGTTTGAACATTAATTCTAATACTTTGAAGGGGACGGTGGCGATAGGAGCCCCCATCTCCGCTGCCCGCAATATATGGATTGGATGCCTAACGCTCGCCACCAATATCTGGGTTGAAAAGTCGTAATTTTTATAAATTCTCAAAGATTTCTCTACAACCTCCATCCCATCATGACCGATATCATCAAGACGCCCAACGAATATGCTCGCGAATGTCGCACCAGCCTCAGCTGCTAAAAGCGCCTGATTGGGAGAGAATATCAGCGTAACATTCGTCCTGATCCCCTCCTGCGACAATCTCTTCACAGCCTTGATTCCCTCCACTCCCATCGGTATCTTCAAAACGATATTTTTATGCCATTTCGCTATCTCCCTTCCCTCCTCCACCATTCCATCAGCATCGGTCGCAGTCACCTCCACGCTTATCGGTCCATCAACTATTGAGCAGATTTCCTCCACTAACTCCCTAAAAGGACGCCTCTCCTTGCTCACAAGGGTTGGATTCGTCGTTACTCCCTGGATGATTCCCCAGGAAGCAGCTTCTCTTATCTCCGCTATATTCGCTGTATCTATGAAAAGCCTCATAAAACATCACCTCTTATGTTTAAAAATATTATGCTAAGGATGCGGAGTCAAGTTTTTTCTATTACTAGGGGTTTACGATAGAATGAGCATAAAGTATAATTTAAATAACCCTCTCTCAGGGAAACAGGGATGAATTTTAAAGATAAACGATTCTTCCTCGTCCTATTTATTAGCGCGCTTTCCTTCTCCTTTGTTCAAAAGGAGAAAATCAGCCTCAAGACATTACCCAATGGATTGCGTGTCGTTGTTCTCTCACGCTCAGAATTGGACCTCGTTTCCCTTCAACTCTGGCTAAAAGTGGGTTCAGTAAGGGATGGGGACAAGCCTGGACTAATGCATCTCTTGGAACATATGCTGTTTGATGGCTCAAAAAATCATCCTCCAGGAGCGATAGACGAAGTCATTGAGGAAATGGGAGGAAGGATAAGCGCTGAAACAGGACAGGATTTCACTTATTTCTCAATAGAGATTACGCCCCAATTCCTGCCAAGGGCGATGGAAATCCTATCGGAGCTCATCAGGTATCCTTTATTTGACGAAAAGGAAATGGAGAAGGAAAAAAGGATAGTTTTGGCGGAAGCAAAGGCAGCGAACAACCCTTTCCAGCAATGCGCCTGGGAGATATCCCGCTTGTTGTTCACTCAACATCCTTATCGCTATCCCATTCCTGGCTGGGAGGAAACCATAGTTAAAATAACGAGGAACGATATCCTATCTGCTTGGAAAAGCTTTTACCTCCCAAGCCTCGCCAGCATAATTGTAGTGGGAAAGGTAGATGAGAAGAATGTTTTCCAATTGGTTGAGCGTTTCTTCGGGGATTGGGAGAACAATTCCCCGCTTCCCACCATAAATCCTGAACCGCAGCTAAACGAAATCCGCACATCTACTTTGAATTATCAACCATCTTCTTCGCAAATGAGCGAAAGCGGTGTGAGGAGCTATTTAGCCTTCGGCTTTCCCGCCCCAAGCGTTGAGGATGGAAAAGCCGTGGTCGCGCTTGACTTGCTTGACCAAATTATCCAAGATGGAAAGATTTTCTCCTCTTTGAAGGAAAAAGGATTGGTCTCCGAGATTCGCTCCTTTTTCCTTACCCAAAGATATCCCTCCGTTTTCATCATTTATGCCTCGACTTGGGGAAATGTTATAGAGGAGGTTAGAGAGGAAGTTTTGAAATCTCTAACGGAGCTAAAGAAAAGCATAAACGAGGAAACACTTTCTAAAGCTAAGAAACGGCTTCTTTTCTCCTATTCCCTCAATTGCGATACCTACGCCGACCAAGCTCATACATTGGGTTTCTACGAGAGCATCTCTGACTATACTTTCGCCTGCGATTATCCGAAGGCGGTGGAGGAAATAACTTTGCAGGAGACCAAGGAAGCTTGGGATAAATATATCCGACCTGATGCCTACTGCTTCGTCTCCCTATTGCCAAAGAAATGAAGAAAATCCTCTCCCTTTTTCTTTTACTTTCCCTTGCCTTCCCCTCCCCAATAAAAAACACCCTCCAAAACGGTCTTACCGTTATCGTTGAACCAAGGGAAGTCAGCCAATTGGTTAGCATTTCCGCTATTATCAAGGGGGGTAGCTTCGTGGAGAAAACACCTGGAGCCGCAAGCCTCCTCCTACGGCTTATCCCACTTGGCACAAAGAATCATAACAAGGACGAGTTAGAGAGAATTATGGAGGAAAACCTTATAGACTTGCAAACAGAAATCAACGAGAATTATTGGTCTATCTCCCTACTCTGTCCCGTTTCCTCCCTGAGAGAGGCTGTAAAATTGTTGGGCGAGATCATCTTTCAACCCCTCCTTGATGAATACGATTTTGAGACCGAGAGAAAAAAAGCCATTTCGGAAATAGAGGAGCTAAGCTCACGTCCCTTTATATCCGCCTACGCACGCTTAAGGGAAAGCCTTTATGGGGTAAATCACCCCTACGCAAGGCTTATAAATGGAACGAAGGAAAGCTTGCAATCCTTGAGTTTGGATGAGCTCCGCTCCCTTCACCTATCATATTTCCAACCGCAAAATGTTTTCGTTGCTATAACGGGTGATGTTGAAGCAGAGAAGACGATGGATATAGTAAGAGATTCATTGGGAGGCTTTCCGAAAGGAGAGGCGATCAGCCTTACCTACCCTTCCTTCTATCCTCTCGTTCACTCGGAGGTTGATGTGATTGAGCGTGCATCCCCTTTTGCCTATCTTTTTGTCGGTATTCCTCTTCCAGGAATCAACAACAAAGATTACCCGGTATTTGAGATAATTAATACTATCTTGGGGAAGGGGACATCTTCTCGCATTGCGAAGGCACTGCGTTGGCGGATGGGAATCTCTTACGATTTCGGCTCCCTTTATGCACCTCTTCTCGGCAAAAGCCACCTTCTCGTCTGGGCTGCTGTCGACCCTCAAAGAGTTGAGGAAGCGAAGGAAGCCATTCTCAACGAAATAAATTCCTTAGATAATGTTGAGCAAAATGAACTGAAGAAAGCAAAAAACAAACTGATTGGCGATTACATCCTCTCACAAGCCCAGCTGAAAAACTTCTCTTTCAGTCTAGCTTGGTTTGAGGCTATGGGATTGGGATATGATTACATAAATAAATTTCCCCAGTTAGTTAAAAATATAAACATCTGGGATGTTAAGAAGGTTGTCAGACGCTATTTGAAAGGAAATGTTTCCGTCCTCCTTCTCATCCCTTCCTCGTAGCGCTCCCATAAACCTCAAGCGGTATACCTTTCTTGCAAAGGGGACATTCTTCGGGTTTGTATGCCTCCACTTTCATTGAGGCAAGGGAAACAAGGGGAATCCCCAGGTCCACCTCACCACCGCTGCGGTCCATAATCACACCTATAACGACGACCTCCGCTCCCAATTCCTCTAAAGCGGATAAAGTCTCCTTGATGGACTTGCCCGTTGTCAAAATGTCGTCAACTAATCCAACTTTCATCCCCGCTCGCAAAACATCCCTTGGTCTAATTGCCCTTTTATCTCCTACCCTATCCGCAAAGGCACATTTGAGACCGAGATATTTCGCCACCTCAAAAGCTATTATTACGCCACCAAGGGAAGGACCAACAACTATTTCGAAGTCCTTCCCCTTCAGCTCCTCAGCCAGTTTATTAAATAAAATGGAGGCTGCCTCCGGGTTAGCTAGCACCTTCATTTTATCAAAATAGAAGGCACTATGTAACCCGGAGGCTAATAGGAAATGTCCTTCCCTAACAGCTTCTAATTTGCGGAATATCTCTAATACTTCTATTTAGGCAATTACACCTCCTACTTAAAACCTTATGCCAACAAGCAGGGAATAGCCACCGAAGTCGGCACCGTTCCATTTGCTGATTGTGTTCCAGCGAAGCTCGGCAAACATATTTGAGCTGAAGCGGGCACCAACGAGGATATGGAAGCCTGTCTTCCAAGTGCTATCGCTTGTTGCGTTCTCATCCTTCAGATAATACAGACCCGCACCTACCCCGAGATAGGGATAGTACTGGGGCTGCGCTTCTCCAAACATAGGTGGCTCGCCGGAAACGGATGTCTTCTTCCAGGTGACGAGAAGGGGGATCTCGGTTACCGTTCTATTCGTGTCCGATTTGTGGAGATACTCAAGGGAGTATACCCAAGAGGCATCCGGGGCAACGGGAGATTCAGCGTCTATCCCGAGGAGGAACCAGCTGGAGCCCACATCGCGCAGACCAGAATCGCTTGGGCGGAAAATGCCTATCTTGCCCGAATAAACGAGGGCTTTTCCGCCTTCCTCCTCTTGTGCCCAGAGACCCACAACACAGAGAAGCACAACAGACAGCAAAAGCAGTTTCTTCAAATCAATCACCTCCAAAAAGATTTTTTCTATTTCTTATTTTATTAATTGGAGATAAAGTATGCAAGCATTTTTTTCACTTAAAATGGATTTGAGAAAATATGAATGAAGTGTCTGCTCTACGCCATTGTTTGATTTTGCGGTTTTGTTTCAGACAATTTGTAAATGTTTAGGGCGAGTTTTAGGCAATAGAGAGTGGTACCTATGTAACTATAGGGTTTGTTGCATAAGTCCAATATCTTGACAATTTTCACTAATACATCTATCTTCATAATGGATGATACTTATGGGATGTGCATTGATTAATTGGAGAGAATATAATAACGCGCTAGTTCAAAGAGGAGATTTCACGATTTATATACCTCCAAACGTTGAAAGGAAATGGTTCTCCCGCAAGGGGAGGAAGAAAGAGAGAGGAAGACCACTTCTATACAGCAATTTCGCTATCCTCGT
>Ga0209225_1002018_pt1 | contig 18917 bp, 11 predicted proteins | sample WasSprMetagenome_FD_184732 | JGI IMG/M metagenome (GOLD analysis project Ga0209225, IMG submission 184732) | Sulfidic aquatic microbial communities from Washburn Spring, Yellowstone National Park, USA - WS (SPAdes) (version 3) | ecosystem: Environmental > Aquatic > Thermal springs > Hot (42-90C)...
TGTTTGCAAATTATCTTCTCTTAATTGCATAGCCAATGAGCATTCCTACCAATAATAGAATAACCACTAAAACTATTGTGGACATCCATGCTGTTTCTGTAGCTGTTGATTGCGTCTGAGTTATTGTATATGATGTTGTGTACGTTTCTACCTTAGTTTGAGTTACTGTCGCAGTTGTCGTTACTGTCATTGTTTGAGTTACTGTTGTTGATTGTGTCATGGTTGTTGTTGATGTTACTGTTGTTGTAGTGGTTGTTGGTATTGTCGTTGTTTGAGTTACAGTTGTTATTGTTAATTGTATACTAGTAGTATTCATATTTCCTGCTCTATCTACAGCTTTAATATAAATTATGTGTATTCCTGGTGCTAGATCTTTAAAAGTATAGCTAGTATTCATCCCCATATTAATCCATTCTCTCTCATCCAGGCGAATTTCATAGTGATCTATTCCAGATAAATCATCAGATCCAATCCATGAAATTGTGAGTTCCGAATCACGAGTCTGAAATCCCATGATATTAATGAGCGAAGGCGTTTTATCCAATTTTATATTTGTGAGCATTTTATGAGGCTCTTCATTACCAGCATTATCAACGCTCCAATATTCTAGAGTGTTGTTTGCTCCCTCAGTACTGATGACTGGTTGCCCATCAACACTAACCCTCTTAACAGGACCACTATTAACCCTGTAGTATATTTCTAAGACACCGCTCAGATTATCGCTACTACTAAGTACTATAGTGATGTCAGATGTGTGCCATAAACCGTCATAATTATGACTGGTTGTTGGCGGTGTGGTATCTAGAGTAATTGTAGAGTAGTATGTTTGTGAGATCCAACCAGCATGATCTCTGAACTGTACATACACATACTTCAATCCATCACCTGGTTTGAGAATCCATGTTCTTGTACTGGAGTATGGTTCCCATGAAGTCCACGTAATATTGTCATTACTGAAACGCATCTCTGCAACTCCAGATACCTTATCACTAGCTAGTAGTGCGAGGATAACTGTTGTAGTATTAGTGTATTTACGGCCTTCATTAATAGTTATAGAGCCTGTAGGCGGGGTCTTGTCTAATTTAATGCCTGTGAGTAGTTTGTGGGGCTCTTCATTACCAGCATTATCAATACTCCAGTACTCCAAAGTGTTGTTTGCTCCCTCAGTACTGATGACTGGTTGCCCATCAACACTAACCCTCTTAACAGGACCACTATTAATTCTATAAAAAGTCTCAGCTACACCACTTAAATCATCACTACCCTTCAGCACTATAGTGATGTCTGAAGTATGCCATAAGCCGTCATAATTATGACTAGTTGTTGGCGGTGTGGTGTCTAGTGATACAAAGTATGACACCACGTAGCCCTCTGAGTCTAGTGTAAATCTGTAAACTGTCTTTCCATCAACTAGCCCTATAATTCTATCTTGATCATCTCTTAGTATAAGAATCTCTTTTCTCTGTATATTTCCTTCAACATCAATAGTATAAAAGAATGTTGTTTTACCACCTCTGGAATAAACATCTGCAAAGAATATAAACTGGTTAAGTGGTTCTTTATATCCCTTATCAAATCTTACTAGCGCAAGTTTAAGCGTGTGAGTTGTGTTTGCAAACCACTCGTTAGCTATTGATGCGAAGAACTCTTGCGGATATTGAATGAAAAACCCGTCTGGAAGCATACTCCTCAAATAGTTCATGTGGTTGTATCCTGCTCTCTTTATCAGCTCGTTCTTTCTTTCTGATAAAATAGCATTTCTTGATACGTAGTATGCATCAACAACATGGTTTATTTCATGAGCTACAACAATGCTGAAAACATCTGTTTCATAGGGTTTAACATCTTCTGGAAACTCGTTCTCCCTTACACTTCCTACCTCAACACTAAAAACATTTACAGCACCAAATTGCTGAGTTAGCCTAGAAAATCCAGCAACACTAAAGGGGAAACTTATTGTCGTTGCATTATCAGGTAAAGCTCCTAGGAAGTCTCTTATGGAGATAAATCGGAGGTTGTGGAGTTCTCTGGGTATAAGGGATAGGTAGTGGTATATAAAGTCTAGTTGCTTTTCACTAGACATGCCATTATCAAGTATCATGACTTGGAAGTTCATCCATATATCTAAGTACTTACCACTCAATCCAAGTGTTTCAGCAATTTCCCTAACAGTCTGTGGTGTTAAGCCTTTGCTGTATAGGAGAATAGTGTTTATGAATGCGAAGTATGATCGCTCCCTAATCCAAGCCATGGCGTTCTCTGTGTTTTTATCATAGGTGACATTTCTTCTAAAGAGTTGTGGATATGATAAGAAAAGCTGTTTGTAGAAGTTGTATAGTTCGAGGCGCTTTGAACTATTTGTTCCTAGGTTTAATGTCGCTGATATTAGTAGTTCATTGGCGGTAAAGAATTTCCATCTAGTTTCAGGGTCGCTTCCTAGAATAGACGGTAAGTTATTACCATACTTTTCTAGTGTGTTATTAATTAATGCAATTGCCTGGGGTATAGTGCCGATCTCTATGTTAGGGTAGAAAACGTGGAAGATCGGGGATCCATTATAGTTGTCCTGCGGATCTTTATCTTCTATATATGAGTCTATCCAGCGGATACCGAAATGTTCTCCTATAATGTTCATTGGGTAATTGTCTAGGGTAGGGTTTTTAGGTGGCCAACTCCAACCCAGCCCTGTCAGCAGGAGACCTCCGCCATTATTTACAAAGTTAAGGATTGCTGAGATCTCTTCTTGCGTGAAATTACCCCATGCAGTGCCAATCAATAACACATCATAGTTTGACAGGATCTCAGGGGTTAATGACCCGTAGTACAATTTAACATTGTAACCCAGATTCTCAAGCATTCTTCTAAACTCATCAAAGCCCGGTCCAAAATCCCATTCACTATGACCTCTTGAGACTAGTATCTTACTCCTATTTAATCTACTAAGCCACTCAATAACGTTCCTAGCAAACACTCTATTATCAAAGAGGTTTAGTGCTTTATCTGTGAAGAAGCCACCTAAGGAAGCTACAACTCTACCCTTACCAAACTCTCTTGCAACTACAACAACAGATGGTATTGGTATAGTATTGCGATCTCCGGAGACTATGGGTATAGTCTGATTGTCCAGAATAAGTATAGGTCCCGGGGTTCCATCATACCATAAGCTCTTAATACTGTTCACTATGTAACTAGGAGTTTCTATGAGAATGAGTTTTAATCCCTCATTTACCTTCTCATCTGAGACATTATAGCCTGCTAGTTGGAATAGCCATGCTAGGTTTTCTTCAGCTAGATATGAATATAAAGTAATCATTGTTTCATTCACGTTAAAGCCTTTTCTCATAAGCTTATCTTTCAATGTTGTATTGTTCGCCCATAATTGTATAAACTGCTTATGAATTTCAGGACCATAAACCTTGTGCAGATAGGAAAAAACAGTTTGCATGCGTTCAGTTTCTGAAACACTTTTATCACCAGCAATATAGTCAATAATACCTCTCTGAGTCCCCCAATACCATAGCCTGAAATTGGGTCCGTAAAGGTAAGCTATTGCTTCAATTCCCAAGTAAGTTGCTAAAGGTTCGCAATACATTGGGCATTCAACCGAGTATATTAATGGAGGCGTAAAGGAGTACATATGTCCTAGTTCATGAGCTAAAATCCCGGCAACGCTCGGGTATGTATAAATAGTCCATCTTGCAATTTCAAGGCCTATTCCAACAAAATTATACCCAGCTATCCCAGCCGCCCCTACTCCTTCACTCAACGTCCAAAAGAACCTTACCTCAGCTTTATGAGGTTTAACTGTTAAGTTCTCACCAACAAAGCGACCTAAAGACGTGTAGAGTTTCTCAAGAACATCTATAAATGCTTGAAGTCTTGATTCACCACTTATGGTCCAGAAGTATTCCTCAGGTACATGTAAGTCAAAATTCTTGCTTTTTAAATCTATAAATTTAACGAGTCTTTTACTGTCATAAAGAAGTCCTTTTATTGAAAGGTTGCCAAGTCCGCCTAAGGGACCTATATTCATATCTAGCTTAAATGTTGCTGAACTGGAGAAATTTCTCCCTATACCATAAAACAATGTTTTTATATTATTCTTATAAACTTCTTTATCTCCTTCAAAAATTCTCAAAGTTATATTTGGTTTACTTGAGGAATCGGCATAAAACGCTAGAACATTCCCGAATTCATCTTTAATGTTAAACCATAATTCTGTGCTCCATGTTCTAGGCATAACCCACATATTGATGAATGATGCATTTCTACCGAAGGAGTAAGCGTATTCATGGTTTGCTTCAAGCGACAAAGCTATGAGATCAAAATAATAATACCATCCAGGAGGAATGTATATTGGATTAAATAGCACTGTCATTGGTGTTATATGAAACACGGTTCTTCCGGTAAGTTGAAAACCGCCGTAAGCCCAGCCTCCTAAATAAAGATCTGGTAGCCTAAACACTACATGCCAATAATTTGACAAGCTCCCGTTAGAATCGTATCCAATTAATATTAACTTTGATGTATTCATTGATGAGATAATATTGACGGCCTGATCCCCTGTTGATATCTCTTTCACTAAAATATAGCCATCTGATATCGAAGAAGGCCGCTTTACAGCTAGAATTGTCAAATTTTGGTTTTCGAGGTTTGTATACAATGTTAGGATTCCAGTCATTGAGTATCCAACAAAAGCTGGAGGAATAGCAGGAATATATTTGGAAGAAAGTACAGATAATTCGTTTATCGAAAGAGGCGAACCTTTTTCATCAACTGTCTGCACCACAATACTCTTCTGCGGTTTCAAAATTATGAGTGTATCGTTGTTGATGTAAGCTGTAGTCTCAATAAAAAATCCCTTACTAGGATTCATATTTGCATAATCCCAACCACTTGAAGCAAAGAAAACCCAGTTACCTGTTGTAAGCGCTAACCTATAACTTCCCATATTATCTGTAACACCCCATTCTTCGTAACGTGGATACATACGTCCCCAATCTGGTGAGAATGCTTTGACGAATGCTCCCTTTACTGGATTGCCTGCCTCATCTTTCACAAATATAGTAATATTGTGTAATTTGAAATCGTATGAACGTTTAGTAGTGTATAATTGTAAGTCAGTTGCAAAGTTTTTTGGACTAGCGTCTGGAAGAGTCCGGCTTGATTTGTATGAGTTTTGATGGGCATTAGGTTTAATCAAATATAAATTAGCGTGATCCCATCTGCTCTGTGCTTGAACAGTTATGAACATGTAAGGTTGTAAGAAAACTAGAACAAGCAGGATAACCATAACAAATTGTGCATGCTTCAAAGCATGACACCATTTAAACTTGGGGCACTCAACACTTAAAAACTTTTTGAAGAAAATATATGATTTCTATTATGTAGAATTGAATTAAGCACGCATCTTAATAACGTTTTTCATGTTCTTTAATCTTGAATTACTGGTTTAATTATGTTTCAAATTGTGCTATGATTGTTTCGGCTGTTTTTATGCCTTCTTTTGTGAGTGTGATGCGTAGTGGGGATTTTTTCGAGAATTTGCCCTCAATAATTATGAGCTTGTTTTTCTGCAGACGGTAAACAGCTTTTAAGTATTTGTTGTATGTTTCCCTGCTTATGCGCCCTTTAATCTCCTGTATTGCATTCAGTAGTGGGATGAGCTCGCTATTGTTGTGCGTTTTTGCATACTTGTATAGTATGAGCAGTATTTCTAATCCTCTCGTACCCAACATAATACTCACACTTTAAAAGTTATTTTCCTTTCTTGATAATTTATTGTGTATTGCGTGTTGCATACGGGGCATTTTCCGTTCTCCTCGACCGCTTTTATTTCTATGTATTCTTGTTGTGTGCCCTCTAGCTTATCAATTCTTCTTTTTTGAAAGTTTATTGTGTATATTCTTCCGCATTCGCATTCGAATGTTGCTTTTGTGAGTGTTTTTTTATGTTTTAGTAGGCTTCTGAGCTTCTCCCCTGGACTCCCCCTCTCTCCTATTTCCCCTATTTCCGCTTTGATTTCTTTTTCCTGTTCTTCTGTTTCTTCGGTTTTTTGTTTTGTTGTTTCTGTTGTGTATAGTTGTATGAGTGCTTTTAGTTCTGGTGTTGAGAGTTGGTAGTTGATTGTTGCTTGTGCTATTGTTTGCTGGTATTCTTTTGGAGTGTTTGCGATGAGCACGAGATGCTGTAGGGTTATGTTCGTGTTTTTCCTTCTAATAGTGTCTTGGATGTAAGCTTTTGTTTCTGGGGATAATTTCTCAAGTTCCAATAGTTTGTTCACATCATCAATGTTCATAAAGTATTTGGTTGCGATGGATTCTGGTGGAGAGCCGTTCCTAAATTCCTCTAGTATTATTTCTGAGAGCTTTATGTAATCTATCCTACCCCTTATAATATTGTATACTATTGTTCTAGCCTTTGCATCCTCCTCATCAGTCTCCACTACAATTGCAGGAATGCTCGTAAAACCAAGCTCTTTCACCGCCCTAAACCTGTGCTCACCATCAATCACCTCATACCAGTCATTCTTGGGTCTAACTATGATTGGTTCTATACCGTTCAATCGTATAGCCTGCTTGAGCTCCTCAAACTCCTTTTCACTCATATAATTACAATTCCACCTGCTCAAAACAATCCTATCAACACTAAGATGCGCAAACTTTTCCATCAAAATCACCTCGGCTGACTCGAATAAACATACTGGACACGCTTAACCCTTTGAATCTTTAAAAGAAGAGGCACGACATCACGATCCCTCAGCATTTCATGCACGATTTTCTGACTAAACTCCCTCAGGAAGGGCACCTTCTCAATAAAATTAGCAGAACCATTAATACTTGCGAAATCATCAACGGTAAAAATATCATCATCAATTGCTGAGAGGACAATAAAAATACAAGCAAGCGCAAGCACACTCTTAGACCCATGCAAATTCTCAATAAGCTCAGCAATCTTAATAGCATACTCACGCACCTTCATGAAAAATTGCTCAAGCTCCCCATCAGAAAAATACCTCCTCAAAACACTCACGAAAACATCACTACTCCTCAAACGCAAGATAAATGATTCAACAACATCCTTAACTGAAAGCACACTATAATACCCCCTCACAATACTAGAGAGCCGTGTCCTCACAATGTAAAGAGCATTGTAAAAACCGCTCCTATTAAAGAAACTCCCCAGCTCATTACTAAAAACAGTAAAACTATACTTACGATACTTCCTCAACACCAAATACAATGAAACAAGCACGACCAAATCCACGCGAACCTTTTTACCAACTCTAAATAAACCATCTAATATTTTATTTGACAGCATTATCACTTCCTTCTTCTCAGCCTCAGTAAGCTTGATCGGTTGCGTATCTAAAACACGCACAATCTTAGCATACCTGACCTCCCTGTTAGACCTAGCAATCCTCTTCAACCTAACACGCGCATGATCCCACACCATATTTACTACATTATAACTAGCATAACTCACAACAAACCCGCAATCCTTACAAACATAAGAATTCTCACACCTAACAACACGACCACCACAGCTAGGGCATACTCTTTCATCAAGCGTCACACTCCTTGAAATCATTCCTAATCAATAATAATAAATAAAATGGAAATATAAACCGTGCTATTTTTTATTAAATAAAAATTATATAAAATAACCATTTAATAAACATTCATGCTAAACGTTCACAAACAATAAAATTACTTATTTTTAAAGTTCATGAGTTTTAATCTGGGTTTTATGTGAAAGGCATTCATGAATTGTGCATACATATGCAATTATGACTTTTGTTAGTTACTATGCTCTTAACTGTCAAGATAATTCTGTCCATTATCTTTCAACATATAATCAAATGATAAAAGGAGCTTGATAGAAACTTAGAGTATTTAATTAGTTTCATGGGTGTCACTCTTGTATAACCAACATGCTACTTTATGTGTTGGTTCTATTTCTATGAGTTGTGGTTCTTCTTTCTTACAAATGTCCATAGCGTATGGACATCTTGGATGAAACCTACATCCTTTAGGAGGATCCAACAAACTTGGCGGTTCACCACTAAGTATGATCTTTTTCCTTCCTCTAAGGCGTGGATCAGGAAGAGGTATTGAGGTCATGAGAGCTATAGTATATGGATGTTTTGGTTTAAATAATAAATCTTTGGCGCTTCCTGTTTCAACTATTTTACCAGCATACATAACAGCTATCACGTTGCTGAGATAGGCTGCTGTAAGAATATCATGTGAAATTAATAAATATGCTAAACTTTTTTCTTTTTGTATATCTAGAAGCAAATTAAGAATTTGAGATCTAATTGATGCATCTAAAGCTGAAGTAGGTTCGTCAAGAATTATTATTTCTGGATCTGTTACTAAAGCTCTTGCTATTGCAGCTCTTTGTAATTGTCCACCACTTATCTCGTGTGGGTATTTATAAATAAGGTCTTCATCTAAGCCGACTGATTTTATAACTTTAAATAGAACATCATGAATTGCTGAATTGCTTGTAGAGCCTTTTAGAGCTATTAAGGGTTCTTTTATAGATTCAATTAATCTTAATCTTGGATTAAATGATGAGCTAGGATCTTGAAAAACCATTTGTATTTTTCCTCTAATCTTTTTTGGTCTGTAATATGTGATATCTAATCCATGGAATATAATTTTTCCTCCTGTTGGTTTTTCTATTCCAAATAAGCAATATCCAGTTGTAGTTTTACCTGAACCGCTTTCACCTATTAATCCTAAAGTTTCACCTTTTTCTATATTAAAAGATATCCCATCTACAGCTTTGATGTATCGTTGTTTACCAATAGATAATAAGGATTTGCTAACAGTAAAATATTTTTTAAGATCTATTATATTAATTAGTTTCATGGGTGTCACTCTTGTATAACCAACATGCTACTTTATGTGTTGGTTCTATTTCTATGAGTTGTGGTTCTTCTTTCTTACAAATGTCCATAGCGTATGGACATCTTGGATGAAACCTACATCCTTTAGGAGGATCCAACAAACTTGGCGGTGATCCTGGTAATGTTACTAATCGTTTATTAAGTTTTTCTATTGTAGGTAAAGATTGCAATAAGCCTTGAGCATATGGATGTTTTGGTTTTTCAAATAAATCAAATACAGTAGCTTCTTCAACAATCTTTCCAGCATACATTACAATTATTCTGTCACACAATTCTGCAGCGACTCCCAAATCATGTGTTATGAATAGTAAAGAAGAATTAAAATCTTTAACAAGTTCATTTAATAGATGCATGAGTTCTACTTGTAATGAGACATCAAGTGCCGAGAATGGTTCATCTGCAATAAGTAGTTCAGGTTGTAAAGATAACATCATAGCTATCAGTATTCTTTGTCTCATTCCACCACTAAAAGTGTGTGGATATCTATATACTGCTTTATCAGCATCTGTGAGTTTTACCTTCTTTAACATATTTATTGCTTTTTGTATGGCATCTTTTTTCTCCATTTTAAGATGCTCTTCAAAAGGTTCAGAATTTTGAACACCAATTGTTAATAACGGGTTTAATGAAGTTAATGGGTTTTGAAAAACTATGGCAATTTCTTTTCCTCTAATTTGTCTCATCTTATCTTCATTTAATGTTAGTAGATCAGTTCCTTTAAATATTATTTCGCCACTTTTTATAATTGCATTCTTGGGTAAAAGTTTCATTAATGCAAGCGCTACTGTAGATTTACCTGAACCGCTTTCACCAACTAAACAAATTTTTTCACCCTTATTTATAGCAAAAGAGACATTTTCAACAGCCCTTATGACACCCCTATCTATAATATAATTAACAGATAAATTTCTAACTTTTAGCAATTCGTTCATTTATTTTCTACCTCTCATGAAAGGATCTAAAACATCTCTGAGAACATCGCCTAAAATATTAAAGCTTAAAGCCAATATAAGTAAAAAGATGCCTGGAAATACACTTATCCATGGGGCTATCATTAAATATAATCTACCGTCTGAAAGTATAGCACCCCATTCAGGTGTAGGTGGTTGAACACCAAGACCAAGAAAACTTAAAGCTGCACTTGATATTATAGCATCAGGAATTGTTAGTGCAAACAGGACTATTATGTCAGGAACAACATTTAAGAATATATGCTTAATGATGATTTTTATAGAAGGCAATCCAATAGCTTTTGCATATTTAACAAAAGAATTTTCCCTAATAACAAGAGTTTTAGTTCTTATAACTTTTGCGAAGGGAACCCATAAAAGAATACCTAATACTAATATTACATTTCTAATGCCAGGCCCTAATACTACAGTTAAACCAAGCGCTATTACTATTATTGGAAATGCCCAAAATATCTCAATGATCTTACTTATTATCATATCTATTACGCCCCCAAAATAACCTGCTATTAATCCAAGCATTATTCCTAAAATAGCTGTTAAAAATGTTATTGCAAAACCTATAAATATAGTTATTCGCGCACCATAAATTATCCTAGAAAGTACATCTCTACCTAAAGCATCCGTTCCAAAAATATGTCCAATACTTGGTGGCCTAAGCATATTTTGTAAATCTTGCGCATCATAAGGATAAGGGGCTATAAACTCTGCAAAAATACCAATCAAAGCTAATACTGAAATTATCCCCAAACTAGTAATCCCTTTTTTATTCCTTAATAGTTGAGTAATAATATATTTCCAAAGATTTACAGTTTCTAAACTTTGAAAAGTAATATCCTTCCTCATTATTGTTGCAAATATTTTGCGTACAGAAATCATTTTTATTCACCTTCCTTATTCAAGCCTTACTCTTGGATCTATTAAAGAAATGATGATGTCTCCAATGATATCACTTATAATAATCAATACTACTATAATTAGAATAATACCTTGAACGACCGGAAAATCACGCCTATATATAGCATCAATCATTAAAGTTCCTATACCAGGCCATGAAAACACAGACTCTGTAATAACTGCACCACCAACAAGCCATGGAATTCTCAATATAGCTAATGCTATAATAGGTAATAAACTGTTTTTTAAAGCATGCCTATACAAGATGATTTTCTCCCTTAATCCCTTAGCTTTTGCAGTTCTAATATAATCCTGATTAAGTACCTCTAACATATTTGAGCGCATTATTTTCGCATAAACAGCAGAGGTAGGTAGTCCCAGCGCAAAACTTGGAAGTAAAAGCCTTTGTATTGTTAATGGACCAATTAATGAGTACATCTTTAAGTATACTGCAGAAATCCATAGAAGTATCGTCGCAAACCAAAAATAAGGCGTTGAGAAAAAGATTAAAACTATCGTACTTATAAGATCATCAGTTTTTGTATTGTGTTTTAATGCTGAAATCATACCAGCTAAAACACCCAAAATTATTGAGATAAGAAAAGCAGTCACAGTTAGCATTAATGTTGGCACTATTCTTTCACTAATTAACTGTATTACTGGTAATTTACTCATAAGAGAATAGCCTAAATCACCACGAACAACCTTTCCTAGCCAGAGAAAATATTGTATAATGATAGGTTTATCTAATCCTAATTCCCTATTTAATCTTTCAATTTGTTCTTGAGTAGCAAACTCTCCCAATATAACTTGCACAGGATTACCAGAAATATACATTAGAAGAAACACAATGAAAGTAGCTCCTATAAGTACAGGAATAGAGGTTATCAGACTCTTTATAATATACTTTCTAATGCCCATATCTTTATAAAATAATCATAAAAAATATTTTAAGTTATCTTCTCTATCTTGAAAAAGAAATAACAAACAAAAGCCTAGTTTTCTAGATCTGCTTCCGTTCTCACTAATTAGCGCTCCGGAAAATCTACTTAAAAAATTACATAGTGTCGTCATCTGTAATAGAAAATTGTGTGCTTTTTACCCTATGATATAATGTCTAAGTAATATTAAGCTCCATAATTATAAAGTTTGTAGCTGAAAAACGACACTATGAAAAATTATCTCTAATTCCTGCTGTGTTACATGCTTCTTTGATGCACTCTTTTCCTGAGCATGTGTTTTCTAATACTGGTTTTCATTATTAAAAGCCAATTTTTACTGCATAAATATGAGAAGGCTTGAGCTAAAAACCTTACGTTGCACGCATAAACCATGCAACACAGCACTAACGCCTATAAATGTAGTAACTTAGCATCAAATGATTATTATGAATAAACTTCAACACAATATAGACTTTTCGTTACTGGTTGAAGTCTTTTAGGAAGTTAATAATACTCTGGTTCCCATCAAGCTCCTCTTCTCATTTGATAGATGTTGAAAGATAGCATGGACAGGATTATTTTGACAGTTAAGAGCATAGTAACTAACAAACAAAAGTGTATGCATATGCGTAATTCATGAATACCTCTCACATAAAAACTCAACTAAAACACGAGCCTTATCTTGATGGGAACTAAGATTAATAATAATATAGAAGGCAGCTTCAACTTTTATGATATAGAGGTAAGATGCATACTTAGTACTTGAGGTTTTGTAATGGGTTTTTAGTTAATCCAAGTGTTTAAGGATTTTTCCTGGCTTTTTACCTGTTAGTCTTCCATTTTCCACAACTACTTGACCATTTACTATTACATATTTAATACCCTCAGGGTACCGATGAGGATTATCATAAGTAGCTTTATCTTTTATTTCAGTTAAGTCAAATATAACTAGATCCGCCCAGAATCCTTTTTCCACTAAACCTCGATCATATAAACGTAACTTCCTCGCAGGTAATGATGTCATTTTTCTTATTGCATCTTCTAAAGAAATAATTCCCTCCTCTTTAACATATTTAGTAATAACTCTTGGAAATGTTCCGTATGTTCTGGGATGAGGGCATCCACCAGCGATAGGACTTACTGCTCCACTATCCGAAGAAATCATTGAAAGTGAATGTGAAATTACAGTTTTAACATCTTCATCATCCATAAGAAATAGCACCATAGCAGCATCACCATTTATCTCCAGAAGCCAATCAAAAAATCCTTCATAAGGATCATCAAGCGCACCTTTTTTCCGTAAAATTTCCCTTAATGTCTTTCCTTCATACTCTTTTATTAAACATTGGGAAATAAGAATGCCATCCCATCCAGCAGCCTTTAAAAAGTTCTCACCCCTTATTTTATCTTCTTCAATTTCATCCTTTATCTTTTTTCTCATTTCTTTATCCTTTAATCGTTCTAGCATTTTATTAACACCGCCTTCCAAAACCCATGTTGGTAATAATGCCGTAATAGTCGTGCTACCTGCAGTATACGGATAGACGTCACAGTTTATTTCGACTCCTTTCTTTCGTGCCATCATCATGAGCCTTAGTGTTGCACTTACCTTACCCCAATTTGACTTTCCAGAGGCTTTATGATGAGAGATTTCAATAGGAATGCCAGTTTCTTCACCTATTTTTATAGCCTCTTCTACAGCTTCTATTAAGTATTTTCCTTCATTCCTTATATGCGTAGCATATATGCCTCCAAAATCTCTTACCACCTTTGCTAACTCAATGATCTCTTCAGTAGAAGCATATACTCCTGGAGGATATATTAGACCCGTAGAAAATCCAAAAGCTCCTTCTTCCAAACTTTTTTTCAAAAGCTCTTTCATCTCTTCTGTTTCCTCTTTTGAGGGTGGTGTTGCATCAAATCCTTTAACAGCTAAGCGTATAGTTCCATGACCTACTAAAGGAACTAAGTTTATCGCAACTCCAATTTCCTCAACTTTTCTATAGAACTCACCTAAAGTCCTCCAATTCCACTTATAGTCAAAATTTCTTACCAGAAAAGGTGAAAGATACCTCTTTAATAGTTCAATGTTAGCTGGATTTAGTGGTGCCATGGACAAACCACAGTTGCCTACCACGACTGTAGTTACTCCCTGTAATATATAACTCTCGGCATATGGATATGCCATAATAGTTAAATCTGAATGATTATGTATATCTATAAAACCAGGCGAAATCACAAGCCCTTTAGCATCTATCTCAACTTCCCCCTTTTCTCTAACCCTACCTACTTTGCTTATTCTACCATTTTTAATAGCTATATCATTCACAAGCCATGGATTTCCTGTACCATCAATAATTCTTCCATTCCTAATTACAATATCATATATTTCAACCATAAATCTCACCTAGAATCTGCAATGTCTTCCACTCTGATGTGTGAAATAAATCTGCCTTACCTTTGTTTGACTTACTTATTTCTGCGCTCATAACTAAACACTTTACTAAGCAAAGAGTGAACAGACTAATAAGCTTTCCGTTTTCTGTGTTGTGTTACACATTTGTATGCGCTCCTCCTGACCTAAGTGTTTTTCTGATACCGATTTAGATTGACGCTATAAAGATATTATACGGATACATCTTCATAACTATCTTTATATGTATATTCTCATGACAATCTCTGATCGAGATATGTAGAGGAAATCAAGCTTACTAATGGGCTTTTGAGCTCAAGGTTAGGCAGACGTTAGCTCCCACTAGGTAGCACTACTACTAGTCTTTAAATTATATAAGGGGAGCAGTTGATCAAATAATTTGCTACATTAGCTATCTTGTATTAAATTATGAATGGTAGAGTTTTCATGGGAGAGCAACATAAAGGAAATTAAGTGTGTGAAAAGTTAATCTTTAAACCATTAAAGCGTAATGTATAAAAATTATTCAAACCGAATTAGTTAACAACCTCGCCATAGCCGATAAAAATAAATACGTTGTATAATTATTTATTTTATTGAGGTATTATGAATAAACGTGCAATTAGTCGTGTAACAGCTGTAGTAATCATAATCGTAATAATTATAATTGCAGCAGCAGTAACAGTTTTCTTAACACAACGAGCACCAACCACCACAACACCAACTACTACAACACTAACAACAACTACAATAATAACACTAACCACTACAACACCTACAACGACCACAACTACTCCATTAAAATTAATTGAGTTGTTTAAAATAGGTCATAATTATGAACCAGATACGTTAGATCTTCATGCAACTACATGGTCTGACATAACGTCAGTACTAGTTTATGCTACTTATTTTGTACGTGACTGGCGCAATGGAACATTTTTAGAATGGCTAATTGATCGTTGGGAATTACAGAATAATGGAACAGTATTAATTTTACATCTTAGACCTGGTTTAAAGTTTGCTGATGGAACTCCTATAAATTCTACAGCTATTAAATATACATATGATAGGATGATAAACAAAAACGCACCAACTTTAGCGACTTTTGGTTCTCTAAATAGAACAGAAATCATTGATCCATTAACTGTTAAATTGGTATTTAATGAACCATTCGCCCCTCTATTTATTACACTCACAAGTTCATATCAAGGAGTTTATGATCCTACTTATGTCAATAATGTTGGTGATGTAACATATGGTAGAAAACCCTTAGCTGCGGGGCCTTTCTATGTTGTTGAATGGAAGTCAGGAGATTACATATTATATAATAGAAATGAGTACTATCTCGGAAGGCCTGATATGATAAATAAGGGTCCTGTACCAATAAAGCAAATATTAATTAAGTTTCTTAAAGATCCCGCAGCACTGGTTACAGCACTAGAAACAGGAGATGTTGACTTAATCACCTCAATACCTGTAGAACTTTATCCAAATCTTGTAGCTAAAAATGGTAGCAATATAATAGTAAAAACATTTCCAGGAATACAATTAAATTATTTTGGTTTTAATACTATTAGATGGCCATTTAATGATGTGAAGGTTAGAAAAGCAATTGCAATAATATTAGGTGGTGAAGATATAAGAAATAGTCTCAATGAAATTAATAACGGTTTAACACAACCTACTTGGGGTCCTTTAGTGTCAACGATCGTAGGTTATTCTGATAAGATGGAACAATATGCTAAAGAGAGTATGTATTATAAACAATCACTTTTAAACAGAATTAATGTTGCACTACAACTATTAAAAGAAGCTGGATGGGAGGACAGAGATAAAGATGGTATATTAGAATACACTAATGGAACAAAATTCGAATTTCCATTATTAGTGCCTAGAGAGTTTTACTCATCGCGTGAAGCTGAATATTTAGTAAATGTTTTAAAACAAGCAGGTATGATTTTTAATATAAGAATTTTAGATAGTGTAACCATTAGAGATATGCTTGTAAAAGCTCAGCATTATGCATTTTTATACATTTATGGTTGGTATGACGCTATGATATTGCGTTATCTCTTTCATTCAACTGGTGTTAAGAGAACATGGTTTTCTACACCAGAATTAGATAAATTGCTAGATAAAGTAATGACTACAGTTGATCCCAAGGAAAGACAAGTATATATTGATGAAGTTCAAAAAATTTTAATAGACAATGCTCCATGGGTTCCATTATATGCACCTAAATCAGCAATGGCTTGGAAGTCACAATATACAAACATAATAATTAACATGTACGAAGGCGGAACTATATTATGGGAGGATATAGCATTAAGAACAGGCGGATGAAAGAAAACTAAAGGTGTCCCGTATGTTATATACTGATGAGATAGCTAAGGTTGTTAAGAAAGAAACTAATAAAATTCATGCTAAAATAGGTATAGGTTTTAAAGATTTAGATACAGACTATGAATACTTTCTTAATGAGGATGATAAATTCTTAACTGCAAGTATTTTTAAAGTTTTTGTTATTATAGAACTTTACAATCAGGCATTAAAGGGTATAATAAACCTAAATACAAGATTAAAATTAAGCAATAAGGATAAATCAACAGGTTCAGGAATACTTCAATATTTACATGCAGGATTAAAACCAACGATAAAAGATTTAGCCAAACTAATGATGATAATAAGTGATAATACAGCTACTGATATTATAATAGATTTAATTGGTAAAGAAAATATAAATAGAACACTCAAAGAATTAGAACTTTATAACACAAAGGTAATGTATACGACTAAAGAAATACTATATGATCTTGCTAACGCTAAAGATATAAAAACGGCCATGAGAAATCTTAAAATCTCCAGAATAAATAAAGACGCTAATGTACTAAATGATTATGAAAATAATGATGTAACAACACCAAAGGATATGGTAAGAACACTAGAACTTTTATATAAAAAGAAGATTCTAACACCTAAAGCCTGTAATGAAATAATTAATATAATGAAAGATTGTCAAACTGGTGAAGCACGATTAAAACGTTTTTTACCACCAGATGTTAAAGTAGCTCATAAGACTGGGACACTCCCTGGTGTAGTTAATGATGCAGGAATAATTTTTACTAAAAAGAAAGATTATATTTTAGCAATATTTATAAATAAATTAAATTTTACAAACAAACCTTATGTAGCAATTGGAGAGAATATTATTGCAAAAATATCACATGAAATATATAAAATCATCAATCACACATAAAAGACTATCTAAATAGATACTAATAAGAAAGAACTTGGCACAAAAGTAAAAAATTAAAACTTTACAAGAAAATTAACAAGAAAACTCGTGTACTTAACCATAGGATGAATTATTAAGCTTAAAACAAGTTATGTAAACTCATGAAATCCTGACTATTGAATCTAAAAGATCTTCTGAAAGGAGGGAGCGAACCGACCAAATCTTAAAGTTAACCGACCCCACTTTTTCACACGCTCCTATTTTTATCTATATTTTTCGCATGAAAAAAACTCATGTTGCATGGAACATCAAAATGCACTTTGGCATCCACTTATAAGAAGCGAACACAGACACACGTAGGTTTACGTGAAAAAACGTTTGTTGTGTTTAGTTTGTTATGTTTAGGTCTTTTATTATTTTGTTTTTGTAGTGTGGTTTCGTTGAATATTTCGTTTAGTATGTGTTTTATTGTTGTTTTATCTCAGTTAGATTTCCAATTATGAAAATAGCAATAAGTTTATAAGTTTCGGAGTGGAACTAAGTTTCGGTGTGGAACTATGACCTTATTCGATCTTAAACCTAAGAAGAGCAGGAATGAGCTTTTTGATAGAGAGAAGGAACTTGAAGAGCTGAAAAAAGCAGTTGAGAAAAGATATCCTATTATTGCTATTTTAGGGATTAGAAGAATTGGTAAGACAAGTGTATTAAAAACATTCCTAAATGAAATTGGTGGAATTTATTTAGATTTGAGAGGTGTTTATAAGACTATTGAATTGCAAGAAAGGATTACTGATAGTATAAATTCTTCGATTGGAATATTTAGAAGAATACTCAAAGGGATAAGAGGAATAAGCTTTGCAGGTTTTTCTGTAGAAATTAAATGGAAGGGTAGCGATTCTATAAGCCTTGTAGGTTTGCTCAGTGAAATCAATAGAAGAACCAATAATTTCATCTTAGCTTTAGATGAAGTCCAAGCAACAAAACCCCCTGTTTCAGCTCAGCTAAGAAACTTGCTAGCTTACGGTTACGATAATTTTGAAAATATAAACTTTATAGTAGCTGGTTCCGAAATAGGTTTGCTAAGGGATTTTTTGGGCATTGAAAGACCCGATTCTCCTTTATATGGTAGACACATCTATGAAGTACATGTTGAAAGGCTTGCAAGAGAAGAAGCTAAGGAATTCTTAATGCGTGGATTTAAGGAAGAAGGTTTGAATCCGCCTGCAAACATAATCGAGGAAGCATTGAATTATTTTGACGGAATAATTGGATGGTTAGCATTTTTTGGAAGGAAATATGCAGATGGTACAAGAGACTTAAAAGATTTGAAAGAAATAGCTATAAATTTAGCTTTGGATGAGCTTAAAAAGCTAAGCATTAGAGAAAGGCTTGTTCTTAAAGCCATTGCTTCAAGTTCAAGTTCATGGAGTGATGTAAGGAGATATATTGAAGAAAGGGAAGGAATAACTTTACCAAAAGCGACACTTTCAAGATTGATAGAAAAGATGGAGAAGCTAAGCATAGTAAAGGATTATCGTTTCCTAGA